>ERZ894240.44-NODE-44-length-159002-cov-82.256161_pt1 | contig 159002 bp, 128 predicted proteins | sample MGYA00380298_ERZ894240 | MGnify/ENA primary metagenome ERZ894240 (study PRJEB32331, sample SAMN06328419) | human gut metagenome | biome: human gut microbiome; feature: stool | host: Homo sapiens | collected 2014-06-27 ... | reverse complement strand
AATATCACTAATCATTTAATCAAAGAATATGAAAAAGTCTATCTGGGATAAAATTCTAAAAGTGGTGATTGCGGTAGCTTCGGCTATTATAGGAGCACTGAGTGCTAATGCTATGAATGTGTAGATAAAGAATGTGCCGGTAAGATCATTTTCACCGGCACATTCTTTTTTAACTATTATATAATAATAAAATCACTCTAATTCTATTAAAGAGGCCACTTTATCAATAAAGTGTTTAGTTGGTTCCATCATCGAATCTACATCTTCCTTTGAAAAATCGAATAAATCATTATAGTCACCTTTCGAACGCCAATTCAACAACTTTGCATATACTCGAAATTCATCAATTGAGACAATACCCGGACGTACAATCTGTTCTGAAAATTGTCCTATAACACCAGAATGTGACTTTGCTGAAATATGCCTATGCAATAACAAGGCAGAAGCCGAATAAAAACAGGCATAGTACAGACGATTGATTACTGAATTCCATTGAGATGCATCATATAAAACACAAGCTGCTTGATAAACTTCCTGAGCCTTTTCTAATCTATAACGAACATAAGCCGTCATATTCTCGTCAAATTCATTCATAACAATACTGCTTCCGATTGAACATTCTGATAAAATGGAGTAATAGAATGACGCGAATGCCAATCCTTTATACCATAGGCAAACAATTGAATTGCTTGCCCTGTCTTAACAATCACATCACAAATATGATCCATAAATTGTTCTTCTTCCTTAAAAGTCAATTTTTCTTTCGGAGAAAGAACCAATATGTCCCAATCTGAATCATCGTGCGCTTCGCCACGTGCACGAGAACCATACAGCCACACCTGAGCCGCAGCATCGACTTCATGTACATTCTGCTTTATCAATTCTAACATTGTTTGATAGTCGACTTTCATAATACCTCCTCTTTTCCACAAAAATAGTATTTTTATAACAGAAGACCAAATAAAGCCTATAAAAACACATTTCTAGACAAAAAGTGCCGGAAAAAATCGTCCGGCACTTTTCATTTTATTGAAATATCATTTATTGATGTTGTTCCCTCAGCAAATCATTCACCGTCTTTACCGGATTAAACGTACTCAAAGAAACTTCTACAAACACCGTATTCCAATCACTCATAGCACCGTTCCACAATCCTGGAAGTTCAAGTGCCTTGAGTTCTTTACCGTTCTTCGATTTATAAGAGATGAAACCGGTAGCCTTATCTACGAAATTAACAAGATCAAACTTATGGCCCTTATAATCGCGCACAGCACAAACCAGATCTACAGGATTAAAGTGTGTACCTTTCTCAAACATCTCCTTCTTCTCCGGATCATCCATATCAATTTGAGAACTTTCAAGAATTTGCAGGGAAATAGTCCCGTCACTGTTATATGCCAGAAACGGACCGCCACCCGGCTCGCCTACATTTTTCACCATACCACATACGCGCATCGGACGGTTCAGTTTCTCTTTCAGATAAAGTACAAGTTCGGCATCCTCCAAATTCTTTGTCTCAGGATTCTTACAGAATAATTTCTTTTGCAGGAATTGCAGAATTTCAAGCACTTGTTCGTGAGTATATCTGCCACTATCCAAAAGTTCCAGATAAGCAAATGCCTTTTGTTGCAGCGCCACTAATACTCCGGCAATCAGCTTCTTATACAACACGGTGTCGCCTTTCAACTTATCGGGCACCACATTGTCGATATTCTTGATAAAGATAATATCTGCATCAAGATCATTCAGATTCTCGATCAATGCGCCATGACCACCCGGACGGAACAATAATTTGCCATTATCACGGAAAGGCTGGTTATCCATATCAGCAGCAATCGTATCCGTGCTAGGCTTCTGTTCAGAGAAAGTAACATTATAATCCACTCCGTATTTCTTTGCATAAACGGCTGCTTTGTCAGCCACCAATGCTTCGAATAAACGGCGATGTTCGGGAGAGACAGTAAAGTGTACGTTTACTTTTCCATTCTTGTTGGCAGCATAAAGCGCACCTTCTACAAGATGTTCTTCCAATGGAGTACGGCTTCCATCTTCATACCTGTGGAACTTCAGCAAACCTTTCGGAAGCGCACCATAATTCAGTCCTGCCGCCTCAAGCAATGCAGCCACTACAGCTTTATAATCACCCTCAGCCATTAATGCGGGAATGTTCTTCTCGAATGCTTTCTCACAGGCGGCATTCAAGTCATTATAGAAAGCGAACTTTTCAATCTGCTCAAAAAATGTTTTTTCGAATTTAGTTTCGGGCACATCATAATCAGCCCCGAGAAATTCGAATAAATTCTTGAACATACGGCTTGCCGCACCTGAAGCAGGAACAAACTTCACTACTACTTTATCTGTCCGCGTATATGCATCCCATGCATCGAGATAGAGCTTCTGCTCTTCTGCTGCAGGTGCCAGAATACCTTTTTCCAATGAAGCGGCAGCAGCCAGCTTTAAGTACGGGAAACCTTTCTCAAAACAGGTCAGCTGTTCAGCTATCTGCTCTTCTGAAATACCTTTTTGCCTAAGCAACTCTTTGTCTTGCGGTGTTATCATACTATCTATTTTTTATTAATTGATTGCCAAAAATACAAAAAAAGCACAAGCCTTATAATAGAAAGGAAGAAAAAAACTACCTTTGGGCAACAAAAATGGACAATTATGGAAAGAGATGAATTTTTCACTACTGAAGAGAAGGAATTGCTCTTCTCTCTCTACAGAAAATTATTGCAGTTGACCGGTGAGACATTACAGAAAGGTGACTGTAGAAAACTGAAAACACATCTTATCAACTCTATAAAGGATAACCGAGTCCAGCGTGACACCTTCGGACTGAATCCACTGGTTAAAGATATGCAGACTGCCGTTATCGTGGCCGAAGAAATCGGAATGAAACGGGCGTCTATTCTGGGCATCATGCTGCACGAAAGCGTGAGAAACGGAGCTTGTACCCCCGAAGAAGTGCAAGCCGCCTTCGGTGAAGACGTGGCAGGTATCATCCGCGGACTCATCCGCGTAAATGAGCTTTACTCCAAAAGCCCGACTATCGAATCGGAAAACTTCCGCAACCTGTTGCTCTCGTTTGCGGAAGATATGCGTGTGATCCTGATTATGATTGCAGACCGCGTGAACATCATGCGGCAAATCAAAGACAGCAGGAATGACGAAGCCCGTCGGCAAGTGGCAAATGAAGCGGCCTACCTGTACGCTCCCCTCGCCCACAAACTGGGTTTATATAAGCTGAAATCGGAACTGGAAGACCTTTCACTGAAATATACGGAGAAAGAGGTTTACTATCACATCAAGGATAAGCTGAACGAAACAAAAGCATCCCGTGACAAGTATATTGCCGCCTTCATCGCTCCGATGCAGAAGAAACTGGAGGAGGCCGGATTGCATTTCCACATCAAAGGACGTACAAAGTCCATTCACTCCATCTATCAGAAGATGAAGAAACAGAAATGTCCGTTCGAAGGGGTATATGACTTGTTCGCCATCCGCATTATCCTGGATTCACCTGTAGATAAAGAAAAGCAGGAATGCTGGCAAGCATACTCCATTGTAACAGATATGTACCAACCTAACCCGAAGCGCTTGCGTGACTGGCTATCTGTACCCAAAAGCAACGGTTACGAGTCATTACACATCACTGTAATGGGTCCCGAAGGCAAATGGGTGGAAGTACAGATACGTACCGAACGCATGGACGATATCGCCGAACGGGGACTCGCCGCTCACTGGCGTTACAAAGGTGTAAAAGGAGAAACGGGATTGGATGAATGGCTGACCACTGTCCGTGAAGCATTAGAAAACTCGGATAGTAACGGGCTGGAAGCTATGGACCAGTTCAAACTGGATTTATACGAGGATGAGGTCTTCGTATTCACTCCGAAAGGCGATCTGTTCAAGTTAGGCAAGGGAGCTACGGTACTGGATTTTGCCTTCCACATCCATAGCAAATTAGGATGTAAGTGTATCGGTGCAAAAGTAAACGGTAAGAATGCCCAATTGCGGCAAGTGCTGAATAGTGGTGATCAGGTGGAAATTATGACATCGAATACACAGACACCCAAACAGGATTGGCTGAATATTGTAACCAGCTCCAAGGCACGTACCAAGATACGCCAAGCATTGAAGGAGATGGTTGCCCGCCAGCATGCCTTTGCCAAAGAAACGATAGAGCGTAAATTCAAGAACCGGAAAATAGAATATGATGAAGCCGTAATGATGCGCCTAATCAAACGTCTCGGCTTCAAGACAGTGACAGACTTTTATCAAAGCATCGCAGATGAAACACTGGATGTAAATGAAATCATCGATAAATATCTGGAACAGCAGAGGAGGGAAAGTGATACGCATGACGACATCACATACCGCAGCGCTGAGGGATATAATCTGCAACAGACACAGAACGACGAAATCACCCGTTCGAAAGAGGATGTACTGGTAATTGATCAGGATCTGAAAGGACTGGACTTCAAGCTGGCACGCTGCTGTAGTCCGATTTATGGAGATGATGTTTTCGGTTTTGTTAGTGTGACCGGCGGCATCAAGATACATCGTAGTGACTGCCCTAACGCCACCCAGTTACGTGAACGATTCGGATACCGGATTGTAAAAGCGCGCTGGGCCGGTAAATCGCAAGGTACGCAGTATCCGATTACGCTGCGCGTCGTGGGACATGACGATATAGGCATTGTTACAAATATCACTTCGATCATATCCAAAGAAAATGATATCTCATTGCGCTCTATCGGCATTGACTCTCATGATGGTTTATTCTCCGGAACGATGACGATTATGATAGGTGATACCGGACGACTGGAGACACTGCTCAAGAAGCTGAGGACGGTGAAGGGAGTGAAACAAGTTTCAAGAAGCTGAGTTAGCTACGAGCTACCAATGACAAGTAGTAATATCCAAAGCAGTTAACCTATAGCTCATAACATGTCATTATTAATATGAAATACGATTTTAAAAAACAGATCCGCAGTTTCGGATATGCCTGGAAAGGTATCCGGCAATGTGTAGGGAAAGAGCAGAACTTAAGTTTTCATCTCATTACTACAGCAGTAGTGATAGCTGCCGGTTTTTTCTTTGGCATAACACGTACGGAATGGATAGTCATTATCTTGTGTATTGGCGTGGTAATAGCCGCGGAACTATTCAATACAGCCATTGAAAAATTAGTGGATCTGGTTTCTCCCGAGCGTCACCCCATTGCAGGGCAGGTAAAAGACATTGCCGCCGGAGCAGTGCTGGTGTGCGCTGTTGCGGCGGCAATTATCGGGATCATTATTTTTCTCCCGTATTTATAAATACTCAGGCGCAGATTACACAGATTCTTTTCCTGATATAAATCTGCGTGATCTGCGCCTGCTAATTATCTTACTTTTTTCCTCTTATAATAAGGATACGTCAGCAAAAAGAAGAAAGCCAAGGTTACCAGGATTCCAATACCAATCACCTTATAAATCAACTGAAAATCAGTATATAGATAAATATCTGCAATACCGGTTCCATTTGCTAATTCGGAATACATTTCTCCATGATCCGATAGGAAACAACAAACTGCAAGCCCAATCAAAATACCGGCTTCCATGGCCAAATGGCAAGTTGTATTCGCCGTTCCCCGCTGACAATGTTGCGAGAGCTTAATAAATATCTTCGTAAAAGGTATCGTAAGCACTACCAGAACAACGAGAAAAAACAGTGCAGCATAATCCCCTTGTTTGATTAACAATAATGCAATTCCGGGAATAAAAGCAATCAGTACCAGATTGAGGGCGGGAAGCCAACCCCGCAACAACAAGAAGCGGTCAAAATTGCAATGCCCCACTCCTATCGGTGCACGAAAAGCTACATATACCCGCAATGCAAATAAAATGCTGAATATACTGCATAATATAGAAAAATATGCCGTCATGCTGAAACCTTTGAGCTGGAACATCCATATTCCCGCTCCCACTCCTACCAGCATACCTAAACGGCCTGCCAGTGCAAAGCCCAGATTTCCGGCACTACGGCGCGAAGCAGTAGTGATATCGATGGCCACCGTAATGCCTGCCGTCGTAGCCAATCCGAATGCTCCGCCCTGCACAGCAACAAGCATCAGCAACCTCGGAAAAGTATCGACAAAAATATAGCCTAAAGTCGTTCCCAACATCACAAATATGGAATAGACAAGTACGCGTTTCCGCTTATACTCATCTCCCAGATATGCATGGAACGGCCCCACCAGGAACATTGCCGCCATAAATACCAGAAACATGCTGCCGGCCTGCCCTGTGGAAATGCCCAACCTGGACATCATCACTGAGGGAAGCACCGGGAAAAGCATGTAGATGGATGCGAAAAGCAGGAAATTGGCAAAGCACATCCTCATAAAGCCCAGTGACCAAAGATTATCAATATTGCTCTTTCTCATTCGGGAAATCTAAGTTCTTGACATCAGATACATAACGGCTGATAGCATCAGTCATCACTGTATGCAGATCGGCATAACGACGCAGGAAACGAGGACGGAAACCATTGTTCATTCCCAGCATATCCTGAATCACCAACACCTGGCCATCTACTCCACCACCGGCACCGATACCGATAATAGGAATGGTCAGTTCACTTGCCACACGTTCGGCCAGAGCGGCAGGTATTTTCTCCAATACAATGGCAAAACAGCCGGCTTCTTCCAGCATGTGAGCGTCACTTATCAGTTTCTCAGCTTCCGTATCATCTTTCGCACGAACCGTATAAGTACCGTATTTATTGATAGATTGCGGCATCAGCCCGAGATGTCCCATTATAGGAATACCGGCACTGAGAATACGTTTCACCGTACCTATAATTTCTTCGCCACCTTCCAGTTTCAGAGCGTCCGCATGGCTCTCTTTCATAATCCGGATAGCCGAAGCAAGACCTTCCATCTCATTACCTTGGTAAGATCCGAAAGGCATATCCACCACCACCATAGCACGTTTCACACCACGAACTACGGATTTTGCATGATATATCATCTGATCGAGAGTGATTGGAAGTGTAGTCACATTACCTGCCATCACATTACTGGCAGAGTCGCCTACCAGGATTACATCCATGCCTGCACCGTCCACAATCTGCGCCATAGTATAGTCGTAAGACGTCAACATAGATATCTTTTCGCCTCTCTGCTTCATCTCTACAAGGCGATGAGTAGTCACTTTTCGAGTGTCATCTGAAATATAACCAGCCATAATTCTTTAGTTATAAGTTATTAGTTATGAGTTATTATTTCTCAAAATTCGGGCGCAAAGGTATAACTTTAAATTAATAACCTCATAAAATTATGATAAAGTTTTAAATGCAGGCGAATCACTTATTCAATATTTTTACATACATTTGTTCCATTATACAATTCACATACAAAGATATACCATGAAAAACCTCTTTACTCTGCTCACATGCATTTTCATGCTGGCTATAAAGCCAGAAGCACAAGCACAAGTCAGCAACTCACCCGTTCAGCAAACAATTCACGGATGTTGGTATAACCCGGACACTCAGGAATGGTTGTTAGGTTTCTTTGAAAACTTCGCCATATACGAAGATGATATTTGGTTGTATCAATCTATGAATATACGAAAAGGAAAAGCGGAGATTACGCTTGGAAAAGGGAATGAGAGTAGAATGATTAAACTTAAATTCGACAATAAGCAAGACAGTATTTGCACCGCCATACTTCCTGATAAACGGCAATTGAAGTTAACCCGGCACTCCGTGCAACCGGAATTTAAGTGCAAAGACCACCGCACATTTACAGACAATGGCTACTACACAGACTCTGTCACCCTCATTGGATATCTGCAACATACGGAGCGAACTTCACCTTTTCCTATCAGTGTGCCCAATTTCTACACTGATGAAGAGGATACATATTATGCGGATATAGATTCACTAGGATGTTTCAGCATCACTTTCCCTGTCATAAATACAACCTCCGTTTTTCTGGACTGGGGAAAAGAGGGAATTAATATCTATGATGTAGTAGAACCTGGTGAAAAGATATTCCTATACCATGATTATGCCACCAACCGAACTCAATTCATGGGAAAAAACGCCCGCTTACATACGGAATTAAGAAACTATGCCTTGTATCCACCCAATAAAGAATATAGTATATATGTTCCTTATTACGACAAAACGATGAGCCATGAGGAATTTATGCAGAAACTGGAGGATATCTACAAGACGAAAGTAAATATATTGAAGGGATACACAGACAAGTATCCATCGCTTTCAGACAGATTCATGCAATATATACAATCCGACTACACAATGGATCTGGCCTCCTACCTCATGCAAAGACGTTTCGCACTGAGAAGGGGATTTAATAAGGAATTCTTTGATAAGCCTTATACAGACTATGTAGACAGTCTGTATAACCGTTTACCACAACCTTATACATTACAGCGAAATATCAGTTCTTTTCTAAGGGACTATCTGGGTTACTATAATAGTATGTTTTCCACAGCTATCACCCTCAGCAATATTGAAGTGCTCCGTTATCTGGACCAGAAACAAATTCACTCCCTGAATAAACAGCAAAAGGAAGATCTTCTGGCATATGAACATGCCATAGACCTCAGTATATTGGGAAGACATTATGGAAAAGATTCTTTAGAAATAGATTCATTAGCCTTGCCCTACAAAGAAGGAATGCTACGCACCAACGAATTACTGAACGACAGCAGTATACTCCATTTGTGTCAGCAATATCAATCCCTGATACCCTTTTTAATGGACAAAAAGAGAATAGACGAGCAACTTATTTGTTTCGAACAGATAGAAGCTTCCCCAATATTAAAAGAATGGATAGCTACCAAAACTTTCTATAACAACATGGAATACAACAGAAAGGAACTGGACGAAAATATTCTGGAATACTTCAAGCAACTTGTCACCCATAAAGAGTTCAGGAGTACAATAATGGATCGACAGAAAACATACATCGCACTCAGTAAGCAAGAGATGAACTACCCGGAAAGTTTGAAGGAAACCGCTCATTTGAAAGATAGCAACGATGCCGACGAACTATGGCATACATTGATTGCCCCCTACAAAGGAAAAGTCATTTATGTAGATATATGGGGAACTTGGTGCAGTCCGTGCAAAAGAGAAATGCAATTGGTTGCATCGATAAAGGATGAAATGCAGAATAAGGATGTGATCTTTATGTACTTTGCCAGCAACTCTCCCGAAGCAACCTGGAAAAATTGCATCAAAGAATTCCGCTTAACCGGTCCTAACATAGTGCACTACAACCTCCCTCAGAAGCAACAGCAAATGCTGGAACAAAAATTCTCTATCAATAGTTTCCCTACCTATATATTAATAGATAAGGACGGAAATGTTACAGACATGAAAGCACTTTCTCCCAGCAGGAAAGCTGAATTGATAAATAGATGCAATGAACTGCTGACTAAATAGTCAGCAGTTTCTCATAATCCATACCTTTGAAGTCATCAATGATATAATGACACAACGGAGCAATTTCTTCGCGTGAATTGGTAGTAGCCAGACCGATTACTGTAGCTCCGGAAGCCATGCCCGCTTTCAGTCCGTTGAAAGAGTCTTCGAAAACATAAGTTGTTTCCGGTGTAGTGCCAAAGACTTTCATGCCAAGCAGGAAGCAATCCGGTGCAGGTTTGGAAGCAGTGAACATTTCAGCCGTGAGAATACGGTCGAACATAGTTTTGATTTCGGGTTTAGCACGATATACAGCTTCCATCTTTTTATCATTGGAACTGGTGACTACAGCCATCTTTACACCATTGCGACGGAGATCGGCAATAAAGGATTCTACACCGGGAATAAATTCGAATGTCATTTCCTGCTCAAAGCGGTCGAGGCCGGCGGTAATTTCTTCCTGTTCTTTAATCATACCGGGAAAAAAGGTGTCATAGATGTACGCCAAAGTTTGTCCCTTTACGCGACTTTCAAGGTCTTCCATACCCAAGTAATCTACTCCCATCTTGTGCCAGAAGATGCTGTACTGCGTCTCTGTGTCGACAACGACACCATCAAAATCGAAAAGAACGGCGATGTTTTTTGTTTCAGTCATATAAACTTCCTTTTACCTTATTATGTTAATACCTTATCAATTACGATACAAAGGTCTGAATAATCCTTGAACAGAGCAAATAAATGAGTAACTTTGCTGCAAATACAGATACGCGGACGGCACGGACCGGAGCGGACGAACGCGGATTCATTACTTTCTTTAGATTAATAGTTATGGATAATAACCCTCACATATTAGGCACCGAACGTATAGGTAAACTGCTGCTACAATATTCTATACCCGCCATCATCGGTATGACGATTACTTCACTGTACAACATCATCGACAGCATTTTCATCGGTCACGGTGTAGGTGCGATGGGTATTGCCGGATTGGCCATTACTTTTCCGCTGATGAATCTTGTGGTAGCATTCTGTACATTGGTGTCGGCAGGTGGATCTACAATCTCATCCATCCGTTTGGGGCAGAAAGATTTGGATGGAGCTACCGAGGTATTGGGAAATACGCTGATGTTTTGTCTGATCAATGCTGTTGTTTTCGGCGGACTCGCCTTTTTGTTTCTGGATGAAATATTAAGGTTCTTCGGTGCCAGCCAGGATACACTGCCCTATGCCCGGGATTTCATGCAAATTATTCTTGCAGGAACACCCATTACTTACACGATGATCGGACTGAACAATATCATGCGTGCTACGGGATATCCTAAAAAGGCAATGTTGACTTCCATGGTAACCGTGGTTTGTAACATCATCCTTGCTCCTATCTTTATCTTCCATTTTGACTGGGGTATTCGCGGAGCTGCCACGGCGACCGTTATTTCGCAGTTTATCGGTATGGTATGGGTAGTGAAACATTTCCTTGATAAAGACAGCTTTGTGCGCTTCCGCCCGGACTTCTGGAAACTAAAGAAGCGCATCATCAGCAGTATTTTTTCGATCGGAATGTCGCCTTTCTTGATGAATGTGTGCGCCTGTGTCATTGTGATTATCATCAACAACTCTCTGCAACGCCACGGAGGTGATATGGCCATCGGAGCTTACGGCATCATCAATCGCCTGCTCACTCTCTATATAATGATTGTATTAGGATTAACCATGGGTATGCAGCCTATTGTGGGATATAATTTCGGGGCACAGAAGCATGACCGTGTGAAGCAAACCTTGAAACTGAGTATTCTGACCGGTGTGTGCATCACGAGCAGTGGTTTCCTCATTTGCGAGCTTTTCCCGTATGCAGTGTCCGCTATCTTCACAAACGATCAGGAACTGATTGACATTGCTTCACGCGGTGTTCGCATTTGCGTGCTGATGTTCCCGTTGGTGGGTGCGCAGATTGTTATCGGTAACTTCTTCCAGAGTATCGGAAAGGCTAAAATCAGTATTTTCCTTTCACTTACCCGGCAACTCTTATATTTACTTCCCGGTCTGATCTTCTTCCCCCGCTTTATAGGATTGGATGGTATCTGGACCAGTATGCCGGTGGCTGACTTTTTCGCTTTCCTAACGGCACTTGCAGTGTTATGGACGTATATTCGAAAGAAAAACAAAGAGAGTATCGCGTAAGTAATTTGTATCACTCAAACAGAAGGTATAACCTTCAACCAAAAAGGGTGTAGCCCTAAGTACCAAAGGGCTACACCATCCTTATCAAAGGGTGTAGCCATCCGGCCTAAAAGGCTACACCCTTTTTATTCTGCCCCACAGATATCTGTAGGCAAGGTTAAAGCAATCAAATGGGCTTATTCGCTCTTAATACTCTGTACAGGGTTTTCATTAGCTATACTCCAAGCCTTCAGAACCACCAAAAGCACAATGAGTGATAGTAAAACCAATGCCAACAGGACGAACCAGACGAATGAAGGCAAGGTACTATCGGCAAACTGTTCCAGCCAGACACCGGAAACATACCAGGCAAAACCCGTACCAATAACCACCGCACCGACAGCCACCTTCAATATATCCATCGCCAGCAAATTAAGGATAGAAGGAGCTTCGGCGCCATTCACCTTACGGATGGCAATCTCCTTGGAACGACGTTGAGTTTCATCGCTTACATAACCCACAAGCCCCATGAGCACAATAAAGAAAATACAAAGAGAAGTAACCCAGACGGTGTTACGAAAGCGATATACATCACTGTAGTTTTGGCGTTGGATATCCGCATAGGTCGTAAATTCCAAAGCCGCTTTCGGATACGCTTCTTTTACAAAAGCATTCAGTCGGACAAGGTTCTCGTCCAAAGGCTCTTTCAATCGAACATTGAAAGCATAGTTACGGGAATCGGAAAGGATGAAAGCCGTACAGGTCTGTTCCATAAAGAACCCCATGTTGCGCACATCCTCTATAATGCCGACTACTGTGGGTTGACTGTCAAGCCCCAACCACTGCGCATTGACGGGCAAACGTTGTCCCAAAGCCTTATCACCCCACTTCATAGTCTCCACCACCTTCCGGCCGATAAGAGCTTCACCGATATGTTTCGGCCAGGAACCTTCCACCAGCTTCAAACCTACTATTTGCGGAAAGTCCTTCGTAACATTCTGGAAGTGCAACGGACAAAGAAAATTCCCTTGAATATCCGTCAGTCCCGTCGTACTATAATGCGCAATCAGCGAATTACTATTGCGGGCCACCGATTCCACATAAGGTTGACGGCGAATAGCATCTTCCACCCCCTGCGGGTCTTCCATGCGATATTGCCCTATTGCCAATCTTTCTGTTCTAAATCCTATATCACGTGTCATGAGGTCTTGATATTGCCAGATAGTAGTAATCAGCATACCCAGAATAAATGCCACACCAATGAATTGCACAAACAACAAACCTCGTTTCCAGGAACGTTTACTGTCAGTGTAACGGCGGAAAATCTGCGTTACGGGAATCGTGGCAAACATCCTGCCGGGCAGAATACCTGCCACAAAAAACAGCAACAATACCGTCAGTCCCGGCACCCACAAGTTATGCCAGGTAAAGAGTTCCATGAGGCTGACGTGCAACAAGTCTTCTATTCCTTCACGGAAAAGATACATCAACGCCAGGCAAGCAACAATGGAAGCAAGCACCAGTAGCCCTGTTTCCCACATAAACATTCCCAATACATGCGCCCCGTCGGCACCACAACATTTATGTACTCCCACCGCTTTGGCACGCCGACTGAATGAAGCCACTGCCGCCAACACATAGTTCATAATGGAAACAAAAAAGATGGAAAAGCCCAGTACTCCCAGGATAACCAACCGGCGTACGGTGTCGGGAGTGCTAAGATAAATATCGGGCAAAGGCAGCACACTGAACTCCATAACGTCCGTACCTTCTTTCGTTTCTGTATAACGCTCTACGGCCTTTTGAATACGATCATTCATGGCTACTACACCATCGGGAGTTTTCAGACGGAAAAGTACATTGTAGATGTCATTGGATTTCCAGTTACCACGACCAAAGATATGCTCTTCAAGAGTGGACAACGAAATCACAATATTATGTTGGAAAACCGTATTTCCAGGCATCTTCTGATAGATACCCCGCACAGTGATATCCATCATTTTACCCATGGAAAGTGTCTTCCCCACCGGATCTTCATCACCGAAAAGTTCACGTGCCTTGTCCTCTGAAAGAAAAGCATACAAGGGAGTACCCAATTCCTTCGGGTCACCACGCAGCACATCAAGTCCGATAGTGTGGAAGAAGAGTGTATCCGCAAACATAGGATGCACATTGTCCAGCTTTTTGTCATCGATATAAAAATCGGGCTGATAGAAGTTGACTGAAAGGCTGGCTGACTCTATCAAGTCGGGCAACGCTTCCCAAAGGTCGGCAGCAGCAGGACGAAAAGTGCTGTAATCATATTCTTTATCGGGAACACCGTCCTTCACTCGTCGACAGCGCATCAAGGCCACACGCTCCGGGTCTTTATAAAAATTCTCATAACTCAGCTCATAAGCTATCTGTGAGAAAAGCAGGATACCTATCAGCAAGCCCAGTGTCAAAGACATCAGTTTAATGAAATTACTGCCCCGTCCACGAAGCAAAATCTGAATGGTATAATAAATTTGTCTCATATCTTTCTATTTCCTTATTTATTCACTCTTAATACTTTCCACCGGATTCTCATTGGCAATATACCAGGCTTTCCAGATGACGCATGCTGTGATTATCGCCAGATTGGCAATCGCAATCAATACATATACAGGCCAGCCCAATGGTACCTGCACCGCAAAAAGGTCCATCCATATCCTGTTGACATACCACGAGCTTACGACACCGATGATGACTGCCGGTCCTGCCACATAAAGTACGTCACGCGACAACAATTCCAGTATAGTCGACGCTTCGGCACCATTCACCTTACGGATAGCAATTTCTTTGGAACGGCGGCGCACTTCGTCGGTAGTGTAACCTATCAATCCCATCAGCATTACAAAAAGCATCACGACGGCTGCCAATATGGTGGCATCACGGAAGACACGTACAATGCTATACGCCTCCTGCATCTCCTGTTCCAACGGATAAAAATCAACGGTTTTACCCGGAAAGGCTTCGGACGCCTGACTGTTCAGTTTACTCAGGTTCTCGACAAAAGGCTCTTTCAGGCGAATATGAATGCTATTGCCAAACTTACCACACCGGACAATAAGCGGTTGTTGCGGAACATAGAAAGAAGCTGTATGAAAGTCTTTCAACACTCCCACTACCTTGAGGTCGCCAAGGCTGGTATGACCATTGTGTACCACACGCCCCAGGATTTCATCTCCCCAACGCATTATCCGGGCAAAGGTCTCATTCACCACTGCCTCATTACGTTCACGCGCCATGCGCCCTTCTTTCAATGCCATTCCCATCATTTGCGGATAGCCTTCGGTTTCTACGCAATAGCGTGACGAAAAGATAGATTTACCGCTTTCATTCAGTATCATCATGCCACTCATTCCGATACATGGCGGATAGCTTGCCGATTCGACAACTTCTACATAAGGCAAACCACGGAAAAACTGACGGGCTACATCCCGTTCCGCATCATCGGCAAACTGTAGATCGCCAACAGCCACATGCTTTGCACTGTAACCTGTCTCCTTATTCAGCACATAATGATATTGTGCCATCACCACACACATCAGTCCACAGATGAAGGCTACTCCCATGAACTGAATAAAAAGTAGAGGACGTTTCCAGCCCTTCTTACCTTCGGTGTATCGACGGAATACTTGAGATACCGGTATACGGGCAAACATTCGTCCGGGCAATACACCACCTATGACGAATAACACAAGCACCACCAGCATCGGCACCCAAATGCGCCCCGGTACAAAAAGGGAGGTTAGCTGAACTTCCATAGTCTCTTCTATCATTTCACGGAAGTTGAGCAACAGCAGCACCATCACTCCTATCGACAGTAAAATAATGATACCTGTTTCCAACAAGAACATACCGAAAACCGAACCACCCGAAGCACCATTACATTTATGTACCCCCACAGCTTTAGCACGATAGGAAAGCGAAGAAACAGAGATGAGAACATAGTTCAGCGCAGCTATAAAGAGAATGGCAAAACCAAGAAGGCTCATGATAGAAATCATGCTCTTTACCGTATCGCTATTGAGATATACCTCACGAATAGGCTGTATCACAGCCGTATATCCCACACTCTCTTTTTCTTCTTGTGGAATATAATTCTGGATAGCGGCATCCAGACGGGCATTGAACTTCTCAACATCTATTTTCACGCCCGGGCGCAGGCGGATATACTGGAAGTAAGAGTCTCCGCCCAGCCAGGTATTTTCCGCCCACTCACGACTCCATCCCGTAGCTATGGAGATGACAGCTTCAGGATTCATGGTTGCGTTTTCCGGTAAGGCTGCGTATATGCCCTTCACTGTCAGTTGTATCTGTTTATCATAATTTATCACTTTCCCGATGGGATTTTCATCACCGAACATTTTCCGGGCCAAGCGGTCACTGAGGAAGACAACATCTTTCTGTTGCAACTCCTGTACGGCATCTCCCGTCAGCACCTCAATCCCCATGGTACGGAAGAAAAGAGAATCAGCCATTATCTTATAGTCACTGAAACGTACACTACCATTGTACAACGGACCGAAAACCATGTACTTGCAGACATTAACGGCAGATTCCACTTCATCCGGAAAATTCTCAAGAATGAATCCTGCAACTACCGGTAAGTTCATCTCGTTGGGTTCGTTGTCACGTTCTCCATCCACAGTCCAGACGGAAAGCACCTGATAGAGTTGGTCATAGTCCTTGTAGCAGGTATTACAACTCTTCTCAAATGCTACACGGGCGAAAAGCAGGATACTCATTGTCAGGGCCAACCCAAGGGAAATAACTTTGATGATATTGGAACCACGACCGTGCAGCAACGTTTGAATGACATAATAGATTTGCTTCATACCCTAATTCTTTTATTCGCTCTTGATACTGTTCACCGGATTCTCATTCGCAATCTTCCAGGATTTCCAGATGACGCAAGCGACTATGATAATCAAAATGACCAATGCAATCAATACATATACGACCCAGGTAAGCGGCACTTGTGTAGCAAACTGCTCCATCCACATCCCATTGACATACCATGAAGCAAGCGTGCCGATAATAACGGCAGGTCCGGCTACGTAAAGTATATCTTTAGAGAGCAATTCCAGTATGCCCGTAGATTCCGCCCCGTTCACCTTGCGGATGGCAATTTCCTTTGAACGACGGCGCACCTCGTCTGTGGTGTAACCTATCAACCCCATCAGCATGATAAAGAACATGGTCACTGCCGCCAATATGGTAGCGTTGCTAAACACACGCACGGGATTGTATTCATTCAATATCTCTTGCTCCATTCCGCCGAAATCTATTGTTTTGTCCGGATATGCCTCGGCGACATCTTTGTTCAGGCGACGCAGATTCTCAGCAAAAGGTTCCTTGAGACGCACGTGAACGGCATTACCAAAAGTACGTGTGTAGCCAAAGATGATGACATCCTGCGGCTCGAAGAAGGAACCGATATGAAAATCTTTCAATATACCCACTACTTTATAATTTTCACCTTCCATACGCAGCGGGTGGTTCAGGGCTTTGTCTCCCCAACGCATCCGTTCCACAAATGCTTCATTCACTACTAATTCATCAGTGGCACGTGCGGGACGACCTTCCTTTATGGTCATGCCCATCATCTTAAAATAATCCTCGGGAGCACGACTGGTGCGGGTTGAGAAGAGCGCTTGTCCACTTTCACTCTGAATCATCGAACCACTGTAAGACCAAATGGGGGTACTGACAGCACAAGATACCTCTTCCACATAAGACAGTCCACGGAAGAAATGCAACGCCGGTTCGCTTTCCTCGGCTTTGCCAAAGTAAGCACTTCCCACCGCTACCCGGCGCGGATTGTAGCCCATGTCTTTATCCTTCACATAATTGTATTGCGCCATCACCACATACATCAATCCGCATATGAAAGCTACGCCTGCAAACTGAACAAAAAGTAACGGACGTTTCCAGCCTTTCTTACCCTCTGTATAGCGACGGAAAACCTGCGATACGGGTATCCGGGCAAATAATCTGCCCGGCAGCACGCCACCTACAATGAACAGAACCAGCACTACGGCAAGTGGTACCCAGATACGATCCGGTGCAAAAAGTACACTTAACTTAGCCGCAGTGGTATCTTCGATAAACTCCTGAAAATTCAGCAATATCAAGGCCATCAACATCAAAGCCAGCACAATGATGATGCCCGTCTCCAACAGAAACATAGAAAATACTGTGCCTCCGCTTGCACCACTGCACTTATGAACGCCCACCGCTTTGGCACGATAGGTAAGCGAAGAGATAGATATCAGTACATAGTTCAGCGCTGCAATAAAAAGAATTGCAAGGGCAAGAATGCTCATGATGGTGTCCATGCGCTTCACTTGGTCTTCGTTACGATACACGTCACGAATAGGTTTCACGAAAGCGGTGTATCCATAGGCCTTCTTGTCTTCTTCCGGACGGTACTTCTGAATCATGGCATCGAGACGGGCGTTCACGACTTCTTTGTCGGCTCCGGGACGAAAGCGGATGTATTCATAATAGCTGTCGCCTCCACGCCAGGAATAGTTACCCCAACCACGATTCCAACTCGTAGGCATAGACACAACACCTTCGGGACGCATCGTAGCATTCGCCGGCAAGTCAGCGTAAGTGCCCTTCACGGTGAACTGCATTTCTTTATTATAATTTAATACCTTCCCAATGGGATTTTCGTCACCAAATATCTTTCGTGCCAGTCGGTCGGCCAAGAAAATGACATCGGGCTGCATCAGCTCCTTTTCCGGATTTCCACTCAGCACCTCAATGCCCATGGTACGAAAGAAAAGCGAATCGGCCAGCAGAGTTTTGGCATCGAAACGAACAGAGCCATTATATAAAGGTGCACCCAGAAAATAAGCAATACTGGTGGCGGATTCAACCTCTTGAGGGAAATTTTCAAGAATGGCACCCGCTACCGGGCCGCAGTTCGCTTTCTGCGGTTCGAATTGTTCACCATCAGCCGAGAATATGGAAAATATCTGATAAAGATTATCATAGTCCTCGTAGCAAGTGTCGTAGCTTTGTTCAAAAGCCACACGTGAAAACAGTAGAATACTCATCGTCAATCCCAGTCCAAGGGAAATGACTTTGATTATATTCGAACCGCGCCCACGCAACAGGGTACGTATGACATAATATAGTTGTTTCATAGTTCAATCTCTTTATAAACTTATACTCCTTGTGCCGCAATGCTGGCCACTACGCTACCATCAAACAAATGTATCGTACGGTGTGCAAACGAAGCGTCATGCTGAGAGTGTGTTACCATAATAATCGTCGTTCCCTCCCGATTCAATTCCGTCAACAGGTTCATGACTTCCGCACCATTCTTAGAATCCAGATTACCGGTCGGCTCATCAGCAAGTATTAATTTAGGATTAGTTACCACAGCACGTGCAATAGCTACACGCTGCTGCTGACCACCGGACAGCTGTTGCGGGAAATGCTTGGCACGATGGCTGATATTCATTCGTTTCAATATATCTTCCACCATCCGGCGACGTTCGGAAGCCTTAATGCCGAGATACGTCAAAGGTAACTCTACGTTTTCATATACATTCAGTTCGTCTATCAGGTTAAAGCTCTGGAATACGAAGCCTAGTTTACCTTTCCGTACACGGGTACGTTCTTTTTCTTTCAGGTCTCCAACTTCCTGTCCCAGAAGCTTATATGAACCTTCCGTCGGATTATCCAGTAGTCCCAGGATATTCAACAGGGTTGATTTACCACAACCTGACGGTCCCATGATGGCCACAAATTCTCCCTCTTTCACTTCAAGGTTCACATGGTTCAATGCTACTGTTTCTACTTCCGTCGTACGGAATACTTTGCTGATGTCATTAATTTCAATCATAATGTTTATTATTAAAGTCTGATATGATATTCTGTTTATATAAAAGCAGAAAGCATGCCAAAACTTAAGATTCATTCATTATCAACAATTTATCTTTTTAAACGTATACAAATAGTGTCTAATAATTAGACACCTTCGTCTAAAAAATGGACACCCCTGGAAATTAGTGCAGCACGAAGGAACAGAAAAAAGGAAAATAAGACAATCATTTATCTAAAAGAAAACTCTATCTTTGCGATCAGTTTTCAATAGAAGAGATTATATATAATATTAATATCATACACATGAAACTATCTAAACTCCTGTTCATTCCGCTTATCGGCCTGTTTATGGGCGGTTGCGATATGATAGATTACCATCCTTATGATGTCCGTATCAGTGGTCAGACAGATATAAATAATCGTAATATAGAAAAGATAGAGGCCAATTGCAAGGATAAGGCAACTATTCGTTTTGTCACTATGGGTGACTCCCAGCGTTGGTATGATGAGACTCTGGACTTTGTCAACCACCTTAATAAACGGGATGACATAGATTTTGTCATCCATGGTGGAGATTACAGCGACTTCGGTGTCACAGACGAGTTCCTGTGGCAACGTGATATTATGAATAAGCTGAAAGTTCCCTATGTCGGTCTGATCGGTAATCATGACTGCCTCGGTACAGGTGAAGAAACTTTCCGTGCCGTATTCGGTGAACCAAACTTCTCTTTCATAGCCGGTCGCATAAAGTTCATTTGTCTGAACACCAATGCTATCGAATTCGACTACTCCCGCCCCATTCCTGATTTTGAATTCATCAATGCCCAGCTAGATGATCGCAGCGACGAATACGACCGCACTATCTTCTCTATGCATATACGCCCGTTTTGCTTTGAATTCAACAATAATGTAGCCCAGGCTTTTCAATATTCCATTAAGCAATTTCCCGGATTGTTGTTCTGTACAGCTGCCCATGAACATCGTTTATTCGAAGAGGATCTTTTTGAGGATGGCGTGATGTACTACATGAGCGACTGCATGAAACACCGCAACTATTATATATTTACTGTAACCCCTAATGGATATGAGCGTGAAGTGGTCTATTATTAAAGCAGTGACGTGCTTCCTTCTTGTATGCTCATCAACCGGCTATGCACAAGAAGCCAGTACAATAACCATAGAGCCACGCCGGGTATTCAGAGATACTGTTATCATTACAAAATATGATACCGTGTGGCTGGAGAAAGAAAAAGTAAAAATAGACAGTGCCGATATCAGCAATAAACGCTCCAGCCGTTATGATAAGCGGGTCCATCGCTATCGGAAACATTGGGAAAGCCTGATACCAACACATACTAAACTGCAATTTGCCGGTAACATGGGATTGCTGTCTCTGGGTACAGGATGGGATTATGGGAAACGGAATCAATGGGAAACGGATATCTTTTTCGGTATTCTGCCCAAGTACGACTCCAAACGTACCAAAATTACCATGACTCTGAAACAGAACTATATGCCATGGAGTATAGCTCTTGGAAAAGAATTCGCTGTCGAACCACTTGCATGCGGCATGTATTTCAATACAGTATTCGGCAGTGAATTTTGGACACATGAGCCCGAACGTTATCCAAAAGGTTATTACGGCTTCTCATCCAAGGTACGCATTCATGTATTCCTGGGACAACGTCTGACTTATAATATTCCCCCACGTTGGCGTCTGGGAGCAAGAGCCGTTACTTTTTATTATGAAATAAGTACCTGTGATCTGTATGTAGTAAGTGCATTCACCAACAAGTATCTGAAGCCCAAAGATTATCTCAGCTTATCGTTCGGACTGAAGACACAACTCTTTTAACCTTCTCTATAGCCACAAAGTCATGTCTGCTCACGCGGACATGACCTCAAGAGAATTTATGGAATCGAACACATGTTATACAAACTCTTCAACCATGTACATATCTGTGACGAAGTCGTCAACAATGTTACCAAGGTTCTCGCAGGCTTCATCAGGTGTTTCACCATACGCACTGCACATGATATTACTTTTCAAATAGGCGTAATAGCCGCCATCGGTAGTTGCCTCAATAGCATAATCATTTCTATTCAGTTTCATATCTAACTCCTTTCTTTTTTATTACGATGCAAAGATGGAGATTCAGTGTTACGGAAACATGTACAGGATATGACAATGATGTAAAAATAGCAAGGGCTGCATCTTCTTTGTGCGAAGTGCAGCCCTTTACTTTACTTTAGATCTTAAGATATCCTATATTCTAATAAGAACGAGCAAATAAAACACGGCAAGCAGAAGGTTTGCCTGTCACCATACAGATACCCGGTTCTTTGTCATCATCAAAGAACGTTTCGAAAGGAATACAACGGATAGTTGCTTTTGTTTCTTCTTTAATCTTCTCCTCTGTTTCAACAGTACCATCCCAGTGAGCAAGAATAAATCCACCTTCTTCAATCTTCTCCTTGAATTCATCATAACTATCCACTTTCGTGATATGAGAGTTACGGTAGTTAAGGGCTTTCTGATAGACGTTAGTCTGGATTTCTTCCAACAGGTTCTTTACATATTCTTCGATGCCGTCACAAGAAAGAGTTTCTTTCTCCAATGTATCGCGACGCATAACTTCCATTGTATTGTTCTCCAAATCACGACCACCCATAACAAGACGTACCGGCACACCTTTCAGTTCATAATCAGCAAATTTGAAGCCCGGACGTTTGTTATCAGCATTGTCATACTTAACAGAAATACCCATAGACTTCAGTTTAGCAACAATGCCTGCTACTTTCTCATTAATCTTCTGCAGCATCTCTGCGTTCTTATAGATAGGCACGATAACCACCTGTATTGGAGCCAGATGCGGAGGCAGTACAAGTCCGTTATCATCAGAGTGAGTCATGATCAGTGCACCCATCAGGCGAGTAGATACCCCCCATGAAGTAGCCCAAACATATTCCATTTTGTTTTCCTTATTCACGAATTGCACGTCAAATGCCTTGGCGAAATTCTGTCCAAGGAAGTGAGACGTACCACTTTGCAAGGCTTTCCCATCCTGCATCATAGCCTCAATGGTATAAGTATCCAGTGCACCGGCAAAACGCTCATTAGCCGATTTTACACCTTTCACTACGGGAACTGCCATGTATTTTTCGGCAAACTCGGCATATACATTCAGCATACGTACAGCTTCTTCTTCAGCTTCCTCACGGGTAGCATGTGCAGTATGCCCTTCCTGCCACAAAAATTCAGCAGTACGCAGGAAAAGGCGGGTACGCATTTCCCAACGCATTACGTTGGCCCATTGGTTACACAAGATAGGCAGGTCACGATAGGAATTAATCCAATTCTTATAAGTATTCCAAATGATGGTTTCTGAAGTAGGGCGGATGATCAGTTCTTCTTCCAACTTGGCTTCCGGGTCTACAATAACTCCGCTACCGTCAGGAGCATTTTTCAGGCGATGATGAGTAACGACTGCACATTCCTTTGCAAAACCTTCCACATGTTCTGCCTCACGACTTAGGAAAGATTTCGGAATCAACAATGGGAAGTAAGCATTCACATGCCCTGTTTCCTTAAACATATCGTCGAGTTGACGCTGTATTTTCTCCCAAATAGCGTATCCGTAAGGTTTAATCACCATACAGCCACGCACAGCTGACTGTTCTGCCAGGTCGGCCTTTACCACCAGTTCATTATACCACTGCGAATAATTCTCGCTGCGTTTGGTCAGGTCTTTTAATTCTACTGCCATTTTATTTTGTTTTTTAAAGTTTTTCGGATGTATCTATTAAATAGTCGGCAAAAGTACGAAAATTTGCGTGTTTTCTCCCAATATTTATAATAAAAACAACTTGCTTGAATCAACATCAAAACACTCAATTACTAATAATCATCTCCCAGTCATCAAGAACAATCATTTCCCAGTTCGGAACACTACCTTCCACATGAGTAACAGATATGCCATAAACTGAAAGGCTCTTACCAAAATGGGAGAATTCAATGAGAGCGGTTTCTTCTCCCTTTTGAATACGAAGATTTAAGAAATCACTCATTTGTTCCCAATCGGTAGGTCCAATGGCTAAAGATTGAATCACTCTACCGTCAAGTGGTGCACCAATGGCAATGTCTTTAATACGTTCAACAAAAGAAAGGGCTTGTTCGTAGGTCATAACAAAATGTTTTCTGCAAAGATACTATTAATCACAAACAGGGGCAAATCGAATTATATAAACGATAATAAAAAAAGCAGCTACTTACCGTAACTGCTTAACTTTCAAAAGAGCGGCAAACGAGGCTCGAACTCGCGACCCTCAGCTTGGGAAGCTGATGCTCTACCAACTGAGCTACTGCCGCATTGCTTTCTTAAAAAGACGGTGCAAAGGTAAAAGAAGTTTTTTTATATTCAAAAATAAAAATGTACTTTTACAGCCACTAAAGTGAAAAAAATATGAAACGAATCATACTCATTACCGGAGGTGCACGCTCCGGTAAAAGTAGCCATGCGGAAAAACTGGCGCTAAGTCTCTCTCCTACTCCTGTTTACCTTGCTACCGCACGTATTTGGGATGAAGAATTCCGACAACGCGTAATCCGCCATCAACAAAGACGCGGACCGGAATGGACAAATATAGAGGAAGAAAAAGAGCTAAGCCGTCATCGATTGAGCGGACGGGCTGTACTGATAGACTGCGTTACTTTATGGTGTACAAACTTCTTCTTTGATGTAAATGCAGATACAGATAGTGCCCTGACAGCTGCCAAAGAAGAATTCGACCGTTTTACAGCGCAAGATGCTACCTTCATCTTTGTTACCAATGAAATAGGTATGGGGGCTACTTCAGAAAATGAAATTCAGCGTAAGTTCACAGATATGCAAGGCTGGATGAACCAGTACATCGCCGAACACGCTGATGAAGTATGGTTGATGGTATCGGGGATTCCGGTGAAAGTGAAATAGAGAAAGGGAAAGATGATAGAATGGTAAGATGATAAGATTCAAAGTTATAAATATTGCATATGAAAACATTTAAGATAATACGTCCGGACGAGAATATCCGTCCAGCATTGATTGAAAAAATTAATAATCTGACTAAACCCAAAGGTTCATTGGGTACTCTTGAAGAACTGGCTTTGCAAATAGGCTGGATACAACAAACTCTGTCTCCTACCCTGCAACATCCACAGAATATAATCTTTGCCGCTGATCATGGCATTGTAGACGAAGGTGTCAGCCTTTCGCCCAAAGAAGTTACCTGGCAACAGATTAGTAACTTCTTACATGGAGGTGCCGGAGTGAATTTTCTTTGCCGACAGCATGGGTTTACCTTGAAAATAGTAGATGCCGGTGTAGATTATGATTTACCTTATGATACAGGTGTCATCAACATGAAAGTGCGGAAAAGTACTCGAAATTATCTGCATGAAGCTGCTATGACAGAAGAGGAAATGGAACTATGCTTGGAGCGCGGTGCAGAAGTTGTACGCAATTGCCATAAAGAAGGTAGCAATGTACTCAGTTTCGGGGAAATGGGTATTGGAAATACATCTTCCTCATCCCTGTGGATGACTTGCTTTACAAATATTCCTCTGGAACAATGTGTAGGCGCGGGAAGCGGACTGGATAATGTTGGTATCCGTCATAAATATGAAGTATTAAAACAGTCATTAGATAACTACAAAGGAGATCATTCTCCCCATGATATCATCCGCTATTTTGGAGGTCTGGAAATGGTGATGGCAGTAGGTGCTATGCTTCAGGCAGCCGAACTTGGAATAGTTATTATGGTAGATGGATTCATTATGACAAACTGTATTCTGGCTGCCAGCAAATTATATCCGGAAGTACTGCATTATGCTATTTTCGGACATTGTGGAGATGAAACAGGTCATAAACTGTTACTCGACAATATGGAAGCCAGACCGCTTTTAAATTTAGGCCTGCGTTTGGGTGAAGGAACAGGTGCCATCTGTGCATATCCCATTGTGCAGTCCGCTATACGTATGATTAATGAAATGGATAACTTCGCACATGCTTCTATAACAAAGTATTTCTAAACGTATGAAAGTCCTCGCAGCATTCATCTTCTTCACCCGGCTTCCATTTTGGAGAATCAAAGAAGTTCCGGCTAAATACTTTAAACGTATCGTTCCATACTGGCCATTAGCAGGATGGCTGACGGGTGGTATTATGGTCGGCATACTGTGGATAGCAGCTCAGATACTTCCCATTTCCATCGCATGGGTACTTGCCATCCTCTCCCGATTGCTTATCACAGGCTGTCTGCACGAAGACGGACTGGCTGATTTTTTTGATGGCTTTGGTGGAGGAACCACCAAAGAACGGACACTTGCCATTATGAAAGATTCCCAGATAGGAAGTTATGGCGTTATAGGATTAATAGTCTATTTCTTGCTATTATTCTTACTTTTGGAAAATCTACCTTTGAAACTGATTTGTGTTCTCGTAATTTGTGGCGACTGCTGGTCTAAATTCTGTGCTTCACAAATCATCAATTATTTACCTTATGCACGAAAAGAAGAAGAAAGCAAGGCGAAAGTTGTGTATGACCGTATGACCTGGAAAGAGTTATTGACAGGATTCATCTGTGGATTTTTACCTATTATATTATTTTTGCCGATAGATTTCTGGCCGGCCATGATCTGCCCGATTCTGACATTCAGTCTATTGTATCGGTTGATGAAACGTCGTCTCCAAGGTTATACAGGAGATTGCTGCGGAGCTACATTCCTGCTTTGTGAGCTTTCATTCTATTTGGGTGCAGTAATCTTGCTGTATGCATATATCAAATACGGTAACCCGGATTTTATTAATGTTTATTTAAAATAATAATTATATGGAAATTATTTTTATCAGACATACCTCAGTAGATGTCCCTCCCGGAGTGTGCTACGGACAAACAGATGTTCCTTTGCGAAACAGTTTCGAACAAGAAGCTGCCGTCACATCCGGAAATCTAAAATCTTACCGTCCGAAAGGGAGAGATTTCGATTATGTATATACCAGTCCGCTATCCCGTTGTGTACGTCTTGCTACCTACTGCGGATATCCTGATGCCGAACGTGACAACCGAATTATGGAAATGAACTTCGGGGATTGGGAAATGAAGAATTTTGATGAAATAAGTGATCCTAGACTGAAAGAATGGTATGCCGACTACATAAACGTACCTGCTACAAACGGTGAATCATTCGCCATACAGTATCAACGTGTCGCCAGTTTTCTGGATGAACTGAGAGAAAAGAATTATGAGAAAGTAGCCATATTTGCACATGGAGGCGTATTGATTTGCGCCCAACTTTATGCAGGAGCTATAAAACTGGAAGAGGCATTCAGTGCTTTGACTCCCTATGGAGGAATCATTCAGTTGAAACTTGATTAGCAGCTTGTATGCTAAACAGAACCAATGGCCCTTCTGCCGCACCTTCCTGCACTTTATAAGTACCATTGAAAGCATGAACAAAATGTGCATTGATCTCATGGCGAATCAGTGCAGTTTTGTTTTCAAAGCGAGCCTTAGCCAAAGGGGTACCGGTCACTCTGAAGAATAACATGTTCTTCTCTTTATCGTACCTAATGCGAATAACAATATTATATGTATTTTCATCATTCTCTGACGGTACCAGCAGGCTGGACAATAACGAAGAGAACTTGTTTTTATCCGTACTTATCATCTTATTTTCCACATCCGTTTTCAAACGGACTGTTACACGTCCGTTGCCACTCTGTTCAGCAATGGTAATCTCTTTCCGGCATAATTCTATCAATTCACATTCTTCCTGCACATATTGTGTCTTACCGGATTCAAGGCGGGAAAGTTCCAGAATACTATTAACATACGTCAATAGGTTTTCCGCATTCTCCTGAATCATCTTGCCATATTCTACTTTTGCTTCTGCAGTGAGTTCTTTTGATTCCGTCAACAGTTCGGCAAAACCTACCACCACATTCAACGGAGTACGTATGTCATGACTGATTTCAGACTGCAAACGGTCTTTAGTGGTGTTATCCGCTTCTGCCTGCATGGCTGCACTTACCGTCACTTTTTCAGCTGCAGCGATTTTTCGCGATATATAACGTGTATAAAGATAAAAAATGAGTATCAGTACCAGTAGTGTGATAAGAAACAGGAAGCCGCGTTTATAGTTGGTATCCTTTATTTTCTGCTTCTCCAGAAGAAGGTCGTTAATATGATAGATTTCCTTCATTTGCCGCAACTGATTTGCAGAAAAAGCATTGTCCAATGAGTCCTGAGTCCGTATGAGGTAACGTTTAGTCTCGATAGCTCCGTCAATATCACCTTTGTCAATCTGGGTGGACGCCTTATAATTAATAAGCGTAGCAAAAGTGGATACATAATGATTCAATACTACCGGTGTCACTTCATCTATCAGGGCAATACTTTTGTCATACTCCTGTGTACGGGCATAATATTGCAATTGTACAAGCTGGACATTCAACCAGAAAACCGGATCTACATGATCTTCCAATAATGCCTTTGCTTTATTTATATGCTCCAGAGCAATATGATAAGTTCCCTTATTCATATACAAGAGAACATACTTTATCTGGCAGTCAATCTCAAAATTACTCCAATTTTTCCGTGTCTCAGGTTCACGGGTTATGACTTCCTGTAAGGTCTCATCCATTTGTTGAACATAAGGTCGCCTCAAGCTATCTCTTCCTGTATTACCATACACTTGAGCAATACGCGAAAGAATATCCACACGCAAACTGGTCTTAGTCCGGGGAGTAAAACGTTGATAGGCTTTTAAAAAAATGTTCAATGCTTCGTCCACTCTGCTGGATACTCCGTATGCACACCCTAAACTATTGTATGATGCTATCTCACCATTATTACTATTGTGTTCCAAGGACTCTGCCAATGTTTCTTTTGCCACATATACAGCCTTTTCTATCTGCCTTTTAGAAGCCAGGGCACGGCTGATCGCAGCTTTCTGCTCCAGATAATAATCATATGTACCTACTTCAGGAGCATATTTTTCCAGCTTATCCACCCAATATGCCAAACTGTCCGCATCATGTAATTTGTCATAGCAAGAGGCCAGATAATAAGCACCCAGATTCTCATAAATGATATTTTTCTGAATACACGCTTCCTGATATAAAGCGGTTGAGAAAGTTTTGTTATAAGGAGCGTACTGATGTCTGTAAGCCATATCACGCAAGTAAGTAAGCTTAGGAAGCGTGCCCGGCATGGACTGCGCTATTTTCAGAATACTGTCCTGATATTGCTGCGCATTGGCATCTTCTGCATACAACGCATAAGGATACATATTCAGCAAACAAAACCATATAATTAGTATGTGCTTCATCATACAGCCCCCTCCGCTTTAGTTTTATACTTTAACGGATGCGTAAAGCAGAAACGTGCACCTTGTGTATAGTTACTGTCTACCCATATCCGTCCTCTCATGTAGGTCACAATCAACTGGCATATGGAAAGTCCCAGACCACTTCCCTGTGCAAAGTCGTTCAGCTTTTCAAAACGTTCAAAAATCAAGCCCTGTTTCTCAAGTGGAATACCGCAACCGGTATCGGTTACAGAAAAAAATGCAGTATTGCGGTCAGATAACTCTAACCTCAATACAATAGATCCTTCTTTAGTAAACTTGGTAGCATTCACCAACAAGTTAATCAGAACCTGACGAAGACGGGCATCGTCTGTTTCTATCATCAACTCCGGAAGTTCCGTATCGAAACGTAATTCCACCTCAAGTTTACGAGAAGCGTTAACAGTTTCCGAAGCTTCCTTACAGAGTTTCACGGCATCATACGGCCGGATATTAAATGTTATATTATCATTCTCGAAATCCGAAAAATCAAGAATATCATTAATCAGTTTCAAAAGTTGAAAGGAGTTGACTTTAATAATCTCACAGAATTCCTTACGTGAATCCTCATCAAAAGAGTCATCTTCCGAAGCCAGGACGGCAGAAAAACCGACAATGGCATTGAGCGGTGTACGTACTTCATGACTCATATTGGAAAGGAACATGTTCTTTTTCTGTATGGCACGCTCTGCCTTCTGTATCATTTTTTCCTGTGAACATTTTGACTCTTTCAGACGGAATATCTTCCTCCAGCTAAGATACAGGAAAAGCAGCAGGAAAAGTGTGCAGACAACAATACCTCCCAAATAAAGCCGATAGGAAAACAAACGGTCACGCTCGTTCTGATAAGTCAGCCGGTCGGCTTGGAAGCGGGTGGTCAACTGATCTATCTCTTTAGGATAATTTTTCTCAAAAGACGATTTAATGTATGAAAACACCAAACCGTATTGCTTATATGCTTCTTCCTTGCGCCCCATTTTCACGAGCAGGTCAGCCTTGTCTTGCAGGACTCCCTTGTACAAGCTGCTGTTGATTTCAGCATAATCCGTATGTAAAAAAGCATCATAAGTTGTCAGAGATTTCTCATATTCACCGGTACGTTCCCAATACATAGCCTCGGCTATCAAGAGATGTTGCATAATACCCGGAATCAGCTTTTCCCTCAAAGGTTCCACTTCATCCAAGTGTTGACGAGCGGTCTTCACAGAACCCTTAAACAGTTGACAATAGGCATTGAAGATATGCCGGACAGCTTGTTCCTGCTCTGAGAGACTATCTGCGGAAAAACGGTTCAGGCGGGCCATGAAATACGCTGCCTCCGTAAAATTACGAATACGAAGATTGTGCTCTACTAATTCCAACAATAACATCCGGACATATATTCCCTCACCGGACATTTGATCGAACATCTCTAATGCCTGTACATGAGCACTCCCTGCTTCCTGGTTTCGTCCGGTATAAGAATACACCTCACTAATGGCATTCAGTGCAAGAGCAGTTCCCAAAGCATGCGAGAGTGCACTTGCTTTTGAATACATCTGCTCACTCCAATCAATGGCCAGGCGTATTTCTCCACGAAAAAGATATGATTTTATGAGTATACGTTCCAGTTCAAAGTACGTATTATATTGCTTGGTAGATTCCAGATAATTGAGGATACTATCCAGATTGATAGCCGAGCTTTCTTCCTTTGTCAGATAATCAAAGCCCATACTGTTGTGAAAAGCAGATATCACTTCATCTTGAATGGTAGCACGCTCGACTTCTGCCAGGCTATCCTCCCCTGCTGATAATGGGAAAATGCATCCAAAGCATACTATATGGAGAACGAGATATTTCAGTAAGTTTCTCATGAAGTTTGTTTGTTTCGTGCTGTGTGGTGTTTGTGTTGCCATTCACCGCATACGCTGGCAAATATATTCAATATTTCCCAAAAAGCCAAAAATTGTGAATGACTAAATGAAAAAAGAGACCAAAGTAGTAGTTATTATCAGGATTACGATCATTATTCCTTCGGCACGGCGGTTGATACGAACAGCTACTTTCATGTCTTCCGTAGTTAAAAGACGATCATTGCTACCGATGTAAGGCTTCCAGACTTCTTCACCGAAATAATTGTGCGGACCTCCGAAACGGCAATCCAGAATACCGGCAAGAGCAGCCTCGGGATAACCGGAATTCGGGCTGGCATGTTGACTGCCATATATTCCGACGAATCTCAACAGAGTCCCAAACCGGCCTCGGGGAAGACAAGCAAGTGTCATGAGAAAAGCTGTCAGACGGGCAGGAATATAATTGGAGACATCATCCAGGCGGGCGGCAAAACAGCCGAAAGCACAGTAACGCTCGTTACGATAGCCAATCATGGAATCCAGAGTATTCACCATCTTATAGGCAAGCATACCGGGGATACCTAATAACATATACCAAAATAGGGGAGCAATTACTCCATCACTCAGATTCTCTGCAAGTGTTTCAAGTGCTGCCGTACGTACTTCCTGTGCAGAAAGTCCGGAAGTATCACGACCGACTATACGAGCTACCTGCTTCCTGCCTTCTTCCAACGAACGATCTACAGCTTCGAATACCATACGAACTTCACGGATAAGTGTGGTACCTGCCAGACAGAAAAAGATGGTAAGTATCTGTAGCGCCAGAAGTAATCCCGGAGAAAATGACGCTATCCAGTGAAATAGATAGTATGCCGCAAAATAAACGGCAAGAACAAGAACAATAGCTACGAAAGCACCTTTTAGTCCTCGTTTTGAACCTTTATTCAACAGATGTTCGCAGAATGAAATCATCTTTCCGAATGCAACTACAGGATGAGGCAACCAAGCCGGATCTCCCAGCCAGCGGTCAAGCAACCAGGCAGCAAGCAAGGGCAGGCTGAGGACAAATACGGTGTTTAAGATAAGAAGAATATTTTCCATTGTGATAACATATAATTGGAGTCTTTTCTATCGGGTTATGAATTAATTCACCACAGAGTAACGCAGGGTCTCACAGAGTTTAATCAATTTGAAATCAAAAGAATAGAACTCCGTGATACTCTGTGTTACTCTGTGGTGAAAACTTATTTCTGCACAGATATGTATTATCAATAAGTCGCAAACCATTGTTCTATAGCCTGTACGAGCCGGTCATTTTCCTCAGCTGTCTGGGCAGCGATACGAAAGAAATGTTCATCCAGACCTTCAAAATTGGAAGCATCGCGAATTAGTATGCCGTGTTCATTGGCGAGGTAATTCTTGAGAGCGGAAGCCTTGCCAATACGAAGACGAACCAACATAAAGTGAGTTTCCGTCTCCCATACCTCAAGACCGCCCAAGTTCTCCAAAGCATGACGTAAACGAGCCGTCTCCTGCAAATAAACAGAAATATTCAAGGGATTAGGAACGTCGTAAGCCAGCAGATAGATTCCGGCCTCAATAGCTAACTGATTGACAGACCAAGGCATACGATGAGTACGCAAACGACTGAGCAAACCTTCGCCAGCAGTTATATATCCCAGTCGTAAACCCGGAACAGCATAGCGTTTCGTCATGGAATGAAGCAGCAGGACATTCGGAAAGTTGACTGCTTCATCCGGCGAAAACAAAGGCTGTACAGTAAAGAACTCGTAAGACTGGTCGATGACAAAACAAACCTGCGGATTACGGGTAATCAATTCTTTCAGATAAGTTTTCTCTATGACCGTACCGGTAGGATTGTTAGGGTTACAAAGCCATAGCATACGGATATCAGGCGGTAAGAGATAATTGGCTTCTGCTGTCGGAAGCTTATAGAGTGACGTCACCCGATGACCATGCATGCGGCAAGCGTCAGCATACTCGCTGAATGTAGGTTGAAGAATGGCTGTATTAGTACCACGAAAAGTTTGTGCTATAAGATAAATAGCTTCTGTAGCACCATTCGTCACACAAACAGAGGTGGCCGTAAGGTGATACTTCTCTGCCAGACGACCTTCCAGAGTATAAGGTTCCGGTTCCGGATAAGAAGAAATACCGCTGATACAGCTACACAAATGAGCCTGAAGTCCGGATAAATCTACACGATTATACACATTGGAACTGAAATTGACCGTTATAGGCCGCTCGAATTTATAGGAATCATCTCCGTGTCCTTCAATCATGAGTTGTCAGTATTTTATAAATAAGTGGCAGATCAACATGACTACGCACATGGTCGGCCAGTTTATTGTATTGTTCTTCTTTGAATTGATGATAATCGAAAGATTTTCCCGCATCGGCAATCTTGTCGGCAAAAGGTTCCAGAAGGAAGTCGATGAATGAGGGATTGTCAAGAATACCGTGGATATAGGTTCCTATACAGGTACGATCCAGGAAATAACCGTCTGCACCGCCATCTTCCAGAAAATTCAGAGGGGAAACCGGCGCATCATAAACAGGAACGGTGGTACCCATGTGAATTTCGTAACCTTCCAGATTTGCCTGCATTCCGTCAGTAGACAAATGGCTGTTTTCCCTTGCAACAGGGGAAAGGTGGAATCTTATTTGCCGGGTAATCTTCTCTCCCGTCATGTGTGTACTGACAGGCAGAAGTCCTAAACCGGGTAAACGTTCTATTTCTCCTTCCACATGGTCAGGATCACACACTTCTTGTCCCATAATCTGATAGCCGCCGCAAATGCCCATAACGGTGGCGCCTTCACGATGGGCACGTATCACGGCTTGTGCCACACCATTACGACGCAATTCGTGCAAATCGGCAAGGGTGCTCTTACTGCCGGGTAACAGGATGATATCGGCTTTCGCCAATTCATCTACGTTATTCGTATAGAAAAGGTGCACCCGGGGATCGCGTTCCAGCACATTAAAATCGGTAAAGTTACTGAGATGGCGCAGCAATACAACCGCTACGTTTACTTTACCCTGCTCTGTCTGCACGGATTTCGTGGCAAGGGCCAGCGAATCTTCTTCTTCGATATAAATATCTTTATAATAAGGAACAACGCCTACCACGGGAATGTCACAAAGTTCTTCAAGCATCTTTACTCCGGATTCGAACAGGCGGATATCCCCACGAAATTTATTGATTAGTATGCCTTTGATGCGTTCCCTTTCGTAAGGACGCAGCAACATTAACGAACCATAGACGCTGGCAAAGACTCCTCCCCGGTCAATGTCTCCTACGAGGATCACATCTGCTCCGGCATGCAGGGCCATGGGCAGGTTTACCAGATCCGTATCCCGGAGGTTTATCTCGGAAATACTTCCGGCGCCTTCCATCACAATGGGGTTATAACGGGTGGCAAGACGGTCGAAAGCTGAACAAACCTCGTGACGCAACTCTTCACGGCCTTCAACACGGAAATACTCATAGGCACTGCGGTTACCGATGGGACGTCCGTTAAGTACCACTTGTGAAGTATGATCGGAAGAGGGTTTCAGCAACAACGGATTCATATCCGTATGGCAGGGGACTCCTGCCGCTTCGGCCTGAACAGCCTGGGCACGACCTATTTCCAGCCCTTCAGGTGTAGCATAGGAATTAAGTGCCATATTCTGTGCCTTAAATGGTGCCGGATGATAGCCATCCTGACGGAAAATACGGCAGAAAGCCGCGGCAATGATGCTTTTGCCTACATCACTACCGGTACCGGCAAACATAATAGGATGAAGTTTCTCCATAAGAAAATGTTTTTTAGAGAGGGCAAAGATAATGCAAATCGAGTGTAGAACTTTCATGCTTGCATGAAAAAGTTACGAGCTACGAGCTACGAGCTACAAGTGGCTGCGCTATATTCCGAAAGGCATTTGTAGCACGTAGCTTGCAGCTTTATGGGTGCCGCCAATTACGAGGTATTTGGCAATAGGTATTCTACGGTCTGTAGAATAGGTATTCAACGATCTGTAGAATAGGTATTCAACGGTCTTGGTAATTATCCGAACAAAAAGAAGCTTCCATTTTCATGCCACCATTGAACAATAGAAACGAACGAGTGTTTGAGATAAACGAGCCTAAACCAACAACTTGACGTATGAAACATATTTTATTGATCGTCCTGTTGGGAGCGAGCCTATCTGTGACGGCGCAAACGAAACTCTCCCTCAGCTACGACGACGCCCTACAAATGCTGCAAAAAGGCAATCAAAGCCTGAAGATTGCGGATAAAGGTATTGAAACAGCCCGCACAGAGCGGGATAAACTGAATGCTTTGTGGTATCCGAGCCTACAGGGAGCCGGTACGTATGTCCACATGTCCGAAAAGATAGAAGTGAAACAACCCCTATCCCAATTCACAGATCCGGCAAAGGATTTTGTACACGGCATCCTGCCGGACGATAAATTCATTAGCGGAATACTGGATCAGATAGGTAGCTACACTCTTGCTTTTCCTCTTGCTCCCCGCAATCTGACTACTGTAGGCTTAACAGCCGAGTGGGTGGTCTTTTCCGGTGGAAAGCGTATACGGGCAGGCAAAATCGGAAATCGGATGATTGACCTTGCCCGGGAAAACCGTGCACAGACAGATGCCACACAACGAACCCTATTGGCAGAAAGCTATTACGGTCTCAGCCTCGCCAGGGAAGTTGCAGCAGTCCGTCAGGACACTTATAACGGTTTGAAACAGCATTATGAAAATGCCCTCAAACTTGAAGCAGCCGGAATGATCGACAAGGCCGGACGCCTCTTTGCACAAGTGAATATGGACGAAGCCTGGCGGGCACTGGAAGCCGCACAGAAAGAAGTTACAGTCGTGGAAAGTGCTTTACGTACCTTGCTCAATCAGGAGGATACCTGCAAGATTGAGCCTACGTCTCCTCTCTTTATCAATTCCACACTCCCGGCAAAAGAGGAGTTTCAGCAGACTATGCGTTCGGGCAACTATATCCTGAACCAGTTGTCACTACAACAAAGCATTGCCAAACAACAATTACGGATAGACCAAAGTGGCTATCTGCCTGACATCGCCCTGTTCGGCAAACAGACGCTTTACGCCCATGGGATACAGAGCAACCTCGTGCCACGCACGATTGTCGGAGTAGGTTTCACCTGGAACCTTTTCGACGGACTGGCAAGGGAGAAACGTATCCGCCAGTCGAAAATTACCGAGCAAACTCTTGCTTTGGGAAAAGATAAGGCGCAAGATGACCTTTCAGTAGGCATAGACAAGCTGTACACAGGATTGCAAAAGGCACAGGATAATGTGCAGGCACTCAACTCAACCATTGCCCTGAGTGAAGAGCTTGTACGAATTCGTAAGAAATCCTTTGCTGAAGGCATGGCAACCAGTACCGAGGTAATAGATGCCGAAACCATGCTTGCCACCGTTAAGGTAGCCCGCCTGGCGGCCTATTATGAATATGATGTAACACTAATGAACCTGTTGGCACTTTGTGGTACACCGGAACAATTCAGCAGCTACGCTGTTAAATGAAGAACTAAGAATGAAGAACTAAGAATGATGAATGAAGAATTTGGCTGCGCTATGCAAGCATGCGGCAAGGTAATTCTTCATTCTTCATTCCTCATTCTTCATTAAAATATAACAATTATGGAACTATCAAAAAAAAGCATCAGCATCGCATTTGTCATCATATTGGCAATCACTATATTAGTCTCTCTCTTGGGAATGTTACTCATGAGTCATCAGCCCCTTGTGCTCCAAGGACAGATAGAAACAACCGAAATCCGTATCAGCGGTAAACTTCCCGGACGTATAGACTCATTCCTTGTCCGTGAAGGAGACTGGGTAAAGGCAGGTGATACACTTGTCGTCATCAATAGTCCGACGATAGAAGCCAAATACCGGCAAGTAAATGCCCTGGAACAAGTTGCCCAGGAACAGAATAAGAAAATCGATGCCGGTACCCGCCGACAAATCATTGCCACTGCCGGGCAACTCTGGAATAAAACCAAGAGTGACCTGACCTTAGCGCAAACAACCTACCAACGCATCCTGACACTGTACAAAGACAGTGTTGTCACCTCGCAACGAAAGGACGAAGTAGAAGCCATGTACCGTGCCGCACAAGCCGCCGAACGTGCCGCCTACGAACAGTATCAGATGGCAGTAGACGGTGCGCAAAGTGAGGACCGTGCATCGGCACGAAGCATGGTAGACGCAGCGCGAAGCACGGTGGATGAAGTTTCCGCCCTCCTTGTCGATTCGCGCCTGACAGCACCGGAAGACGGACAGATTGCAACCCTGTTTCCTAAACGCGGAGAGCTTGTGGCACCGGGTACTCCTATTATGAATCTGGTCGTTATGAACGATGCACATGTTGTACTCAATATACGCGAAGATCTGATGCCCCAATTCAAAATGGACGGTACATTCCGTGCGGAAGTCCCGGCTATCGGCAAGAAAGATGTGGAATTCCGTATTTATTATATCAGTCCGCTGGGTAGTTTTGCCACCTGGAAATCAACCAAACAGACAGGAAGCTATGACATGCAGACATTTGAGATACACGCCCGTCCTACCCAAAAAGTAGAAGGATTGCGTCCGGGCATGTCAGTGCTATTGACCATAAATGATTAATATGTGTAATCATTGAAATAACTTTGTGAATGATGAAACATCCATTATATAACGTACTCTGTCGCGAACTTCGCCGCATGACTTCCCGCCGACTTTATTTCGGGGTATGTCTCGTGCTGCCCCTGTTCTGCCTGTTCTTCATGGCAACCATTTTCGGCAGCGGACAAATGGAGAATATCCCTATCGGCATTGTCGACCAGGATAACACCGCCACATCCCGGCAAATAGTACGAAACATCTCCGCTGTACCAACCTTCAAAGTAACCCGGCACTTCACCGATGAAACAGCCGCCCGACAAGCCGTGCAACGGAAAGAAATCTATGGTTACTTGTCCATCCCCACAGGTTTTACCCAACGGGCTACGACAGGAATGGATGCCACACTCTCTTATTATTATCATTATGCCCTTCTTTCCGTAGGTAGTGAACTGATGGCAGCTTTTGAAACGGCACTGGCACCTGTCGCCCTCTCTCCCATTGCTATGGAAGCCGTCTCTTTGGGAGTCAGCCAGGAGCAAATCACCACATTTCTCCTACCCGTGCAATCCAGTATGCACCCTCTTTATAACCCTGACCTCGATTACTCCATTTATCTGAGCCAGCCTTTCTTCTATGTCTTGTTCCAGATACTTATTCTATTGATAACGGTTTATATCATAGGTAGTGAATTGAAGTTCCATACAGCACAGGAGTGGCTGACAACAGCGCGGGGAAATATCCTCACAGCAGTTGTCGGGAAGTTATTGCCTTATACTTTCATCTTCTCCGTAATCGGTATTTTGGCTAACTATATTCTATACGGTGTACTGCACATCCCCTTCCATGGAAGTCTGCTCATGATGAACCTTATGACAATACTCTTTATTATTGCCACACAGGCACTTGCCGTGTTCATCTTCTCTATTTTTCCACGGATAGCTTATATCATCAGTATTGTATCCATGGTCGGTTCACTCGGTGCCACACTCTCCGGAGTCACTTTCCCAGTGACGAGTATGTACCCTCCCGTACATGCCGCATCCTACCTGTTTCCTGTCCGTCATTTCACGGAAATAGCACAATCCATGCTCTATTTTGATTCGGGATTCGGGTATTACTGGCAATCGGCAGCCATACTTTGGCTTTTTCCGTTGGTGGCGCTACTGATACTACCCAGATTGAAACATTGGATTCTGAAGGATAAGGAAGAACTTAGTATTTGTGAGCATGAAACACCGCTTCCCCGCGTACACAATACTTCTCACAACTCAATAGCAACTGTCATTTTCCGCGAATGGCGCTCCATCAGCACCAATGCGGCTATACTGTTAGTACTAATGGGAGGCATCTTCGCTTACGGACTTTTATATAACTTAATGTATGCTCCCAACCTTGTGCGGAAAACACCGGTTGCCATCGTCGACAATTCCCATTCCGCCCTCAGCCGCGAATATATCCGTCTGCTCAATGCCACCCCACAGGCATCAGTCTATGCACTGACTCCGAACTATCTTGAAGCAAAAGAATGGCTGAAACAGAGTAAAGTAGATGGTATTCTTTACCTCCCCGCTGACTTTGATGCCCGCGTCGGTCGCGGTGAACAATCAGTCTTTACCGTTTATGCCTCCACGGATGCTTTCTTGAATTTTAAGAATCTACAAGAAGCTTCTTCCCGTGTGATGCTTGCCGTAAACGATGCGCATCGTGCAGAAGGTGCTGTATTCTTACCTCCTCAGGGACTGCTGGCAGTAGCCTCATCGGCACCTGTAAACGTGTCGGGTACAGCCTTATATAATTATACCGAAGGATACGGTTCATACCTCATTCCCGCTGTTATGATTATCATTATTTTTCAGACACTGCTGATGGTGATAGGAATGGTGACAGGAGAAGAGGCGGAACGAAAACGTTTACCTACCACCTCCCCCTACGGGTACTTACCCCCTCTTAACTCCCCCGTTAGTCGGGGGAGAACAACCTCCCGGAAGGAAGAGAATTCTGATAGTTCCGCCTGGCGACAAGCATTATATAACATTTCCGGAAGAACTTTCGTTTACGTTATGCTTTACTTCGTCTTTGCCTTATTCCTGTTAGGCTTGCTTCCTCACTTTTTCAGTATTCCCAATATAGGAAATGGCAGGGATATTATTACGATGATGATTCCTTTCCTGTTAGGGACAAGTTTCTTCGGGTTGGCGGCATCACGCTACTTCACTGATTCTGAAGCTCCCCTGCTGATGATTGCTTTCTTCTCCGTAGGATATATCTTTCTGTCCGGAGTTTCCTACCCGCTTGAACTGATGCCATGGTACTGGCAGGCAGCACACTATGTAGTTCCGGCAGCCCCTGCCGTGTTGGCTTTTGTCAAATTGAATTCAATGGGAGGAACCCTGGCGGATATTCGTCCGGAAATGATAACACTATGGATACAAGTTATAGTATACTTCCTGTTGAGCCTGTGGGTCTTCAAAAAGAAGGTATTCTATTTCAGGCATTAAGTCTGTTTCCTCTTTCTCTTATAAGCAAACGCTTGCCATCGTTCCTCGTCCCATCCTTGTCGCTGCATCTCCATGCGTGCCATGACAAAGAAAAGATCAGAAAGACGGTTGATAAAACGCAGGATATTTTCCGGTACAGAGTCCTCCCGATTCAGAGTCCAGAGCCGCCGTTCGGCACGACGTGCCACGGCACGGGCAAATTGCAATTGCGCTGAAATCTGCGTACCTCCCGGCAAGAGGAAATAGCCATTATCTTCCAACCGGAGCATCATAGCGTCCATAGCCTGTTCGCACTGCACAGTCATCTCTGCCGCATGCAGTGGGTTCGGATTACCGCTCCCCGGACGTTCAGGATCTGCATCCCGCAATGCGGAAGGAGTAGCAACGTGGCTCATCACTACCATTAACTCACGTTGTATATCATGCAACAATTCCTGCCAAACATCATCTACCGGCAGCAATGACCTGACAATGCCTATTACAGTGTTCAATTCATCAATACAGCCGTTAGCTTCTATACGGATATCATCCTTCGGAACACGTTCTCCACCATGGATACTTGTCATTCCCTTATCTCCCGTTCTGGTATAAATCTTTCTCATGACACTAAAATTTCAGAATAAAACCGGATCTCCCGGGGCCGGTTCAAACAGTCCCATGAATCCTGTTTCGCCCCAATATAAATGCGTATAACTTGCAATCAGATTCTTATAGTGATAGACCGGTGTATTCACCGGCTGTCCCTTGGCATTATATACCTGTGCTGCCGAGATTAGTTCCTCATCCGATTCAATGACCTGTGAGTAATGGAACTCATGCCCACGTATCTTCATACCTCTCAATTCAAAGCTCCTATATCCCAGTGACAGACGCATATCACCCTTAAATGCGGATACCTTGACGGGCAGTACATCCGCCATATTGTACTCCATACGGGTATCAGTACCTGTTATCAAAACGGATGTAAGATACATCATCCCCCCACACTCTGCCAGTGTATATCCACCTCGCTCTATATAGTCTTTGATGGAGTTCATCACATTCTTTGCCGCACTCAGTTGCCTGGCACGGTTCTCCGGATAGCCTCCGGGCAGGTAGAGCACATCCACATTATCCGGTAACACCACGCTATTATCCTCCGGATCAAAATAAGTAACTTTCCCCAACCAATTCAACCACTCCAGATGTTCTGCATAAATAAATGAAAAACTCTCCTTATTGCGGGCAATCCATATATTCATATTGGCAAGCGGTCTCTTTCTTCTCTCCGGTTTATCAGGAATATTCACACTCCGTCTTGTCATCTCCAGCAATAACTCAATGTCCAGTTGATGTTCCAATTCTTTCATCATTGTTTTGGTGATACTTCCTTTCCCTTTCCGACTAAAATCCAATCCCAAATGACGACTTTCTTCTTTCAGCACATCATACTTCCGCAAACATCCGAAACAAAGAATATTCAGATCTTCGCAGATTTCACGCAGCATCTCTTCATGTCGGTCACCGCCCACCTGGTTGAAAATGACACCTGCCACCTCCACCTGCGGATCAAAATCCATATACCCTTTTATCATTGCCGCCAATGAATAGGCCGCCGATTTAGCATTTACCACCAGCACCACGGGCAGATGAAGTACCTTTGCTATTTCTGCCGACGAGCCTTTACTACGGTCATATCCGTCAAATATTCCCATCATACCTTCTATAATACAGACATCCGCATCTACTGCGTGATGATTGTATACCTTACGTACATGATGCCCGGAAGCCATAAAAAGATCCAGATTATAAGACGGAAGTCCGCAGGCTTGTTCATGATACTTCGTGTCAATATAATCCGGCCCGCACTTATAGGGCTGCACACGTAGCTTTTTCTGCGTCAATAACGTCATCAGCAATCGGCTGACAGTGGTTTTTCCAGTGCCCGAAGTAGGCGCCGCTATCAGAAATTGGGGAATATTTCTTATCATACCGCACAGATTTATTTCCCGCAAAGGTAGTATATATTCCCTAAAACTCTTACCTTAGCTGCCCAAATAAAAGTAAATTACTATGATTACTGAAGAACTCAAGAAATTATATTGTACGTATACCGGACACGAACCGGAAGCTATTGAAGAACTTCCTTCATCCGGCTCCAACCGCCGTTACTTCCGCCTTACGGGCACCCCTACCCTTATCGGTGTCAGCGGAACCTCCCTCGAAGAGAATCAGGCTTTCCTCTATATGGCAGATCACTTCCGCAAGAAAGGACTCCCCGTGCCACAAGTTGTAGCAAAGAGTGATAACGATGCATTTTATCTGCAGGAAGACCTGGGAGACACTCTCCTGTTCAATGCCATCGAGAAAGGGCGCAAGACCAGTGTCTTCGATGAAGAAGAAAAGCAGCTTCTGCGCAAGACCATGCGCCTGTTGCCAGCCGTACAGTTCTCCGGTGCAGACGGAATGGATTTCTCATACTGTTACCCACAATCGGAATTCAACAGCCGCAGTATCTTATGGGACTTGAATTACTTCAAATACTGTTTTCTGAAAGCTACCGGAATGGAGTTTCAGGAAGACCGCCTGGAAGATGATTTCCAGAAAATGGCGGACGTATTGATGCGTAGCAGTTCGGCCACATTCATGTATCGTGATTTCCAAAGCCGCAACGTTATGATTAAAGAAGGCGAGCCATGGCTCATCGACTTCCAGGGCGGACGTAAAGGTCCTGTTTATTATGATGTGGCTTCCTTCCTGTGGCAAGCCAAGGCGAATTATCCCGATAGTTTGCGTAAAGAGCTTTTAAAAGAATATCTGGATTCCCTGTGTAAATACCAACCTGTGGACGAGAAATATTTCTATGCACAATTACGCCATTTCGTATTGTTCCGTACTATGCAGGTGCTGGGTGCTTACGGTTTCCGTGGTTATTTTGAGAAGAAACCACATTTCATTCAGAGTGTACCCTTTGCCATTGAAAACCTGCGGCAGCTATTACAGGAACCGTATCCCGAATATCCGTACCTCTGCCATGTATTGAAAGAACTTACCGAGCTGAAACAGTTCACTGACGATTTACAGAAACGCCGTCTTGTTGTGAAAGTTACCAGCTTTGCATATAAGAAAGGCATTCCCGAAGATTCCAGCGGAAACGGAGGTGGTTTCGTATTCGACTGCCGCGCGGTGAACAATCCCGGCAAGTATGACCGTTACAAACCTTTCACCGGACTGGATGAACCTGTCATCCGCTTCCTGGAAGACGACGGGGAAATAACCACGTTCCTCGAACATGTATACGGCTTGGTAGACGCTTCCGTGAAACGATATATGGAACGTGGATTTACGAACCTTTCCATTTGTTTCGGATGCACAGGCGGACAACACCGTTCGGTTTATTCAGCACAACACCTTGCGGAACATCTGAACCGGAAATTCGGAGTACAAGTAAATCTGATGCATAGGGAACAGAACATTGAACAGACGTTTAAGGCGAAAAGCTAAAAGCTATCTCCTAATAATCCGCTCCGTATCTGGTCCGTACCAACTCCGTACCTGCTCCGTACCTATACGAACAGACTTTATACGGAGATGGTACGGAGATGGTACGGACCAGACACGGAGATAGTACGGAGATAATACGGAGTGGGTACGGACCTGACACGGAGATAGCACTCTTTTCAATCTGCTTATGAAACTTAAATTAAAAATATTAATTCAATTGATCGACAGATCAAAATTTTGAAACAATGAAAGCAATGATATTCGCCGCAGGTCTTGGCACCCGCCTGCGCCCACTGACAGACAATATGCCCAAGGCACTTGTCCGCGTAGCAGGCAAAACGATGTTGGAGCGTGTCATCCTAAAACTGAAAGATGCCGGCTTCCATGATATCACCATAAACATTCACCACTTCGGAAGCCAGATCATCGACTTTCTTCGTGCCAATGAGAATTTTGGTGTGGATATTCATATCAGTGACGAACGGGGTGAACTGCTGGATACCGGTGGTGGTATCAAAAAAGCCCGTCCTCTGCTGGAGAGCAACGAGCCTTTCCTTATACATAATGCCGATATCCTGACAGACCTGGATCTCAATGCTTTCTACCACCACCATCTGGAAAGTGATGCAGATGCCACTCTGCTCACTAATCACCGGAAAACATCCCGTTATTTGTTAATGGATCAAGATAACCGTCTTTGTGGTTGGACGAATCTTTCTACAGGCGAAGTACTTCCCAAAGAACTCGATTATCCCAGCGATCATTATCAGCTGCAAGCCTTTGGCTGCGTCCATGTTCTTTCTCCCTCTATTTTCCGCTATATGGAAGGCGAACGCTGGACAGGGAAATTCTCCATTATCCCGTTTTATGTGGATATCTGCCCGAAAGCATGCATTCAGGGATTTCCTATAGACAGCGAAAACTGGTTTGATGTAGGCAAACCCGAGACACTTGCAAAGGCAGAAGCCTATTATGCGTCTTTATAAAATAGGGTTCATCTTCATCAACTGCCCTTGGGCATCAAATAAATATTCGTAATTGAAAGAACCGTAAATACGATACTTCCAACGGGCACTTTTCTCAAAACGGCGACTGTCATCCAGGATGGTCGCCTGATATTCGGTTTCCAATTCATGAATGAACTCTTTGAATTCCGGATCTTGATATCTATAAGTGGGAACAATTATGCGTATATCGGGATATTGTTCTCGCAGATTTTTGATTTCTGCACGAACGGCATCTTTTTCATCGGGCTTCAGAAAAAAGAGTAAACACACGGGATGTCCCTGCCCTGCAATGTCCGAAAAGAGCAAGCTGTCTTTCTCTGCATACTCCACTTGTTTGAAATCAACAAAACGATCTCCCGGCTTCGGGCTACGGGTAGCATCCAGCATCCGTTTCAGTCCTATCAATACAGATGTACTGTCGCGCATTTGTAAAGGAGTTTTCTGGTACAATGTTTCCAGTTCATCCGGATAGATTGCTGCCCAACGATCAAACACCATCCATCCTATTGCATTCCGGGCATTGTCGAATACAAATTGCCGCGTAGCTTCCAGCGGAAAAAGATCTTCATGCCAAAGCTTCCAAAGACGTACGTTTTGTGAATGGGGATTGGTACTCTTGTCCGGTACAGGCATTGCCGGTGGGACTACATTGGTCAGCGTCAGTTTCCCTTCCTCGGGATAAAAGAAGTTCATATTGCCGGGATGCTCCATTCCATAGATATGCAACGTATCTTCTTTTCCGGAAAATGAAACTTCCCCGTTTCTGATAATAGCGAAATCCAGAGGGCCTTTCCCGTAATCACGGTCACCCGTCATACGATCGGCACCATATCGCCACAGATAAACCGTATCTCCTTCGTAAGCGTCCAGTCCGGTGCATTGCACAGTAAAAGTCTGTTCTTGCGATTGGCAACTGATGAGTCCCAGAAACAAACAGTAAAATATCCATTGATTGATTTTCATAAAGCCCAAATAGATTAAGTAAATAAACACATTGCACAAAAGAACAATCTTTTCAGTAAAGATGCAAGCAAAAAAGACAATATATAAAAGCAATTGTTAATGAAATATCCATATATTTGTGACATAACATTAAAAAACTGACTATGAAACGACTGAGATTAGGAGTATGGGCATACTTCTGCCTTTGTGCAGCCACCACCCTTATGGGACAAAACAAGGTGAAAACAACTGCCGAAAAAGTAATGCTGTTCATTGACGGCGCTCAAGTGACGCGTACCAAGCAAATAGATATTCCGGCAGGAAACTCAACACTCATCTTTACCGGATTATCCCCCTATATGGATGCACAAAGTATGCAGGTCAGCGCAAAGGGAAAACTCACTGTTACGGCAGTCAACCGGCAATACAACTATATAGACAGCCTCGCCGTCAGCGAAAAGCAACAAAGCCTGCAAAAGGAGCTTAAAAAAATAGAGAAGCAGCAGAAAGAACAGAACGCCGAGCTTGGACTCATCAGTGCCGAATATGAAATGCTGAAAATAAACTGTTCCGTCAGCAATAAGAATACCGCTACTTCTCTGGCTACTATCAAAGAGGTGAATCAATATTACTCCGGACAGTTGAAAACTCTAAAAGCAAAAGAACTGGCTATCAATGAACAGATAGCCGAGCTTGCCATCAGACAGGGACAACTGAACTCTGAACTGGCACAGTTAAGCGGTAAGGCCCTAACCCCTATGAGTGAAATTATAGTCAATGTAAATGCACCAGCAGCCTGTAAAGCTACATTCACTCTGAATTATTATGTGAAAAATGCCGGTTGGTTCCCCTCCTATGATGTTCGTTCCGGTAGCCTGGCCGAACCTATCTCCATCGTTTACAAAGCCAACATCTTTCAGAATACCAAGGAAGAGTGGAAGAATGCAGAATTATCCCTTTCATCCTCTAATCCTTCCACCGGAAGCGTAGCCCCCACTCTGTCTACTTACTGGTTGGATTACGGACTTGCAGCACCACGCTACAATTTGAATCTCAATGGAAACACTGTTTCAGGAGTCGTTTTTGATAATGAACGCACGCCCGTAATAGGTGCCACCGTTACCATCCCGGGAACTACGATAGGAACCATAACCGACATAAACGGCAAGTACTCCATAACTATTCCCAATGGACAAAACAAACTTCAGTTTTCATATATTGGCCTTCAGACTCAGACCAAAGATATACAAGGAAACATTATGAATGTCACCCTTCAGGAGGATACACAGACATTGGATGAAGTAGTGGTAGTAGGTTACGGCGCTGAAAGGAAACCTCTTATGGCAGGCGCTGTCTCCGGTCTTAAGGTAAATCATAAAAAAGATATTCAATACGAAGAAGAAGCCAGCATGGCCCTTGACGTTGAACAAAGCCAGGGACAGATGGGCTACGAATTTGAAATAAAAGTCCCCTACACCATTCCTTCTGACAACAAACCTGTAGTTGCTGAAATCGGACATTACGAATTACCCGCTTCTTATGCTTATCAGAGCACTCCGAAGATAGACAAAGATGCTTTCCTGATTGCTCAGGTAACCGATTGGGAAAAGCTGAACTTACTTGAAGGTGAAGCAAATGTTTACTTTGAGAATACCTTCATAGGCAAGTCCATCATGAACGTCACCCAACAGAACGATACACTATCCTTCTCTTTAGGTCGTGACAAACGCATCATGATACAGCGTACGAAAGAGAATGAATATACCTCACGTAAGTTTATGGGTTCCAATCAGACGCAAGCCATTGCCTGGAAACTCTCTGTACGCAATACACGTCCAGAGCCTGTAACGCTCACTCTTTACGACCAACTGCCCGTATCACGCAACAACAACATCACCGTGACGGCAGAAGAAATCAGTGGCGGAACACTGGACGAGGCCAAAGGCATCATCACCTGGCAAATAACCTTACAGCCCGGCGAACAACGTGATTTACCTCTGCGATATAAAGTGAAATATCCCAAAGGACGGAATTTAATAATAGAATAACTCATATTGAGCGTGCACCTTTCTTATAAGGTTTGCACGCTTTTTCTTTGTTTCTTCCTCACTTTCTTTACTTTGTATTCACAAACATTACACTTGTGGTTCCTGTTCTCAGGACTCACTTCGTAGTGTACAACTTTAAATGATAAAAGTGATGGTATCCTGCGGTGCATACCTATTCCAGCACCTTGCGGAATTTCAATAAGATGCTGGGAGTACTGGCAAAACGTCTTTTGCCCGGCATCAAAATCAGTTCCTATACGGCCCGGCATGCATGAGCCACATTGGCTTATCATATGGGAATGCCTGTCGGCATCATTTGCCAAGCGGTAAATGCAGCGAATTTTCCACTGCATCCGTCGTTGCCTGCTTCTGTGGGGATTGCTGCCGTTTCTGTTTGGCTCATGTAGCTTCGGTGACGAACCTTCACCCTGTCTCTACGATATACGTCTGGAAGTGACGGTGTACGATGACAACCGGGTGGTAGTGACACAGGCTTCGGCTGCCGACTGGGAAGAAATTGAGACAAGAGATATAAACAACGTTCTTTGACATATTGAGAGCTTAAAAAGAAAAAGGAAGTTCCTGAGTTTTAAAAGTAAATCAGTATCTTTGCAGATATTGATTCGCATGATATTAATATATAATACTTTAGATGTATGGAAACAAATAATAATCATATACGGAAGTATCCCATCGGGATACAGAGCTTTGAAGATCTGCGCCGCGAAGGTTACCTTTACGTGGACAAAACGGCGCTGATTTATCGACTGGTCACCACCGGTAAGCCCTATTTCCTTTCCCGTCCCCGTCGTTTCGGCAAGAGTCTGCTGCTTAGCACACTAAAAGCCTACTTTGAGGGTAAGAAAGAACTTTTCGAAGGTCTTGCCATCGAAAAGTTGGAAACAAAATGGACGGTGCATCCGGTGCTGCACCTTGACTTGAACGCCGAAAAATATGATTCGGTAGAACGATTAGAAATGCAGATGAACAGTCAGCTTCTGAACTGGGAATCGCAATATGGTTGTGATGCAGAGAATTGGTCTTACTCCATCCGCTTCATGAATGTGATAAAAGCAGCTTACGAACAGACCGGGCAGCAGGTAGTGGTACTTATTGACGAGTATGACAAGCCGATGCTTGAGAGCCTACATGACAAGGAGTTACAGGATCAGTTCCGTAGCCTTCTTGTAGCTTTCTACAGTGTGCTGAAAACTGCCGACCCATTTCTGAGATTAGTTTTCATCACCGGCGTGACGAAGTTTGCCCAAATGAGCATCTTCTCCACTCTGAACCAGTTGATAGATATCAGCCTTGAGAAAAGCTACGAAGCCCTTTGCGGCATGACCCGCACTGAGATAGAGCAGAACTTCGCCCCTGAGCTGGAAGCTATGGCACTGAAAAACAGCACTTCCCGCGAAGCAATAGTGGAACGGATGAGGGCAATGTACGACGGCTACCACTTCTGTGAAGAGCAAACGGAAGGGATGTTCAATCCTTTCAGTGTACTCAACATGTTGCGGCAGTTGAAGTTCAATTACTACTGGTTCGCTACCGGCACCCCCACTTTTCTGGTAAAGATGTTGCAGCGCACTGAATTCGATGTGCGTGAACTGGTGAATGGTATTGAAGTTTCCGAAGCTTCTCTCATGAGCTACAGGGTTGATGACGACGATCCGGTTCCGATGATTTATCAGAGCGGTTATCTCACTATCAAGGGCTATGACCCGGAGTTTAACCTCTATAAGCTGAAACTTCCCAACGAGGAAGTGAAATATGGCTTGCTGAACTACATGGCTCCGTATTATACTCCGGTGATGGAGCGTGATGTTCCTTTTTATGTGGGCAAATTTGTGAAAGAGCTTCGCGCAGGCGATGTGGATGCTTTCATGAACCGTATGCGCGCTTTCTTCGGAAACATCTCATACGAACTGAGCGATGACACGGAACGGCATTATCAGAACGTATTTTATATTGTTTTCACCCTGTTGGGGCAATATACGGATGCAGAAGTGCGCAGTTGTCGTGGCCGGGCGGACATGGTGGTTAAAACTTCCGATTATATATACGTCTTCGAGTTCAAGCTAAACGGCACTGCCGAAGAAGCGCTGAAGCAGATTGATGAAAAAGATTATCTTATTCCATATACCACAGACCACCGCAAGTTGGTGAAAGTAGGGGTTGACTTCAACAAGGATACCCGCAACATAGGTCGCTGGCTCGTTCAGTAGACTTTTTCTTTTTCTTTTATTACCTGCCGGGAAGAACATCCGCAGGAAGATAAGCTCTCAATATCTCAATAACCAAAAGATATTGGGAGCTTGCTGCGTTTATATGCTTCAGGATACTGCAAGAGGATGGAAGCACGGTGCTGAAAGTCTTCTCGGTGGTGTGGAGAATGGCCGATAAGGAATATTCAAAAATACATGGTCTGTTCAGGTGAAACAGACCATGTATTTGGGTGGAATAGATGATCTGTTTGGAGTAAACAGACCATCTGTTTCACTTCTGTTTTTACACATATTTATCTATAAAAATAAGATTGACCACATGAAATTAATGACTAAACGAGATTTGGAACAACGTCTTGAACTTACGAAGCTACGCTACGAACGTCAAGAAATAAGATTATATGTCTTACTGCAAAGCATGCAAAATAATCGTGACAATATAAAACAGATAGAGTATGCCCTGCTGGTGATGGAGCGTGTCAGTACGCAACGCCGGCGCCACCGGATCATCCCTAATGCAGAGATACTGGATTTCATCACTTATGCCTCCTGCGTTTACGACCGTTTGCAGTCTCACCTGCACAAGCATCTGAATTATTCTTATTTCTGTAGCGTCATCTGCTGCCGCTATTTATTTGAAAGTCGGCGCCACATTCCCGGCCGGCGCTTCCTGAATTACAACAGTGTGTTGTCTTACTTCAAACGGGAGCGCGGGAGGTGATGGCAGAAAATAGATAAGGGAACTCCGAAAAAAGCCCGGAATGACAGAAGAATATATCTATATATTCTTCTTTTAATTTCTTGTATTTATTTATTAGTGTATCATTGATAGTACGGTTCGCTGTTCATGCGGAGAGATATATCACTTGCTATCAACGCGTTAAGTAGTACGCGGAGTTGTTCAAAAAAAGTTCGCTTCCGAAGGGCGCTTTTTAGGCAGCATTTACGTAGTATTGCAGTATTTACGCGGTGTTTACGCAATATTTAAGCGGCATTTATATCAAATGTTAGCCGAATAGCACCAATACTAGCCGGATGAAGCATTGTGCAGAACAAATGCGGTTTTATTGTAGTACTTTTGTGGCTATAAACAAAAGAAGTTATGAATGTATCGTATTTATTATCCCAATATGAATTAGCTCCGCCAACGAATAATTATTATCAATGCTTACAATTTATTAAGTATATCGCTTGTATCTTTTTCCTTTCCCAATTGTTAATCTTATAAATTAGAGTAAAATAGAACAATAAAAGAAGAAATTATGAAAAAGATTATCGCATTAATGATGTTAGTTTTCATAGGTGCATCCACAGCCATGTATGCACAGGAAAGTAAAAGTGAAAACCGCCGTGCAGAGCGTAAAGCACAGCGTGACGCAGAAAAAGCCAGGGAAAAAAGAGAAGAAGCACGGGCATATGCCGATGCTGTACAAGCTATCAACAACAGAAAATTCGTACTGGAAGCTGACCGTATTACGTTTAAAAGAGGACGAAGTGCTTTCGTTACATCAAATACCAACTTTGTTCTTTTAAACGGTGAAAAAGCATCCGTTCAGGTTGCTTTCAACGGCCCCTATGCAGGTCCTAACGGCATTGGCGGTATAACCGTAGACGGAAGAGTGGGTGAAGTTAAAACAGCCACAGATAAAAAGGGAAATGTAACTTGCAGTTTCAGTGTGATGGGTGTCGGAATTTCCGCACAAGTTTCCATCAGATTAACCCACGATACCAACAATGCATCCGTTACAATCAACCCGAATTTCAACTCAAACAGATTGTCACTGGATGGCAAAGTAATACCATTATCCGAATCGAGCGTATATAAAGGACGGTCGTTCTAATTACTGCTTCCCTAAATTGTACAATATATAGAGATATATCCGTGAATAAATATCATGTTCTTTTTCACGGATATATCCTTTATTTATAAATTGTGGCATCTTCACACAGAGATGTACCATTGCGACAATCATAAAACTCAAAAGTTTCTCTCATGTCCAAAAGTACTGCATCTGTCCATTCTACTCTCCGCTCCATTGACTTAACTTATTTCTCATTTCTTCAGTAGTTATCACTTCTCCCCGTTTCATCTGCTCCAATGCATTATCAACCTTTTCCTTTAACTCTGGAGAGAAGTAAAGAATATCATCCGGACAACGTCTATCCAATAAAGTCTCAATTTCTTCTAATAGGCGCTCATCGTTTACCGCCAATAGGCGTTGAAACAATAGTTGTTTACGTTCCGCTGTTTTCATGAAGCATTGTTTTTATTATACTACAAAGATAGTCTTTTTAATTTATTACGGATATAAACGACAAGACAGAATTCATATACTAAGCACTTTTATCTCCCCTACTCCCCCCTCTTTCTATGCCACAGGGAACATTTTCAAGGATGCTTTTTGTTCAGACAGACTTTTTTCATATCTTTGCAGCGGTTTTTGGTTCCATACCTCCCTGTCGCTATGGGGAGGATGGTGAAAAGGGAATCAGGTGTAAATCCTGAACAGACCCGCTGCTGTAAAATCCGTTTCAAATCTTGAATATACCCAATTAGCCACTGTCCGTAAACCGGATGGGAAGGCATTCAAAGATGGATAAGTCAGAAGACCTGCCAAAAATGATATAGTTTTAATGCTTTCGGGAAATAAAGCAGAAAAAACATTTAGTCTGGCAGTTCTTTATCCTCCATAAAGAATTCTCTCTCTTCATGTATATCCTCCCGAAAGTAAGTCATAAATACTTTAAAAAGACTGAAATGAAAGTTTTTTCATGTGTATTATTTATGCTGACTTGTCTTTCGCAGATAAGCATAATGGCACAAAACAAAATTACTCTATCGGGAAAGGTGACAGACCAGCATGGCGCTCCTTTATCTTTGGTGACGATTGCCGTAGAAAACACCTCATCCGGAACCTATACGGATGACAACGGCCGGTATTCCCTACAAGTCATACCCGGAAAACATACTCTTGTCGTATCTTTAGTAGGTTATCAAACTGTAAAGACACCCCTTAATATCCAGCAAAACAAAACACTCAATTTTACATTGGAAGAAAGCTCTGTTGTCCTGAATTCCGTTGAAGTATACGGAAAGACCCAGACACAGAAAGTGAAAGAAGGGGCTTTCTCTGTCAATGCTCTTGACATAAAACCCATCGTCAATTCACTAAACAACCTCAATGACCTGGTGAACCGGACAACGGGTATCAAGGTCAGAGAAGAAGGAGGTGTCGGTTCGGATTTCGATTTATCCATTAACGGTTTGTCAGGAAATTCCGTCCGCTACTTCCTGGATGGAATGCCACTGGACACCAAAGGAAGTGGCGTTTCGCTCGCTAACCTGCCGGTAAATATCATAGACCGGATTGAGATATATAAAGGTGTAGTTCCTGCAAGCCTGGGAACGGATGCATTGGGTGGTGCTATCAATATTATCACAAAAGAGGAAAAGAAGAACTATCTGGATGTCTCTTACAGCATCGGTTCATTTCATACACACAAGGCAGATCTGAACGCACAAATAGTGGAGCCCAAAACAGGACTGATTATCAAGCCTACCGTCGGAGTGAACTATTCGAAGAATGACTATAGGATGAAGGACGTGCAAATGCGGGATGAAAGTGGCGACAATTTCATTTATGGTAATCCTAAACGTTTCCACGATGACTACTTCTCTTTACTGGCACAAGTAGAAGCCGGGGTTGTCAACAAATCCTGGACAGACGCATTTTTTATTTCCGCTTCTTATTCCAAGACAGACAAGGAGTTGCAAACCGGCTCCGTTCAAGGCAAAGTCTATGGTATGGCAGAAAAGAACTCGGATGCCTGGAATATCTCGGCACGTTACCGGAAACGTGACTTCGTTTTAAAGAATATGCAGTTGAACGCCTCCCTTTCTCACACCTGGGACCATTCAATAACCGTGGATACTGCCTACCGGCAATATTACTGGGATGGCGGCTATATAGTGAGCCCGCGCAATGAAATTACGGGCAAAGGACCGTCCATGCGCCACTATAAACGTCCGTTGACCATTGCCCGCGCTAATCTGGACTATCAGTTGAACGAACACCACAACTTTAATCTGAACTACCATCTGAGCCGCACCGGCAACGACCGCTATGATGATTTGGATGACACTTTCGAGGCTTCCAAAGACATTGTGACCAAGCATATCCTGGGTTTTTCATACAACCAGTCACTTCTGAATGGAAAGATGGAAAATGTGTTTTTTATAAAAGATTACATCAACCACCCGAATATCCGACAAACTGACCAGGGCAGCGTGACGGGCTCTAATGAGGTGCGGGGAAGCACCACCAAGAACTATTTGGGTTATGGTGCCGGGCTTCGGTACACTATCGCAGAATTTCTCGCCGTAAAAGTATCCTACGAACATAGCGTGAGACTTCCCATTGCACGCGAACTGTTGGGCAACGGGGTCACCATCAATGCCAACGTGGCACTGGAACCGGAGAAAAGCAACAACTTCAATGCAGCACTGTTCGGCACGTGGCATCCTGCCGCCGGACATACACTTTACTATGAAGCAAACGGATTCTTCCGCAAGGTGGACAATTACATTCAGGCTAAGGTTGCGGAGAAAGAAGGCAGCATGCAATATACCAATGTTCCGGCAGTCCACATAAAAGGCGTGGAAGGAGAAGTGCGCTACGACTGGCAAGGTAAACTGCAACTTGCCACCAACGTCAGTTATCAGGATGCCCGTGACCAGCAAGAATATAAGGAGGGTGGAAAACCTTCGGCTACTTACAACAACCATGTACCCAACCGTCCCTGGCTGTTTGGCAGTGCGGAAGCATTCTATACATTCCGCAACATAGCCCTGCCCGAAAGCAAACTACGACTGGGATGCACCTACCAGTGGGTACATTGGTATTATCTTTTGTGGGATGCTTATGGTGCCGCCGAAGGCAAGGCACGCATTCCCGACCAGCAAATCCTCAACGCCGATATCAGCTACTCGTGGAAACGCGGACGCTACAACATCGCCTTTGAATGCACCAACTTCCTCGACAAGACGACCTACGACAACTACAAGTTGCAAAAGCCCGGGCGTGCTTTCTTTGCCAAATTCCGATTATTCATTAACTAATCATTAATACTTATTCAAAATGAAAAGATTCAAATTTACACTCCTTGCCTTTATGGCTGTCATGATGGCACTGTCGTTTACAGCTTGTTCCGACGATGACCCTACTCCTACCCCAGACCCGGGAATCAATGAAGGCGATTATCACTTCGACCTTTTTGTAACTGTGGACAAACATGGTGGCATGAGCAGCAAAAACACCACCATTGTCAAAAGTACCGCTGCACTGACGGCAGACCAAGGTGTTATCTCCGTTAAAAGAGCAGGTTCGGAACTCGGCGAATACTCCATGGAGTCCATCACAAAAGGAAAGTATTACTATCAGATTCCTTCGACCAGTGATCGCTTCGTGAAATACCAGATTAAGAATAATGCAATCCAGGTGATTGCAGAACGCCCTTTTAAGACCAATACTTATAAGGTACGTTCATACACACATGCCTGGATTGACGACAACACGCTTGTCATCATGTCCACCAACGGCACCAAGGACAAGGTGCTTTATACGAAACTGAACGCAGAGGATTTGACCATCCTTGCCGAGGGCGAATTGGAGATACCCGCCCCCACCGACTGGACAAAGCTGACTTCTTCGGGCATCCTTACCTATCGCCAGTCTGACAAGAAGCTGTACTACTTCTATTACTGGAAAGAAAAAGCCGGTCAGACTGTGGCAAGCGAACAAGAGCCCAGATTCCATGTGGCTGTCATCAACCCCTCGACGATGAAGGTGGAAGAGGATAGCACATCGCCCGTCGATGGTGAAATGGCGGGAAGTGCCTACGGAGAACTGATGCAGGATTGCGTGATGTATGACGAAGCGGGCAATCTCTACCTGGCCTGTTTCCACGAAGAAGAAAGTGGTATAGAGAGAGGCATGCTGCTGCGCATCAAAGCGGGTGCAACAACCTTTGATTCCTCTTACAATGGCTATTCCAATGCAGACGGCAAACTGATGACTGTTCAGTATTTGAGCAATAACAAAGCGCTGATTTATGCACGCAATGACAATGCTCCTATCAGTGATAAAGCTGCTGCATCAGGAATCAAGAAACCTACGGCAATCGATGCATTCTCACACTACTATGCCATCCTCGACCTCAGCACGGGCGCAAAAACCCGCCTAAGTTACAATGGTAAAGAGGTGGCTTACAGTGGCGGTCGTTTCTCACAGCGTTCCGTCGTCTTCAACAATAAAGCGTACATCGGTGTGGACACTGAGGAGGATGCCAATGCCGTTATCTACATCTACGACCTCAAGACCGGCACTGTAGAGAAGGGAGCGGAAATAGACGGCAGCTTCTACTACGACATGATACGTGTTGTTGAGAACGATTGATAATATATTTAAGAGCATCACTTCCGCTTTATGAGAAAATTATTAATCCTATTCTTTTTTTGTAGCCTCACTATCCTCCTCCATGCACATGGAGGAGGAAACTATGAGCACAGCGATATGCTGGCAAGTATGAAACCCGGCGATAAAGCCGCCCTGCTGATGGTGCACTTCGGTACAACCCACGACGACACCCGTACGCTTACCATTGACGCCATCAATGCAAAAGCTCGTGAGGCTTTCCCCGAACTGGAGATGCATGAAGCATTCACTTCCCGCATCATTATCCGCCGACTCAAAGCACGTGGCATCGAGAAACTGACACCATTGGACGCTATGCTCCGCCTGCGCAGTGAAGGCTATACACACGTAGTTGTGCAAAGTTCCAATATCATTGACGGTGTGGAAATGGAGTCGCTTCGCCGGGATATAGAAAGCGTGCAACCTTTGTTCAAAGAAATACGTGTAGGTACCCCCCTGCTTTACTCTGTAGAAGATGCGGAAAAAGTTGTTGAAATTCTGAACAATCGTCTCAACGCTACAGCACAAGATAAAAAGGCATCCGGCAAAAAGGGTGCGAAAGAGCACTTCGTACTTGTAGGTCACGGCACCTATACGCCCAGCACAGCTATTTACAGCCAGATGGACTATATGCTGAAAGCAAACGGAATGACGAATTTCCATTTGGGTACCATTGAGGGATACCCTACTTTTGAAACCATGCTGGCACAACTGAAAGCCGGAAAAGCTAAACAAGTAACTCTCGTTCCTTTCATGTTTGTGGCCGGAGACCATGCCAAGAATGATATTGCCGAAGACTGGAAAGAAGCACTCGAAAAAGAAGGCTATACAGTTAATGTACGCATGGAAGGTCTGGGTCAAGTACCCGAAATACAGGAAATCTTCATTGATCATATCCGCTTCATGCTGAAACATCGCATGCTGGGTATTATGGAAAAGAAAGCAGGATATGCTGCCGGAAAAGATGTAGAATAAGGAAACCGACATAAGATGCATAAGCATTATGAAGAAAAAGAATCTATATTCCATTATAGCCGGAAGCTGCGTGCTTCTGGCTATTTTGCTTCTGGTAGCCTACAGCTATTGGTTAGCCCCTACCCGCATCCTCATCGTCAATCCCTTGCCGGCACAGGCGGCGGACATTGCGCTGAACAATGATTGCGGCAGGATAAAAGTGAAGTGCATCAAGATGGAAGAGGTGGAAGACCTCTCCGGTTATGACGCCATCATGATGTACGGACGGGGATTATTTTTGGACGAAACGCAGGTGGCGGAACTGGAACGGGTGGCCGCCAAAGGCGTGCCCGTATTCACCAACGCACTGCGGCACTTCAATTTCATTGTCAACCATAACACTACGCCCGAGCAACAGGCCATCCTGCAAAAGTATTTCCAGAATGCATGCAGGCAGAATTACCGGAACGCCTTACGCTATCTGCGCCACATCTCCACTCCTCAACGCCTGGGCGACCGCTCTTTCGAGACGCCCGTGGAATTACCCAACAATCTGTTTTATCATAAGGAATACGGACAGTATTTCAAGACGCCGCAAGAACTGACTGAGTACTTGAAGGAGAAGTGCCTTTATCACGAGGAAGGGAGAAGTCTCACCTTCATTTCAGGCATCAGCTTCCCGATGGAAGGCAACCGTGCCCATGTAGACACGCTTATCTCCCGGCTGACACAGGCAGGCTTCAACGTCTACCCCATCACCGGCAGCGGCAAGGGGCGTGAAGACCTGATACGTACCCTTCATCCCGACGGGCTGGTCTATCTGCCTATGGGACGGCTGGGTAACGATTCACTCATCAACTGGCTGCATGCGGAGAACATCCCCCTGTTCATGCCTTTCCCACTGGTGCAGCCCCGTGAAGAATGGCTGAACCCGAGCGTACCCGTCGGTGGCGGTACGCTGACGGCACGGGTCGTTGTGCCGGAAATAGATGGCGGCATGGCGCCTCTGTGCATCGCCACGCAGAATGAAAACGAAGAAGGATATTTTCTGCACACTCCGGAACCGGAACGGGTGGATGCACTTATCAGCCACATCACTAAATATATGTCCCTTCGCGATAAATCCAACAAGGACAAGCGTGTCGCCATCTGCTACTTCAAGACACCCGGTAAAGATGCCTTGCTGGCAAGCGGTATGGAGGTGATTCCTTCTCTTTATAATTTCCTGAAACGCTTGCGCAATGAAGGATATGACGTAAGCAACCTGCCTGCCACCGTAGAAGAATTCGGAAACAGGATATACCGTGACGGTTCTGTTATGGGTTCGTATGCCAAAGGGGCACAGGAACAATTCCTGAAAACAGCACACCCTGTATGGTTGTCTACCGGACAATATGAAACCTGGGCAAAAGAAGTGATTCTGCCTGAAAAGTACAAGGAAGTGACTGACCGTTATGGAGATGCTCCCGGCAATTTATTAGCCACGGAAGACAGTATCGCCATTGCCTGCCTGCGATTCGGCAATGTGTTATTGTTTCCACAACCTCGTCCGGCATTAGGAGACGACGATTTCAAACTGGTACATGGTATGCCCGTAGCACCGCCTCACAGTTATCTGGCACCTTATCTGTATATGCAGAAAGGTTTTAAAGCGGATGCACTGATACACTTCGGTACACATGGAAACCTGGAATATACCCCGGGAAAGAATGTGGGTTTATCACAGGCAGACTGGTCGGAAGCACTGGTAGGTAATCTGCCGCATTTCTATTTCTATACTACGGGAAACGTAGGAGAAGGTATTATTGCCAAACGGCGTACACATGCTGTACTCGTCACTCATCTGACTCCGCCTTATGCGGAAAGTGGCATGAGACAGCGATATAACCAATTACTGGAAGATATTCATAAACTTCTGGATGAAGGTACGGAAGGACATCGTATGCTGGGAATGCGCGTCAAGAAAGAGACTGTTCGCCTGGGACTTCACCGGGACTTGGAACTGGATTCCATACCGGACAAGCCCTATACTGCCGAAGAACTGGAACGTCTGGATGCCTTTACCGAAGAAATAGCTAATGAGAAGATGCTGGGTGCATACTACACGATGGGTGAACCTTACTCGGAACGTGACTTACTGCAAACCACCCTTGCCGTCAGTACAGATGCCCTGGCTTACGAAACGGCAAAAGCTGACCGGGATAAAGGCAAGATTACTACGGAACAATTGCAAGACTTTACATATATAGCCCACCATTATCTGCCAACGGCAAAGAAACGCCTGACGGCTATGTTACAGAATCCGCCTCGTGATACGGCTGCCATTGCCCCGGACCTTCGCCCCGCATTGCGCTATCGCGAACAACTAATAGCTTCTACCGCCAATGAATTCAACGCAATGGTGCGCGGCCTGAATGGAGGAACAGTTCTGCCTGCCCCGGGTGGAGATCCGGTATTGAACCCTAATGTATTGCCCACAGGAAGGAACATGTATAGCGTAAATGCTGAAACAACCCCTAATCCACGTGCATGGGAAGACGGAAAACGACTGGCGGAAGCAACCCTGAAACAATACACCGGCAAACATGGGGAATATCCGCGGAAAGTGAGCTATACTTTCTGGGCGGGTGAATTTATCACAACCGAAGGAGCTACGCTGGCACAAGTCTTCTGGATGCTGGGTGTGGAGCCTGTACGCGACGGACAAGGACGTGTAGTAGATTTGAAACTTGTGCCCAGCGAAGAACTGGGGCGCCCACGTATCAATGTAGTGGTACAAGTCTCAGGACAGCTTCGTGACATAGCCGGATCACGTCTGAAGTTACTGACGGATGCGGTTCGTCTGGCATCAGAAGCAAAGGACGAAGCATATCCCAACTATGTGGCATCGGGAACAGTGCTACAGGAAAAGTTACTGGTGGAGAAAGGGACTTCCCCAAAACGTGCACGGGAAATGTCTGTGATGCGTGTATTCGGTCCTGTTAATAGTGGATACAGTACAGGAATCATGGGATATACCGAGCATAGTGGATCATGGGAGGATGAAAAGGAAATCGCCCAAGGGTATCTCAATAATATGGGTGCCGCTTATGGTGATGAGGATAACTGGGGAGAGGTTCAGAAAGATTTGTTTGCCTCCGCCCTCTCCGAAACGGATGTAGTCATTCAACCGCGGCAGAGCAATACGTGGGGACCTATTTCATTGGACCACGTATATGAATTCACCGGCGGATTATCTCTTACTGTAAAAACACTGACGGGTAAAGAACCGGATGCTTATATGGCCGATTATCGTAACCGTACCAACCGCCGTATGCAGGAAACAAAAGAGGCGATTGCTGTGGAGACACGGGCTACGATACTGAATCCGACATTCATACAGGAACGGATGAAAGGCGGTGCAGGTTCGGCACAAATGTTCGGAGAGATTTTCCGCAATATCTTTGGCTGGCATGTAATGCGTCCGTCGGCAATGGACAAGGAGATTTTTAATGACCTGTACCGGATGTACATTCAGGATGAAAATAAACTCGGAATACAAGATTATTTTCTCCGGGTGAATCCGGCATCCTATCAGGCTATGACTGCGGTGATGCTGGAAAGTGCACGGAAAGGCTATTGGAAAGCAAGCCCTGAACAGTTGAAAGAAACAGCTGCACTGCATGCACAGATAACCCGTGAGAAGGGTGCCGCCTGCACGGAGTTTGTATGTGACAATGCCAAATTACAGTCGTTCGTTGCGGATAATCTGGATGCGAAAGAGAAACAGGAATTCAATCAGGATATGAAAGCAATATATGAAGCCGCTTCGGCCAATGGAAAAGATGTAGTATTGAAAGAAAAGAAACTGACGCCGGAACAGGTAGCGCAGAAACGTACTACAAACGGATTAGTGATTGGAGGCGTGATACTGGTGGTGTTCATTGGACTGGTTGCATTAATTAAAAGAAGAAAAAGATAATCTAGAAAGATGGGTACGCGGACAAAAATATAACTATGGATTACGTCATCCCTATATTAGCAATCTTCATCACCCTCAGCTTCCTGCTGAAGGTCGGCTTCTATCCCCGTTGGGGAACGTGGCTGACAGCACTATGTTGCGCCCTATTTGTTTTACTCATTACCCCTTGGGTAACCGAGCAATCTAAGACAGCAATAGCAGCCTTTTTTGCTTCCCGGGAGAAAATGCTGGATGTATCTGTTTGCATCACACTGGAAGCCGCCATCCTGATAACCTTTTGCTTCGACTGCTTCTCCGGAATGCGTACAAGAGACACTGCATTCAAACGAAGCGTCACCTTCCTGCTCCACCTTTACCCCGGTTTATTGATAGGTGGCGTACTATGCTATATACTGGCTGAATTATTATTCTCTTTTCCGGGCATTGATTTCAATATGCTCTCGTGGATAGTAGCCACCACCACATTCTTACTTATCGGTGTCGGTGCCCGATTGCTGCAAATCCCATTGGGAGACAAAGCCCTGCGCCTCGAAATCCTTTTTATTGTAAACTTATTCATAGTCGTACTGAGCATCATAGCTACCGGCTACTAAATAAACAGTAACTACTAAAATTATAAATATCATTATGGAAACCATTTCAAACTCACTCTTCTGGATATCCAACGGACTACTTGTTCCGGTCATCGTATTATTACTCCTGTTCTTCCTCCGCGCCATTATCCTTGCCGGAGGTTTCTTCGGAGAATTCTACCAACGGATGAAACTACAAAAGCAACTCTCCGAGATGTTGGAAACCATCACTCCTGAAAACATTAACGAACAGTTGCAGAGCTTGCCCCAAGCTGGGAAACAACCTATGCTCCGTTGTCTGAAAAAGCTTGCCGAACACCGCGATAACGCCGCCTACTGCGAACGCCTGCTTGCCAACTTCGAAGTAGACGCCGAAAAAGAGCTGGGACGCTCGCGCACTTTCATCAAACTCGGCCCGATGCTGGGACTGATGGGAACACTGATCCCGATGGGTCCCGCCCTTGTCGGACTGGCTACAGGAGATATTTCCTCAATGGCTTACAATATGCAGGTAGCCTTTGCCACCACCGTGGTCGGTATGGTGATTGCCGCAGTCGGCGTCATCACTCTGCAAGTGAAACAACGCTGGTATGCCCGTGAAATAAATGATCTGGAATATCTGGACAGGACTCTGCGAAACAAAACCAATGAATAACCCTCAGCGCATAAAAAAATATGAAACGAAACAGACTGCTTCACAACCAAACGGACTCCGACCCGATGGGTACGGTAGCGAACCTTTTTGATGTAGCCATGGTCTTTGCTGTCGCACTGATGGTTGCCCTCGTCACCCGCTTCAACATGACGGAAATGTTTTCCAAAGAAGACTTCACTATGGTGAAGAATCCCGGAAAAGAGAATATGGAAATCATTACGAAAGAAGGACAGGAAATCAAGCGATACACTCCCAGCGAGGAACAGGAAACTTCCGGCAAGCGAGGGAAAAAAGTCGGTGTAGCCTACCAACTGGAAAGTGGAGAAATTATCTATGTTCCAGAATAATGATAGACATCCGTCACCCTTTGAATAAAAGTTAAAGAGTCCATACCTATAAACAAGGATTTTTAACAATAGAAATACCCATCAGTGGGTATTTTCTTGCCCTCATCTTCCCCATATCTTTGCATTTCCAAACAAACGATAATTTTATGATAAAGCAAAGATTCTTAACGACTCTCTTAATGGGAAGTATCGCTGCCGGTGCGTGGGCACAGGCTGATAAAGGTGAAACTTCCGTAGATAAAACTGTGGATTTGAATCCTGTAGTAGTAACCGGTACGGGTACGCACCAGCGACTGAAAAATACTCCGGCACCGGTATCCGTCATCACCGCTAACGAAATAAAACGTGCCGGAATCACGGATTTCCAACAAGCTATGACCATGATGGTTCCCTCTCTCTCCTTCTCCCCGAATGCCATGGGTTCGTATCTGATGATGAACGGACTTTCCAATAAATACGTACTGATACTGATTAACGGACGTAAAGTGACGGGGGATATCAGCGGTAATATTGACATCAGCCAGATAGACATGAGCCGTGTGAAGCGTATCGAAGTTTTAAACGGCGCAGCTTCTTCGCTCTATGGCTCGGATGCGATTGCCGGTGTTATCAACATCATCACCAACCAGCCGAAAGATGAAATCTCCTTCACCACCAACAGCCGTTATACAAGAAAGAATCAGTTTTCACAAGGCCTCAACCTGGACATTGCCAAAGGAAAGCTCGCCTCTTATACTGCTTATAAATACGATCACTCGGATGGCTGGCAGAACAGTGGTCTGACCGTAGACAAGAATGATGATCTGGTTGAAACCCTTGATCAGCTTTCCATCGGCTACAGCATGAATAACTTTTCTCAGCAATTCACCTACGATGCTACGGAAAAACTCTCGTTCTATGCCAACGGCGGATATTACTGGCGCATGACCGACCGCCCCATAAAACGTGAGGGCATGACGGGCGGAAATGATTATAACACGCATTACGAAGGCTACAACTGGGGTACAGGAGCCAAGTACAGACTGAACAAACGTTCCTCCATCCAGTTGGATTATGTAGGCAACAATTATACTTCGCGCTACAAATACATGCTGGCAGCCGGTGATTACCAACCGGGTGACTACGCATTCACCAAAAGACAGAAGTTTCATGATGCCGAACTAAAAGGTATCTTCGGTTTCACCACCAACAGTACCACTGTCTTCGGAGTGGACTACCGCAAGGACATTCTTGTTCGTCCCGATGCCGATGTAGACAAGGGAGTATATACTTTGTCGGGCTACGGACAGCATGAAGTAAAACTATGGGATCATTTCACGGGCATCGTCGGTGCACGCTATGACTATCATGAACAGGCAGGTGGACGTTTCACCCCGAAAGTGGCAGCCATGTACAATATTGGAAACTTCAACGTGCGTGCTACGTATGCAGCTGGTTTCCGTGCTCCCGGCGTAGACGAATTGTATTACAGCATGTTCAAGAAAATGGGTAGCAAATACACCATCTCCATCGGTGACGCTGACCTGAAGCCTGAACACAGCAACTACTACTCCATCAATATGGAATACCGCACCAACCGTTTCAGTGCCTCCGTTACGGGATATCTGAATTATCTGACAGATATGGTGTCTTCCAAAGTAACCGCATTCAATGATTTGTCCGCTGAGGCTCAACAGCAACTGAAAGAAGAATTCCCCGAACTGGCAGACTTATCATCTACCAAGAATGTGAACCTGAAAGAATACATCAACTTTGAAAAGGCTACCGTCCGTGGTTTTGAGGTAAGTTTGTCAGGCAATCCGTTCGCCGGATTTACGCTGAACGGTAACTATACCTACGCTTATGCCCGTGGTAAAGGTGAAGAAGGCTGGCAAAACATTCAACGCAGCATCCGCCACACGGCAACCATCAGCGGAAACTATGCACATTCATGGGGTGACTACACCATGAACCTCAACCTGAACGGCCGTCTGCAAAGCAAATGCTACTATCCGGGAGATGCCGACGGAGATGCTCCGGGTTACGGTATCTGGAACCTGAACACCCGCCACTCTTTCGACTGTTTCAGCAGTTTCTTCCTGGAACCCGGTATCGGTATCGACAATATCTTCAACAAGAGGGATATGAGACCTCTGACGAAGAACTTCACCCTGTACTCGCCGGGACGTATGTTGGTGGTGAGTCTGACTTTAAAACTAAAGAATTAACGCATAACAACTTATTATTGATATGAAGCATCTTTTCATCACTCTTTGTTTACTGAGTGTGGCTCTCTTCTCCTCTGCACAGGGGGAGAAGACCGCCCTTCTCATTACCCATTACGGAAGTTCGGACCCTGATACACGTGCACTGACGCTCGACGTAATCACCCGTGAGGCAAAAGAAACTTTTCCGCAGTTTGAAGTGCGCGAAGCGTATATCTCTCCCATTGTTCGGCGCAGGCTGGAGAAGCAGGGCGTTCATAAAGACAGTCCGGTAGACGCACTGCTGAAACTCAGAAGCGAAGGATATTCGCGTGTACTGATACAGAGTACAACACTGATTGAAGGAAGTGAAATGACTTCCGTCCGCCGCGATGCGGAGAGCGTGAAACCCTTCTTTAAAGAAATAAAGGTAGGTAATCCATTGCTTTATACAGTGGAAGATTGCGAAAAGGTTATAGAAATTCTGACACAGGAACAGCCTGGAAAGAAAGAGGACGTCATCTATGTGGGACACGGCAATCAATTGCCAAGTACCGCCACTTACGCCATGCTGGACTATATGATGAAAGCCCACGGACTGAAAAACTTCCACGTCAGCACCATCGAGGGTTATCCTACACTGGACGCTACACTGGCACAGTTGAAGGAGACACGCCCGAAACAAGTAACACTGATACCGTTGTTGCTGGTATGCGGTAATCATACGAAAGAAGACATCGTCGGAGTATGGAAACCGGAAATGGAAAAGGCAAGCTACCAGGTGAATGTGCGTATGCAAGGACTGGGCGAGCTGCCCGCTATCCGAAAGCTCTATATGGAGCACGTAGAAGCGTTGTTGAAATAGCTACACCCTTTCCCCCTTAAGGCTACACCCTTTGCCTCGGATGGCTACACCATCCCGGGTAAAGGGTGTAGCCCTTTTTTGTCCCCCTTTTTAGCCCCTTTTATGCCTGAAGTTTAAAGAATAGAGCGTATCTTTGCACGATAGAAATAAAAGCGATATGAAACAGCCTAAGATAATAGTTGCCGGCATCGGTCCGGGCAGCGAACAAGACATCACGCCCGCAGTTCTCAGTGCGGTTCAAGAAGCGGATGTAGTAGTGGGATATAAATATTATTTCCAGTTTATCCAGCCTTATCTCCACCCTGAAACAGAATGTATAGATACGGGTATGAAGCGGGAACGCACTCGTGCGGAACAGGCATTTGAATTGGCGGAACAGGGAAAAACGGTTTGCGTCATCAGTTCCGGCGATGCGGGGATTTATGGAATGACTCCGCTGATTTACGAGATGAAGCGGGAACGGAACAGCAACGTCAAAATAATTGCCTTGCCGGGCATCAGTGCTTTTCAGAAAGCGGCTTCACTGCTGGGTGCTCCTGTGGGACATGATTTCTGTGTGATTTCCCTTTCCGATCTGATGACACCGTGGGAACGGATCGAGCGTCGCATCCGTGCGGCAGCCATGGCTGATTTCGTAACGGCTGTATACAATCCGAAAAGCGAAGGGCGGTATTGGCAACTCTATCGACTGAAAGAGCTGTTTCTCGCAGAAGGACGCGCTCCGGAGACTCCGGTAGGTTATGTACGCCAGGCCGGACGGGAAGAACAGGAAGTGCATCTGACGACACTCGCTGATTTCAATCCCGAAGAAGTGGATATGTTTACAGTCATCCTGATCGGTAACTCGCAGTCTTATGCGTGGAACGGCAAGTTCATTACTCCCCGGGGATATTATAACCGTCCGGATAAAGATGAACAACCGACTAAGGGGATAGGTCAGGACATTATGATACAAAGTTTCCGGACCATTGAGTCGGAACTAAAGAATAAGAATATTCCTCTGGATCATAAATGGGCTTTGCTGCACGCCATCCATACCACGGCCGATTTTGAAATGGAAAAGCTGCTGTATACGGACAAAGGTGCTGTGGAAAAGCTTTATCAGAAAATAGCGGACGGTCGGTTGAAAACGATTGTTACGGATGTGACGATGGCTGCCAGTGGTATCCGCAAAGGAGCTTTACAACGGCTGGGAGTAGAAGTGAAATGCTATCTTTCCGATGAACGTGTAGCGGCAATGGCAGCGGAAAAAGGGATCACCCGTACACAAGCCGGTATACGTCTGGCGGTGGAGGAACATCCGGATGCCTTGTTCGTATTCGGTAATGCGCCGACGGCTTTGATGGAACTTTGTGATCTGGTACGTAAAGGAAAGGCTGCACCAAGCGGTATTATTGCCGCGCCTGTGGGTTTTGTACATGTACAGGAATCCAAGCACATGGTGAAGCCGTTCATGGAAATACCCAAACTGATAGTGGAGGGACGAAAAGGAGGAAGTAATTTGGCTGCAACGCTGGTGAATGCAATCTTGTGCTACAATGATGCGGAACAGTTAAGGCCGGGACGGGATGTATAAATTCAACAACTATGAAACGAAACTTTATCATCATAGGCATGGACGACAACCGGGAACCTTTCTTCCCGCCCGAAGTGCTGCGGCACATCCGGGAAGGAAAAGTTTTCTCCGGCGGCTTGCGGCATCGGGAGATTGTAGAGAAGTTACTTCCGGAAGGTGCGGAATGGATTTCTATAACAGTTCCACTGGATAACGTCTTTGCCCAATACGAAAACATTTTTGCAGACTTTGAGAAGAAGGCTTCCGATGCATCTATTGTCGTATTTGCATCCGGAGATCCCCTGTTTTTCGGCTTCGCCAATACGGTAAAACGAAAACTGCCCGATGCAAAGATACGCCTCTACCCGGCTTTCAATTCCCTGCAAACATTAGCGCACAGACTGGTGATGCCTTACGACGATATGCGTACCGTCTCCCTGACAGGACGCCCGTGGCAGGAACTGGACAAAGCACTCATAGAACATGCCCACAAAATAGGTGTACTGACAGATCGGGAGCATACCCCTGCCACTATCGCCGCGCGGATGTTGGAATATGGATACACCGATTACACGATGTACATCGGTGAGCACCTCGGCAATCCCGAACGCGAGCGCATTCGTCGGATGAATCTTGAAGAGGCCTCAGAAGAGGCCTTCGAGCACCCCAACAACCTGCTGCTCTATGCAGACACCCTGCATAGGTCTATGCAGACACCCTACACAGGCCTATGCAGACACCCTGCACAGGTCTATGCAGACACCCCGCACAGGTCTATGCAGACACCCTGCATAGATCGACGCAAACGCCCAGAGTTCAGGGATCACCTCGTCCGCCCCTTCGGTCTTCCCGACGAAGAATTCGCCCACTTGGACGGACGTGCCCGCATGATTACCAAAGCTCCGATCCGCCTCCTTACCTTGCAGGCATTGGAACTGAATCGCCGCCGTGTCTTTTGGGACATAGGTTTCTGCACAGGCTCTGTATCCATCGAAGCCCGCCTGCAATTCCCGCATCTTACGGTTGTTTCGTTCGAGAAACGTCCCGAAGGAGAAGAACTGATGCGCATCAACTCCCGCCGTTTCGGTGCGCCGGGAATCACAGCCTTAATCGGAGACTTCCTGCAAACCGAACTGGAAGATCTCCCCCCTCCCGACGCTGTCTTCATCGGCGGGCACGGCGGAAAATTAGAAGATATACTGGTACGCCTGAAAGAAGTATTGCAACCCGGCGGTTGCATCGTCTTCAACTCCGTATCCCCAAATAGCAGGGAATTGTTCCGCAAAGGGGCAGAAAACGCAGGAATGTCTCTGCAACCCTCCCTGCACATCGCACTCAATGATTATAACCCGATAGAAATAATGAAAGTAACCTTATGAATAAAAATAACGAGAGCCACCCTATGAAGGTAGCTATTATACTGATTTCCGAAAGCAGTCTGCCCATTGCGCGAACGCTGAGTAACGAGTTTCCCGACTCCGAAATAATCACCACGACTCCTGCACCCGACTGCACATACGTTTCTTTTTACGAAGAATTTATGGCTCTGTCTTTCCATCGCTACGATGCCTTTATTTTCATAGGTGCCATGGGCATCTGCGTCCGCACCATCGCCCCGCATGTGAAAGATAAACATACAGATCCCGCCGTGATCTGTGTAGACAGCACTGGCCGCTATGCCGTTTCCGTCCTCTCGGGACACATCGGAAAGGCCAACGAAATGACGGAAAACATCGCCCACATTCTCGGCGCCGAACCTGTCATCACCACCCAAAGCGACCGCACCGGACTCTGGGCACTGGACACCCTGGGTGATAAATTTGACTGGGCCGCCATTCCCGGTGAGACGGAATACGGTATGATGAATAACATCATCAGCCTTTTCGTGAAGAAAGTTCCCACCGCCCTCTTCCTCGAAGTGCGCGATCAGGGAACGGAATATCTGGAAAAGACCTGCCCGCCACACGTGGATATACATTACGGCTTATTCCGGGATATAGACCTCAGCCGTTACCAGCTGGTCATACTCGTCACTCCTTTCCTGCACAATACGCATGACACCCCTGCGCTCTTTTATGTGCCCAAGGTATTGCATGTCGGCGTAGGTCTGGCACATCAGGCAGGTCCCGTGCATGACATCGTTGAAAACATCCTTGGTACGATGATTAACAATACCTTCATGCCCCGTGCCGTAAAGTACATCGCCACCATTAACGAGAAACGCGACGAACCGGTCATTAAAGAACTGGAACGTGCCTATCAGATACGCTATTACAGTGCGGAGGAACTGAAAGAAATCTCCGTCCCCAACCCCAGTCCGGTAGTAGAGAAGCACATGGGTACACCCAGCGTTTCCGAAGCCGCCGCTTTTCTTTCCGCCAACGGTGGTGAGCTGCTGCTGGACAAACAAAAAGGCGGAAACTACACCATGGCCATAGCCATCGAAAAGGGGGTGCTCCGCTACCACGGACATATCGAAATCGTCGGCGCAGGTCCGGGTGATCCCGACCTCATCTCCGTGCGTGGAAGGCAAATGCTGGAGAAGGCAGATCTTATCCTCTACGCCGGCAGTCTCGTCCCTCGCGAACTAACATTCTGTGCCAAACCGGGTGCTACGATACGCAGTTCGGCTTCTATGGACTTGGAAGAACAGTTTGCACTAATGAAGAAATTCTATGATGAAGGCAAATTCATAGTTCGCCTGCATACGGGCGATCCCTGTATCTACGGCGCCATTCAGGAACAGATGAACTATTTCGACCAGCATCACATGAGTTATCACATCACCCCGGGCATTTCTTCCTTCCAGGCTGCTGCCGCTGCGCTGAAGTCTCAGTTTACCATTCCTGAGAAAGTGCAGAGCATCATCCTTACTCGGGGCGAAGGACGCACCCCCATGCCGGAACGCGAACAACTCCACCTGCTGGCACGCTCGCAAAGCACCATGTGTATCTTCCTCAGTGCCGGCATTGCCGAACAGGTGCAGGAAGAGCTCTTACAGGAATATCCCGAAACCACTCCCGTTGCCGTTTGCTACCACCTCACCTGGAAGGACGAGCGCATCTATCGCGGAGAGTTGAAGGACCTTGCAAAGATTGTGAAAGAGAACAACCTGACGCTCACCACCATGATTGTCGTAGGTGAAGCCATCGACAACCGCGAAGGCCTTTCCCGCCTCTACGCCCATGAATTCAAACATCTCTTCCGCAGATAAGAAGGGAATGATAATGTGATAAAGTGATAGGGTGATAAAGTGGCTGTATTATATATCACGGAGTGTTATCCCACTATCACTTTATCCCCCTATCACATTATCACATTTTGTTCAACTAAAACCTAAAAGTAATGATATTAATATTAGGTGGAACCACCGAAGGGCGCATCGCTGCCCGTACCCTTGAAGAAGCCGGAAAACCATTCTACTACTCTACCAAAGGAGACGAGCAGGAAGTAACTATGCACCACGGTATCCGCCTGCAAGGTGCCATGGACGAACTGGACTTGGAGCGCTGTTGCCGGGAACATAACATTCAATTACTGGTAGACGCCGCCCACCCCTTTGCCATACAACTGCACCAGACCGTAGAGAAAGTAGCCCATACCCTGAACCTGCTTGTCATCCGATTCGAACGTATTTATCCGCCACGTGATGAAGAACACATCATCTGGTGCGAAGATTTTGAAGATGCCATCCGGCAAATCAGAAAAGAAGATATCTTCACCCTCCTCGCTCTGACAGGCGTACAAAGCATCGCCAAGCTAAAGCCTCTCTGGCAGGAAAGTGCCTGTTGCTACTTCCGTATCCTTAACCGTGAGAGCTCCCGCCGCCTGGCCGAACGTGAAGGTTTTCCCGAAAAATATCTGCATTACTACCATGCAGGCGAAGACGAACGCATCCTGTTACAGCGACTTCACCCCGAAGCCATATTGATAAAGGAAAGCGGACTTTCCGGAGGATTCAATGAAAAAGTGGAAGCTGCCCTTCAGGAAGGTATCCGCATTTTTGCAATCCGTCGTCCGCCAATGCCCGGAAGTTTTATGATAGTGAACGGTGAGCATGGCCTACGCCGGATGATTGAAAAGCATCTGCCCGACTTTTATCCTTTGCGTAGTGGTCTGACTACGGGTACTTGTGCAGCCGCAGCCGCTGTAGCTGCAACCTGGGATATTTTCAACGTTCAACGCCAGTCCCGTCCTGAAGAATTCCCCGTTATTCTCCCTAACGGAGAAACCATTTATGTTCCCGTCGAAGAGCAAGAACGCTACCCGCATCCCAGCTGTGTGAACGATGACTGGATGCTGGAAGCAGATGCCACTGTCATCAAAGATGCAGGTGATGACCCCGATGTAACCAATGGCATGCAAATCAAGGCCAATGTTGCCCTACCTTTCCGTTTTGACGATCCAACACCCGCAGAACTTGGAGCTGATGATTATACCGTTATTGTCTGTGGAGGCGAAGGCATAGGCATTGTCACCTTATCCGGTTTAGGGCTGGAAGTAGGAGGACCTGCCATCAACGTTACTCCCCGCAAAATGATTGAAAACAATGTAAAGGCATGCCTTCAACGACTTGGAATTTCCAAACACCCCAATCCTTTTGCCGTCACTATTTCCGTACCGGGTGGCGAAGAGATAGCCCGACGGACTTTTAATCCCCGTTTGGGTATAGAGGGCGGTATTTCTATCATCGGAACTTCGGGCATTGTGAAGCCTTTCTCTTCCGAAGCATTTGTAGATTCCATCCGCAAATCTATGGAAGTAGGTCGGGCAACAGGAAGTCCGCGCATCGTCCTTAATTCGGGTGCAAAGAGTGAAAAGTATGTCCGGGGATACTATCCCGAACTGCCTGCACAGGCATTTATTCATTACGGAAACTTCATTGGAGATACGATAAAGATTGCCGCAGATTTGGAAATCAAAGCGGTGACTTTGGGTATCATGATAGGAAAAGCCGTGAAGCTGGCAGAAGGCAATCTGGATACGCACAGCAAACAGGTGACGATGAATAAAGACTTCCTTCTGGATCTGGCCTTCAATGCGGGTTGTGGAGATGAAGTACCTGCCATTATTAAAAAGATAACACTGGCGCGAGAGTTGTGGACATTGCTCCCGGCAGATGATTTGCAGGCCTTTTGCACCCATTTGCTTGAGTTGTGCCACCAGCATTGCGACCCGCTTCTGCCCGATGGAGAGCTGACCATTCTGCTCATTAGTGAAGAAGGGAAAATAATATGAAACACCCTCAAATAATCCTCGTCACCGGTGCTTCTTCCGGTTTTGGAAGAGTCATTGCTACGCGGTTGGCTGCACAAGGACATATCGTTTATGGTTCCAGTCGGAAAGCATTATCCGATAATCCCGGCTTCAAAATGTTGCAATTGGATATTACTGATCCTGCATCGGTATTCAACGCCATATCTACAATTCTGGAAGAGCAAGGCAGCATCGATGTACTTGTCAACAATGCTGGGATGGGCATCAGCGGAGCTATCGAACTCACTACCGAGGAAGAGATACAGCGCCAGATGAATACGAATTTCACGGGTGCCGTCCGTATGTGTGCAGCAGTACTGCCTTTCATGCGCAAAGCCGGACACGGACGAATCATAAATATCAGTTCCATCGCAGGCGTCTTTGCCGTTCCCTTTCAGGCTTTCTACAGTGCATCAAAGTTTGCGATTGAAGGGTATAGTGAAGCGCTTTATCAAGAAGTTAAGCCACTGGGTATACAAGTTTGCGTAGTCGAACCGGGAGATTTCCAGACTGGTTTCACAGCGCAACGGCAAGTGAGCCAGACTTCCCTCTCCCATGCGCAATATGGGGAGAGTTTTGCAAAAGCCATGCGAAATGTAGAGCAGTCTGAAAACAATGGTTGCCGACCGGAAAAGTTAGGTCAAGCGATTTGCAAACTGGTAAATAGCCGCCACCCTGCTTTCCGCACAAAGGTCGGTCCATGGGAGCAAGTATTCTTTGCACGCATCAAGCCTATGCTGCCGTTTAGTCTGGTAGATTGGCTGATCAGGAAATTCTATTAGTTAGCAATTGTATGTAATCATATAATTTATATCTTTGCGATCAAATAAACATCACCCCCTTACAAGGTTCAAGTAATGAAACAGACTATTCTCACTATTTTCTTTGCAATCATAGCATTGGGAGCAAATGCCCAGTCCCCTATCTCCTTCCAAGTAAAAGCCGGAGTCGGTACCTCCAACTTCTATGGAGAAAATGTAGAAAGTGATACACGCATCGCCTACAAAGTAGGTGTCGGCATGAACTATGAACTCAACCGCACATGGGTGTTTCAACCATCACTGAACTTCGTATCGATAGGTGCCCGTGAGGAAGTGGAATATGTAGGCAAAGTGAACATGAACGAGTTGTATATCCAGCTCCCCATCATGATGGCCGCCCGCCTCAACCTTGGAAAGAATTACAGTGCTTCCTTGAGTGTCGGTCCGTATATTGCCTATGGTGTAGGCGGAAAGACATCCGGTGAGATGGAGGAATATGATTACAGTAGTGAATACAATCCTAACAGAAGCTACAGATTCCGCATAGATACTTTCGGTAACCGGATAGATGACAAAATGGGAAACAAACGCTTTGACGCCGGCCTTATGTTCGGCCTCAACATCGAATATCACAAATTCATATTCGGAGCAGAGCTTCAATTGGGAATGATCAAAGTAAACGACCAGCTGGATAATCTATTGCAATCATCCGGCATTGAGAAATTCTCTCCCAAGAATCTCGCTTCGTTCTTCACCGTAGGATACCGGTTCTGATTTACAACTGCTCCGCCTGCTTTCGTTTCATTTCATTCAGTACACTGCATGTCAACGGTATGGCAAGAATGAAAGTCAGAAGATCAGCAGTAGCCTGACACATTTCCACACCCTGCAAACCCAGATAATGAGGCAGGATAAAAATCAGCGGAATAAAGAACAATCCTTGGCGGGCAGAAGAAATAATGGTAGCCTTTACCGGTTTACGAATCGTCTGCAACATCATATTACTCATCACAATCCATGAACCCAACGGAAAAGTAATGAACTGCCAACGCAAGGCGGCAGCCCCTACTGCAATTACATCCGGGTCTCCCTTACGGAACAAAGAAACAATCTCTTCTGCAAATCCCATGCCTGCCAGCGCACACACCAGTAAGAAGATGAATCCCACCTTTACACAAAACCAGAATCCCTGACGAACACGCACATACAATCCCGCACCGTAATTGAAACCGCATACCGGCTGGAAACCTTGTCCAAAACCTATCAGGAAAGCATTAATGAACATTGCGATACGGGTAACAATAGACATGCCTGCAATAGCCGCGTCTCCATAAGCCCCGGCAGCCACATTCAGCAAAATAGTAGCTACACTCGCCAGTCCCTGACGGGCAAGCGAAGGGGTACCACCACCAATAATCTCCTTTATGAAAGCCAGTGAAGGTGTGAAGTTCTTGAAACGGATACGGATATTGCCACCCTTTCTGCACATATATAGCAACAGGGAGAAACTACATATCTGACTGATGACCGTAGCCAACGCAGCACCCGATATCCCCATATCAAAAACAAAAATCAGAATAGGGTCCAGTATCACATTAATCACCGCACCCGATACGATTCCTACCATCGCATACGCTGCATTTCCCTGGAAACGGATCTGATTGTTCAGTACTAACGAAGCAGTCATGAAAGGGGCACCCAGCAATATGATGCCCAGGTATTTCTCCGTATAAGGCAGGATAGTAGGTGTAGAACCTAATGCCAGCGACAACGGGCTAAGGAAGATAAGTCCCACTACTGCCAGAAATATACCCATAAACAACGCCCAGAAGAAACCGGTAGCCGCCATCTTCTCTGCATTCCCAGTCTCCTGCGCACCGAGTTTCCGCGAAATATAGTTCCCCGAACCATGTCCGAAGAAAAAGCCCACCGCCTGAATTATGGACATGACCGAGAACACAATACCTACAGCCGCCGTCGACTGGGTATTGATCTTCCCCACAAAGTACGTATCCGCCATATTATAGAATGACGTAACCAACATACTAATAATCGTAGGTACAGCCAATGATACTATCAGACGGGGCACCGGGGTGGTAGTCAGATAGAGATAATTATCTTTTGTCGAATATCTCATAGAATCTTTACAATCTCTGCAAGCAGTTCATCAATGGTTTGCACAGTCACCGCTTCGCCGTTTACGGGGTGCAGTACAAAAGTACCGTCCCCTTTCAAATCTCCCGTTTCAATATAAACGTCCGACTCCACGTTTCGGTTTGCCAGAATACCATTTCTTTGCAAAGCTTTCCGCACCATAGCGTATTTTTGTCCATGCCCGACAATACGGATCTGGGAAGTATACTCATTGTTCACCCGGAATAATCCTGTCTCCAGATCAAACACAATTCCTTTACGGGCAAAGAAACTACTGAGGGTTCCATCCAGTGAAAGATCTTCGGGAGTTCCGATAGTCACCCCGTTCACCTTATCCATCAACCAGATTTTATCCGCAATCTGCAAGGCAAGTTCCAGGTCATGGGTAGACAGGAAAATAGTCTTATCCGTCTGCCGGCTCAACTGATGGAGCAATTGCATCATTTCCACTTTACTCGGGAAATCAAGAAAGGCAGTAGGTTCGTCCAGGAAAATCACCGGAGTTTCCTGAGCCAGTGCCTTGGCAATCATCACTTTTTGTCGTTCGCCATCACTCAGTGTATGTACCATGCGATGTGCCAGGTGAGATATTCCGACCAGATTAATAGCATGATCCACTACCTCTTTATCTTCTTTGGAGAGTGTTCCCCAGAAACCGGTATATGGGCTGCGTCCCAGACCGATAAGTTCCACAGAAGTCATATTACGGATGTCGCACTTTTCAGTCAGGACTACACTGATCACTTTTGAAAGCTGTTTGTCCGTATAAGAGCCAATCTCTTTTCCCTGTATACGTATTTCACCGGATAACTTCGGTTGAAATGCGGAAAGTGTACGCAACAATGTAGACTTCCCCACCCCGTTGGCACCCAACAGACAAGTCAACTCCCCGCTATTGATTCCGGCACAAATATCGCTTGCCACGACTTTCACATCTCCTTTACCGGGATAGCCAATGGATAGTTTCTCAATATGTATAGTTTCCTGTTTCAAAATCTCTTTATTTTCAATTCTCAATTATTCTTCCAGTTCCCCTTTGCGCTTCCTGAAGAGCACGGATGCCACTACCGGAGCACCTACCAAAGCAGTCACCGAATTCACCGGTAAAGCTCCTTCAAATCCCGGCATGCGGGCGATAAGGTTGCACACCAACGCCAACGAAGCCCCTACCAACAATGTGGCAGGCATCAGTATCCGATGGTCGGATGTATGGAATATAGCCCGGCAAAGATGGGGAACAGCCAAACCGATAAACATAATCGGACCGCAATACGCTGTCACAATCGCCACCAGCACACCTGAACAGGAGATCACCAACAGGCGTGCCCGCTTGATGTTCAACCCCAGATTCCGAGCATAGCCATCGCCCAGCAGCAACAGATTCATTGTCTTTATCAGCAAAAACGAGAGTGGCAACAAGACCGCCATGATACAGACAAACAGTATCATCTGATCCCCCGACACACGGGCAAAACTACCCAGTCCCCAAATGACGTATGCACGAATATCTTCCTCCACACTGAAATATTTCAATACACCGATAATAGCACTTGCCACATAACCGATCATCACACCGATAATCAACAACGTCACATTTCCCTTTACTTTCTGTGAAACGTATACGATAAGCGCCATCACGGACAGTGCTCCGATAATAGCTGCAATGGACAACGCCACTTCTCCCATATATCCGAGCTTGCTCAATGCCACACCGCCCATCGCTCCCGATAGCAATACCACACAGGCTACTCCCAGGCTGGCACCCGAACTGATACCCAATACCGACGGTCCTGCCAGCGGATTCCGGAAAACCGTCTGCATCTGCAAACCACTCACCGATAGCCCCGCTCCCGCCACCAATGCCGTCAATGCCTGCGGCACACGGGATTTCCAAATGATATTCTGCCAGATAATGGATTCATCCGTATTCCCCCATAAAATGTTCCAAACGGCACGAAAAGGAATATGGACAGAGCCTAACAGCAGGTTCAGCAAGAAAAACAGGAATATAGATGCCAGTATCACCAACATCAGAAGCAGTGTCGGTCTTTTCATTGCAAACGTGCGTAGTATTTCGGTTGGTAATCAGGTAATAAATCGGGGTGGAACGCATGGATCAGATCTTCCAGTACTATTTCCGGTTCCATCGGCATACTTTCGTAGAAAGGTTGCTCGCGCATATTGCAATAAACAACACCTTTGTCACGGAATGCACGGAAGTCGGCATAACGGGGATCAAGAGACTTCAAAGCATCATAAGAGAATGTACCGTCGTAACTATTCACAATACGCCAGTAATCGGCACTCTCCGCCTGGCTGTATACTGTTTCAAAATCCAGTGTAACACCACCGGAACGGGGATCGTCCTTCAAGAAGTAATCGGCTCCCGCATCACGGAACAGTTCGGCCAGGAAGCTCTTGCCGCCTACTGCATACCAGTTTCCTCCACGTATCTCACCGCTGAATACTACCGGACGCTTCTTCACATCGGCAGCCAGTTGTTTCAGGTCATTATAGTGCTTTTCTATAGCAGCAAACTTTTCATTCGCCTCCTCTTCCTGTCCAATAAACAAGCCGATGAACTTAATCCATTCCGCCTGTCCCAGCGGAGTCATTTCCTTATATCCCAGGTGCGGAACCAAAGGTATTCCTATTTCACGCATCGTATCATATCCGCCACGCTTGAAAGGAGAGATAAAGATAACATCCGGATTCACACTCATGATCACTTCATTATCAAAGTTACCTTCAATTCCTATTTTGGCAGTCTTACCCGACTTCAGGCGCTCATTCATTTCTTTGTTGAACAAGTGGCGTGTACTGGTTATACCCACCACCTTATCACAGGCTTCCAGTTTGATGAAATTGGATAATTGTAAAGAAGTCATGCAAATGACACTGCGCACAGGTATTTCGATCACCGTATAATCAGAAGGAATTCCTTCAGGTTTCGTTCCCCGGGGCACCAATGCATAATGGAAAGTATTACTACTTTCATTTTGAGGATCACGCAAGTCTACCAATCGGACATGATTGGGAAGATATTTCACTTCAAACCCTTGGGCATAGACCGGATAAATAGAGTCTGCAGCTGATACGGAGGCTGTGGTAGCCTGTAAATCAGTAGAGTTTTGTTTGTTTTTCGGGCCACAAGCCACACATAAAATACTTAAAAGGAAGACAATTATTGCAGTAGTTCGTTTCATGACAATAAAAAGGTATAGAATTCGAGCACAATATTCGTCATTTTTGGGGAGATACGCAAATACAGGCACAATTTAATGAAGAATGAGGAATGAAGAATTCTTCATTAAAAAAACTTCCTCATTAAAAACTCATCAGATCATTCAATGCTTCGCTCATGCTGGGATGTGTAAATATATAATCACGTAAGAAAGTATATTCCTGTCCCATTTTCATTACAATAGATACGATATTAATGATCTCACTTGTTTCCGGTCCGAACAGGGAACAGCCCAGAATCTTATTTGTATCGGCATCCACTACTACCTTAAACAATCCGTCAGTCTCACCTAAAGTACGTGCCCGCGGAATGGCTGCTACGGGAAGTGTATTCACCTTTACGTTCAGTCCTTTCTTACGGGCCTCCATCTCACTCAGTCCTACACGTGCCAAAGGAGGATCCATAAATACCGAATAACTCACAGGCTCACGGTCGTCTGTACGCCGCTCTCCTGCACCAAACAAATCCTCACGGATAATGCGGTAATCGTCCAATGAGATATAGGTGAATTGTAACCCGCCTTTTACGTCGCCAATGGCACGGATGGCCGGATTGGTAGTACGCAGCCACTCATCTACAATAATGGCTCCCCGTTCATTCACTTTCACGCCGGCAACTTCCAGGTTCAACCCCGAAGTATTCGGACGACGCCCAGTTGCCAATAAGATAGCATCTCCTTCCAGGTGATGGATTTCATGAGTTACAGCATCCTCATAAATCACTGTTGTACCGTCCACGGATTGTACTTTCGCGTTGAGATGGAAAACAATGCCTTTCTTTTCCAATACGGTCTGTACGCTGGCGGCAATATCCCTGTCTTCGCGACCAATCAGTTCGGGATACCCTTCGAGTACCGTCACCTTCGAACCGAAAGAGGCATACATGGAAGCAAATTCCAGGCCGATATAACCTCCACCCACAATCACCAGCCGTTCGGGAAGTTCTTCCAGTTCCATGATGGAAGTGCTGGTGTATACGCGAGGATTCTCTTTTATTCCATCAATAGGTGGTACGATGGTTTCCGCACCGGTATTTATAAAGATCTGAGAAGAGTGCAATTCAATTACTTCTGTCTCCGTCCGCACTTCTACCACATCAGGACCGGCAAACGATCCGACACCTGTATACACCGTCACATTAGGATTATCAGCCAGATTATGATAGTTCTTATTCCGCAGGAAGGAAGTCACCTCTTCTTTACGACCAATGGCCTGACGATAATAGTCCTTCTTCTCTTCCCACGTAGCCTTTACCGGAGTTTCCTTAGCCAGATGCACCAACGTCTTTGTAGGAATACAGCCGATATTGATACACGTGCCTCCATACATACGATCTGAACGTTCTACTATGGCAACCGTCTTCTGACGTTTTGCAAATTCGGCAGCCAGGGTCTTCCCACCTTTGCCGAAACCAATGATAATGGCATCATACTTTTTCATATCTTTATTTTTTTAATTGTTCCAGTACGCTCTTCGCACTGTCTGCTAATATAACAATTGCGCCGGCCAAAATGGCTGTATCTTTTATAACTAATCTTCCTGCACCGGTCAATAAAGGGAAACCGAACTCTCCACTGCCCAGATTAGGCACCCATACTTCGGGTGTGGTGACAAGGAAAGAAAGCGTTCCGAGAGTCATGATAATGGCAAGTCCCGCCCCTACCAAGCCTACTTTCGGCCAAAAGATGCCGAGAAAAGTAAGAACACCAATGGTCATGATGAGAATGCCCAGCCCATGAGAAAAGCCATACGTATTGTTTTCCTTATGCCACTCATGCTTCACGGCATCAAATTCACCTTCTTTCAGCTTGTATTCCTTATATTCAGGAGCACTATGCGTATAGAAGAAGCTCATAAAAGGACTGTTTGCCACAAAAGGCACGATACCTTCGGCTTCATAATTCCAGAACTTCAATCCGCCTATCCAAACGAAAATAACCAGAATTGCCACACGGATAAGATTGATACCCAATTTCTGAGTAGATGCAGCCAGTGTCAGGGCCGCCACGAACATTGATTGTAATTTTGTTTTCATACGATTATTGCATTAATGAATTGTTTTGTTTTTCTGATGCAAAAATCGGGATTTATGTCGGGGGGTGAAATGGCAATTCTGCCGTATCAGTTGGCAATATTTCCCGTTGTGTTCGATTTACGGAAATCCGACACACTTTCGCCTGTCATTTTCTTGAAAAAGCGGCTGAATGTGGACAAATCTTCGAAGCCAAGGAGTTCACTGATTTCCTTGGCACTTTTGGGAGTGTAGAGCAGTAGACGTTTGGCTTCCGCTTCCACTCGTTCGTGAATGATGCGCAAAGGAGAAGGGACTCCGCAGGAAGAAAACAGATTGGAAAGTGTCTTGGGAGAACGGAATAAAAGGTTGGCATAATCCTGTACTTGTTTCTTTTCACGGAAATTCTGGTCAACCAATATATAGAAGCGGCGGACAATATCGAAAGCTTTCTCCTGTTCCGGAGTAACACCGCACTTCTCACGGGCAATGCGGGTACAGGTGATGATGAAACGTTTGAGAATGATGCGCAGCATTTCTTCCTGCAGGTTATCACGAACGGCAGATTCCTGACGGAAGATACGGACAATATCATTCAGATTGGCAGCCTGCCCCTGAGAAAGCTTCAATCGCATCACCTGGGAAGAACCATGAAAAAGGAAACCATTGCACGATACTTCGTCATCATGGCCGAAGATGCAGTAGAAATTACTATTGAACAGAAAAGTGAGGTATTCGCCCTCCACAGCTTTAATTTCGATATGATGCAAAGGCGTAAGACAGGCAATTTCGTCTTGTTCCAGCCGCATCGGGATATGGTCTATTTCAACAGTCAGGATGCCGTTGCGTACCCATATAAATTTGTATAAGGTAGTATCTTGTTGCAGTGCTTTATTTTCATGAAAACAAGAAGTCATTGCCAAATTCCCGTTCAAGGGGGTATTTAATTGATAATCCATCATATAATTAAGAGTTAGTGTTCTTTGTCGCACATTGAAGTACAAAAATACATTATTTATCGGGCGATGCAAGGGAAAGCAATGATTTAGTTAGAATTCTTTTCTTAATAAGTTGTGTATGCTCATCATGATTAACCAGACCACGGAAGAAATAGCCCGGATATTAGGTATAGCTTCCGCCAGCGTCACCAGGATACGCTATCGGCTAAGACCCAAACTCCATATTCCGGAGAAAGCTTCACTGGATGCGGAAATAAGGAGGATTATGAAGGGATAAGATTAGTTTTTGGTTATCTTTGCACAGCTTTTCAGTAAGCATTATTCATGTATCACCAAACACTAACCGTTAATCACTAACAAACATGTCCAACCCCGTCATATTCGTATCCCTCGGCCCCGGAGAACCGGAACTTATCACCCTGAAAGGCTTGAAAGCCCTGCAAAATGCCGATTGCATCTTCTGTCCCGAAACTCACACAACAAACGGACGTACCTTATCACGTGCTGCCGATATACTGCACGCACTGGATATTCCGGATACACTTCTCTCCCGTTTCGCATTGCCCATGAGCAAGAACCGGGAACAGGCACTTGCCGCTTATGACAAAGTGTATACCGCATCTGCACAGCTTTATAAAGAGAATAAGAAAATCTGCATCGTTGCCGAAGGAGACGCCGGCCTCTACTCTTCCGTTCATTATATCTTTGATAAGCTACAAGCTGACGGTATCCCCGTGCGGCATATTGCCGGTATTCCTGCTTTCATCGCAGCGGGTGCTTGCGCAGGACTTCACATCGCCAGTCAGGAAGAACGGCTGACCGTCATTCCCGGCATCATAACCGCTAAAGAAATAGAAAAGTATATGCAGGAAAAGACTACCATCGTCATCATGAAACTCTCTCAATGCACCGACGAAGTTCACCGTTGCATCCATCTGCATCCTGAGTATGCTTACCATTATTTTGAAAACGTAGGGACTGAAAATGAAATATATTTAAATGACATCCCGCTGATTGATGAGCGTACCTTCCCCTATTTTTCAATACTTATCATTCGCCGACAAGAAAACATACATAAAGAATAAGAAAAGTTTTTGTTCTGTTTCTCTCCCTCTTTATTACCCGAACCGTACCAAAGCCGTATCAGCTCCGTATTGGCTCCGTATTAGCTCCGTATCCATACGTTTGGACCAGATACGGCCTTGACACGGACCAGACACGGAGCGGGTACGGTGCAGACCCGGATATTGGTCTAAATTTCTGATTTAATACTATTTCGCACATAATAAACACAATTTTTCCGAAAATGCACTACCTTTGTCCCGATTGTAAACTTAAAAAGAGAAATAGACATGAAAAAACTTGCATTGTATATGTTTATGCTCGTTCTGAGCATTGGTTACGTTTCAGCACAGGGGAAAGCTGATATTAAGTTTGATAAGACCTCACATAACTTCGGTACGTTTTCTGAAAATGATCCGGTAGTAAGTTGTGTATTCACATTCACCAATGTGGGCGATGCTCCGCTGGTTATACATCAAGCCGTAGCTTCCTGTGGATGTACAGTTCCCGAATATACTCAGGAACCCGTATTGCCGGGCAAAACCGGAACCGTTAAGATTACTTACAACGGAACAGGCAAGTATCCGGGACACTTCAAAAAGTCCATCACTTTGCGCACGAATGCCAAAACAGAAATGATGCGACTCTTTGTAGAAGGAGATATGACACCGAAAGATGCAAAATAAGCATCTTTATATATAAGAATAAAGGAGAATTTTTCAATTCTCCTTTTTTTTTGCTTTCTTTGAAGCTGATTTGGATAAAATAAACAATTAATTGACGACATAATAACTATAAAACATAAAAGCAATTAAGAAACTATGAAACAAGAAGAAGAGAAATTGACCGGTCTGCCGGAAAATGCGTTCCGTGAACTGAAACCGGGCGAGGTCTACAACCCGTTGATGAGCCCTGACAAGAAGTACCCGGAAGTTAACCTCTGGTCTGTATTATGGGGTATCGCTATGGCTATCCTCTTTTCGGCTGCGGCAGCCTATCTGGGATTGAAAGTAGGACAAGTGTTCGAAGCAGCCATTCCTATTGCAATTATTGCCGTGGGCGTATCAGGCGCAGCAAAACGTAAGAATGCGTTAGGAGAAAATGTCATTATCCAATCCATCGGCGCCAGTTCCGGCGTTATTGTGGCAGGTGCCATCTTTACCCTGCCCGCCTTATACATTCTACAAGAAACTTATCCGGAAGAAATCACAGTAACTTTCACCCAGGTATTCATCAGTTCTCTATTGGGAGGTGTGTTGGGCATTCTCTTCCTCATTCCGTTCCGTAAATATTTTGTAAGTGATATGCATGGCAAGTATCCTTTCCCCGAAGCAACAGCTACCACACAGGTACTGGTATCGGGCGAGAAAGGCGGAAGCCAAGCCAAACCGTTGTTGCTGGCAGGTATCATCGGAGGTTTGTATGACTTCATCGTTGCCACATTCGGCTGGTGGAACGAAAATTTCACCACACGCGTATGCGGCTTTGGTGAGATGCTGGCTGATAAAGCAAAACTGGTATTCAAAGTGAATACAGGTGCGGCCGTACTCGGTTTGGGATATATTGTAGGTCTGAAATATGCCTCTATCATCTGTGCCGGCTCACTGGCTGTATGGTGGATTATCATTCCGGGAATGTCCATGATCTGGGGTGACAGTGTGCTGAACCAGTGGAATCCGTCAATTGTGGCTACCGTAGGCAGCATGGCTCCCGAAGAAATTTTCAATTATTATGCCAAGAGCATCGGTATCGGTGGTATCGCTATGGCAGGTATCATCGGTATCATCAAGTCGTGGGGCATTATCAAGAGTGCTGTAGGACTGGCAGCAAAGGAGATGGGTGGAAAGTCCAATGTAGAAGCCAGCATGAAGCGTACTCAGCGCGATATTTCTATGAAGATTATTGCTATCGGTTCTATTATAACGCTGTTACTGGTATTCTTATTCTTCTACTTCGATGTGATGCAAGGCAGTTTGCTGCATACTGTGGTAGCTATTCTGCTGGTGGCAGGTATCGCTTTCCTGTTTACGACTGTGGCTGCCAATGCCATTGCAATCGTAGGTACGAACCCGGTTTCCGGCATGACGCTGATGACATTGATTCTGGCATCGGTAGTGATGGTATCTGTTGGCTTGAAAGGTCCTGAAGGAATGGTAGCCGCATTGGTAATGGGTGGCGTTGTGTGTACGGCACTGTCTATGGCAGGTGGTTTCATTACCGACTTGAAAATCGGTTATTGGCTGGGTAGTACACCCGCCAAACAGGAAGCCTGGAAGTTCCTCGGAACGATTGTTTCAGCTGCAACCGTAGGTGGTGTAATGATTATCCTGAATAAGACATACGGATTTACCAGCGGACAACTGGCTGCTCCGCAAGCTAATGCGATGGCGGCAGTTATCGAGCCGTTAATGAATGGCGTAGGCGCTCCCTGGTTGCTTTACGGCATTGGTGCAGTACTTGCTATCGTACTGAATGCATTCAAGATTCCCGCATTGGCATTTGCATTGGGTATGTTTATTCCGTTACAACTGAACATTCCTCTCGTTGTGGGTGGTGCTGTGAACTGGTACGTAACCAGCCGTAGCAAAGATGCCGCTCTCAATGCAGAACGTGGCGAAAAGGGTACGTTGCTGGCATCCGGTTTCATTGCCGGTGGTGCGCTTATGGGCGTAGTCAGTGCAGCAATGCGTTTCGGAGGCATCAATCTGGTGAACGATGCCTGGGTAAACAATACGTGGTCCGAAGTACTGGCATTGGGCGCTTATGCATTGCTGATAATTTACTTCATCAAGGCTTCGATGAAAACCAAATAATAGAAATACAATGAGAACAATTTTATTCATTACAGCACTGTTTATGTCAACTCTGCTATCTGCTCAGAAGCCCGTTGAGATACCCTTGTGGCCCAACGGTGCTCCTAATACGAATGGCCTGACAGGAGATCAGGAAGATTTGAACGGCGGCCGTGTGGCCAATGTCGTTAATCCTACCATCACGGTTTATCGCCCGGCAAAGCCAAATGGCATGACTATCTTGATGTGTCCGGGCGGCGGATATGCCCGCCTGGCCATGAATCACGAAGGCCATGACATGGCATCCTGGTTCAACACACAGGGAATCACGTATGCCGTTTTGAAATATCGCATGCCGAACGGGAATCGCGAAGTGCCCCTCTCAGATGCAGAACAGGCTATCCGCATTATTCGCCAGCATGCCAAAGAATGGGGTATCAATCCGAATCAGGTAGGCGTTATGGGTGCATCGGCAGGAGGACACCTGGCCGCTTCTCTCTCTACACTTTACAGTAGTGATGAAACGCGTCCGGACTTTCAGATATTGCTTTATCCGGTCATCTCGATGGTACCGGGTATTACTCATGGAGGTTCGCGCAATAATCTTCTTGGTGATAACCCGACCAAAGAACTGGAAGATGCGTATTCTCTGGAACGTCGTGTATCTCCCCGCTCTCCGCAAGCTTTCATCGTACTTTCTGCTGATGATGGCGCTGTGCCGCCCATGAATAGTATCGGCTACTTCCTTGCTCTCAACCAACAGAAAGTTCCCGTATCCATGCACATCTACCCCATTGGCGGACATGGCTGGGGCTTCCGCGATAACTTCACTTACAAACGCCAGTGGACAGAAGAACTGGAGAAGTGGTTGCGTGACGGGGTGAAATTCGAGAAAAAATAATTAATATAGTAACTCAATGAAAAAACTGACTTTTATCACCTGTCTCGCATTGCTGCCCTTGGCCCTTCAGGCACAAGAGGACCGTTACGACCAGTTGACCAATCCGAAGTTGACCAGTATCAACAAAGAAGCTCCCCGAAGTACGTTCACTTCTTACGACAGTGAAGAGAACGCCATCATCAACGACCGGACGAACGGAGCCAGCCGCCTATCCCTCAACGGGAAATGGAAGTTCAACTATGTGGAGAACTTTGCCGACCGTCCTACCGACTTCATGAATGTGCGTACTGAGGTAAACCGTTGGCCGGACATCAATGTGCCGGGTAACTGGGAGTTACAGGGCTTCGGTACTCCGATCTACGTCAACCAGCCTTACGAGTTCTGTTCCAAGGGTTACGAACCTTATTGGGACAAGCCTAATCCGCCTTATGTACCCAAAGACTGGAATCCGACAGGTACGTATCGCCGTGATTTCGTTGTAGGTAATGACTGGGATGGAAAAGAAATCTTCCTTAGTGCAGATGGTGTGCGCGGTGCTGCTTTCTATTACATGAATGGCAAGTTTGTAGGTATGAGCAAGGATGCCAAAACTCCTGCCCGCTTCAACGTTACCGCCATGGTGAAAAAAGGCAAGAATATGATTGCCATTCAGGTACACCGTTTCTCGGATGCCAATTATCTGGAATGTCAGGACTTCTGGCGCATCAGCGGCATAGAGCGTGATATCTATCTCTATGCCACGCCCAAAATCCATATTGCAGACTTCAAGGTAGAGACTCCGCTGGATCCTTATTACAAGGACGGTATCCTGCAACTGAAAGTGAAGCTTACGAACGAAAGTGATATTAAGTCTCCTTATGTAGTTTCCTATCGTTTACTCGATGACCAGGATCAGCAAGTAACCCAATCCTCTACCCGTGTGGAAGGTGATCAGACCGAAGTAGAGTTCACGAAGAAAACCCTCCGTGGTGTAAAGCATTGGACAGCTGAAACGCCTAATCTTTATACACTCGTCATCAGCCTGAAACGCACCAATGGCGAAGTAATAGAAGCTACCAGTTGCAAGGTAGGTTTCCGTACGATAGAGATTAAGGATAAGCAACTGCTTGTGAACGGCGTGCCTATCCTTGTGAAAGGTGTGAATGTACACGAGCATAATGAATACACAGGACATTACGTTCCGGAAGATCTTATGATCAAGGATTTCGAACTCTGGAAAAAGTATAATGTGAACACCGTACGTACTTGCCACTACCCTCAACAGGAACGCTTCTACGAACTTTGCGACCAATATGGCATGTACGTAATTGATGAAGCAAACATTGAAAGCCACGGTATGGGTTATAACCTCAATGTAGGTGGTACTTTGGGTAACAATCCGTTATTCATGAATGCTCACCTCGACCGTACCATGAATATGTACGAACGCGATAAGAATCATCCGTCTGTAATCATCTGGTCACTGGGTAACGAAGCCGGAAACGGACTGAACTTCTACGTTACCTATAATACTCTGAAGATGCTCGATAGCCGTCCTATCCAGTACGAACGTGCCGGATTAGAATGGAATACGGATATTTATTGTCCGATGTACTCTTCTCCCCAATCTATTGAAAAGTATGCCCAGAATAAGGAAATGACTCGTCCGCTTATCCTGTGTGAATATGCTCATGCTATGGGTAATAGTCTTGGCAACTTCCAGGATTATTGGGATGTGATTGAGAAATATCCGATATTACAGGGTGGTTGCATCTGGGACTGGGTAGATCAAGGCTTTGCCGCCAAGACCAGTGACGGACGCAAATACTGGAATTATGGTGGTGACTACGGCGATACCGGAACTCCTTCCGATGGTAACTTCTGCATCAATGGCGTAGTTTATCCCGACCGCAGTATAAAGCCCCAGACTATTGAAATGGGTAAGGTTTATCAGAACATTAAATTCATTAAGTTCGACCCGCAAACCTGCACGGTGCAAATACGCAATGACTTCTCATTTACTGATCTGAATAAATATGATTTCCACTACATCGTTCGCGATCATGGAAAAGAAATTTATAAGGGCAAAATGGATAACATCAATGCTGCTCCGGGTAAGACGGCTACCAGCGCATTCCTGCAAGGTATTCCTAAAGAAAAGAATACTACGGGAGATGTACGCATCGAATTCTATGCAACCATACGTAAGGCAGAACCTTTCTTACCGGTTGGCACGGTAATCGCACGTGAACAAACTTATGTTCACCCGTTCTTTAAGAAAGAAGTGGTACGCATGGATCCCGCTAAAGTAGATGAAGTCTTTTCACAGGTTGTTTTCAGCGGTGATGATTTCAAGGCTACATTTGATAAACAAAGCGGCTTACTGACCTCTTATATCTATAAGAAACAAGAGTATATCCATAACGGTCAAGGTCCGCAACCTTTCTTCTGGCGTGCACCTACCGATAATGATTACGGAGCAAAACTTCCCACTCGCCTGAAAGCATGGCGCGAGGCCAGTTACCAGGCACCTAAGGCAGAATCGTTCAATGTTTCTAAAGATGGCGGCAAGTCCATTGTAAAGGTTACCTATCGTTTTCCGCAGGTAGATGCGCAGTGGGAAATTACCTATAAAGTCTTTGCCAATGGCATTATCAAAGTGGATAATCGCTTTGTAGCCGAAGGCACGGAAACTCCGATGATACCCCGTGTAGGTTTGCGTATGCAATTATCGGAAACATTCAATGATCTTACTTACTACGGTCGTGGTCCGGAAGAGAACTACCGTGATCGTCGCACTTCCCAGTTTATAGGAGAATATACTACTCCGATAAAGGACTTGTACGAACCCTACATCCGTCCGCAAGAAAATGAGCATCGTACGGATATTTACTGGTGTGCACTCACCACTAAGCAAAAAGCCGGTTTACTCTTCATAGCCGACCGTACGTTTGAACTGAATGCTTCCAACTATCTGCTTGAAAGTCTGGACAGCGGCGAAACGATCAACAATGGTGCTCCACGTACCAACGAAACGAATCATCGTCATCTCACCGATCCGCAACCAGTGAAGCAAGTAGACATGTTCATTGACTATCGTATGATGGGTGTAGGTGGTGATAATAGTTGGGGAGCTATAGCGCACGAACCGTATCTGATTCGTCCCGGTGTAGAAAACGCCATTGAATACGGCTTCTCCATCGTACCATTTGACAAAAAGGCGGATTACAAAAATTTAATCTATCAATATTAAATTTAATCTGTCCAAATTAAGGATTTATGAAAAGGATGTCGTACTTTTGCGACATCTTTTTTTATTTATATTAAAAAACGAAAGAACAATGAAAACAATGATTACACTCCTGTTCAGTGCGCTTTGTGTAGCTACTGTCAGCGCTCAGACAGACGAAAAAGACAACGCCATGCTGAACAATGGAATAAATTTTCTGGATATTCCTTACGTAGCACATACGTTGGAAGTTACTGATGGTGAAGAAGAACTTATCATCAATTGTGATGAAGTAGACTGCACCACTTTTGTAGAATATACTCTTGCTATGGCTCTCTCTCCTACCGAAGACGGACAGGTAGCTGAAGGAGATTTCGCTACCAATCTGCAGAAGATCCGCTACCGTGATGGAAAAATCAACGGTTATCCTTCACGCCTGCACTACATTGCAGACTGGGTAAACAATGGTGTTCGCAACGGTTTCCTGGAAGACGTAACAACAGCTTACAGCCCATACACCCAGAAAGTTTCTCTTTCCTACATGTCTTCTCATCCGGAACAGTATAAGCAGTTGAATAATTCTCCGGAGAATGTAGCAAAAATGAAAGAGATCGAGAAGTCATTGAATGGTCAGGAATTTCATTATGTTCCCCAGGATCAGTTGCCGTTCAACGGTCTGCCTTGGATTAAGAATGGAGATATTATTGCCATTACGACTAATACTCCGGGATTGGATGTAGCTCACATGGGCATTGCTTTCTATATTGATGGTAAACTTTGTTTGTTGCATGCCTCTTCTAAAGAGAAGAAAGTGGTGGTTTCTAAGGTTGCTCTGGGACAGATGTTGCAAAGCAATGATAATTGGACGGGAATTAGAGTGCTGAGAATGAAGAAGTAAAAATTCCAATATGATATATAAGAAAGGCGATGAAGATTAAATCTTCATCGCCTTTCTTAATTCTATTCCTCTACGATAATATATTCATCAATATTCCGTGTTTCTTTGCTGAAATTCACCCCAACTTTCACCAGCCTCTTGCCATCCAACGTGTAAGGTATCAAATATCCCTTTTCTTCAATTTGTTTCAATGCAGCTTCAGCTGTACCGTCCAATTTGAACTCAAAAACATAGATGACGTGAGGGGTATGAACCACAGCATCGGCACGGCCGCGGCTACTACGCACTTCTGATTGGATGAATTGCCCCAGCAAAGTAAACACTACATGAAAAATAGCCTGATAATGACGTTCTGTATCATCACTCAACTCATACGGAATCCCTGCAAAGAATATCTTCAGACGTTCTACGAATGCCTCCACATCGCCACTCTTCAATTCACGCATAAACTTAGCAATATGAAAACCGGATTCATCATTAGATACATTTGTATAGTAGGGCACCAGAAAATTCAGAAAACCATAACGGACTTCATCGTTTGGAAAACCTAAAGTATATAGCTTCACGTCATCATCATACCCCTTAATAGTCAAATAACCACTTTGGTAAATCATTGGAAGGGGATTTCGCGATTCCGCACGATATTCAGAGAAAGCAGAAACTAACACTTCTACCCCATCTATCAATAAACGTATATCGTAATCGCTCTGCTTCAGCAAATCAACCAAATAAGTAGGAGTTCCGGTCTGAAACCAATAGTAACCCAATTCTTCCGCATCGAATGCATTCAACACACTGAACGGATTGAACATCCCTGCACCTTCCGGATGAAAATGATAACCATCGTATTGGCATTCCATTAAATCAATCACTTCTTGCAACGATCTCCCTCTCCGTTTGGCAAGACGCTCCAGTTCCGGAAGAAAGGTCTGCTGCAACTCTTCTCGGGTAATGCCACACAGTGCTGCATAGGGAGATTTCATACTGATATCATTCAGTTGATTCAAGTCACTGAACACGCTTACTTGGGCAAACTTTGTTACTCCGGTGAGGAAAACAAAACGAAGATAACGGTCTGCACTTTTCAAAACGCCATAGAATGCTTTCAATATTTTCCGATACTCATCCAGCAAACCCTCATCCAAGATGGCTTGAAGCAATGGTTTGTCATATTCATCAATCAAGACAACCACTTGTTTTCCTGTCTGTATACATGCCTGCTCTATTATATAAGCAAAACGTTCTTCCGGACTACGATCTTTTTTCTCTGAACCATAGAGTAATTCCCACTTTTCTAAATACTGATTAAGCATAGCTACCAAATCAGCAGCGGTCTCATATTTCCGGGCATTCAAGTCAAGATGTAGCACAGGATATTGTTCCCATTTGGTTTCTAACTTTTCAATGGCTAAACCTTGGAACAAGTCTTTACGCCCTTGGAAATAAGCTTCAAAGGTAGAAAGAAGCAGGCTTTTGCCAAATCGACGCGGACGACTTAGGAAATAAGGAATAGAAGTAGATACTATTTGGTAAATCATAACCGTTTTATCTACATAAAGAAAATTCTCCTCACGCAGTTTATCAAAAGTTTGTATGCCTATCGGCAGTTTACGTATCTGTTCCATTCACTAAAGCTTAATTGGTGTATGACAAAGGTACAATTTATATTTCAAAAATAAGATGAATGACGATGAAGATTTCGCCATATACAATGTAAGCAGTCATTTTAGACCTGTAAAAGCCTAAAATGACTGCTTACAATTGAGTGCTTACGAAATAAACTTTAGACGTTTCTATGATACTTCAAGCCCACGTTCCCTTGCCCAGGTATTTATATTACAATATAAATTGGTGGAGAAAAAATCTCCCTGTGAATAGACATTGAGCATACATTGAAAGATTGCGGCATGTTTACTTAGAGATTAGCCTGAGATTGTTCATACAAATCGACACTCAAGTCCCAATTCATATTAAAAATCTGTGGAGAATGAGTACTTACAATACATTGCAAATTTCTCAATGCCATGATTGATTGCAGATTGGCTAAATAATCCACTTGCCACATCTGATGAAATGAAATTTCCGGTTCATCTATCAACACCAATGAGTCATCAGGAGCCATAAACAGCAATTCAAAAGCCATGATAAGCATTTGTTGCTCTCCGGAAGAGAGCTTGTCTACAGCAAGAATAGTACGTTCTTCATTATCGGCTATAAAACGATAACCATAACGCAGATCAATTTGCATTGTTTTATGGGCAAAAGCAGACTTTTCAATAATATCACTGAATACTTTCAAGCGTTCGCGAAACGACTGATTCTCCGAATTTGCATTTTCCCTCAACAACTCTTTTAGTATATCTACATGTTTCCTCACAGTAGGTACACCATCTGGAGTTTGCACACGGCCATCCCGAATATAATAAAGGGGATGGGAAGTAAAATATAAAGATAGTCCTAAATTCCCTAAATCTTCTTCACCGCCAGTATCCCACCTTATAGAATAGAGAGACCGCTCATTTCCGCTCTTTCTGAATTCTATATCCAAATGTACATTGGTTAACGATGATTCATCAGCATCCTCGTCAATAGTATAATCACGCAGCTGTGCTACAGTAACTTCATAACCATCATCAAACGTAAGCTGTAAATGCTTAAAAGGAATAACTGCCAGTTCACGTATTTTACCCGTGTATAACGCATTCAGAATGTTCAGGATCGTTGTTTTTCCATATCCGTTAGGTCCTGTTATAAAACGAAGAGGTACCTCGTCCGGCTTTATATCCAATGTATAGGAATAAATATCAAACAATGATTCTATAGAGATGGTTTTCAGCATATTCAAGCATTTTTATAAAGCTGCTTTAGTTTTTCACGCAGTTTCTTATTAACAGTAAGATTTCGTTCATCCATAACGTTTTCCCGTCCATCATATTTCACAGACGCAGTATACGAAGGGTAATCACTGGCTTTACTTAGATTATTTTTATAGTGCAATGCCCTTAGATTCAGTAAATTATCATCACCGCCTAATGATATTGGTAGTATATGATCAATAACCCATCCGAAAGGATTATTTTTCCCAAATTTATCCCACATAATCAATGCTCCGCAAGCATCTTTGCGAAACATGGAATCATCCAAACCATCCACAGAACGGGCCTTCTTCCACACCAATAACTTTATATCTTCATCCATTGCAGAACCTTCATGTTTGTGCAAAGATAGAATAATTTGTATACAAGAACAAGTTTCTCAATCAGAAATCCGCAAGCATATAACAATCAAACAACATCCATTTATTGATTTTTCATGCTGATTGATGTAATCCAAAATATTTATTCATAAAGCAGACATTACAATAATATTTTTCATCAAACATTTTGTCAGTTAAAAAACACATTTATCTTTGTACACATTAAACAAATGTTTTTCGCACTCAAAAAACGTATACAAAACAGCTACACATCAACAACTTACCATCAAAAAAGCAACTTCTTTTTCACTTATTGCATAATTTATTTTCACCCTTCATCTTTATCTTATACTTTTGTGTTTTTTTAAACATTGCAAATATCAGTTAATAAACAATCAATATATAAACCAAATGGAAAGTATAAAAAAAATGAATGGCTAAAACGGTCTAGTCAAACAAATAAGACCTATAGTACTGTAAAGCAAAGAAATACAAGTAGAAAAGCAGTAAGTGATGTCAGCTTTATTGAGGAAGAATGGCTGGCGGAACGGAAATATTTCGGAATTAACACCTACGTATACGTAGGCATCCTCAGAGCCTTCAAATTAGGAGCTTATAGAGGACTCGGAATCGAGACAATCAATGATTTAGCAGCACATTTATTTGCAAGTGGAGATATATTAAAACAGGATAAAGGGAAAGATACCCCACTGAAATTAAGCAGTTTAAGGACAGAACTAAGTAAAGTGTGGGCAGTGATAAAAATGGAAGATACGGAAAACATAGATCCTTATGGATATGACGTGACATTAAATCCATAATAGTTCATTCCAAAGAAAGAGGCGACCTTTGCACGAAATTTAAAAACAACGCAATGGAAAACTCTTTTAGAATGTCGCTATTCATGCCCCCTATCTCTCCGATAAAGGACAAAGCAACCGGAAGGATCGTGAAAAATGCCACGCTGACCCCACTACGCACAGTGGAACTCAGCGAAGTATACAAGTTGGTCACTTCAAACGCGAAACTTGCCGCACTCACTCTCGATGTACGAAACGCCGTACAGCAGGGTGACGACAGTGTCTGCCGCCTATTGAAGCAGCAGACACTGCCTTACGTGACCCCGTGCGGAGTCTTCACCCGACGCAGGAGCGACTGTATAGAAGAAACGTCCGGACTCGTAGTAGTGGACGTAGACCATCTCGAATCCAACGAGGAAGCCAAAAAGCTGCGCCAACTATTATTCGAAGATCCCTATCTACACCCGGTGTTAGTGTTCATCAGTCCCACCGGAAAGGGCGTGAAAGCCTTCGTGCCCTGCGCACCCGGACAAAGCGCCACAGATGGAATCCGCTGGGCAATGAGCTATGTACACTGCATGTACGACACCGACCACCGGAATTCGGGTAAAGGAGTGGATACCTCAGGAAAAGACCTCGTACGCTCCTGTTTCCTGTGCCATGACCCGGAAGCGTTGATAAGAACTGAAAATGACAACAAATAAATTACAAATTACGAATTACAAATTACAAAAACCAATGGAACCACTATCTTCATTGCACCTCCTGACCGAAGCCGTCAGAAATGCGGGAGCAGACATCGCTCCCAGTTATCAAGAGTATATACAACTGGCCTTTGCCATCGCCACCGACTGCGGCGAGGCGGGGCGTCAGGATTTTCTCGCCCTGTGCAGCCTCTCATCAAAGTATGACCATCAGGCAGCAGAAAAACTATTCAGCAACGCCCTGAAAAACGGACACAACGACGTACACATAGGCACCGCCTTCCATCTGGCAGAGCTGTGCGGCGTGAAAATCGAATATGAAAATCCAGGCACCGTTGGTACAGTTGGTACAGAAGTCCGCCCCCCTTCTGGCACACACACACGCGCACGCGTGAAAGAGGTGTACTCACAAGAGAAAAATGACTTCTCTTGTGAAGAAGAGACTTCGCCGGGCAGCGCTCCGCTGTCTCCTCTGCCCACTTTCGACAAGAACATCCGGTGGCCTTATCCTCTGGAACGCATCATGAGTTGCGCCACCTCCGATGCCCAGAGCGACGTCCTGTTGCTGGGAACACTCAACGTACTGGGAGCCACCATGGGACCGCACGTCCGGTGCGCATACGGAGGAAAGATGATATCGCCCTGCATGCAGACTTTCACTTCGGCCAACTCCGCATCCGGAAAAGGAGTCCTGTCGCTGGTACGCCTGCTGGTAGAACCTTTTCACGATGAGATACGCAAGCAGGTGGCAGAAAGAATGGCATGCTACCAACGCGACAAGGCAAAGTACGACGCACTGGGAAAAGAACGGGCGAAAGCTGAGGTTCCGACACTGCCGCCCAACAAAATGTTCCTCATCCCAGGAAACAACACGGGAACGGGCATCCTGCAAAATCTGATGGACTCTGATGGCATCGGACTGATATGCGAAAACGAAGCCGACACCATATCCTCCGCCATCGGCTCGGACTACGGACACTGGAGCGATACCCTGCGAAAGGCTTTCGACCATGAACGGGTGGACTACAACCGACGCACCGACAGGGAATACCGGGAAGTAAAAAAAACGTATCTCTCAGTACTCATATCCGGCACTCCCTCACAAGTGAAGTCACTGATACCTACTGCCGAAAACGGGCTTTTCTCACGACAGATTTTCTACTACATGCCCTCCATACGACAATGGCAAAACCAGTTCGACCGAAACGACCGGAATTTGGAAGAACCCTTCACCAAGATGGGGGTGGAATGGAAAGAAAAGCTGAAAAACATCTATATGGGAGGAATTTTCACCCTACACCTCTCCGACGGCCAGAAAGAGGAATTCAACCGGCTGTTCTCCCAACTCTTCACCCGCTCCGAACTGACAAACGGCAGCGAAATGTCGGGCAGCGTGGCACGTCTGGCTATCAACATCTGCCGCATCATGGAAGTGGTGGCCATGCTGCGTATGCTTGAAAGTGGAGATATAGCCACGTCACCACACCTTTCGCCCGATCCCGGCACTTCTGCCGATAATCTGAAAGACCACATCGTAAGCTTATGGGACCTCGACATCACTGAAGATGATTTCCACGCCGTGCTGTCGATGGCCGAATGTCTATATCGCCACGCCACCCATATCCTTTCCTTCCTGCCCGCCACCGAAGTAACCCGTCGGGGCAATGCCGACCGGGACGCACTGGTGCAGTGCATGAAAAAGAGATTTACACGGATTGAATTCCTGCAAAAGGCTGAAGAGATGGGCATAAAAAACGCCACCGCTTCAACTTGGCTGAAACGAATGCTGAAAAACGGGCTGGTGGAGAATATGGATGGAAAAGGAACTTATCAAAAGCCCTGATATAACTTATCAAAAACCTTGATATAACAACGTGCGCTATAATATAAAACGCATGCGTGCGCACGTGTGTGTGTGTGCCAGAAGACCGATGAACTTCTGTACCAACTGTACCAATCCCCCGTTCTCCTTTGCGCTGCCCAACCTCACCTTTACACCGCTCAAGTCAACCTCTACTACACTCAAGCTCACCTTTACGATGTCCAAGCGTAGCCTCAGGGTTCCCCCAGTGCGCCTACTATCAGGCTCACCTGGGCGGGCGTGTAAGAGCGTGAACGGGGAGAAAGCCCCAGGGCGGACAGACCGTCACGCAAACCGGGATAAAGATCAATCCAATGTTTCAACTTACGGTAAGCAGCCTCCGGACAGAGATCGGGACAATAGAGTTGGGCTAATTCTGTACGCCCATAGGTACGGATTTCAAAAGAGTTCATATCTGATATTCCTGTGTTATATTTCATCAAAGATAGACATAAATCATGACATTATCAAAGATATATATGTAAATAACAGACTAAAACAGACCTAAATCGACTCTAAGAGTCCGAAAGTGACAAACGCCTATACCCTCAGTATTACCTTTGCACAGTTGAGTTCAACATCGTGAATCTTTTAAATTATAATTGTTTAATCATTTAAATTATCTATCAAACTATGATTCGTTACAAAAAGTATCAAGTGACGGGCGAAAACAGCCCGCTGAAAGGTCTCTGGTATGCGCGTCCCGTAATTGAAGAGACTTTCGACATTGAGAGACTTGCCAAACACATGTCCAACCACAATACTCCCTACTCGAGTGGTGTCATCAAGGGAGTGTTGACAGACATGGTTTCCTGCACCAAGGAACTGATTCTGGATGGCAAGAATGTAAAAATGGATGATCTGGCAATTTTCTCCGTAGGGATTGTCAGCCAAAAAGGCGCAAAATCTGCCGCCGACTTCTCATTGGCTAATAACGTAAAGGGGTTGAAACTCCGCGCCCGTGCCACGGGTGAGCTGAGCAATGCTCAGATTAATCTGGAAGGGCAAATGAAGGAGGCTTCCATGTACACCGTGGAAGGCAGCTCATCCGGCAACACTCCCGGCGGTGGTTCCGGAGGAGGCGGTGGGCTCGATGAAAATCCATTGGGATAACCCCCGCATTCGCATAAATCATAAACTATAAATCTTTATCTCTCATGAACGAAGAAAGAAGGTCAAAAAACGTATGGGGCATTGTCCTCAAAGTAATCATCACCGTAGCCACCGCCATTGCGGGAGCTTTAGGGTTAGGCGCCTGCCAGTAGACATGCGCACGATTACCCTACTCATTATTCATTGCTCGGCCACGCCTCAGGGCGTGGACCTGAGCTTCGAGGATTGCCGCCGCGACCACATTCGCCACCGCAGCTTCAGTGACATCGGCTACCATTTCTACGTGACTCGTGACGGTGAGATTCACCGTGGCCGCCCACCGGAAAAAGTTGGTGCGCATTGCCTCAATCATAATCGGCACTCCATCGGTATCTGTTATGAAGGAGGTTTGGATGCCGACAGTCAGCCATCCGACACTCGCACCTTAGAGCAAAAAGCTTCGCTGCTTGCACTGCTGCGCGAACTGAAGCGCATCTTTCCACACGCTCTGATTGTGGGTCATCATGATCTGAATCCCATGAAACCTTGTCCTTGCTTCAATGCGGAAAGGGAATATAGGGGGCTGTAAAGTCCCCTATATGCTTATTTCAGAGAAATGAGTTCTACAGAAAACAACCCATTTCTTTGGCTTTGAACTTGATAGTTGTTACCTTTGTTCACAAGAATCCATAGTGATAAAATGAAAGAGCAAGAAGAACTGTTAGAAAGTGAGTCCGGGTTGGACATGGAAGAAAACAACTCGTCGACTATTTATCCCAACGCGGAAGTACGGGTGGAAAAAGCACAATTTAGCATTTTGCACCTGCGACGCCTATGTGTGGAACGAAAAGAAATCATCATTTCCCCCGATTTTCAAAGAAATGACGTCTGGAAAGGAAGACAAACATCCGAATTAATAGAATCGATATTAATGGGAATACCCATTCCCATTATGTACCTATTTGAAACCAGAGAAGGAAAGAAACAAGTGGTAGACGGGCGGCAACGCATTGACACAATATTAAGGTTCTTGGACAATGGATTCAGACTGAAAGATTTAAAAATATTGCATAGCCTAAACGGCTCCCTTTTCAAAGAACTGGATCCCAAACTACAAGGCATATTTGAAGACTACCAGTTATTTTTTTATATCATACAGCCCCCAACCCCGGAACGCGTAAAATATGATATCTTTGATAGAGTGAACCGAGGTGGGACACGATTGAACAATCAAGAAATGCGCAACGCCCTATACAGGGGTAACGCCACATTCCTCATTGATGATATCTGCATATCAGACGAATTCAAAAAAGCAACGGGAGAAGGCGTAAGTTCCATCCGAATGCGGGACAGATATATTGTGCTGCGGGCTATAGCTTTTTATTTACTCATGACCAACCAATTACAAACAGCAGATTTAGGTAAACCAATCGAGTATAGAAGTGATATTGATGATTTTCTCGCCAAAGTGATGATATTTATGAATCAACGCATGTCGCAGGAAGAAATAGAGAAACTAAAAGAGAAATTCCTGACTGCATTAAAGAAAATCTATTCATTACTGGGTGAGGACGCATTCCGGTTTGCCGGCATAAACAAACGCCGACCGATAAATATGCCGCTGTTTGAATGCCTTACCTATCTATTTTTGCTTGAATGGGATTGGAATGATGATAAGGAAATCTATTGGAGCATAGAAGATCTGAAAGATTCACTGGATAAAAGCGGCTCTTTTCAGGGAAATGTGGATTCCATTGCCAGTTTAGGGTATAGATACTCACGTATAAATCAATTCTTTAAAGGTCTACAACAATGATACAGAAAGTAATAATTAGTGGGTTAAAAAATATCAAGCGTGAAGAAATGACGTTGAAACCATTAACGTTATTGACCGGTTTAAACTCAACAGGGAAATCAAGTGTGTTGCAAGCTATCTTATTAGTTAACAAGGCTACCACGAAGAATGGCCAAATCTATTTGAACCATGTACTTTCTTCTTTCTCCACCCTTAGAAACATATATGAAAATGCAAAAGAAGTTTTCATCAGTTTGGAAATAAACGAAAACTGCATAGATTATAAATTATCAGAAGAAATAGAAGAAGTAGAAGAGAAAGGTGAGGGATATACCGGATTGGAAATAGAAAAAAATCTCTATTATCTGTCAGCTAATCGTGTTGGTGCAGAGAACTTAGCCCAAATCTCTTCTGCAATTTTCTGCGGTATTAACGGAGACTATTTATTAGGCACTTTTGAAAAGGAAAAGTCGAAACCTTTGCCTGAACCTTTGATAAAAGATGAAAGCTCCTTTACGTTAGCAGCCCAACTCAACTACTGGCAAAGTTATATATTAGGTTTGAAACTTGAGTTGAAAACAGAAAAGCGTAACGATCAGATAGTTGAAGTAAAATATAATAGCGACAATATTCCGGGAATTCTTCCCACGCAATTAGGAGCCGGTGTAAGTTATCTGACTAAAGTGCTTATTCTTTGTTTAAGAGCTGCCCCAGGAGATGTAGTAATGATTGAGAACCCAGAAATACATCTTCATCCTGCCGCCCAATCACGTTTAGGAGAATTTTTCGCTTTTATAGCTAATGCCGATATTCAGCTGATTATAGAAACTCATTGTGATCATTTAATAAATAAATTGCAGTATCTGGTGTTCAAGAAGAAATTTGAATCTGACAAGGCAATTATATATTATAAAAAAGGAATTGTAGACCCGTTTGAGAAAATTCAGTTGAACAAATATGGACGTTTTGAACCAGAATTTCCTGATGGTTTCTTTGATGCCACATTAGCCGAACTTATAGAGATGGAATAAAATGGGAAACTACAGTTTTGTATTGAGTGATGAATTGCAAAAAGAATATTGCAATTTCAAAGAAGGAAAAGTGTGTGACAGAAATCTAATTGAGAATCTTCTGCATTACTACAAACCTTCCATACTGACAAATACCAGTCAGTTAAAAAGAATTGGTAAGGATACCAGCAAACAATTGGAAACGACATTAAGGAAAAGTGGTTTTACAACACAGTCACTCGAAGATTTAGCTCAAAATACAACCTATAAAATAATATTGTGCACTGACAAAGACCATTATCCTTACGTAAACATCAATGGAGATAAAATAGAAAATAACCTAACAGCTTGTTTTTTCAAAAGAGAAAATAGGCAAAAAGCAATAGAACATATTACCGCTTTATGCAGAAAAGCGAAGAATATTTCTATTTATGATAAATATTCTTTTCTGAATGGAGCAAACATCGAACTACTAAAAAGCATTCTTCCTTTAAAAGAATTGTCCATAACCTACGATTCACAATATATAAATGTAGTGGCATTACAGGAATATTGTGCAAAATGGACATTTATAGACCGTACATTGCCCGAATATCACGATCGCTATCTGGTAGTAGACGATAAAATAGAAATCATATTAACCAGTGGATTTGACTATCTGATTAGAAATGAAAAAGAATTCACTTATATCGTTCGCCCTGTTTCAAGACAACGTTTTCTGATGTAAGGAGGAAAGATAGTTAGCTTGGAGATATTTTAAAGAATACCTCCAAGCCCCCAGAAAAACTAAAATAACAATCTGTTACCCTCGCATCAGCAATTCCGGGAATGTAAATCCTTGCATGGTATAGCAGATAAAGAAGATGGTAGCACTAACAATCCACAGAATAAGCAATGTCCATTTCAACCCGGAAACCATGGGCTGCCAATTGAATACCGGACGGAAGATTGCGAAAACAAGGCTAACCAGAGGAATACCCACTACGAGGATACCTGCAATATATAGTACGATGGCTGACAAAGGAGATGTAGGTAATACAAAATCAATAGCCGGGAACCAAGACATCAACGCTGCACCACCACCAATAGCAACTGCAATAGCGGCAAAGAGCAAAGCCACAAATACAATACCGAAAACAAACAGTACCGGACTGCAAATGATAGCCACAATAACCAGACAAATCTTCAGGAACCAGCCGACAATCATTAACAACGTATCACCGGTCCTTTGCATAGAAGTACGAGGTTTATCAGACTTCATATAATCGTTTACATTATTTGAAACTCTCTCAAAACCATCAGTTACAGTCTTTCCAATGTTCTCTACCGTAACAGCTTCGCCGCGCATATTCAACTTTTCAGTCGCCGTACGAGCTTCGGGAATCACTATCCAGCAAATGATATAGATAGGGATCAAGAACTTGAAACCAAAGATTGCGCAAAAAACAAGAATCAAACGGAACCAGGTAGAATCCCAGCCTAAATAAACACTAAGTCCCCCTATCACGCCACCCAGCATTTTATCGTCCGGATTGCGATACAAACGGCGACGGGTTGAAGTATAAGAAGAATTAGTATCACTATTCCAAGAGCCGGAACCATAACCTTCACCGGAAGCAGCATTCTCCTCCGTACCAGTTTCCATCTCTTCAGGTTTACCCATCCGATTGATTACTTCTTCTGCATCGGTTATAGTGATCACCTGAGAGCCAGCAGTCAGCTTCTCTGAAAAAAGTTCAGAGATGCGGAGTTCGATGTCATTTACAATCTCGTCAGCACCGGCTTGTCGTCTAAAGTGCAGTTTCAGATTGCATAGATAGTTATCCAAAAGGCGATAGGCGTCTTCATCAATGTGGAAAACAGTTCCGCCCAGATTTACTGTTAATGTCTTTTTCATTGCTATTCGTTTTTTAAATTTATACTGATACGAGGTTTTTAATATCCTGAATCTAATAGTTGGCTATATGATTCACTGTTTCATTCAACTCACGCCAGGAGATTTCCAACTCTCCAAGAAAAACTTCCCCTTTTGGGGTGAGCTTGTAATATTTACGTGGCGGTCCTTGTGTGGACTCTATCCATTCGTAACTTAACAGATCGTCATTCTTCAGACGAGTGAGCAAGGGGTAAAGCGTTCCTTCCACTACGATTAGCTTGGCTTCTTTAAGTTTCTGGATAATATCCGAAGCGTAGGCCGGTTCTTTGTGAAGCAGTAGCATGATGCAATACTCTAACATGCCCTTACGCATTTGCGACTTTACATTATTTACGTCCATCTCTTATTGGTTTACGATTCGACAATTTTCTATTTTACAGCAAAGATAGCAACTGATTGAAATAGAGCTTTTCTTTGTATGACACAAATATATGCATTATCTTAGTACTATGCAATACAAAGTACCTTGCATTTTATTTAATTAACACTATTATCTATTCACACCTTATTAATAAAGCGTCAGGGGAGAGAATAACATATAAGAGAAAAATGTATCTTTGCGGAAAAGATATAAATACAACGAACTATGTTAACTATCAGAAAAGCAACTACAGCCGATTGTGAGTTGATCCATAAACTTGCATGGCAGATATTTCCGGAGACTTACAAGGATATACTTTCACCGGAGCAAAACGATTATATGATGGAATGGATGTACTCCATAGAGAACATCCGCAAGCAAATGGAAGAAGAAGGGCATGTATATTTCATTGGATACAAGGACAACGAAGTGTGTGGTTATGTATCTGTGCAACAACAAGGTGAAGACCTATTCCATTTACAGAAAATATATGTACTCCCCTCCTTTCAAGGATCACATTGCGGTAGCTTCTTATTCCATGAAGCCGTCAAATATATCAAGGAAGTACATCCCGGCCCATGCTTGATGGAATTAAATGTGAACCGCAACAACAAAGCGCTGAATTTCTATGAACGCATGGGGATGAGAAAATTGAGGGAAGGGGATTTTCCGATAGGGAACGGATATTATATGAATGACTTTATAATGGGGCTGGAAATCAATTAGAAATTAAAAAAATTAAAGGCTGCGCAGTTCAAAAGAGAACCTTGCGCAGCCTTTATCTTTTTAATTTTCAATTTCTAATTATTCCGTTACTCGTTCCAACCATTTTACCATGGCAAACATAACACCCATTGACACAAGACAAATAACAAAGAATACAGTCCAGCACTGCCAGATAGGAATCTTATTATACATCATAGGACCAAGGAATAAGAAGAGATTTCCTATCGCTGTTGCACCAAGCCACAAGCCTTGACACAAGCCCTGAATATGCTTGGGAGCTACCTTAGAAACAAATGAAAGACCAAGCGGCGAAATGAAAAGCTCAGCTACAGTCAAGAAGAAATAAACCACAATCAGCACCCACGGACCAGCCTTCAACCCTGCTTTGGCAGAGTCAGCCATCGCCTTAAACTCAGTGCCTGAAGGATAACCTTGCATTGCCGAATAAATAGTAAGGAATAAGAAGGCAAGTCCTGCAATACCCATACCAATGGCAATCTTCTTAGGAGTAGATATTTGCTGACCACGACGGGAAAGCGCACCAAAGAAGAGCATGATGAGCGGAGTAAGTACTATCACAAAGAATGGATTCACAGCCTGCCAAATTTCGGGTGCAATACTATCGGTTACTACGAAGTCGCGGGCAAAAAGTGAAAGCGACTGTCCGTTCTGGTGGAATGAGAACCAGAAGAAAATCACGATACCTAATACAGCAAACAGTGCATACAGACGTTGCTTTATCTCCTTTGCCATAGCTGCTTTCTCTGCAGGGGTATAAGTCACCGATTCTTGTTTTTCCTTCTTGCCCGGTGTAGGGAATACCTTTCGACATGCAATGAAAATGAAAAGAGAAATAAGCATAGCTACTACTGATGCTATGAATGAATAGTGGATACCTGTATTAAATACGTCAAGATATTGGGTACAGAAAACGCTCAAATCAGTTGTTACCGTACCTCCTACTTTGACAACCAGTTCATTTAGGTTAGAGAGATTATCGGAAGCCATATTGGCACCTTCCTTAATATATTGATGGCACAATGCAGGCAGATCAGCATTATACATCATGCTGTGAACCTTCAGCCACCATTCTCTAAGCAGGGGAGCAACAAAAGGTGCAATCAAACCACCAATATTGATGAATACATAGAATATCTGAAAACCAGAATCACGACGGCTCTTAGCCAGCTTCAAGGCTTCAGGTCCTTTTTTCTCAGCTTCTTTTTCAAGGTTGTCGTACATCTGACCTACGATAGCCTGTAAGTTTCCTTTAAAAAGTCCGTTACCGAAAGCAATGAAAAACAAAGAGACACAAGTCAAAGGAAGCAACCAACCAATATTTTCAGCAGTAGACAGTACAGGAATAGATAGAATGACATAACCCAATGACATCACTATCAATCCTGACATGATTGTTCCTTTATAGTTTTGCGTCCTATCGGCAATAATACCGCCTACCAAACTCAGTACATAGATACCACAATAAAAGACCGAGTAGATAATGGAACTGGTTTCGTCACTCAGGCCGAATTTGGAGCAGAGGAACAGTACCAGTACGGCATTCATGATGTAGTAGCCGAACCTTTCGCCCATATTGGAGATAGCAGCTGCCAACAGACCTTTAGGATGATTCTTGAACATAGATATAAGTTTTTAAATTAGTAATTAGATTGATTTTCGTTTATTAAATGCAAATATATACATTTTGCTGAAATAACCTGTAAAAAAGTGAAATTAGTCATGAAAAAGGATGCAAACTTCAGCATGAACCTCCTTAATTAAATCATTTGGATCAAGTTTAAGTTGCAGGCCACGCTGACCTGCGCTTATGTAGATATAAGGATAATTGAGACAAGATTCATGAATGTATGTAGGAAAAGGTTTCTTCATGCCGATAGGAGTACATCCACCACGAATATATCCCGTCAAAGGAAGTAATTCTTTCATCGGAATAAGATCACACTTCTTATTACCGGAAGCCTTAGCCGCCAATTTTAAATCTACCTCATGCTCACCGGGGATGACACATACGAAATAGCCATTCTTATCGCCATGCAGGACAAGGGTTTTGAATACCTGTTCGATATTCTCCCCCAAACTGTCCGCCACATGAATAGCGCTTAAATCGTTTTCATCCACTTCATAGGGAATGAGTTCGTATGGTATTTTGGCTTTATCCAAAAGCCTCGCCGCATTCGTTTTATTGATTTTCATAATTTATCCTTTCAATTCTTCTCGCAAAAACTTAGGGGTATATCCCTTCTTACTCTTGGCCACTTCTTCCGGTGTGCCGCAACTGAGGAGTTGCCCCCCACCCTTACCACCGTCAGGACCCATATCGATGATATAATCTGCCATCTTGATAACATCCAGATTGTGCTCGATGACAATCACTGTGTTACCTTTGTCCACCAGTTTATTAAGTACATTCATCAGTACACGAATGTCCTCGAAGTGAAGTCCGGTAGTAGGCTCATCAAGGATATAAAGGGTTTTTCCCGTATCTCGCTTGGAAAGTTCCGTAGCCAATTTCACACGTTGGCTTTCGCCGCCGGAAAGTGTGGTGGAAGATTGTCCCAACTTTATATATCCCAGACCGACTTCCTGTATCACCTTAATCTTATTCAGAATCTGCGGCACATTTTCAAAGAACTCCACCGCACGGTTAATGGTCATATCCAGTACATCAGCAATGGATTTTCCCTTGAAGCGCACTTCCAATGTCTCACGATTATAGCGTTTGCCATGACAGACTTCACAGGGTACATATACATCGGGCAGGAAGTTCATTTCAATTGTTTTGTAACCATTTCCCTGGCACGCTTCACAACGTCCGCCACTTACATTAAAGGAGAAGCGCCCCGGTTTATAACCGCGTATCTTGGCTTCCGGTAATCCTACAAACAAATTACGAATATCAGAAAAGACTCCCGTATAAGTGGCCGGATTAGAACGCGGCGTACGCCCCAACGGAGACTGATCCACATTTACCACCTTATCGATGTTTTCCAATCCTTCGATGCTATCGTATTCCAGAGGATCCTGAAGCGAGCGATAGAACTTCTGCGAAAGAATAGGTTGCAATGTTTCGTTGATAAGCGTAGATTTTCCGCTGCCGGATACACCGGTGACACAGATCAACTTACCAAGAGGAAATTCCACATCTACCCCTTTCAGGTTATTCCCCCGTGCACCACGCAGCCAAAGGCTATGTCCATTACCTTCACGACGTTTTTGGGGTATTTCTATCTCACGTTCACCATTGAGATATTGCGATGTCAGCGTATGCGTCTCCAACATTTCCTTGGGAGTTCCTGCAAAAACAACCTCACCACCCAAGCGTCCGGCTTTCGGTCCCATATCAATCACATAATCGGCAGCCATCATCATATCCTTATCATGCTCCACAACAATGACGGAGTTACCGATATCCCTCAGCTCTTTCAGAGAATGAATTAGCCGCTGGTTATCCCGCTGATGCAAGCCAATACTCGGCTCATCAAGAATATAAAGCACATTCACCAATTGCGAACCGATTTGAGTAGCCAAACGGATACGCTGGCTCTCACCGCCGGAAAGGGTTACAGAACCACGGTCAAGAGCAAGGTAATCCAGTCCCACATCCAACAGGAATTTCAAACGGGTGCGGATTTCTTTCAATATCTCGACAGCAATTTGTTTCTGTTTATTATCCAGATACTGATCGACATTCATCAACCAGTCGTAAAGCTCATTGATATCCATACAAGACAGTTCATAAATATTCTTATCATGGATACGGAAATGAAGGGCTTCTTTATTCAACCTCGCTCCTTTACATTCAGGGCATACAGCAGTCTTAGCAAATTGTTCCGCCCACTTTTGCGCAGTAGCGGAAGCATCCTTTTCCTGTAACATCTGAATATACTTCACTACTCCCTCAAACGTTACAAAGTAATCGGAGGAAGTGCCGATAAGGGAGCTTTTAATCTTAATACGTTCATCCGAACCGTAGAGAATTTCATCAATGGCTTCATCCGGCAATTCCTTAACAGGAGTCTTCAGGGTAGCTTCATATTTTTCCAATAAAGCGGCAATCTGCCAGAAAATCATGCTATTCTTGTACTTACCTAATGGAATGACAGCTCCTTCGTATATAGAAAGCTCCCGATCCGGAATCACTTTTTCCACATCAATCTGATTCACAACTCCCAATCCCTTACATTTAGGGCAAGCACCTTGCGGAGAGTTGAATGAAAAATTGTGGGGTGCCGGCTCACGGTAGGACAACCCGGTAACAGGACACATCAACCGCTTACTATAGTGACGAACATTTTCGGATTGCAAATCAAGTATCATCAACAGGCCGTCACCTTGCTGCATCGCGGTAGCCACACTGTTTTTCAGACGAACATCATCTTTATCCGTCACAACCAGCTTATCAATAACCACTTCTATATCATGATTCTTATAGCGGTCCAGCTTCATGCCGGGTAATGCCTCCCTGATTTCACCGTCTACACGAACATAGAGATACCCTTTCTTACGCACCTGTTCGAACAGTTCTTTATAATGCCCCTTACGAGTACGGACTAATGGAGCCAGAATATAAATTTTCTTGCCTTTATAATCATTCAGGATCAAATCAAGGATTTGCTCTTCAGTGTATTTTACCATTCTTTCACCCGAAAGATAAGAATAAGCTATACCGGCACGTGCATAAAGCAAACGTAAATAATCATAAATTTCCGTTGTAGTGCCGACTGTAGAGCGGGGATTCTTATTCGTCGTTTTTTGTTCAATAGAAATAACCGGACTCAATCCCGTAATCTTATCGACATCGGGACGCTCCAGATTTCCCAGGAAATTGCGGGCATACGCAGAAAATGTTTCGATATACCGACGCTGTCCTTCGGCAAAAATCGTGTCGAATGCCAAGGACGACTTGCCGCTTCCGCTCAGTCCCGTAATAACGGTAAGGCTGTTACGGGGAATTTCCGCATCGATATTTTTTAGATTGTGCACGCGCGCACCATATACATTGATGTATTCTGTTTCTTCTGTCATTTATCTTAATATATTAATATCACTTTTAATCTTGTAATTAACTCCATCTGCTCCCTCCGCTTCTACCACTATAAAATAAACACCTTCAGGGACATTCTTTCCATGCGCAGTACCATCCCATCCTGCATCAATATTCTGCAATCCCCAGCGGTAAAGTTCCTGTCCCCAACGATTGAAAACATACGCATTGAAGCGAACCAGCGACTTGTGCTTTACACGAAACACATCATTCACTCCGTCGCCATTAGGCGAAAAAGCATTCGGCACTTTAAGCTCCGATTCAGTAATGCGGATCATAAAAGTACCGGAAATATTCGTTTCTTCCGTCTCAATATCCGTTATAATCAGACGGACATAAAACATACCTGACTCCTGAAAACTATAAATAGTTTCAGCATCAAAACGTGTCAGAAAGATATCGTTGAAAGCAGCGTCGCGAGAAAAATTCCACTCATAACGCAGATTTACCGTTTCGTCCGATTCTCCTCCGGAATCTTCGTCTCTCCACACGAATCGGAATTCAAGAGGAGCAGCACCGGTATATGTATCATCTGGCGAAATGGTAACTTTCTCTTCAGGAATTGCTCCGTTTTCAGAAAGCAAGATTGCCACGGGAGACATATCCAACAGTTCTGTCTTTCCCCCGTCAGCCCACACCGGTAAATATCCAAGCAGCAACATTGCTGCACAACCGATATATGAAAACAATCCGCATCGCATAATACCTGCAAAAATAACGGTTTCCAAGCGAATATCAGCGGATACATCGGATTTTTCAGTTTTAAAATGCACAATATTATTTCTTAACGCATTCCTTTCGTTAATTTTAGGCAAAATTCTTACCTTTGCAGCTACTTTGGGAAATTGTAAACGTAAACCAACGATATCGAATGAGAACGATTAACCGGATTTTCTGCTCCTTGCTGCTTGCCGGTGCATGCAGTCTCGGAGCTATTGCGCAAGAGAACCAGTCATATTTTCTGCATACCATTGAAAAAGGGCAAAGCCTTTATTCCATATCCAGTATGTATGGTGTCACACAGTCGGACATCGTGAAGTTGAATCCAGGAAGCGATGAAAAAATATTTGTAGGACGCACTCTCCGTATTCCACGGACAGCTGCCAATACTCAGACAGAGACCTTTCACACCATAGCACAAGGCGAGACGCTCTATCGGCTAACCGTCAAGTACGGTGTGTCTGCCAAAGCCATTTGTGATGCCAATCCCGGACTGAGTGCGGAAAACTTCCGCATCGGGCAGGTAATACGCATACCTTCTGCCAGCGAAACCGATGTGGTTACCACTGAAAATGTTACAGAGGTTGCCATCCCCACTATCCAAGGCCCCGTACAATCACGTTGCCGGGATATGCATAAGGTAAAACGGAAAGAAACCGTATACAGCATCAGTCGTGAATATGGCATCTCAGAGGCAGAATTAATAGCTGCCAACCCTGAATTGCAAGGTGAAGATAAGATTAAAAAAGGTACTTTCCTATGTATCCCTTATCCTACCGCACAAGTAGAGAAACCCGCGCAACCACAGGTAGCACCCAGCAACAGTGAATTATTCAGCGAAAATAAAAAAGAAACAGAACGCTTCAGCACTATCAAAGCCGCTCTTATCCTTCCTTTCCTGGATGTTTCCAAAAGTGAAGCGGCACGCATGGTAGAATACTACGAAGGATTCCTCATGGCCGTAGACAGTTTGAAACGCAGTGGAGTTTCCATTGATCTATACACTTACAACTCAGGACCTGAGAATGCGTCTCTGAACTCCATTCTTTCCAAAAAAGAAATGAAAGATATGGATATTATCTTTGGGCCGTTACACCAGCAGCAAGTCAAACCTTTGGCAGATTTTGCACAGAAGAATGATATCCGACTGGTAGTACCGTTTACCTCCAAAGACAATAACGTATTCCGCAATCCGTCCATTTATCAGATTAATACTCCTCAATCATACCTTTATTCTGAAGTGTACGATCACTTTGTACGTCAGTTCCCGAATGCTAACGTAATCTTTATAGAAGCCAGCACGGGCACAAAAGATAAAGTAGAATTTATCAAAGGTCTGAAAGACGAACTGAAAAACCGCTCCATTCCTATGAAATCATTGAAAGAGGATGCAACGGTAGAATCTCTGAAAACAGTATTACGTACCGACCGGGAAAATATATTCATTCCCACTTCGGGAAACAATATGACTTTGATAAAGATACTTCCCCAATTGACTTTGTTGGTTCGCGATAATCCGGAAAGCAATATTCATTTGTTCGGTTATCCGGAATGGCAAACTTATACAAAAGATCACTTGGAAGCATTCTTCGAACTGGATACTTACTTCTATTCATCATTCTATACCAACAACCTGTTACCTGCCGCCATCAATTTCACGAAGAGTTATCGCAGATGGTACGGTAAGGAAATGGACGAACGCTATCCCAAATTCGGAATGTTGGGCTTCGATACCGGCTATTTCTTCCTGAAAGGTCTGTCGCGTTATGGTTCTGAATTAGAAAAGAACATGCAACGCATGGATCTGGTGCCTATCCAGACCGGATTCAAATTCCAACGTGTAAACAATTGGGGTGGATTCATCAACAAGAAAGTATTCTTTGTACGTTTCACCAAGAATTATGAGTTGGTAAAACTGGATTATGATTGATTACAGAAGTTTTAAATCCAAAGACAATGAAGATGAAAAATAGTATAGGGGCTGTCTTGTTGCTTGCCGCATGGGCTTTGCCCAGTCATGCACAGATTGGCGAACAACGCCAGAATTTTGCAGTAGGCTTCAACGGTGGTATCAATATCAATAGCGTCAGCTTCTCTCCTACGGTCCGGCAAAAAAGCCTGATGGGTATCAACGGAGGCTTAACAGCACGCTATATCTCCGAGAAATACTTCAGCATGATTTGTGGCGCACAAGTCGAACTGAACTTTTCTCAACATGGTTGGAGTGAATTCGATGAAGATCACCCCGAACTGGAATATATACGCAAGATGAATTATGTAGAAATACCGCTTCTGGCACATCTGGCATTCGGCAGAGACCGTGGAGTGCAGTTTTTCGTTCATGCAGGTCCGCAAATAGGCTTTTTTATCAGCGATACCAGGAAGAAGAATGACGCATGGAACAACTATACCTCTACTCCTGAGCAACACGATAAGAATGTAGAAAACAAATTCGATTATGGTATTACCGGTGGTGCCGGATTGGAACTACGTACCAAAGCCGGTAATTTCCTTGTAGAGGGCAGGTACTACTATGCCCTGTCCGACTTTTACAAAAGTACCAAGAAAGACTATTTCTCCCGTTCAGCACACGGCACTATAGTAGCGAAAATAACCTATCTGTTTGATCTCAAAAAATAAATTACCTAATACGGAAGAATAAATTACTCAATACAGAAAAATAAATTCCCCAATACAAGATAAAAGAAACGTCCCGAGACTTCTGTACGAAATCCCGGGACGTTTCTCTTTTATCTGCTTTCTCTTATTTTCTCAATCTGAAACTATCCGCTGCTTTCACCATTACTTCATCACGATAAATAGCACGGAAAGACAAATAATTCAAAACAATAGAAATCGCGGGGAGACAAAGCGCCCAACCTAATTGGAAAGACATTGCATCCAAATCATCTTTCAACATAAACATAAATACGAAAAATGCCGCATAATATCCAATCAATAAAATACTGTTGAATACCGTCATACGAACTTGCAACATCCGGTTACGAAACAGGAAAATAGTACAGAATGCCACAACAGTACTCAAAAACAAAATTCCAAATAATCCCCATGTAGATTGAAAGGCATCACTTGCCAACGTCACACCCAATGGCTTAAAAACAAATGCAGTAACTCCATCCGAAGCTATAAATTGCCCTACCGGCAAACACATAGCCGCTATCAGCAAGCCTGTCACAATCAATAAATAGACAGATTGAATTCGTTGTATCATAGTTCTTTTTCTTTGTTAAAGCAACAAAGGTGTGCCTAAGTAAACTTTACTCGGGCACACCTTTGCAGTAATTTCATTTACTGTAATTTTTCTTTTTCTTTAGCCGGGTTACGATAGTAGATCTTACCTTCAACGTACTCTTGCGTTGCGATCAATGTCGGCTTCGGCAATTTCTCATAATAGCGTGAAATTTCAATCTGCTCCCGATTTTCGAATACCTCTTCCAGGTTGTCATTATAGGAAGCAAACTCTGACAGCTTCTTGGAAAGATCACTTTTGATTTCCACACTGATCTGATTTGCACGCTTACCTATAATAGATACGGTTTCGTACACGTTACCGGTATCTGCACACAACTCCATCATATCACGGGTAACCGTGCTGCTGGGAGCATTAGTTTTCTTGTAATCCATAAATATCTAAATTAATATTATCCTAACTCTGTTTATCTTCATTCAATATCTTCTCTGAATCTTTAAAGATTCTATCGGCTTCCTTCATATATTTACTTTCAGGAAACTCGTTCTTGAAAGCGTAATATTCATCCACCGTTTCACGATAACGCTCTGCTCTCTTATCTTCCACACTATATATGGCCATTTCATATTTGGCACGCAAGATAAGAATAGAGAGGTCTTCGCGAAGGTTTGTATAAGGATAGTCCTTCAAAGCGTTTTGTGCAGTAATCACACAAGACTGATAATTGTTTCCTAGGTAATTACCCAAGTTATAGTACAATTTAGCTGAAAGATATTCTTTCATCACCAATTTATCCTGCAACTTAAATATCATATCCTGAGCTTCTTCCTTCTTTGAACTTTGCGGGAAGTACTCCATGAACATTTGTAATTGCTGAATAGCGGCATAAGTACCAGACTGGTCAAGACGGGGTTCAGGGGTATCCAGATACAATGCTTTTCCTGCATGGAAACGCGCCAGTTCGGTAAACGTACCGCGAGGATATACATTAAAATATTGAACGAATGTTTGGGCGGCTGTCTGATAGTCTTTCTGATTATAATAGCTCATACCCAGCATATAGAGGGACTCCTCTGCCTTGTCCGTACCCTTAAGGATAGCAATTAACTCATTAAGCAATGTTGCAGCACGATTATACTGTCCTTTTGCGAAGTAGTTCTTTGCCGCCTCATACTTATACTCATAGTCGGTGCTCTTTAACAGCTTATTGTATTCTCCACACGAGGAGAGCAACACTGCCGCAAGCAAAGTTATTAAGATATTCTTCTTCATTCTTAGCTTTTCAAATAATGTGCAAAGATAAAGGTTCGCACCGAATAAACCAATGATACGAACCTTAATTTTTCAAAAACCAGGAAATGACCGACAAACGCCAATCAATTCACGACGAACCGGGATAATGAACAGTCTGAAAAAACAGTCATTACAATTTATACAAATCGCTCGCCGCAAGCAAATCTACTTTCTTTTCAGTCAGTACACGGATACAGTTTTCCATATCGTTGGGACGAATAATGACATTCGCCGTTTCACCATTGGCAAATGAATACATATATTCAATGAAAACACCCTCATCGGACAAAAAACGCAGGACTTTTGACAGCGAACCCGGAATATTAGGACAATTAATGCCCACCACATCCGTCACATTCACAGCAAAATGATTATCTTTTAAAGCTTTATATGCCTTATCCGGTTCAGATACAATACCACGAAGAATACCAAAATCAGCATTCTCAGCAATACAGAGAGCGGAAAGATTGACACCTTCTTTCGCAAGCACTTCAGTCACTTCTGTCAGACGACCGGACTTATTCTCAAGGAAAATAGAAAGTTGTTTTGCTACCATAAGTTTAAATATTAAAATATGAAGTATTAAATATGAGGTATGAAGTATTAAATATGAAGTATTAAATATGAAGTATTAAGTATGAGGTATTAAGCGTTTAGCATGAAGTATTAGCACTCGCGAAGTAGTGATTTATACTTAATACCTAATACCTAATACTTCATATTTAGCCCTTCATATTTTTACAGTTTCCGATTATCAATCACACGTTTAGCTTTACCCACACTACGTTCGATGCTGCGAGGTTCTACCAGACGGACATCCACACCCAGTCCCAGGACACTTTGAAGACGACCGGCCAATTTTTTCTTTAATGCCAGCATCTTGTTGATTTCATCAGAGTAGTATTCCGGACGCACTTCAACCTGTAATTCCATGGTATCGGTATTATTCTTACGATCCACAATCAAAAGATAATGCGGTTCAAATTCCTCCATTTCAAGGATGACAGACTCTATCTGAGTCGGGAATACATTGACACCACGGATAATGAGCATATCGTCACTACGGCCAAGAATACGATCCATACGAACCAGCGTACGTCCACAAGTACATTTGTCATAATGCAAGGCGGTAAGATCCTTGGTACGGTAACGCAACAGGGGCATACCTTCTTTGGTCAAATGGGTGAATACAAGTTCGCCTGTCTCACCGGGAGCAGCCGGTTCCAAGGTATTCGGATTGATAATTTCAGGGAAATAATGGTCTTCGTTAAGGTGAGTACCATGCTGACATTCACACTCATAACCTACACCGGGACCAGCTATCTCACTCAATCCATAGATGTCATAGGCTTTAATGCCCAGTTTTTCTTCAATCTCATTACGCATATTCTCTGTCCAGGGTTCTGCACCGAAAGCCCCTATTTTCAGTTTGAATTCTTCGCGGGGCAAACCGGAATCTTTAATGGCATCCGCCAGATAGAGAGCATAAGATGGCGTACAACAAAGTACCGTAGAACCAAAATCATGCATTAAAGTAATTTGCTTTTCCGTGTTTCCGCTTGACATCGGAATTACGGAAGCACCTATATTCTCAGCACCTGCATGAGCACCCAGCCCGCCTGTAAACAAGCCATACCCGTAGGCTACATGAAAAAAGTCGGAACTATCCGCACCATAAGCCGTAAAAGCACGCGAAAGACATTCTGCCCAAGACGAAAGGTCCTTGCGGGTATATCCCACTACGGTGGGCTTACCTGTAGTACCGGACGAGGCATGAATACGTACGATCTGGCTCATAGGTACGGCACAAAGTCCGAAAGGATAATTATCGCGCAAGTCATATTTGGTAGTAAAAGGGAGTTTCACGATATCATCTATACTATTAATATCGTCCGGGGTGATTCCCAGTTCCTGCATTTTCTTACGGTAGAAAGGAGTGTTGTGATAAACATGCTCCACGATCTTTTTGAGGCGAATGCTTTGGATTTTACGGAGGCTTTCACGATCCATACATTCGATGCTTTCATTCCAAATCATGTCTTTGTTGTATTACATTGATGGTTATTATTAATTCTTATTTCCTGCAAAGGAATAAAAAAATTTTGTTTATCTCAAGTATTTTCCCGAATATTGCCGACCATAAGGAGAGAAAATGAATAAATTTGAATTAACATCCGCCTATAAGCCCACCGGTGATCAGCCGGAAGCTATTGCAGAGCTCACTGAGGGCGTACTTCAGGGAGTTCCGGCACAAACTTTACTTGGTGTCACCGGTTCGGGAAAGACGTTCACCATAGCCAATGTTATTGCTAACATCAATAAACCAACGTTAATATTAAGCCATAATAAAACGTTGGCCGCACAACTTTACAGTGAATTTAAGTCTTTCTTCCCCAATAATGCCGTAGAATACTACGTTTCTTATTATGATTATTATCAGCCGGAAGCTTATCTTCCGTCTTCTGATACCTATATAGAAAAGGACCTTGCCATCAATGATGAAATAGACAAGCTGCGCCTTGCCGCCACTTCTTCCCTACTCTCGGGCCGGAAAGATGTAGTGGTCGTGTCTTCCGTATCCTGCATCTATGGTATGGGAAATCCGTCCGACTTCTATAACAATGTGATAGAAGTACAGCAAGGAAAGGCATTCAGCCGGAACGTTTTCCTACGCCGTTTGGTGGACAGTCTTTATGTACGCAATGACATTGACCTGAATCGTGGTAACTTCCGTGTGAAAGGAGATACGGTAGACATTTATCTGGCGTATGCCGATAATCTGCTGCGTATCATTTTCTGGGGAGATGACGTAGACAGCATCGAAGAAGTAGATCCGATAAGCGGTGTTACCATCGCCCGCTTTGATGCATATAAGATATATCCCGCTAATCTGTTCATGACCACCAAGGAAGCCACTCTGCGAGCCATTCACGAAATTGAAGACGACTTGCACAAGCAAGTGCAATGGTTTGAAAATGAAGGACGTCCCTTTGAAGCGAAACGTCTTCAGGAGCGGGTTACCTATGATATGGAAATGATACGCGAATTAGGGCACTGTTCAGGCATAGAAAACTATTCGCGCTATTTCGATGGGCGTAAGGCCGGTAGTCGTCCTTACTGTTTATTGGATTTCTTCCCGGAAGATTTTCTGATTGTCATTGATGAAAGCCACGTAAGTGTACCGCAGATTCGAGCCATGTATGGGGGCGACCGTGCACGTAAAATAAACCTTGTGGAATATGGTTTCCGTCTTCCGGCCGCCATGGACAATCGTCCGTTGAAGTTCGAAGAATTTGCGGAAATGGCAAAACAAGTGATTTATGTGAGTGCGACACCTGCCGACTATGAACTTATCCAGTCGGAAGGTATAGTTGTGGAACAAGTAATTCGTCCTACCGGATTGTTAGATCCTATAATCGAAGTACGTCCCAGCCATAACCAGATAGATGATCTCATGGAGGAAATCCAGATACGGATCGAGAAGAACGAACGCACACTGGTAACAACACTTACCAAGAGAATGGCGGAAGAGTTAACAGAATTCTTACTGAATAACGATGTGAAGTGTAACTACATCCACAGTGATGTAGATACCTTGGAGCGCGTAAAGATTATGAGTGATTTGCGTGAAGGCATCTATGACGTCCTTATCGGTGTCAACCTGCTGCGTGAAGGGCTGGATTTACCGGAAGTGTCACTTGTAGCCATTCTTGATGCAGATAAGGAAGGTTTCCTACGCTCTCACCGCTCGCTGACTCAGACTGCCGGACGTGCCGCCCGAAATGTAAACGGAATGGTCATCATGTATGCCGACCGTATCACCGATAGTATGCGACTGACGATTGATGAAACGAACCGTCGCCGCGAAAAGCAGTTGAAATATAATGAAGAACATGGCATTACGCCTCAACAAATCAAGAAAGGGAAGAATCTGAATGTATTTGCATCAAATGCTCCAACAGAAGACAGTTATATCGAAAAAGGAGCGACGATCACTCCCCGCCCCTACATCGAACAAGAAAGCTCTGCTCATATTGCCGCCGATCCGATTGTACAATACATGTCTCGCCCGCAATTGGAAAAGAGCATCGAACGTACCAGAAAGCTTATGCAGGAAGCTGCCAAGAAGCTTGACTTCATTGAAGCGGCACAATATCGTGACGAATTACTGAAAATGGAAGATATGCTGAAAGAAAAAGTCTAATACCACTTTTCTTAAAATAGCCCCCGCCTTTTCTTAAAATAAATAGAGAAAGCGGGGGTTTCCACTAATAAGTGTTATTAAACATACTTTTTTTCTTGGATAATTTGCAGTTATCCTGAAAGTACGTATCTTTGCACTGTGTTTTTCATAGTATTAGATTTAAGGTTAACAAAGGTTGGAGTACAGCGGTACTCCTTTTTTTATGCCCATACATCTGGTATGCACTGAAAAAACAGACAGCAGACTATCAGTATATGATAAAACACTATCAATTCATCTTATCGGAATTGCCTATCTTTGCCGCACTTATCAATATTCAGAAATCTAAAAAGAAGAAAAACATGAGCATCAGAAAACGAATGAATGTATTGTTTGGAACGTTACTGCTGACCGGCAGTCTGTTTTCACAAAATGTATGCGTATCTACCCCTGAAACCTCCCTGGTACTCTCGGCACCTGTCGGTGGTGAGCTGAAACATGTATACTATGGAGATAAACTCTCGGAGGTAGATTTGCAGAATATAAATCTTACAGGAACTCCGGACATGCCTGCTTATCCTGTGTATGGACTTAACTGTCCCGGAGAATCCGCTTTAGCCGTAAAACATGCCGACGGCAACATGACTTTGCAGATGGAAATCGTACAGGTAAAAACGAGCAAGGAAGGAAATGCGGAAATCACTGCCATCGAACTGAAAGACAAGGTATATCCTTTCTATGTAAACGTGTATTATAAAGCCTATCAGGATGCAGATGTCATCGAGACATGGACAGAAATCCGACATCAGGAAAAGAAACCGGTTATACTCAATCAGTTTGCCTCTGCTTTCTTACCTATTCGTCGGGGCGATGTCTGGCTATCTCATCTCTACGGATCATGGGCGAACGAAGGACGTTTGTGTCAAGAGGCATTGGAACCCGGCATGAAGGTAATAAAGAATAAGGACGGGGTACGGAACTCGCACACTTCACATGCCGAAGTCATGTTTTCACTGGATGGAAAGCCACAGGAAAATGCGGGTTGTGTCATTGGCGCCGCCCTCTGTTACAGTGGTAACTACAAACTGCGCATTGATACGCACGACGATGAATATCATCGGTTCTTTGCCGGAATCAATGAGGAAAATTCAGCTTACTCATTAAAGAAAGATGAGATTTTCCGTACTCCCGAACTTGCTTTAACTTACAGTAATGAAGGATTAAGCGGAAGTAGCCGGAACTTCCATCGCTGGGCGCGCCTGCACAAGCTTGCTCATGGTACTGTTCCCCGCAAGATTTTGCTGAATAGTTGGGAAGGTGTCTACTTCGACGTTAACCAGGCGGGTATGGATCAGATGATGAGTGATATCGCTTCCATGGGTGGTGAACTGTTCGTGATGGATGATGGTTGGTTTGGCGACAAATATCCGCGTAAGAATGACAGTTCTTCTCTTGGAGACTGGGTAGTGGATAAGAATAAGTTACCCAATGGCATTGAAGGTCTGCTGAAAGATGCACAAAAGAACGGTGTCAAGTTTGGCATCTGGATAGAGCCGGAAATGGCCAATACAACCAGTGAATTTTATGAGAAACATCCGGACTGGGTGATTAAGGCTCCCGAACGTGACGTGGTGCAGGGACGTGGTGGTACACAAGTAGTGCTGGATCTTGCCAATCCGCAGGTACAGGAATTTATCTTCAAGATTGTAGATGATCTTATGAGTAACTACCCGGAAATCGACTACATCAAATGGGATGCCAATATGTCCATCTTAAATCATGGTTCCAATTATCTGACGAAAGACAATCAAAGCCACATGTATATTGAATTCCACCGTGGCTTTGAGAAAATATGCCAGCGAATACGCGCTAAATATCCAGACCTTACCATACAGGCTTGCGCCAGCGGCGGCGGTCGTGTCAACTATGGCATCCTGCCCTACTTCGATGAGTTTTGGGTAAGTGATAATACGGACGCTCTGCAACGTATCTATATGCAATGGGGAACTTCGTATTTCTTCCCTGCCATTGCCATGGCATCGCATATCAGTGCCGCTCCCAACCACCAGACTTTCCGCACCATTCCTTTAAAATATCGCATTGACGTAGCGATGAGTGGTCGCCTGGGTATGGAAATACAACCAAAGAATATGACAGAGGAAGAGAAAACACTTTGCAAGAATGCCATCGCTGAATATAAAACGATCCGTCCGGTGGTGCAACTGGGTGATATCTATCGTTTAATGTCTCCGTATGATAAGTTGGGAGTAGCTTCTATGATGTATGTAACGCCCGAAAAGGATAAGTCGGTGTTCTATTGGTGGAAGACAGAACACTTTGTCAACCAGCATCTGCCACGAGTGAAAATGGCAGGACTCGCTCCCGATAAACTTTACAAGGTGCATGAACTGAACCGGATAGATAATGATCCTCTGAGTTTTGAGGGAAAGACATTTAGTGGTGCTTATCTGATGGCGAATGGTTTGGAGATACCTTATAATCATAAGGTGGATTACCATAAGCAGAATGATTATTCAAGCAGAGTGCTCTATCTGGAAGAGGTGAAATAGTATTTATCCATTATAGGAAAGAAAAGAAAGAAAAGAGTGATAAGGTGGTAAGGTGATAGGGTGATAAAGTGGCTGCGCTATATATCACAGAGCGTTATCCCGCTATCACCTTATCACCTTACCGCCTTATCACTCTTAGTTCATATCCCTACAGAAGCAAATTAATTCCCCACCAATCCCCCATAATTTCACATTTTTGCGTATGTTTGTACAAAAGTTCAATCCAGCAAATCTACATGGAATTATTAGTATATAAAGCCTCAGCCGGCTCAGGAAAGACATTCACCCTTGCTGTAGAGTATATCAAACACCTGATACTGAATCCAAGGGCTTATCGGCAAATACTGGCCGTAACTTTTACCAATAAAGCTACGGCAGAAATGAAAGAACGTATTCTGCAACAACTTTACGGCATCTGGTTAAGTGACCCGGCATCAGAGCCCTACCTGAACCGCATCCGGGAAGATTTACGACAGAAAAACTTATCTGACTCTGACATCCGTCGGGCAGCAGGAACAGCATTGCAATACATGCTGCATGATTACAGCCGTTTCCGCGTAGAAACCATCGACTCCTTCTTCCAGTCCGTAATGCGCAATCTGGCACGGGAACTGGAACTGAGTCCTAACCTGAATATAGAACTGAACAACGCCGACGTACTGAGCGATGCCGTGGACAGCCTCATTGAAAAACTGACACCTTCCTCCCCTGTCCTGGCTTGGTTGCTGGATTATATCAACGAACGCATTGCCGATGACAAACGCTGGAATGTATCCGATGAGATCAAGCGATTCGGCTGGAACATCTTCGACGAAGGTTACATAGAACGCGGTGAAGGACTCCGGCAACAACTGAAAGAACCGGATATAATCAAACTGTACCGTAATGTGTTGCGGGAAATGGAGACTGAGGCTCTGGAACAAATGAAAAGCTTCTACGACCAGTTCATCGGAGAATTGGAATCACATGCACTCACCGCCGAAGAGCTGAAAGGCGGAACGCGAGGTATAGGCAGTTATTTCCGTAAATTGCGTGACGGACGGTTATCAGACAAAGATGTGCTGAACGCCACTCTGAAGAATAGCTTAGATGACGCAAAGAATTGGGCCACCAAGACTTCGCCCCGAAAGAACGATATCATCCATCTGGCAGAAACAAGTCTGCTCCCTTTATTGCAGGATGCAGAAACATTCAGACCCCGCAACAACAAGACCGTAAACAGTTGCCGGTTATCACTGCAACACCTGAACAAATTGCAACTGCTTGCCCACATTGACGAAGAAGTACGGGAACTGAACCGCGAACACAACCGTTTCCTGTTGTCAGACACCAACGCCTTGCTCCATAACCTGGTACGGGATGGAGACTCTTCATTCGTATTCGAGAAAATCGGCGCCAATATCCGGAACGTAATGATCGATGAATTCCAGGACACCAGCCGTATGCAATGGGATAACTTCAAAATCCTATTGCTCGAAGGTCTTTCACAAGGAGCCGACAGCTTGATTGTAGGTGACGTGAAACAATCCATCTACCGTTGGCGAAACGGAGACTGGGGAATCCTGAATGCACTGGGTACCAAAGAAACGCCTATTCCCTACCCTGTACGTGTAGAAACTTTAAAAACAAACCGTCGAAGCGAAACAAATATCATCCGTTTTAACAACAGTTTGTTTACGGCCGCAGTGGAGTACCTGAATATGCTCCATCTGAAAGAATTACAGGAAGATTGCCGTCCGTTGCAGCAAGCTTATGCCGACGTGGCACAGGAATCTCCACGAACCGAAGCCAAAGGATACATCAAGGCGACTTTCCTGGAACCGGACGAAGAACACGATTATACGGAACTGACCATCATCTCTTTAGGCGAAGAAGTGCAGAGACTACTGGCTGCCGGTGTAAAATTAAACGATATCACCATCCTCGTTCGCAAGAATAAAAACATTCCTCCCATTGCCGATTACTTCGACAAAACAATGCATCTGCCCATTGTTTCAGACGAAGCTTTCCGTCTGAATGCTTCACAAGCATTGTGCATGTTGATGGATGCTTTACGTTACCTTTCCAATCCTGATGATAAAGTGGCAAAAGCCTCATTAATTATAAATTACAAATTACAAATTACAAACGAAAACAAAGAAGGGCGGATGGCGAAGGAAGGAGCCTGTGCGCCTGAAACGAAGTGGGACGATATACTAACTTCCCGACCTGAGGATGTATTGCCCGGGGCTTTTGTCAACCGCATAGAGCCTCTTCGTCTAATGCCGCTATACGAATTACTGGAAGAACTGTTCAGCCTGTTTGAGATGAACCGGATCAAAGAACAGGATGCGTATCTCTTTTCTTTTTTCGATGCCGTGACGGAATACTTGCAAAACAACTCATCGGATCTGGATGTATTTATCCGCTATTGGGACGAAACCTTATGCAACAAAACAATCCCCAGCGGAGAAATGGATGGTATTCGTATCCTTTCCATTCACAAGTCAAAAGGACTGGAATTCCATACCGTCTTAATCCCCTTCTGCGACTGGAAGTTGGAAAATGAGACCAATAATCAATTAATATGGTGCTCACCTTCCGAATCACCTTTCAGTGCGCTCGACATTGTTCCGGTCAATTATTCCTCTACCATGGCAGAATCAGTATACAGGCAAGAGTATCTTAACGAGCGTCTGCAACTTTGGGTGGATAACCTGAATCTGCTCTATGTAGCATTTACCCGTGCCGGAAAGAATCTCATCCTTTGGAGTAAAAAAGGCCAGAAAGGAACAATGTCCGAACTGCTTGCCAATGCACTGCCACACGTAGCCGCCCGGGAAGGTAATGAAAACTGGGACGAGGAAGAACCTTACGAAACCGGAATGCTCTGCCCATCGGAAGATACCAAGCCGACGACGACTGCCAAAACCTCAGTCAACCGCCTTGCTCAAAAGCCTGACAAGCTCCCGGTACACATGGAGAGCATGAGGCATGAGATCGAATTCCGGCAGTCAAACCGTTCAGCCGACTTCATTCAGGGAGTTGACGAAGATGAATCAGACAATCGCTTCATAAACCGGGGACGCTTGCTGCATACTCTTTTCTCAGCCATTGAAACAGAAAAGGACATCGACAATGCCATCGATCAACTTATATTCGAAGGCATCATCGGCAAACCGGAAACAGAAGATGAAATCCGGGAACTGACCCGGCATGCCTTTTCCATCCCCCAAGTGCAGGAGTGGTATTCGGGAGACTGGCAATTGTTCAACGAGTGCGACATCATCTGGCAAGAAAAGGGGGAACTCCGAACCCGCCGACCGGACCGCGTCATGATGCGCGACAACGAAATTGTTGTCGTGGACTTCAAATTCGGAAAACAAAATAAGAAATATAATAAGCAAGTGCAGGGATATATGCAACTGCTCACACGCATGGGATACCCGAAAGAGAACATAAAAGGATACCTGTGGTACGTAGAAGAAGATTTAATAGAAAAAGTATAAAGAATCATGGTACGAGGAAAGCAAACTTGCAAAATATTAAAAGACATTCGCCGGCAAATTGCCGAAGCAAATGATATCGAATATATCACTTCCGAATGTCAATACAAAGGAGATTGTACAGGTACATGTCCCAAATGCGAGGCAGAAGTGCAGTATCTGGAGCAACAACTGGCACGTAAACACATGGCAGGAAAAGCGATTACCATACTTGGAATATCCGCAGGATTGGCAACAATGATACCACAACCGGCCTGTGCAGAGACGATCCATTCCGAAGCTCCGCATGGTTATTATATAGTAACTCCGGAAATACAGGAAAAACCGGTTATAAGAGTCCTCCCACCGGACTCTCTCGTACAGGAGGTTATCGCGCAAGATACTACCATATATGGCACCAATGAGTATGATGCGCCGGATACAATGCCCGAATTTCCCGGAGGTATGGCTGCACTGCTACAATTCATAAGCAAAGAATCAAGCCTGAAACTCCCCGTTTATCAAGGTAACGGAACCCAAGGACGAACCACAATCAGATTTGTCATCGAAAAGGATGGAAGTATCACAAACGCCAGAATCCTCAAAGGCATTGATCCGTACTTAGATAAAGAGGCGTTGCGCATAGTCAGGGAATTCCCCAAATGGAAACCCGGTACGGTAGCGGGACAACCCGTACGTGTAGAATATACCGTCCCGGTCATGTTCCAAATGCAGTAGAATAAGGCAATTATAAATCAGAATAATCATGGTACGAGGAAAGCAAACTTGCAAGATATTAAAAGACATTCGCCGGCAAATAGCCGAAGCAAATGATATCGAATATATCACTTCCGAATGTCAATACAAAGGAGATTGTACAGGCACATGTCCCAAATGTGAATCAGAAGTACGATACCTGGAACATCAACTGGAACGAAAACGCATGGCAGGAAAAGCGATCACCTTACTGGGATTGTCCGCAGGGATTATCGCAATGAATGCCTGCGCCAATTCACCTGACCAGTCAGCAAAGAATACTTCAGAGATCAAGCTTGAGTGTCAGAGCCTGCCGACGGATAAGGACTCACTCTTTTTAATCAAAGGTACGGTTACAGACAGTCTGACTCAAAAACCAATTGTCGGGGCCAACGTCTCTGAAAAAGAAACTACAAATGGTACTCTAACAGATGCGAATGGTGAGTTTACACTAAAAGTTTCCGGTAAATATCCGCTAATCATCCAATACGTTGGAATGGAAACACAGGAAATTGAAATAAATAAGAAGGGAGCAACTTACATTCAGGTCGCACTGCGTGAAAGTAATATGACAATGGGAGAATCAACAATAATATCCGGAGAGATACTGGAAGGAGATGTTGATTACGAAACAATAGAAACAACACTACCATAATGTTCAGTGCAGAATAGTTATCAAAAACAAAAGATTAAGATGCAAACTTTTCTTCAATTAGTTGCCCAAGACTTACACCAAAAGATAGGAAACGATCTTTCACGGGTCGCCATTGTTTTTCCGAACAAACGTGCCAGCCTTTTCTTCAACGAGCATTTGGCGGCACAAAGTGACCGTCCTTTATGGTCTCCCGCTTACGTCAGCATCAGCGAACTGTTCCGGCAGCTTTCTCCATGGAAGCTGGGCGACCCCATCCGTCTGGTTTGTGAACTCTATAAAGTATTTCGTGAAGAAACCCGTAGTGAAGAAACACTCGATGATTTCTATTTCTGGGGAGAACTTCTTATCAGCGATTTCGATGATGTTGATAAAAATCTTGTTGATGCCGACCGTCTATTCTCCAATCTGCAAGACCTGAAAAATATCATGGATGATTACGACTTCCTTGACTCCGAACAGGAAGAAGCCATCCGTCAGTTCTTTCAAAACTTCTCCATCGAGCGACGCACGCAACTGAAAGAGAAGTTCATCTCCTTGTGGGATAAATTAGGCGATATCTATCACGGCTACCGCGACAATCTCGCAGAACTCGGCATTGCTTACGAGGGCATGATGTACCGCTACGTCATGGAAGAACTGCAACCGGAAAAGCTGAAATATGACCGGTATGTTTTCGTTGGTTTCAATGTATTGAATAAAGTGGAAACCCGTTTTTTTGAGCGTCTGCGTGATGCCGGCAAAGCATTGTTCTATTGGGATTATGACTTGTTTTATACCCGTCTACCCCGTGAAAAGACTCCGCCTTACACGCATGAAGCGGGTGAATTCATTCTCCGCAACCTGGAAATCTTTCCCAACGAACTACCAGAAACCGCATTCGATGTATTAAGACATCCTAAAAATGTACGTTTCATCTCCGCTCCTACCGAAAATGCACAGGCACGCTATTTGCCGGAATGGGTACGTTCCGTAATGAAAAACGATCCATCGGGTACACCCACCCAGGAAAAAGAGAATGCTGTGGTACTTTGTAATGAATCTCTTTTATTACCCGTACTCCACTCCATACCATCGGAAGTAAAGAATGTCAATATCACGATGGGATTTCCGCTGGCACAGACCCCTGTATACAGTTTCATCAGTGCGCTCATAGAACTGCAAACCAGTGGTTATCGCAGAGATACAGGACGTTATTCATACGAAGCCGTCCAGGCTGTATTGAAACATCCCTATACACGCCAATTGTCCCCCTCCGCAGAAAAACTGGAGAAACAGCTTACGAAAGACAATCGTTTCTATCCCCTGCCTTCCGAATTAAAGCAAGATGAGTTTCTGGAACAGGTATTCACTCCGCAGACCGGCATTTCAGCCCTCTGCCAATACCTGACGGATACACTTCGCGAAGTCTCCATCCTCTACCGGCAAGAACAGGAAACAGATGATATTTTCAATCAGCTTTACCGGGAGTCCTTATTCAAGAGCTATACCCTCATCAACCGTCTGCTCAGTCTTATCGACAGTGGAGAGCTAAATCTGCAAATCGACACATTGAAACGCCTTCTTTGCCGCTTGCTTGCAACCTCCAATATCCCGTTCCACGGTGAACCCGCCATCGGTATGCAAGTAATGGGAGTGCTGGAAACACGTAACCTCGATTTCCGTAATCTCATCATGCTCTCCCTCAACGAAGGTCAGCTGCCCAAAGCCGGTGGAGAATCATCCTTTATCCCTTACAATCTGCGGAAAGCTTTCGGCATGACCACTATCGAACATAAGAATGCGGTCTATGCATACTACTTTTACCGACTGATACAACGCGCTGAAAATATCACCTTATTATATAATACATCTTCTGATGGACTGAACCGTGGAGAAATGTCCCGTTTCATGCTGCAATTTCTTGTTGAATCGCCGCACGATATTTCACGCGAATACCTGGAAGCCGGACAATCTCCTCAAAGTGGCAGAGAAATCCGTATAGAGAAAACACCGGAAATCATTGCGAGAATGTGTGAGAAATACAATCTCGTCCGCCATCCCAAAGCACTTTTCTCTCCTTCTGCACTCAATGCTTATCTGGATTGCCGTTTGAAATTCTACTATCGCTATGTGGCCGGATTAAAAGCTCCCGATGAAGTGAGTGCTGAAATAGATTCCGCACTGTTCGGTACTATTTTCCACCGTTCAGCCGAATTGGCATATAAAGATCTGACTGCGAATGGAAAAGAAATACGGAAGGAAGACCTGGAGCAACTGTTACGTAATGACGTGAAATTACAGAATTATGTAGATACAGCTTTCAAAGAAGAGTTCTTCCACGTTCTCCCCACAGAAAGGCCTGAATATAATGGTACGCAACTTATTAATGCCAAAGTGATTGCATCCTATCTCCGCCAATTGTTGCGCAACGACCTGCAATATGCTCCTTTCGCCATGGAAGGTATGGAAGAACCGGTAAACGAGATCATGGAAATAGAAACTCCACAAGGAAAACTGTCCCTGAACATCGGTGGTACCATCGACCGCATGGACAGTAAGGGCGATACCTTACGTATTGTGGACTACAAAACCGGTGGCAGCCCCAAAACTCCCGAGAATATAGAGCAACTGTTCACTCCTGCCGACGGACGTCCAAACTATATTTTCCAAACTTTCCTGTACGCTTCCATCATGTGCCGCAAACAATCGTTGAAGGTTGCCCCTTCCCTGCTCTACATTCACCGTGCAGCATCAGAAACTTATTCTCCTGTAATTGAAATGGGGGAAGCCCGCCAACCGAAAATACCGGTCAACAACTTCGCTTTCTATGAAGATGAGTTTCGCGAACGCCTGCAAAACCTATTACAAGAAATATACAATCCGGAAGAACCCTTCACACAAACTGAAGATAAAAGGAAATGTGAGTTCTGTGATTTCAGAGACCTGTGCAGACGCTAATAAAAAAACAGACCGTCCGTTCACCTGGAACAGACGGTCTATATGACTCGGACAGACCATCTGTTTCAACCCAACAGACGGTCTGTTTTTCTTTATTGTATCATTTATTTTTTCAACGGAACAGAGAAACTGAATATAGAACCTTCACCCTTCTTCGAGGTAAACCACAACTTACCACCATTCTTCACCACAAAATCCTGGCACAACAACAATCCCAAACCGGAACCTTCTTCATTGTTAGTACCGAATGTGCTGAAGTGAGTATCTGTATGCAGCAATTTCTTTTGTCCTTCTTCGTCAATACCGCAACCGTGGTCTTGTACGCTGACTACCGCCATGCCATCTTTCGCTTCCAGCTTCACCAGCACCTCAGAGTTTTCGTTACTGAACTTAATAGCATTGCTTATCAGATTGCGTATTACAGTCTTCAGCATATCAATGTCGGCAGATACAGCTAACTTCTCCGGTTTCTCTTCACGGATTGTAATCTTCTTCATACCGGCTACCATATTGAAGATGTCGATCACTCCATCCACAACTTCTACTACATCAATATCCTGATATACTACATTCAACTTACCAATCTGGCTCTTAGTCCACTTCAGCAAGTTATCCAACAGGGAGAATACATCTTCTGTCGTCTGATTTGCCATTGTCAGCAGCTCATACATCTCAGCACCGATTTTTTCGGACGGCAGATTCAATATCAACATATTCAGCACCATCTTGATGGAGCCCATAGGAGAACGTAAATCATGAGCAATCACCGAATAAAGTTTGTCACGTCCGGCAATGGTACGTTGCAATTCTTCGGTTTTATTCAAAATAATACGTTTGGCAGCTACCAACGAAATTTGGTGGGTTACACGGATAATCAGCTCTTCCTTGTTAAAAGGTTTGGAGATAAAATCATTTGCTCCCACCTGGAAACCTTTTACAATATCCGTCGTGCTGTTCAGTGCAGTCAGGAAGATGATAGGAATATCTGCGGTTTTGGGATTTGCTTTCAAATGTTGTGCCACCTCAAAACCACTCATATCCGGCATCATCACGTCCAGCAACACCAAATCCGGGTTTTCCTTATCTACCTGCTCTAATGCTTGCCGACCGTTACTTGCCGTAGCGATTGCAAATTTTTCATTTGTCAAGAGTACCTTCAACAATAATACGTTGGACATCACATCGTCGACGATGAGAATTTTGTACTCAGAAGGATTAATTTCCATATTCATCTTATACAATATTGTTTTCCCGTTTATCTATATAATCTATTTACGATATTCCTTAAAATATTCCACAATCCGCTTCAAACCGTCTTCCAGTTCAATGGTAGGCTTCCAGTTCAGCTTCTCTTTTGCCAGCGTAATATCCGGCTGACGTTGTTTAGGATCATCATGCGGAAGTGGCTTGAACACCAACTTCGACTTCGACCCTGTCAACTGGATCACTTTTTCCGCTAATTCGAGGATGGAAAATTCATTCGGATTTCCAAGGTTCACCGGACCAATAAATTCATCCTCCGTGTTCATCATTCTCACCATTCCCTCTATGAGGTCATCAATATATTGAAAGCTTCGCGTCTGATCTCCTGTTCCATAGATAGTTATATCATGATCCTGCAATGCCTGAACCACAAAATTGGAAACCACTCTTCCATCATTCGGCAGCATTCGTGGGCCATACGTGTTAAAGATACGAATAATTTTAATACGAATGTTGTTTTGCCGGTGATAATCCATAAACAAAGTTTCAGAACACCGTTTCCCTTCATCATAACAAGAACGGATGCCTATTGGATTTACATTTCCCCAATAACTTTCCACCTGAGGATGCACTACCGGATCACCATATATTTCACTGGTAGATGCCTGTAGAATCTTGGCATTCGTCTTCTTTGCCAATCCCAGCATATTAATGGCTCCCAATACAGAAGTCTTAATCGTTTTGATCGCATCATATTGGTAATGTATCGGTGATGCCGGACAAGCTAAATTGTATATTTCATCAAGAGTTTCGGTATGATAGGGAAATTCCACATCGTGATGCACAAACTCAAAAAGAGAATTGCTTTTCAGATGCTCGATATTTGCTTCCGCGCCGGTAAATAGATTGTCAAGACATATCACATGATGTCCTTCATTTATCAACCGTGTGCATAAGTGCGACCCTATAAAACCAGCACCACCGCTAACCAATATATTTTTCATGTAAGTTTTTTATAATGTCCGAAGACTTATGAAACCTGTTCATTTGTTTATGATGGCAAAAGTAGGAGATTTGGTTAACTTATGCAAGTTTGTAACAAGATATTTCACTTGTTAATGATAACAAAAGAACATAATAGAAACAAAAATGCCCAAAACGGGCATTTTATTCTTCGGGAACCGGCGTTTCAATCGGATTTGGAATACTAAAACTTTTGTCCGAGAACAAATCCGCCAAGCCGGAAATCTGCTTCAGACGAAGAAGTTCATCGCGATCCATGCCAATATTTTTCATAATCCATTGGTCGGACATACCCGCTTTATCCAGTTCGGCCACGATGTGGCACATCAGTTCGATATTGTGCGAACCTCGTGCACGGTTATGCCGGATGGTAGATGCCATTCGATTGGATAATTCTTTATCAATCACCACTACAGGCAACAAACCGTTTTCCCGCTGATAAATTCGCTTGGAGCTTCTCAACACACTATAACGATGATACCCGTCTACCAATATATAACGGTCGGTTTCGTTATCATAGTAACATACGCAAGGCATCGTAAAACCATCCTCCCAAATAGAAAGTTCCAGTAATTTCATCTCAGGTGGTGCCACTATGTTGGGATTATAATCATTCGCCACTATTTTCTCCACCGGCACAGCTTTTACGGCATATACCGGACTTTGATCTACACTCATAACATCATATTTTTGAATTGTTCCATTATTTTATCTCGCTTGTATGCTTCCTCCTTATTTAAGGCAAAACCCATATATTTGCAGGCATGATCATTCTTCAGAATACATACACACATTCTCTTATACGTGGGGATCTCACGAAACTCAGAAATGTCTATATCATCCAGATAGTCCATTTTAACAGGCTTCTTATGCGTCTTATAATTGGTCGTATTCACCACTTCCAATGACACGCCGGCTTTTCTTAGTTTCTCAATGGTCTCCTCAGCAAGACACCCGCCTTTCGTACGCCAGAACTCAATACTGACGGTCAGTTTCTTCAAATAATTGCGCCGGGTAGTTTCGGGTAAGGTAGAGAGCAGAAATTGCATGAATTCTTTCCAGGTATACCCCTTCGGCAGACGGACGGTTTGCCAGCCCATAGCATGTGTTCCACCATAAATTCCGGTAAAGTTCACCCCATTAACACGGCCTACCATCTTGCCCCATGTACTGGGATCAATCACTTTATAAAGGCGAAGACTTTCCTGAGCTTCACAAAGGAAGGGGCTTGCTACACGCTGGCGCTCAATGTTTACACCGGCTTTATAATATAAATCATATAAATGATTATAGTCCCAGCCAAACCTTCCATTGGCTACCCAGATATCTGTCGTTTTCCAGTCGAAAACAGGATAAGCATTGAAGATATCATTTCCGATTTTAGAAGTCCACCGGTAATTATGATACATCTGATATTTCCGGGCAAGGTGAATACTGCGCCAGCGATTGAAACTTTCCTGCGTACGAATACCTATGAGAAAGCAGGATCGTATCGCATCTTTTCTTGTATGCAACCATTTGGCAAAATGCATCTGAAACTCGTAGTCCCACATTGCATCCGTATAAAAAGGGAAGTCCTCTACAGTCATACTGCCTTCCGGCATTTTCCGTACCCATATATCACGCTGCTCCGGGTCCCAAGGACGCCAATAATTCTGATACATAGATGTACAGGTGGTTACCTTGAAAGGTACGCACACGCGATATACATCCAAAATATCCTTATTGGCTTCCAGAATACGGTCCACGTAATCGATAGTCATGCTATACTGGATTTCATAATCCATGTGGTAAACACAAAGTTTACGCTTCAGATTATTGCGACGGATGTAATCAATACATAAATTCAATAACACACCACTATCTTTCCCTCCCGAAAAGGATACACAGATATTATCAAATTCTTTAAATATAATGTGCAACCGTTCTTGTGCTAATTCATATACATTCTTCTGAGCCTCCCCCATTCTATTTCTCCTTATTCATTTTTACATAGCGTTTCCATTCTTTCTCCACAGAAAAGCCTAATTCCTGGAATACTTTTTGATGCTCAATAAATGTAACTGAGCTCAACTGCTTATCTTCATCTGTGCTGTCTATAACTTTCTCCAAAAGAGCTTTTAATACTTCTGCATTATTCTCCTTTATATAATAGTTATTAATAATTGCTTCCGATTTCTTATGTTCCAGCGGTATAAAGCCAACTATTTCTTTTCCTTCCATCGCAACAAACCATATAAAGTTTTCCGAAGTGCGAAAAGGATAATTATAGTTCTGTTTTAATACTACAGGATTCATAACCAATGGAGCGACCAGTTGATACAACCGTTTCTCCGTGCCTTTTAATTCAACTATTTGTGTCATTATCGATTTGTTATTTATTATGGTTTGAGTTTACATTCCCACATAAAATAGTGCAGACAAAATTAAATAAAAAAAGAATAGAGACAATAAAGAATGGAGAAAATTAATAAAATTATATTTATTAAACATATGAATCTTAAACTACAGTATATTTCTCTAAAATTGCTTATTGAGTTAGCCGGGCAAGATCGTCGCCACAACCTAACGCATTGTCCGGCGATACCGTGGTTCACATCTGTGCCGCTTCGCTCCGTATCAATTATATGAAAATAGAAAATTTCATTTTCAACCGATTACCGAAAAGAGTAAATAGAAGTAATGTATTTTCATAATATTAGCATAGAAATATTCAGCTCTGTTTTTGACATAAAACCATTTATTGACAAATCCTGAATGAAAGGATTAAGGCAAGCATTATCTACTTATATTCAACATGTTAAGCAAGAGAAAAAACATCATTTTAGGTTCATTTTGGGGTCAGGGTCACTTATACACGCATTTGGAGGCAAAAAACAGAAAAAGGAAGTATAGATATGTTTATATTTAAGATAAAAAGAGAACAAGCTCAATTTACGACAAAAAATTCCGCATAGACGGTATATGTATACATATTTCACAATCTAAGTATCTACTCTTACAGTGCAGAAAAGAAAGAATTGAAGAACATGCGAAAATACATAAAAAGTATAAACACAAAATACAAATAAAAAATAATACACTATTAATCAACAAGTTGCCAATAGATTCAAGCCACACACTCTCCCAAATGCGTGTATAGGTGACCCTGACCCCAAAATGAACCCTATTTGCTTGCCAGAACCTTGCCGATCAGGATTGATTTAGTAAATATATTTCCAATATTATACCAATAGTATTTTAAGAAGCAATGTTTTGTCCTGAAAGAAGCAATGTTCTATTCAAAAGCATTGCTTTATATGCGACATAACATTGCTTTATATTCTATTTTATGAAATTAAATTTAGAGCCTATTTCTCAAACAGCCCAGTTACGCAATGCAATATCCTATAACGGAGCTCACTCTCTCCAATAAGGTTAACAGAAGTTGTAATCGATACAATTTTGGATAAAATTCATAAAAATAACCTTGTTTTGATTATTTCCTGTAGAAAATACTACCTGCACTCAAAACTTTCCTATGCAACTGTTGTTGTAACAATCCCAACAGGACGTACGCAACCAAAAATAGTATTGGGAAATTTTATAAACAATTATTTTTTTATAGGACATGAAAATTAAACAGTTATTATTAGCAGGAGTCGTAAGTATAGCATTATTCTCTTGCAGTGACAAAGACGATGTTTCTGTTTCACAGGACGAAATAAAATCCATTTCAGTATCATTAGGAGGGATCAAGACAAGAGCTTCTTCTCCAACAGATATCATCACATCGGATATTAAGAATGTGAACAGTGTATTAATCAATCTGACTGACGTAAATGGAAAAATCATAACTTCCAAAGCCGTCACTAAAGATGAAGTGCTTAACTCCGACTGGAATAAATTGACCGATCCGGCAAAAGGATTGAAGTTCATAAACATTCCCCAGTCCGTTTCAAAAGTGTATATTTATGGAAATCCCGGAGATGCCGTAACTAACAATGTAATTAATACCAAGTTAGCCAATCAACAAGGTAGCGAAGTGCTTTACTATGGTATGGACGATGATCTGAAACCTATCGTTAATGAACCGATAGATCCGACTCCGACAGCAGGTAAGACTTATACGGCACAAGTGACCATAGCCCCTATTGTAGCCCGACTGCAAATTACCAAGATTTCATTCAAGAATTCAGGCAACTTCGATTTTACCCGAACCATTGACGGAACAGACAAGAAAGCAACGGTTAGCTGGACAGGATTCTCAGGAAATGTAAAAGGCTTCTATATGAATAACTTCTATAACACCTATAAGAATCCGGGAACAATGGACAACCTGCTTCTGAACTCAACTTTCGAAGGGCATATCCATGATGGTATGTGGACTTTTGACACTACCCCGATAATAGACGCAGCTCCGTTTGCCAGCTACATTATATATAATGAAGATGGGACCTACGGTAACCTGCCACTGGATTTAGCCGGCAAATGTTATGCTTTCAATTTCTTCCCGGGCACAGCCATACCGCAATTGCATTTAGATCTTTCTGATTTGAACATTACCGGTTTGCAGTCAACCAATACGGAAGTATTTAACCCGGACTTAGCAAATGGCGCACGTTTTGCCAACCTGGTGAAGTATTATAAAGAAGTAAATACTGAACTGACAGCAGCCGACTTCAAACCCGGTACCCTTTATAATATGGAGATAGAGTTAGTTCCGATGCTCGACAATGACTTAGGAAATGTACAATACAACGTACTGGTACACGTCACAGTCGCTCCGTGGAATGAAGAAACAATCACTCCGGGATTTGATCTGGAACAATAAGTTTCAGACTCAACAAACCCTGAAATATGAAAAAGGCAATAATTCTATACATCCTGCTACTGGTAACAGTGACAGGGTGTATAAAAGAAAACCTTGACGATTGTGAGACAACTTTGTACTTCAGCTACCTGGGTGACGGAACAAAGGAAATCTTTCCTCAGAAAATAGAAAAGGTAGATATGTATATATACAATCAGAACAATGTATTTGTACAGAAAACAGTTCTCAACCGGAAAGAACTCAACCGCCAACGCGGCACTACCTTGAATTTGCCAAGCGGTCAATATCACATTATATGCTGGGGAAACTCCCTCAACGACACACGGATAAACGAAGGTTCATCCTTGCAAAACAACCTTGTCGGAGCCCCGCATTATTTTACGAAAGAGTTGATATCGACCAATGACAGTCTGTATTTTGGAGAAAGAGAGATTACAATTGTCAATGAAAGCTATAAGGTTGACACCGTTTATTTCAGCAGTGCGCATATAAAAATGCAAATAGAGCTGGAAGGACTGGATGTTGGCAGTACACGTGCAGCCACTTCCCCCGTCAGTATAGAAATGGGGAAATTAAGTTCAACAGTGGACTTCACCAAAACGTTTTCAAACGAACGCGTCTCTTATTTCCCGTTGGTAACTTTTGACTCCAACGCACAAAAGTTTGGTTCAAAATTCAACGTGTTACGATTTAATGATGATAATGAAGTATATCTGCGATTGCGCGACCTTCAGAGCAATGAAGAATTATACACCATGCAATTAAAGGACTTCATGAAAGATAATAATATTACTGTAAATGGCATCAATGAAGTTACGGTAGGCATCCGCATCTATTTCAATGGAACCGCCATCACAGTAAAACCCTGGGACGAGGAAGTGATCAGACCGGGGATATAACCCCCACAATGTATATGAAGCTAAAATTAAAATACCGGTTCTGTTTGCAGTTGTTTGCCATGGCACTGCTGCTGTACTCTTGCAGTGAAAACGAGACGCCGATATCCGATACAACTGATAATCAGGCCCGGCTAAACTTTCTGATCAAAACGGCTCCTACAAACAAAGCTTTGATTCATGGAGACGATGGCAGCTTTTCCAGTCTGGCACTCTATATTTTCAATAAAGCAGACCAGCACTGTGAATATTCGGAACTGATTCCGGAATTCACCCCGCAGAGACTGGAAGAGTTTTCACGTTCTGTCAATGTGTCGCCACAGACAAAAATAATTTATGCGATTGCTAATTATAACGATCCCGATAAGACCTTTTCTGTTCCGGTGTCCCCAGACCTTACATTGCAGCAATTGGAAAGCCTGACAGTATCCGACAACGCTTTTACCGACGGCAATATCCTGATGGTTGGAAAAAAAGAAGTTGCAATCAATAGTGAATATGTAGTGGCGGAAGTTCCTATGGAACGCCTGGTAGCACGACTGGACATTTATATGTTCAAGAATCAGGGATTAGAGAGTTCGAGTGTAGTTGTCAACTCCATAGAATTTATCAATCAGATACTTAATACGAATAGTAGCCTGGAGGTAACATCGATGCCGACACCCATTAGCAAGAAGAACGTTTCGAATATATTCCTTGGAGGAACAACTCTGCAACTTATGCCATCTGATTTATCAGAAATAGTACCGGAGAATGCACATGCTTCATTCTATACATATCGGAATATAGTTCCTGACGCTACACCGGACGCTAACACTCCCTATATCCGTATAAAGGCACTGTTCAACGGAACCAGTTATACGTACAGGGGATATCTTACCGACCAGGGGCAGACAACCCATAAGTACAGTCTGCTGCATAATACAGTTTACCGCGTCATGGTTATGCTCGACCATCCGGACAACCAGTTAATAATAAAAACGACTCCCTATCCATGGGAGCTTACCTCGTCTGAAATCGGACAAGATATCACGGAGGACGACTATCAGCTTCAACCGTACAATGGAGATGACACCGGTGCCACTACAGGCATCGTGCAATTTCCATACATAGCGAACGGAGGAACTCATAACGAGACTTCCTATGCCAACTACAGTTTTAGTCTGACAGCCCCTGCCGGTGCCATCTGGACCGCTACTCTGACCAATGGACTTGACTTTACGTTCGGCACGAACGATGGTCTCAACGTTTCCAAAGGGATAGCCCGTGATGAAGCATATACGATAAAGGTGGGAGCCACCAAACGCTGGAGTGGGAATCCTAAGAGCACTTACTTCTACATAACCGCAGGAGGCGTGAAACTCAAGATCAATCCGAAGCAAAGCAATGGCAACCGCCAGTTTCCGGGCGACAATGACACGGATATTTTAATCCGCCAAACCGAATATAAATAAGATGAATTATGAAACGAAATAAACTATATATCCTCCCGCTGATACTCTCATTATTCTGGAGCCTCGCCTCTTGTGAGGATGACTCTTCCATCGAATCGGCAGGAACAGGATCGGTAAGCGGAATTACCCTGAAACTGTCTATGCCCAGCTCCGTAGTTTCGCGTGCCGTGGAAGAGCCGGGCGAAGAAGCGCTCAATGAAAATACGATAAAATCATTAGATGTTTTCGTTTACCGTGAAGGAGCAGACGAATGCCTGTTCTACCAGCATTTTGCATTTTCTCCCGAACTGACCGGAACCAGAGAGTATACGGACACCCTGGATGTGGCACAAGAGAAATTCGATCAGAATATCAACCACACCATTTATGTAGTAGCCAACCATACGGCAACCATTCCGGCTACAGGATTATCCCTTCAGGAACTGAAGGCACTCGCCGCCCCTATGCTGGATGCTGATAAGAAACAAGATGCCTTCCTGATGGACGGTAAACATACAATGGTGCTGAATGACGGAATCATCGTCAATAAAGAGGTTCCCGTTGTACTGAAACGTGCCGCCGCCAAAATCAGAATTAGTCTGAATTATATAAACGGTTTCACCCCCATAGATAATAATATACCTTCAAAAAAGATGGTTAATTATGCCGCCAGTGGCTCATCCGTTGCAGACGGTAGTGTAAATGTTCCTACCCTGCAAAGCATGAACTCATTTACGGAACAAAATACAGGTGCAGGCAATAGCAATCAATTCATTCTCTATTCGTATGCCAATGATTGGACCAAAGATACGGGCAGGGAAAGTTATGTACTCATCAATGTCCCCGTAAAGGACGCTGATGGTAACACTACTACTCAGAACTATTACAAAATACCGGTAAACTACCGGCTATCGGACGGAAGCACGGGCCAGACTGAAAATCTCTATAAACTGGAACGTAACCGCTTGTATGATATCCGCGTGAACATAGACAAGAAAGGTGATACCGACCCGCATTCCGCAGTTCCGCTGAATGCCGGATATACCATACAGGATTGGAGTACCCACGAAGTACTCGTTTCCGTAGAAGGAATCAATTTCATCTATGTAAAAGATACCAAGATTTCGATGCCCAACAGTACACAGTTCACCACTACATTCCAGTCATCCACACCGGATGTAGAAATACAGAAGATTACTGTAAATGGTGTATCGGTTTCCAACGGTGGAAAAGAGATAACCATCACCGCCACCCCGAATGCAAAGTCCGGCAACATTACCATAACGAGCCCTCTTCCTGAAAACTTCCTAGCCAAAGATATCACCTTTCAGGTAGTCAATGGTGCCGGACTGACACAACCTGTCACTGTCTCCCAATATCCGGCTCTCTACATCGGTTCTGACATTTCAGCCGATGCTCCCGGAGGAAGCCAGGGGCAGAATAACACGAAGATGTATATAATGAATTCCTTCGTCGCCGACTTCTCTACCCTTCCCAATCCGGACGAGTTTGACGAAGACTTCGGCAGCGGATATTCCCATTATGCAGCCAATCCCGCATTAGGCGCATCTTACGCTTCGTACATACGTGACAATGCCGTACTCGGTTATCCGCTGACAGACAGCGAACACGCAGCCATAGATACGGAAGAAAACAACCGGAGAATCTCTCCGCACTTCATGCTTGCCTCACAACATGGTACGACAACGGCAAGCACATACACCGCATCCAGAATCAAATGCCGAGATTATGTAGAGCGGGATGCCACCACCGGAGAAACCTATTCCGACTGGCGTATGCCTACACAAGCAGAAATCTACCTGATAGATGTATTACAGAACATACGGATATGTGAAGTTAAAGGCATCCTTGAAGGAAATTATTATTGGAGCTCGAATGCTTCCGGTGCTGTCAACTTCATGGATCCCCGCGTTGGAGAAGGTGGTAAATTCAGTCCGCTGAATGCATCCGTCCGATGCGTCCGCGACATCCGGTAAACAGTATTGATGGATTAAATTTAGAAAAGTATGAAACGATTAACCTACCTTATAACACTCCTCGGTCTTCTTCTGGCTTCGTGTACGGATGAAGATACTCTCGGCACTCCCTCGACTGGAAATGACGATAAAACCGTCTTTCAGTTCTCAGTAAATATGCCTGAATATACACCGGCACTCACCCGTGCCGCCACAGATGAGAATGCAGTTAATGACCTGTGGTTAATGACCTTCGATGCCAACGGACTATTCATAGGGCGGTCTCATGCCTCCCTTCTGAGCAGTAACAGTAATGGTACCGGGACATTCCAGGCAAATATACCCGATGACGCAAGAATCATCCACCTCATTGCCAACTATTCCCAATGGGATAGTTTTGACGAACGTGCCGCCATGCAGAAAGATGAAAGAGAGATAATACCTTCACTGAATAGCACCAATTTAGTATTCTGGGGGAGGCAAACAATTTCTTCCGCCAATGATACTCCCAATGTCACACTTTACCGTAACCTGGCCAAAGTGACTGTAGAGACCGAAGCAACCAACTTCGAAGTAACAGGATATGCGCTCTGTAACTATGCAAGTAACGGAACGGTGGCTCCATTCAACCCGAATGCCCCCGCTACCCCATTCACCTTGATAGACGGTACGCCAACCCTTCCCCACGGCCCCATTTCCAAAATCGACCAGAAAGAGGCTGACTGTAATATGGATGCCAAGTATATGTTCGAGAATGAGAACTATTCCAACGATCAGACCTATATCATCATTAAGGGAAAGCTGACAGGAAAAACCGAAGAACTTTATTACAAGATACAGCTTCTTGATACGGATAAGAAGCCCTATCCCGTCATGAGGAATTACCACTACAAGATTGTGATAAAATCCTTCAGCGAGAGTGCAAGCGGAAGTACTGAATTTGCCGACGCAAAAACTTCAGAACCTTCCAATAATATCTATGCCGAGATATTCAAGGAATCTCCTTCTATCTCCGACAATAACAACAATGTGCTGACAGTAAGCAGACTGCACTTCCTGTTCACCCAGGCAGGCACTTTGAAGGTATCAGCCCAATATACGGCTAACGGCGTGACTGATAATTCTAAAATCAGCGTATCCATAGCCGAAGACCAGGGAAATATCCTTCATAATCTGTCTTATGACGGAAATGGAAATATTTCTGCCGATGTATCCCGCATCATTACGGGACAATATGAGGCTACAATCACCGTTAAGGCAGGTGTACTTTCACGTAACATCACGGTTATATCCAGTGCGTTATATCTGTTCGATCCCGCCGGTTTATCACCCGAAATATATACTGCCCGTGATCAGGATGTAGCACTGAGCTTCACTATTCCATCGGCAATACCCTACTATTTGTATCCGCTGAAGTGCACCATTACCACAAGCAACCTCTATCCGGTAGAGCCTAACAAAAACCTGCAACTGGAGTACACTAACGGAGGGTATCAGTATGTCTATTGGGCCACCGGTCCCGGAACCAAAGTATTGAACTTCCGTACCAGTCTTGAAAACAGCGATGAAACCATTCTGATAGCCAATGAAATCTTCCAGACAAAGAGCGTGGAAGTAAAATCACGCCACTTTACCAATGTTTCAGTTAATGGAAACAATACGGTAAATTACGGCGTGAACAATACAGCCAGCTTTATGTTTACTATTCCATCATACCCGGATTATCCGCCCACATACCCGTTAACGGTGTTTATTGCAACCCAAAATCTACAAACTACCCAAAGCGGATGGACAGCAGTTGCAGGTGGTTATCAACATACTTACGCTTCGCAGCCTTCAGGAGGACAAACCGTCACGTTTACCTCTAAAAAAGCCATAAGCAGTGAAAAGCTGATAATATCCGCTCCCGGATTTAGTCCGACGACCATTGACTTTGAGAATATCCTGGCGCACTCAGTAACTGCCAGCAATACGATACAGGTTTATCAGAATAACGGCTTGCTTAATATCCCCCGCTATACTGTAACCTCATCAGATACCGGCATTGCATCTGGTTTTACCGTCAGCCGTACCAGCACTTATTCAACGACCATATATGCCGGAGCCAAATTGAATGATGTGGTTACTTTCACTCTGAGGAATTATAACTATTCCGCCACATATAAAGTGGAAGAGTTACTGCAAAATCCGGCAATTGTTTTACAATAAAATAATGTAATGAAAATATGAAAACAATTAAATTCCTTTTATTGGCAGCCCTGATGCTCACATACACCATCAGTACGTACGGACAGGACAAAAGCCACTACATGCCTAAATTTGCAATAAAGACCAATGCATTGTATTGGGCTACCACTACAGCTAACCTTGGATTTGAGGTCGGACTCTCCAAGAAGCTGACCCTCGATATATCCGGTAACTACAATCCCTGGAAATTCTCGGATCACAAACAAATCAAGCACTGGCTGGTACAGCCTGAACTTCGTTACTGGCTGTGCGAGCGCTTCTACGGACATTTCTTCGGCCTGCACGCCCATTATGCAGAAGCGAATGTAAGCAACCTGAATATATTAGGTTTGGGGCACGAACGCTACCAGGGCAATATCTATGGAGCCGGCATTTCTTATGGATATCAATGGATACTGAACAAGCGCTGGAGCATGGAAGCGGAAATCGGTGTAGGCTATGCCCGCATAGACTACGATAAGTACAACTGCGGCAAGTGCGGCAGCAAACTCGACAGCGGACACAAGAACTACATTGGCCCCACCAAGGTAGCATTAAACATCATATACGTCATAAAATAATATAGTCATGAAAAAAATACTGATATACTCTGTTTTGTGCCTCATAGCCGCACTTCCGGTCAGCGCGCAAAAATTCTATAAAGATGCCATCAACATCACCAATGCCTCCCTATGGCAACAGGGAGAATCGCTCTATATAAACATGCAGATGGATATGCGGAACCTGAAAGTCAGCAATGACCGCACCCTGACATTAACTCCCGTACTGACAGGTCCGGACAATAATGTCGTATTGCCGGAAATCGTTATCAACGGTCGCAGAAGGCAAAAGGCCTATCTCCGTGCCATAGCTTTGGATAAGGCAACTACTATGGAGATACCTTACAATACTCAGGAAGTTCTGAACTACACACAGGTCATACCTTACGAACCATGGATGGAAAATGCTTATCTGAATCTGGAAGAAGATTTATGCGGATGCGGAGGGCACCAGGAGGTACTGACACAGGAAATGATTATGAACGGAGTTTCTACGGAAACCAAACGTCTGGCTGCACTGCAACCTGTCCCCTCTTACATTCAGCCGAAAGCAGAAGTAGTAAAAGCACGTAGCGAACAATATGAAGCTCATCTCGATTTCCCCGTAGGCAAGTCCGTTATTCTGCCGGATTTCATGAGCAACCAGACGGAGTTGCGGAATATTCGGGAAATGTTCAATAAGGTACAGAATGACAAGAAGTTGACCATTACCGGTGTTTACATTGAAGGATTTGCCTCCCCCGAAGGACCGCTTAAACTCAATGAACAACTCTCTAAGAGCCGTGCTGAAGCGTTGAAGAAATACCTGTCCGTACACGAACAGATTCCTGCCAATCTCTACAATGTCTCCTTTGGCGGTGAAAATTGGGAAGGACTGGTAAAAGCTCTGGAAGCCTCTAACATGAAAGAGAAAACCGAATTCCTCAATATCATCCGAAACACCAGCGATATAGCCCGCCGGAAAGAGGAAATAAAACGTGTAGGTGGTGGCGCTCCCTATCGTACAATGCTAAAGGAACTATACCCGGCACTCCGTAAAGTGAATTGCCGCATAGACTATACGATTGCCAATTTTAAAGTAGACGAAGGAAAAGAAATCATCAAGACACAGCCCCAGTATCTCAGTTTGAACGAGATGTATCTGGTGGCCAACAGCTATCCCAAAGGTGGTGACGACTTTATCAAGGTTTTCGACATCGCTGTACGTATGTATCCTGATGATGAAGTAGCCAACTTGAATGCTGCCGCTGTAGCCTTGTCTAAAAAAGATTTGCCCGATGCCCGGAAGTATCTGGATAAATCCAATAAACAGACAGCCGAATATGCAAATAATAACGGCATCTACTACCTGTTGAGTGGCAATAAGGATCAAGCTATTGTTGAATTTACCAAAGCAGCCCGGAATGGCAACGAAGCAGCCCGGTATAATTTGGAAGAAATAGAAAAAGTGATAAAGAAGTAACAGAGAGAATAGAATAGAGAATTCCCGGAACTGATTAAAATTCCGGGAATTTTCTATTTTTATGTATCCCACTCAATTACAATGTAAAAGTAAATCACACACTGTTTACTTCAAAGAGAAGCTATGATTTTGTCTCATTAGTCAAACATCAGGATAGCTACACCCTTTGGTCCGGATGGTGTAGCCCTAAGTACAAAAGGGTGTAGCCATTCCGGACAAAGGGTGTAGCCTTATTATACAATTGATATAGAACCGATTATAAACGACCTATTCGTCAAAAAGGAAAAGCCAGAATTGGGGTAATGACAGAAGCGTGTAACAAAAGAAGAAAGAGATAGAGATTTATGACCAACTTTGGCGAATAATCCTACCCAAAATACCCACAAGTAGGGATTGATAAAACCAATATTTTCTTTCAACTTTGTAACAAGAATCAGATAAAATGAAAAGTCTTTATATAGTATTGCTTATTACGATAGCTTGGACGTCTTCTCTACCGGTACAAGGGCAGGACTCTATTAATATAGGAACCCGCCATTCTTTATTCTCCAACATACTGAATGAAGAAAGGATGTACTGGATTTATGAACCGGAAAAACAACCGGGTGAAGAAGAAAAAGACTACCCAGTTCTCTACTTATTGGATGGAGATGTATTTTTCCATTCCGTAGTAGGTTTTACCCGTTTCTTTGCTTCTTCAAGGGTTTCTTCATTACCCCCTTGTGTTGTAGTCGCTGTTTTGAATACAGACCGTACCAGAGATTTCACTCCTACCAGTTCGGCAGCACGGCGGGATGGCAGTATTCAGCCTGGAGATACTCCAAAAGGTGGAGGAATGAAGGCTTTCTATCGTTTCTTAACTGAAGAGCTGCGTCCGGAAATAGAAAAAAAAGTTTCTGCCAACGGCCGTAACTTCTTAGTAGGACATTCATACGCAGGTTTATTTACCCTACAGGTCCTACTCGACTATCCTGAGTCGTTTGATACCTTTATGGCAATAGATCCCAGTTTATGGTGGGATCAAGGGATATACCTGAAGCAGGCAAAACGAGAAGCACATAAAAAGGATTTCACCGGCAAACAGTTATATGTTGCGTTTGCCACCCAGCAACGCCCCAATGTGAAGCTGAATCAATTCTCACTGGCGGACAGTCTGAAGGTAAATATCATCCCGGATATGGAAAATCAGCATTTGCATGTTATTTATAAAAAGTTTCCGGAAGAGATGCACGGAACCGTTGCACTTCCGGGAATATTTGATGGAATAAAGTCTTTATTCCGGCACTAACTCCACAAGTGAGTACTCTTTGTTACGATCTCTTTTATACTGTTAATAATCCGAATAGTTTAACCACTGCCAAAAACCGTAACGCCGAATTTTTTGTTTTAATAATGGGGGAATAAGTTTTGCCCGAATCCTAAAACCGAGTAAAATTGATTATCATGAGAAAAGAAGTTTCTGAAGTATTTGCAAAAGAGCAATCTAATGATTGCTGTATTAATCTGTATCTGGAAGAATGTGGCTGGTGTGCCTACGAAGTATCAGCTTATCTGCTAATGAACCTTTTAGGAGGAAAATGTATCGTCGAAAAAATAGAGAAATGCGGATTAATGCTTGTCCGCGCATTTCTGAATATAGACTTATTGGGGGGCATTAACTATGGTGAATACCGCTACGCCGGTCTGAATTCCTATAACCTGCAATTGGTAGGGACAAATAAAGTCGATAAGAATTCATTTATCCACTGGAAAAAGAATATATAAGGCATAACACTGAAACAAGCATTTTAAATGATATGGAAATAAAGCTCTGCAAACTGATTTGCAGAGCTTTATTTCTATATATCTATTGGCTAATATTCCATTGCCAAACGCATAATCTTATTTCTTCAGGCCCGCCTTAAACATTACATAAGTATATGCATCTCCCGAACGGACAAATATCCCATAATCTCCATAAGGCCCGGAGATATGATTGATGCTTTCCAGCAATTTAACCTTTAATTTCCCATTTACGAATTGTATATCAAAAGAATTACTATCACTATCCAAATAATCGCTAAAGAGTAATTCCGCATCTTTCGGCAATGTATATTCTATCTCATCTCCAACATCATCCACATTTCCTATAACGGTTTCATATTCGGGTAAGCCATTTGTTTCCGGATATGCCAACACAAATTTCAGTGTCGCTCCCGTTGTAGTGCCATCCACTGTTATGGGAGATATAACATAGGCTTTATAATAACCAGATTCAATTATTACAGCTCTTTTTCCCGAAGGGAAATCCAGGAGAACATCTCTATCATAGATATGATATAAATGTCCGGGAACGACAGCCATTTCATTAGCAAGGTTATCCAATGAAGGTTTTACGGGTGTTCCAAGACCGGAAGCTTCTCCCATATCGGCAATATAACAAGTAGAGGTTTTAAAATTATTTGAGTTATTGATATATACATCCGATTTTCCTAACAAGGTTTTCCCGTTTCCTTCATTCATCATGTTTAGTGTAACGCTTCCTTCCGGGTCTTTGTTGTCATCATCATCGCCACAGCTTACAAAGCCGATTGAACAGAGGAATAGTAGTATTCCGAATAATTGTTTTGTTTTCATAACTGACTAAAATTTAATTATATAGTTTAAGTTTCGTCTCTTGTCTTTTGTTTCGCGGCAAAAGTAATACTTTAATAGACAGGATTGCCAATATACAGGATAATTAACACGCCAATCATCAAACAAGCTATAACCCCATATGTAAGATGGGATACTCCTTACCTTCTCCATCCAATTCCGATCTTCCCACAATATTAAAACCCATATATTTGTAAAAACCAACCGCTTGAGTATTTTGCTCATTCACATCAACTTTAGTCACTTGCAAGTTAGCTACCGCATACGCTACCAATTGTTTTCCAATTCCTGCACCCCGGCAATCGTTATCTACAAATAGCATTTCAAGATTGCCATTCGCAATTCCCATAAATCCAACAAGGACTCCCTCTTGTTCAAACCCTAACAACATAACATATTGAAAATAGACAGGAAGTTGTTTCTTGAAATACAAAAAGTCCTCTTCTTTTAGAAAATCATGGGTATTCAGCACCGCATTCTCCCAAATCTCTATCAAACGCGGATAATCCGTTTCTTTAATTTCTCTAATCATATATGGTAAAGTTAGAATGGTAAAGTTCAGAATAAAAAACATAACCTAAACAAGAACTTTAAAGACAATTCTTTTTCAAAGTTCTGCATAGTATATAAAAAAAGCCTTCGATTATAATATAATCAAAGGCTTCTTCTGTAAGTATTTTGCGGTGCGTACGGGACTCGAACCCGTGACCCCATGCGTGACAGGCATGTATTCTAACCAACTGAACTAACGCACCATTATTTCATTTTTCATTTGCTATCTCTCTCGATTGCGGTTGCAAAGGTAGACATTTCTTTGATATCTGCAATAGCTTGAAAGAAATATTTTTCATCTTTTTTAAAGTGGGCTTGATTATAAGATATTTATATTACCTTTGTGTGACGAAAAAAATTCGAGTAACAAATCAAAATGAACTAAAAGCGAGAAAAACCATGAGAAATACTCCTATTGAACGTAGACTGATTGACGAAACCATCGAAGCATTTCAGATTGCAGACTTTGGAAAAGCAACCATACGTGAAGTAAAAGCCATTGCCGCCAAAGCAGAAGCAGAGTCGGGCGTGGAATTCATTAAAATGGAAATGGGCGTACCGGGACTTCCGGCTTCGGCTGTAGGTGTGAAAGCCGAGATAGAAGCCCTGCAAAATGGCATTGCCAGTCTTTACCCCGACATCAACGGCCTGCCTGCCTTGAAAGAAGAAGCCTCACGCTTCATCAAAGCCTTTATCAATGTAGACCTGAAACCGGAAGGTTGTGTACCTGTCACCGGCTCCATGCAGGGAACTTTCGCCTCCTTCCTCACATGCAGCCAATGCGATGAAAAGAAGGATACGATATTATTCATTGATCCGGGTTTCCCCGTACAAAAACAGCAGTTGGTAGTGATGGGACAAAAGTTTGAGACTTTCGATGTTTATGACTATCGTGGCGACAAACTGAAAGAGAAGCTGGAGAGCTACCTCTCAAAAGGCAATATCTCCGCTATCGTCTATTCAAATCCTAATAACCCCAGTTGGATTTGCCTGAAAGAAGAAGAACTGCGCATCATCGGAGAACTTGCTACGCAATACGACGTTATTGTTTTAGAAGACCTGGCCTATTTTGCCATGGATTTCCGCCAGGATTTAAGCAAACCGTTCGAAGCGCCTTTCCAACCCTCAGTAGCGCACTATACAGATAACTACGTATTACTTATTTCCGGCTCCAAAGCATTCAGTTATGCCGGACAACGCATCGGGGTAAGCTGCATTTCCGATAAACTGTATCACCGCTCCTATCCCGGCCTGACAAAACGCTACGGTGGTGGCACATTCGGTACGGTATTCATCCATCGTGTGCTCTACGCCCTTTCATCCGGTACAAGCCACTCTGCACAATATGCCCTTGCCGCCATGCTGAAAGCAGCCAGCGACGGACAATACAACTTCCTGAATGAAGTGAAAATATACGGTGAACGTGCCCACAAGCTGAAAGAGATTTTCCTGCGCTACGGTTTTCATCTGGTATATGACAATGACTTGGGTAATCCCGTAGCCGACGGTTTCTACTTTACTATCGGCTATCCGGGGATGACCAGCGGTGAACTGGCTAAGGAATTGATGTACTATGGTGTCAGCGCCATATCACTGATTACCACCGGTAGCCATCAGGAAGGTTTGCGTGCCTGTACTTCATTCATCCAGGATCATCAATATGCACAATTAGAAGAACGGATGGCAATCTTTGCAGAAAACCATCCGGTATAATAGAATAAAAGAATAAACTTACCAATTAGTGCCGGCATCCCACCACAAACGGGTGCCGGCATTATCATCTCCTCCCAAAGCTTTCACCAATGCACGGTATTGCTCCGGATTTTCCGTTTGTAATCCTCCGGGAAAGTTTAAACGGCGAATCATGATTTCCGTATCAACGCAGCCGTCCTTACTATGATTGAAAAGAACAGGGAAAAGACGCGGATATCCGGTTCTGCGCTGCTCCGCCCAGGCTTCACATCCTTCAGGAAACATTGCCAGCCATTTCTGCGTAATAATCTTCTCCAACTTCGTATCCCGGTCAGCTGTTTCAATCCACTTCGGTGAGACTTTACAATAGGCTTCTATATTATTTTCAGCATCAAATGTATCTACAAAATCAACTGGCAATTTATCACTGTTCAAATACGAATCAGTCTGCATGATACCATACTGATGCAGGGAGGAAGTAATTCCTTTTTCATAGCATGTACCGGCATCTTCACTCGTCCAGTTTCTCAAAGCGGCTTCGGCACGCAGAAACCATACCTCGGCAGCAGTCATAAGAACCGCATCCGTCGACTGAGTGGTCTTCAGTTTCGACAAACCCATATAATTGCTGTGAGAAAAGCAAGTCCCCTGCCGGATTCCACGGTACTGACCTTTAAACGACTCATCCTGGCATGTGGCAAAAAAAACAGTACGCCGAGGATCTTCATAACCGTTCATGATAGACTCCATCGGAGCACTCATATAAGTTTCGTTCCACACCAGATTGAGTTCTCCCAACGGATTGGTATACCCCTTCTTTGTAGATACCGCCACTGGTTCATTTTCCGCTTCCAACGTTCCATATTCATTATTAAAAGCTTTCAGGAACTCTGAACGGGCTTTCTCTCTATCCACTGTAGCTATTCGCATTGCAAGCCGCATTCTCAATGAATTGGCAAACCTTATCCACGAAGTGTATTCACCATTCATCAATATATCAAAACGGGAAAACTCAGCAGCTTCCGGATTTGACTCTACATAACCGGTAAGGGTACTCACAGCTGTATCTAATTCACAAAAGAACTCTTTATAAACCGCTTCTTGTGTATCGGGCATATATTCTGCGTTAGGATCAGCAAACCGTGAATAAATGATAGGACCATAGTAATCCGTAACGCGGTGCATCACTTCCACTTTCAGAATCTTGGTGACTCCGAAGAAACCCGGATGTTTCTCACGCGTTGCATTCTCCGACTGATATATCTGTGGAAAAATATACGAGTAGGTATGTCCCCACATTGCACTGTTCCAACCATCTTGCAAATTATAGTCCGAATTATGGCTACCTCCATTCAATGGTTTTCCATCATGCATATATCCACTGAACATGTCTGCATTCAGGTTCTGCGTCAACTGGAAAGGCCAGTTCTTACCCTTTCCATAATCATAATTGAAGTAAATGCCCTGCTGAATCACTCCCAGACGAATACCATGTTCATTATAATCAATCTGCAAATCCTCATCCGTAATTCCGGATAAATCCGTATTGATATCCTTAAAGTCACCCGTGCAAGAAACCAGAACTAACAGAGCACCGAATATCCAACTATATTTTTTCATATCAATCCTCCCCTCTCCCATTAAAATTCACACTTCAATGAAAAGCCCCAACTGCGCGTTGTCGGCATCCCATACACATCAATACCTTGATTATCATTACCGGTAGATAACACCAGATCCGGATCAAAAGGTGCCTTCTTATAAAAGAAAAACAAATTGCGGGCTATAAAAGAAACCTGCGCTTTCTTCAGGACTTTAGATTTTTCCATCCAGGAAGCAGGCAACTGATAAGACAATGAAAGTTCTCTCAACCGGATGTTGGTCGCATCATACATATAATATTCCGTTGTCCCTGCGCGTCCGCCTACAATCTTATAGAATCCCTTCACGTTCTCTATCCGCTGCCCCTCCAGCATAACATAACCATTATCACGGGCTTTTCCGGTAATTTCCGATACACCGTACAAGTCCATATCTGCCTGAGTTTGCGAAAGCACTTTACCGCCGTAACGACAATCTACCAGGAAATAGAGAGACAAGTCTTTATAAGAAAGCGTATGATTCCATCCCAGCTGGAACTTCGGATTGGAGTTTCCAACCTTTACCGTATTCCCGTCACCTTCTACTTTTGGCAATCCTGCATTATTCCCTTCCGTCTCATAAACAATATTACCGGAAGCATCTCTGACAAAAGCCTTTCCATAAACATCGCCAATCGATCCACCTTTTATCAGTTTCATGGCATAACTGGAAGAGAAACTGGTAGGGCCATAAACAAATTCTTTCAAATCTTCATGCAAAGCAACTATTTTGTTCCTGTTAGAAGCAAAATTAAGAGTAGTGCTCCACATAAAATCTTTTACCATCACAGGAGTAGCGTCCAATGCGATTTCCCATCCCTGATTCTGAATGTTACCGGCATTCACATAGCGGTAAGCATATTTGTCGCCCGCCAGCGTAGGCAATTTAAAAAACTGGTTATGAGTATTTGTTCTATAGAAAGTGATATTAAACCCGATACGGCTGTTCAGAAAACGTCCTTCCGCACCAATTTCCCACGAATAATTCATCTCCGGTTCCATTTCCTTGAAAGGTGCCGCATCATTCGCCAGATATTCACCACCGGCAGTGATATGGGAAGCGGAATTCGTAATATACAAAGGAATATCATTCCCCACCATACTATAAGCAGCACGCACCTTTGCATACGACACCCATTCAGGTAAAGTCAGCAGACGGCTTAGGATCAACGAAGTACCAACTGAAGGATAAAAATATCCTCTGCCTTCGTGCTTGGTATGTGATAAAGTGGAAGACCAGTCATTGCGAGCCGTCAAATCTATATAGGCACTCTCTTTATAGCCCACTTGCGCCGTAGCAAACAGCGATTGCAGCTGACGGTGTGAATCAATTTTCTGGTCAAGAGCTGCTGAACCGTTCATTATAATATTTGCCAGAGTAAATACATTGGCATAGTACAAAGAAGCTGTTTTGGAATCATAACGGGTAGAATTAGTAGTCTTATCAGTAATACTTCCCCCAAATGCACCATTTACTGAGAAATCGCCCCATTTCTTCTTCACCATAAGCATCAGGTCACCATAAAACTGGAGATCCTGATAATCCATTTCCAGGTAACGTCCGTTAGCACCGGCTAATGCCGGAGCTGTAGAAGCATAAAATTTCTGACGGACTTTATCGTCAATGCAATCCACATTGCCACGGGCCTGTACCGTCAACCAGTCATTTACTTGCAAGTTTGCCGATAAGGAGACAATGGCATGCATACGCACTTCCTTAGTTTGTATGCGGTTCGTTATCCAATACGGATTCTGCTCAAAATCTTCATAGGAAGTATGCCAGTTCTGTATATTCAGATTTCTACTTTCATCGTACACTTCGAAATTATCCCTATAATACGACAAGTCCTCTCCACGGGGAAACCGATAAAGCCCCACCAACGGGTTCATATAAAATCCGCCTACTGTCGGCTTGTTTTTAGAGACTTGTCGCATCAAATTCACATTACCATCCAGTTTCAAACGATTATTGAACATCACAGAAGTTTCCCTGAATGTAATATTATGCTTGGATAAGCGATTTTTATCAATAATCCCTTTACCGGTAGTATTGGCATATGAAAAATAATTCTGCAATTTCTCATTGCCATGGCTTACGGATACGGAAGTAATGGAAGTCACTCCGGTAGAGAAGAAATCATTCAGATTATCGTATTTCGGCAAGTCTTTTCGTTCCCCCCAACTATCCACCCCATCACTTACTCCATAACGATTTTGCATTTCGGGTAAAGAAGATGCTTTATCGAACATCAGACTGGTAGAAAATGATATGCTCCGTTGTCCTTGTGATTTACCTTTCTTGGTCGTAATCAATATCACACCGTTACCTGCCTGGCTACCATAAAGTGCCGCTGCAGGAGCCCCTTTCAGAATACTTATGCTTTCTATATCTTCCGAGTTTAAGTTTGAGATACCGTCACCACCATCGCGGTTACCTGCATTAGCTGTTCCGCCAATGGCACTGAAAGCCTGTTCCGAAGTTGAATTTAACATAGGAACACCGTCAATTACATAAAGAGGTTGGTTCTCCCCGGCTACCGAACGGATTCCGCGAATGTTTACTTTAGCGGAAGCACCCAGTCCCGATGATACCTGATTAACCTGCACACCGGCAGTCTTACCGGTCAATGAAGTTATCAGATTGGGCATTTTAACCCGTGTCAGTTCTTCACTTTTCACCTGACTCATTGCATAAGAAAGAGAGTGCTCCTTCTTTTCGATACCCAATGCAGTCACCACTACTTTATCAAGTTCCACTGCATCTTCCTCCAATACAATGTCCAGGAATGTATGTCCTTTTACGCTTATTTCCTGCGTTTTATATCCCATAAAAGAGAATCTCAGCACCGCATCATCAGCAACTGTCAGCGCAAATTTACCTTCCAAATCGGTTACTCCACCATTCGAAGTACCTTTTTCCAGCACTGTAGCTCCCGGTAAAGGTATACCACCCTCATCCACAACACGTCCCATTACACTTTTCCGGGCGGTAAATACCTCAAGCCGATGGTTCACATCGTCTGCAACAAAAGCATAACAAGAACTACTGTACGAAAAAAAATAACTAAAAATTAAAAAACAGATATATTTATAGATAGTCAACCTCATGATTTACAATAAAGAAATAACAATTTGCAAAAGTAACCAATTTCTTCCTAATAAAAACCTGTTATATAACATATATAAAAAGGCTATCAGTGAAAAAAGAGAAATAATATTTGTTTTTAAAGGATTTGTCTGTATATTAGTGGCATGGATACTAACACAGACATATTCAAAATTGAAACGAACCACGTATTACCTTCACGTGGAAAAGTACTGATATCCGAGCCTTTCCTCTATGACGAGATGTTCGGACGCTCTATTATCTTGCTGGTAGACCATACGCTGGATGGTACAATGGGATTGGTATTGAACAAATCTCTCCCGCTATATCTCAATGACGTATTGAAAGACTTCAAAGATGTGGAAAATATACCTATTTATAAAGGCGGTCCGTTATGTACCGATACGCTGTTTTACCTTCATACACTAAAAGGTGTAGAAGATTCTCTGCAAATAGGAAAAGGATTCTATCTGAACGGAGATTTTGATGCCATCCGCCGTTATATTTTGGAAGGCAATGACATCACCGGAAAGATACGCTTCTTCTTGGGATATTCAGGCTGGGAACATGACCAGCTATGCCAGGAAATTGAAGAAAACACCTGGCTGATAGGATCGACAAACATCGCTTCCCTTATGGATGAAAAGGGAAGCGCAGAGCTTTGGAAAAATGTTTTGGGAGAACTGGGAGGCAAATACGAAACATGGTCACGTTTCCCGCAGATACCCACATTGAATTAATCGACCCGGATGCACTGCAGTAATGCAACATCTTTGAAATAACCTTCTACACACAGCCAATCTTTTAACAACCCACACTGAACAAAGCCGCAAGAGGCGAACAAACGCATGCTTGCCTCATTATCCGTGGCGATATGGACAACCAACTGTTTCATACGCAGAAAGTCGAAAGCATAGTCACAAAGTAGTGTCAATGCATCTTTTGCATAGCCTGCGCCACGAAACTCTTTCCGGATAACGATACCCACTTCTCCGCGTGCATGCATCGGAGAAAAGTCTGTAATATCAATCGTTCCTATCGTAGCACGATCTTCAAGGCGCACCACCATCATACGTAGCTGCTTATCGGAAAACATATCGCATTGTGAATTCTCCATATATTGCTTCATCACATAGCGTGAATAGGGTACAGTGAAGTTACTGATATCCCACTGTTGCGGGTCGTTTTCCATCTCACAAATCAGTTCCAGATCCTCCGGTTCCATAGCACGGAGGCGAATACGGTCGTTTACAAAATAAGTATGTTTCATGATCAGAGATAACATTTTTCGGGAGTCACCAGTACGCGACTTTCCGGGTTATAAATTCCGAGACGCAACCCCATTTTCCGATGATGGGACAGCAAGCGGATAATTGTAGAAAAAGAAAAGGCACGGCAATCATACACCACATGCGTGAAACCTTTCAGCGAGATGAATGGACTGGCATGTCCGTCGGCGGCAGACGCTTCGTTTGCCACAACGAAATGATGCTTTCCGATCAGCCCGTTACGTTTGAAAAGTCCACGCAAACTATGAATAGTGGCTTCTTCACCGAAAACAAGAAAACGAGGGAAAGCTTGTCCTTTAAGGAAGGGGACTTTCGCTTTTTTTCCCGGGAAACTGAATATACGTCTCAAGGAAAGCATCAGCAAACGAATATACATCTGTAAATGGATACCGATCCGAACAAGCCAACGCCCCAAGAGCCCATAACGTTCACCATGCTTACGAAAGAAAATATCCATTGCTCCACAAAATACACGCACATGGTGATAGGTATCTTTCGATGTACTTTCTCCCTTATAATGCAATATAGGATAAGGCAAGTAGTAATTTTCATATCCCGCCTCCTCAATCCGGCAGGACAAATCTATATCTTCACCATACATAAAGAAGTCTTCATCCAGTAATCCGGATTTTTCCAATGCAGAACGGCGCAGCAACATGAATGCACCTGCCAATACTTCCACCCGGTGAATGGTATCCGCATCCAGGGCATTACAATAATACCCACCTAAACCTTTAGAACGGGGGAAAAGTTTTCCCAAGCCGGACAGTTTACCAAAAGTGGCAGCCAAAGTAGGATATCCACGTTTTGATTCCCGCAGAAAACGTCCGTCATCCGTCAGCATTTTCACACCGGCAGCTCCGGCGCAAGGATGCGTGTCCATAAACAGAAGCGCTTCTTCTAAAGTCTGCTCCGGCAATACCGTATCAGGATTCAGCAACAGCACGTATTCTCCCTTCGCTTGACGAATGGCCTGGTTATTAGCACGGGCAAAACCAACATTCTCCTTATTATATATATAGGTAATACGCGGGAAGCGTTCGGTAAGGTATGCCTCCGAATCATCGACGGACGCATTATCCACTACAAAAATTTCGGCTGAAAGATTGTCAATAGCCCTGTATAAGGAACAGAGACACTGTTCCAGATAATACTTTACATTGTAATTGACTATGACAACAGAGAATTTCATGCTTCCTCCTCTTTATTGATATGCAATTCTTTACGTAAGCGTCCTTCGCCGGGCAAGCAAAACAGCGAAGCCGTAAGAGCAATAAAAGCACAAAGCAAACCTTTATTGCTCAATGTAAGATAATAAACTGCAAGACCTACCCATACCGGCAGCGAAAGCAGAGCTACCCGAACTTTACTCCAGAAAGAATATAAACGTAAAGCTTCAGGCAAACTAACTTTATCAATCTTCCGCGTCAGCACCCAGGCGAAAAGTTTCAGAGAAACCGGCACGCAAGCTGCAACCAGCAAAATAGACAACGTTTCTGCAAAATAAGTCGTACGGACATCATCGGCATATATACCTACCCAATCTCCACCGGTTTCACCTACTATGATCCATATCACCGGCAGCAACCAGAAACTGATAAATATTACTTTTAAACGACTCGCAACGTGTTTTATCTGTTCTTCCATTCTCTTATAAACAATAAACTTAATAACAATAATTTAATTCGTTCCCGTAAAAAGCGTCCGGTTTACAATACTACGCCCCAGAGTGACCTCGTCCGCATATTCCAACTCATCGCCCACTGAAATGCCACGGGCAATCACACTTAGCTTCACCCCCATCTTTTCAAGCTTACGATAAATATAGAAGTTAGTTGTGTCACCTTCCATCGTAGTGCTGAGTGCCAGGATCACCTCCTTGATTCCACCGGCAGCCACACGCCGTACAAGACTTTCTATCTGCAAGTCACCCGGACCTACCCCGTCCATTGGTGAAATAACACCACCCAAGACGTGATATAGTCCACGGAATTGCTGCGTCGCTTCCACCGCCATGACATCGCGGATATTCTCTACAACACAAACTGTAGATGCATCCCGCTGCGGATTGGCACAAATACGGCAAGTTTCCGTATCTGAAATATTGTGGCAAACTCTGCAATATTTTACTTCATGCTTCAGTGTAACAATAGCGTTACCAAAGGCTTCTACCACTGCCGTATCTTGTCTCAGAAGGTGTAGTACCAGGCGCATAGCCGTCTTCCGCCCCACTCCTGGCAGTTTGGCAAACTCGCTCACCGCCTTCTCCAATAATATCGAGGAAAATTGTCCGTTCATACTAAAAAATCAACTATTGGCGGCAAAGATAATGCAAATTGAGTGCAGAACTTTCATGCAAGCATGAAAAAGTTATGAGAAATTCTGAAATAAGTACTACCTTTGCATACGCAGGAAAAAAAGAAAAAGAGTAAGAAACTTTCTAAATTTGACATAAAAATGGAGATTACAAGCGCTGAATTCGTCATTAGTAATACAGATGTGAAAAAATGCCCCTCCGGGATATTCCCTGAATACGCCTTTATCGGACGTTCCAACGTTGGAAAATCCAGCCTCATCAATATGCTGACAGGGCGTAAAGGACTTGCCATGACTTCCGCCACTCCGGGAAAGACTATGCTCATCAATCATTTCCTTATTAATAAAAGCTGGTACATCGTCGATCTACCTGGCTATGGTTATGCCAGACGCGGACAAAAAGGAAAATCACAAATACAGCGTATCATCGAAGATTATATTCTGGAACGTGAACAGATGACCAATCTCTTCCTGCTTATCGACTCACGGCTTGAACCACAAGTCATCGATATCGAATTCATGGGATGGCTGGGCGAGCACGGAGTACCTTTCTCCATTGTCTTTACCAAAGGGGATAAGCTGAAAGGCGGCAGGCTGAACACCAATATCCAGCAGTATCTGAAAAAACTAAAAGAGCAATGGGAAGAACTTCCCCCTTATTTTGTGACCTCTTCTGAGAACAGAATGGGCAAAAAAGAGTTATTAGATTATATAGAGAGTATTAATAAAGAATTGAATACCAAATAAAGTAATAGTAAATATGAAAAAGAGTGTATTTTCACTGGCATTTATTGCCACCTTACTTCTTGTGTCGGCCAATAGTCAGGCACAATCGCTAAAAGATTTATTCAACAAAGAAAATGTAGAAAAAGTAGTCAGCGCCGTTACCGGTAAGAATACTGTTGATATGACAGGTACATGGTCGTATACCGGTGCCGCTATCGAATTCGAATCAGACAACCTGTTGATGAAAGCCGGCGGAGCCGTTGCTGCTACCACTGCCGAAGCCAAACTCAATGAGCAACTGAGCAAAGTGGGTATCAAACCCGGACAAATGAGTTTTACCTTCAATGCCGACAGCACTTTCAACGCTAAACTGGGAACCAAAACTCTGAAGGGGACTTATGTGTATGACGCCACCGAAAAGCATGTAACCATGAAGTTCGTCAGACTGATAAACATGAATGCCAAAGTTAACTGTACATCCGGCAGCATGGATTTACTGTTCGAATCGGACAAACTACTGAAGCTAATCACTTTCCTTTCCAGCAAGAGCAGCAATGCCACACTGAAAACAATCAGTTCACTGGCAAACAGCTACGACGGCATGATGTTAGGTTTCTCACTTGAGAAGAAAGAATAAAACGGAATATCAATAAAAAAGTCCCGTAAACATAATGTTTACGGGACTTTTTTATTCTCAATGGAGCGGAAAACGAGACTCGAACTCGCGACCCTAACCTTGGCAAGGTTATGCTCTA
>ERZ894240.43-NODE-43-length-159855-cov-68.269318_pt1 | contig 159855 bp, 135 predicted proteins | sample MGYA00380298_ERZ894240 | MGnify/ENA primary metagenome ERZ894240 (study PRJEB32331, sample SAMN06328419) | human gut metagenome | biome: human gut microbiome; feature: stool | host: Homo sapiens | collected 2014-06-27 ... | reverse complement strand
TCTTATTCAGACTCTCAAAGATATTTGGCTAAACACAGGTTTTTGCAAGTGCCCCAGTAATTCCTGTATTTTGAAAATATTTAATATTATGAAAAAGTTTTTTGTAAATCTTCTGGTGATTTTTCTTCTTTCTATCACTTCATTCGGTACTTTGTATGCAAAGACTATTTTGCCTGGACTTATAGGTAATGATATGGTCTTGAAACAGAAATCAAAAGTTGCATTTTGGGGTTGGGACAAGCCAGGGATGGATATATCCGTAGAGACAAGTTGGAACAATAGGAAGTATGTGGCAAAAACCGGATTGGATGGTAAATGGAATATGTATATTTCTACCCCTGAAGCTGGAGGACCCTATCATATATTGATCAATGGAACGGACCGGATAGAACTGAATAATGTTTTAATAGGTGAAGTTTGGTTTACCAGTGGGCAATCTAATATGGGATGGTCAATCATAGAAGAAAAGAATGCTGAAAACATATTGAAAAATGCCGACCATGCCAATATTCGTTTGTTTCATGTTCCGCGTCATGTCTCAGACCGGAAGGAATCTGTTTTTGGTAAGAATGCTGTTTGGAAAGAATGTAATGCTGAAACTGTTCGACATTTCTCGGCTATGAGTTACCATTTTGCCGTTTTCTTACAAGAACAGTTAAATGTTCCGATTGGAATTATTTCTGCCTCTTGGGCCGGAACAGGTATTGAATCATGGCTTTCTTATGATTTACAGGCCTCTGACGATAATTTGAGAAAAGCGACAGACAGATGGTGGAAATGGAAGAAGGATTTTCCGCATGATAGCATTGCATACGCAGAGAAATTGGCTTTGCAGGAAGAAAATTTGGCAAAAGGTACTGCCCGGGAGATTGTTAAAAAACCGAAAAGTGTTCATATGCTGGAACGACCGCATTGTAAGCCCGGTTCCCTTTATAACGGAATGGTTCATCCTTGCATGCCCTATACCATATCCGGGCTGATCTGGTATCAAGGAGAAAATAGTGTGGAATGGGCCGATGAATATGAATATCAATTGCAGAGTATGATTGATAGTTGGAGAGCCGGTTTCCATTTGGATTTTCCTGTTCTTGTCGGGCAACTGACCAATTTTAACTATCCGTCTGCCGAACGGGCAGCGATTTTGAGAGATGCACAGTTAAAGGCACGTGAGAAAAAAGATACTTATGTCATCTGTACGATTGATATTGGAAATGCGGATGATGTACATCCGGATGATAAATTGCCTTTCGGACAACGATTTGCTGATATGGCATTGAGTAAGATATATGGGAGAAAAAAAATTGCAGATTATCCGGTGGCGGAGAAAGCAGTGGCTAAAGGAGATAAAATAGTAGTGAGCTTTAATCTTGTGAAAGAATTGCGCATAAAAGGAGGGGAACTAAATGATATTTGGGTGACTGATGCTACCGGAGAAAAGCGAAAAGTGAAAGCTTTTACTAAAAGAAATAAATTAATAATAGGTTGTGAAAATATTCAGAATCCGGTAAAGGTGAGTTATGCTGTAGAAAATAACGTGAACGCAAATCTATATAATAAAAATGGCTTACCGGCATTTCCTTTTACCCTGCCGGTGAGAATGTCTGAAAAATAAATGGAAAACTAATATTATGATGATATGAGAAAGTGTGTATTGATTACTTTTTTATCGTTTATTCTGTGCGGAGTGGAAGTTTGTGCGAAATCAATGGATTTTATAACTATAGAAACGGCCGGATTGAATATGTTTTTTACTATTTCGGAAAATAAGAAGGTCTCTTTTCTGTATTTTGGAGATAGATTGGTTTCCGATAGCCGGACTACTGTTTTAAATAAGGAATACAAGCTCAGGCGTGATGGTCGTTCGCTTATACCGGAGATTTTTCCTACTTCCGGAGACTTTTTGGATCCCGCTTTGCAGTTGACACACGCTGATGGAGTATTTACTACCGATCTATATTATGTAGAGCATAATACGATAAACATGGATGATAATGTATCTGAGACGACCATTCGACTTAAAGATAAATTATATCCTCTTTTTGTCAATATTGTATTTAAGGCATATAAAAAGGAGAATATTATCGCTCAATACATAGAATTGGAAAATGGAGAACAAGATGCCATCAAGATTGAAAAAATAGCTTCGGCTTATCTTCCTTTACATCGTAAGTCTTATTATCTCACTCATTTTTATGGAGGATGGGGAGCTGAAATGAAAATGAAAGAAGAGCAGTTGACACCGGGAACAAAGAGCATAGAAGCACGGACCGGGATTTTGACAACGGAGTCGGTGAATTCTTCCTTTATGCTTTCGGCAGATGCTCCGGCACAAGAGGGAACAGGTGAGATATATGCCGGATCATTAGCCTGGTCGGGGAATTATAAAATGACTTTCGAACTTGATAAATATGGTATATTGCATATGGTAGGGGGGATTAATCCATATGCTTCGATGCTCCTGATAGAACCGGGAAAGAAAATTAAAATGCCGGAAATGATTTGGACTTATAGCTCTTGCGGTCGTGGGCAGATTTCAAGAAATTATCATGACTGGTGTCGTAAGTACGCATTGGCGCATGGGAATGAGATACGTCCTGTTGTCTTGAACAGTTGGGAAGGCACTTATTTTAAGTTTGATGAGAAAAAGGTGAAAAGGATGATTGATGCTGCTGCTGATTTCGGTATTGAAATGTTTGTTCTTGATGATGGTTGGTTCGGTAATAAATATCCTCGCGATGATGATCGGTGCGGGTTGGGGGATTGGCAGGTGAATAAGAAAAAACTTCCCGGAGGGATCGGTCATTTAGCGGATTATGCACATAAGAAAGGTGTAAAGTTCGGGATTTGGGTAGAGTTGGAAATGGTGAATCCTAAAAGTGAATTAGCCGAAAAACATCCGGAATGGATCGTTAGAAGCGGTAATCGGGAGCTTTTATTAGTCAGAAGCCAATGTGTATTGGATTTGACGAATCCGGAGGTACAGGATTTTATCGTCGAAACATTTGATGATATAGTAAGTAGTTCGTCTAATATTTCATACATCAAATGGGATTCGAACCGTTTTATCAATCGTGCCGGTTCGGAATATCTTCCGGCTGACAAGCAGTCTCATTTTTGGGTGGATTACATTAATGGTTTATATTCTGTTTATGACAGAGTACGTAAAAAATATCCGCATATCACTATTCAACTCTGTTCATCGGGTGGAGGACGTTTGGATTTTGGTGCCTTAAAGTATCATGATGAAGTTTGGGCCAGTGATAATACGAATCCGCTGAGCCGGATATTTATTCAATACGGTACTAATATGTTTTTTCCGGCTATCGCTACGGGTGCTCATGTTTCGATCAGTCCTAATCATCAAACAAAAATGCATGCATCGCTGAAGTATCGGTTTGATGTGGCTATGGCCGGACGTCTGGGCATGGAACTGCAACCTGAAGATTTGCAGGGTGATGAACGTGTTTTTGCTAAAAACGCGATAGAGACCTATAAACAGATTCGTCCGATAGTGCAGTTCGGTGACTTATACCGGCTTGTTTCGCCTTATGATGAGGGCGGATGGGCGGCATCCATGTATGTTGATAAAGATAAAAAAAATGCAGTTGTGTTTGCTTATAGTTTCGAATTTCACGGTAGAGATTGTTTCTTGGAATTTAAATTGGATGGCTTGGACGAAAAAAAGAAGTATAAACTGACAGAACTGAACAGAATGGGCAAGAAAAGTTCCTTTTGGGGAAATGACAAGATCTTTACAGGCGAAGAATTGATGAAGATGGGGATAAATGTAAATGATAGTGCCATGTTTGATAGCTTTGTTTTTATGATTACAGAAGTTAATTGATAATGTTAAAGAATCGGATTATGATAAGAAAATTTGTAGTGATTATTCTTGGATTATTGGGCATTGCTGATTTATCCGCGATGATTAAGGTATCCGGTGTTTTTGCCGATAATATGGTTATTCAGAGGGATGCTCCTGTCAAAGTATGGGGATGGGGAGACAAAGGAGAACTGGTAACTGTGATATTTAATGGGCAAAACCTGAGAACCCGTACAAATAATGACGGTTATTGGGAACTTCAACTGAAAGAAATGCCTTTTGGCGGACCTTACGAGATGACTGTTTCAGGTAAAAGCAATGAGATTAAAATCAAAAATATTCTGATAGGAGACGTGTGGGTTTGTAGTGGACAGTCGAATATGGAATTCCAGGTAAAGTTGTCCGCAAATGCTCCAAAAGAGATTGAAGCGGCCAATTATCCGATGATTCGCTCTCTGAATGTTTCACGGACTGTGAACGCATCGCCTCAAGAAGATATGGCAGGTGAGTGGGAAATCTGTTCTCCTTCTACTGTTGGCAATTTTACGGCTGTAGGATACTATTATGCGCGTGAACTTTACAGACGATTGAATATTCCGATTGGAATTATACATTCGTCTTGGGGAGCTACCGGAGTAAGGACATGGACAAGCAGAAAAGCATTTGATATGCTTCCACCGGCAATGTCGGCCGATTATAATCAATTGGCATTAAATGATTTCGGAAAATTCCAAAAAGAGAATTCCGATAATAAGAAACGATTTGAAAAAGCACTGGCTAATGATATCGGTATGGCCGAGAAATGGTATGATCCGGAGACGGACATATCCTTGTGGAAAGAGGTAAATCTTCCCAGAGCGTGGATGGGAACAGAGCTGGGAACTTCGTTAGGAAATGTGTGGTATTGTAAGAAAATAAACCTTTCGGAAAAGGTGGTTGGAGAGTCGGGTACCATATCGTTGGGAGTTATTGACGACGGTGATATTGTCTGGATAAACGGTGTGAAAATTGGAGAAGGATACGGTTATGATAAACGGCGTATTTATGATATACCCGAAGGGCTTTTGAAAGCAGGGGAGAATACGGTAACGGTTCGGGTTAATAATTCCTCTTATACGGGAGGCTTTATCTCCGAACCGGAGAACTATTATCTTGAAACAAAGGGGAAGAATAAATTTCATTTTCCTTTATCGGAAAAGTGGAAATATAAAAAGTCTGCTGTCAGCATGGATTATGGTTATGTGGAAATAGGGCCGAATATTGCGCCTTCGCTATTGTATAATGCGATGATTCATCCGTTGATAAAGTTTCGTATAAAGGGGGTGATCTGGTATCAGGGCGAACACGATACGGTTCGGGCTTATGCATACAGAACCATGTTTCCGAATCTGATAAATGACTGGCGTCGGCAATGGGGATACGAGTTTCCGTTTTATTGGGTATCGTTAGCGAATATAAATTCGGAAGATATCCTACCTAAGGATAGCCCATGGGCTGAATTACGCGAAGCGCAAACAATGACGCTAACTTTGCCGCAAACAGGACAGGCTATTATTTATGATATCGGTGAAGCATATAATATACATCCGGTGAATAAACAGGAAGTGGGCAGACGGCTTGCGTTGGTGGCAATGAATAAAACATACGGTCAAACAGACACGGTATGTGAGGGACCTGTATATCAATCGTTTCGGAAGGAAAAGGATACAATTATTGTATCTTTTGATAACGCGGAAAAAGGATTGTGTACTAAAAACAATAAATACGGATATGTCACAGGTTTTTCTATTGCCGGTAAAGACCGGAAATTTGAGTGGGCGAAAGCTTATATCCAAGGAGATAAGGTAGTGGTGTTTTCAGATAAGGTAAAAGATCCTGTTGCTGTCCGTTATGCTTGGTCTAATAATCCGGGAGCCAATTTATATAATAAAGAAGGATTGTTGACAGTGCCTTTCCGCACTGATTCATGGGAGGAATGTACAAAAAATAAATAGTAATCTTAAAAACAAGATCAATGAAAAAGGTTATATTAAGTCTGCTATGTTTAATATGGGGAATGCAAGTGAACGCTGCCGATATGTCCATCTTGGATTTTGGCGCAAAACAGAATTCCCGGGATAATTCGGCAGCTATACAGGCTGCTATAGATAAATGCGCATTGAGTGGAGGAGGAACGGTGTATGTTCCTGCGGGAACTTATCTAACCACAACGATATTCCTTAAGAGTAATGTTCATTTATTCCTGCATAATGGAGCTGTATTACAGGGAGTAACTGATCCTAAAGCTTACAAAGGACGCGCTATTGTTGTCGGAGAAAATATCAAAAATACTTCTATTCAGGGAGAAGGATGTATTGATGGACAAGGTAATCATAAAAACTTCCAGTTTGGTGATGATAAAGGTCGTCGCCCTCATGTTGTATTGTTCGAGAATTGTTCCAATGTCAAGGTAAAGGATGTATTTCTTTATAATTCTGCATCGTGGACATTACGTTGTGCCAATAACGATGGGGTAATTGTGAACAATATAAGGATCTATTCTCATGGTAATCATAATTGTGACGGAATTGATATTAACAGTAGGAATGTCGTCATATCTGATTGTATCGTAGACTGTGATGATGATGGCATTTGTTTTAAAACGGATATTCCCGGATTTGATGTGGAACATGTGACAGTGTCTAATTGTGTTATAGCTTCCAATTGCAATGGTATTAAATTCGGTACCGGATCTTTTGGTACTTTTCGGAATATAAGTATCAGTAACTGTGTTATAAAGAAAGCCTCTGAAAACAATGTTCGTAACTGGCGAAAGATGTTAAGGGGTATTTCTGCAGATACAACAGTTATTTCCGGTATAGCACTTGAGGTTGTTGACGGTGGGACAATGGACCGGGTGGTTATCAATAATATTTCGATGCAGGATGTACAGACTCCCCTGTTTATCCGTTTGGGAAACCGTAGGGGAAAAGGAGTACTAAAGAATATTATCGTTTCAAATATCGTGGCTGAGAATCAAAGTTTAATAACTTCATCGATAACAGGAATCCCCGGTAGTTATGTTGAAAATGTTACTCTCAGAGATATTATGTTTAGCTATACAGGAGGGGCGGATGAAAACGATGCTTCTATTGTTGTTCCGGAAAAGATAAATGAGTATCCCGAAAATAGAATGTTCGGTCCGGTACTGCCGGCTTACGGTCTGTATATTCGGCATGTAAAGAATCTGACGATGGAAAACATACAATGTCGTTTACGGCAACCGGATTATAGACCCGCATTTATTTTCGATGATGTGCATAATGTAAGTCTGAATAATTTTCAGGTCGATCTTCCTCAGGGAGAGGCCCCTATAGTATATTTGAATGAGTCTTCGGATGTTGTGTTTTCCGGGTTTCGTACATCGGAAGAAGCTCCTTTATTTTTAAAGATCGATGGTGAAAAAAGTAGACGTATCGATGTTAGATCCGTCAATTTTGATAGAGTCCGGAAAGAGACAGAATGTGGGGAAACAGTAAAAGAAGGAACAATTTACAGGTTAAATTCTATATTATAATAAAATGGAAAAACACACGAAAAACGGTATTAAATGTTGGAATTTAGGATTCTTTCAACAGAGATTCCTATATCTATGTTTGGTATTTCTGCTCGTCTCAATGACATCTGTATGGGCTGGGAATACGATTGAGACTACTTTTGCAAACGTAAAGACATTGAAAGGTACAGTAGTAGACTCAAAGGGAGAGCCTCTTATCGGAGCTACTGTATTGGTTCAAGGTACAACATTGGGAACGATTACGGATGTAGAAGGAAAATTCTCTGTTCAGGCTTCGGTAGGTGCTACTCTTGAATTTTCATATTTAGGTTATAGTACGGTAATTTATAAAGTAAAAACCTTGGGTGATATTTTTATTACTATGACTGAAGATGTCCATATGGTAGAAGAGGTCGTAGTAGTAGGTTATGGAGTACAGAAGAAAGAGACTGTTACAGGAGCAATATCTTCTGTGAATACGAAGGCATTGGTACAGTCGTCTCAGGCTAATATCAGTAATGCTCTTGTCGGGCGTTTACCTGGTTTGACAGCTGTTCAGAAATCGGGTGAGCCAGGTAATGACCAATCTATTATCCGAATCCGGGGGATTGGTTCTTTTGCAGGTTCCTATGATAGTGATTTACAGAATCCTTTGGTGATGGTGGATGGAATAGAAGTGGCAAACTATAATAATATCGATCCGAATGAAATTGAAAATGTCGCTATTTTGAAGGATGCTTCGGCTACGGCGGTATATGGGGTACGCGGTGCTAATGGAGTGATACTGATAACCACCAAACGAGGAATGGTAGAGAAACCTAAATTGAGTGTATCGACCAGTTATGCCATAAATTCATTTACGAATTTACGCGAGCCGATGGATGCATATAATTGGGCTGTTCAACTAAATGAAACACGGAAATATGATGGTTATTTGACTGGAAACTACGATCCGGTATTTACGGATGAGGAGATTCGGAAGTTTAAAGATAATTCCGATCCTGTATTTTATCCGAATACGAATTGGGTGGATATGCTGTTTAAAGAAACAAGTCTTCAAACTCAGCATAATATTAACTTAAGAGGAGGTACGGAAAGAGTGAAGTATTTTGCTTCATTAGGTGTTTTTACACAAGGTGGTATGTATAATAATACAGATTTGGTACCTGATTATGATGCGCAAGTACGTTATAAAAGATATAATTTTCGTACGAATTTTGATTTTAAGGTAACAAAACGACTCGATGTAACGCTGAATGTATCTGATCAGCTGGAATTTGTCAATCGCCCTAATGAGGATACCGGAGTTGTTCTTTCGTATGCTTTTGCACATCCGCCTACATCGGGGCCGGGAGTAGTGGATGGTAAAGTGATTGAAAACTTGGATGGTCGGTATAATTATTCCAGAAATCCTGTAACGCGAATAATGATCAATAGCGGGGCATTAAAGAACTATTCCAATCAGTTGAATGTTTCGGTGAAACCAACTTACGATCTTGGTTTTTTACTTAAAGGTCTGAGTGTTCACGCTATGATTTCATATCAACAATGGAATTGGCACAGTACCCGCTATTACAAAGAGGTTCAAACTTATAAAGCTGTGAAAAAACCGGACGGTTCACCGAGTTTCCTTCCTCAAGGGACTCCGTCGCCTTATGGGCTTACTGAATCTCTTAGTCAAAGAGGAAGGACTTATTTTGAAGCCGGAGTGAATTATTCGGGAGAATTTGGTGATCATAAGGTAAGTGCTTTGATGTTGTATAATCAAACAAAAGATAATAATCCCAATTTATTATATAAGATTCCGAGTGCTTATACCGGTTTGGTAGGTCGTATTACTTATTCCTATAAAAACAGGTATCTTGCTGAATTTAATGCCGGGTATAATGGTACTGAGAATTTTGCAAAAGGACATCGGTTCGGGTTCTTTCCTGCATATTCTTTAGGATGGGTATTGAGCGAAGAAAGTTTCTTCCCGGAAAATAAGATTGTGACTTATGTTAAAATCAGAGGTTCCTATGGTGAGGTTGGAAATGATAAGATTGGAGGCCAACGCTTCCTCTATTTGCCTACTGCTTACACTTATAACAGTTCGGATAATAATTCGAATGCTACGGCAAGCAATAATGCTTATCATTTTGGAACAATCGGTCTCGATTATAAAAAATGGGATCTGACAGCATCGGAAGGAAAATTAGGGAATCCTGATTTAACATGGGAACGTGCGAAGAAAATGAATATCGGAGTAGACCTTTATTTTTGGGAAGGGAGAATTAAATTTACGGGAGATTATTTTAGAGAATTGAGAGATAATATCCTGGCGAATAGAGGTAGTGTACCTGTCATTGTCGGAGCTGATTTACCTGCTTATAATTTGGGTAAAATGAAGAATTATGGTTTTGACGGTGAAATATCTTATAATGACCGTATCGGTGATTTTAATTATTGGATAAAAGGGCTGTTTACTTTTGCCCGTAATGAGATATTGAAAATGGATGAGGTTGACAGGGCTTATCCGTATATGCAGCGGACAGGGAAACCGTTTGAACAGTATTTCGGACTTATTGCTGAAGGATTTTATAATACTTGGGAGGAGGTAAATGATCCGAATCGTCCGGTATCTATCTGGAATAACAATAAGTTGCAACCGGGTGATGTCAAATATAAGGATGTGAATGGGGATGGTATCATTAATAATAATGATATGGTTCCTATTGGCTATAGCCCTTTCCCTGAGATCTCATACGGATTTTCATTGGGAGGAAGTTATAAGAACTTTGATTTTTCCGTTTTATTTCAAGGAGCGGCAAACTCATCGAAAAAGGCTTCAAAGAAATTCTATCAAGGCTGGCAACAAGATGGATCGGCCTTGGATTTCTTGAAAGATTGGAGTTGGACTCAAGAAAAATATGAAAGAGGCGAGAATATAACATTTCCACATGTTTCGGCTAACAGGTCACAGGAACATAATTATCAGAATTCGACTTTATGGATACGTGATTCAAAATATCTGCGTTTGAAAAATGTGGAATTGGGATATACATTTACCAATTCGATATTGAAAAAAGTACATATTGAGTCGGCGCGTATATATGTGAATGGAACGAATCTGCTTACTTGGAGCGGACTGTGGAAAGGTGAAGATCCGGAAGTTCCTTCTTATAACGATAATAATTATGAACCGTATCCTATAGTAAGAACGGTTAATATGGGACTTAACATTAATTTCTAATACACAATAAAAATGGAAAAAAAATATATAAAAACCGCTGTTCTGTTTTTAAGTATATTCTTGAATACAATATGTTTATCATGTGATGGATATTTGGAGAAACCTCCCGGAGTGGATGTTACTGAAGATACGATTTTTTCGTCACCGATACAAATCGATTATTTCGTTGCCGGAACTTATTTTATGGGAGTAAAAAGTGATTTTCCATACTGGAACCAACATGATATGAGTGATATCGGTTCGGGAGCTGCAACAGATGAAGCCGAGATAACCCAGGGGTGGTACTGGTGTCAAGCTCCGTGGAACGCTGGAGGAATGAATCCTAGTAATACAGGGGATCTTAGGTTTGCGACTCACTGGAAAGCTATACGAAGAGCTAATACGATATTGGAACGCATAGATGATGCTCCTTTTCAAGATGATGCTTTCAAACGTCGTGTCAAAGGAGAAGGGTATTGTATCCGAGCACTTAATTATTTTGAGCTGTTTCGTAAATATGGAGGTGTCCCGATTCTTCGTGAACGTGTTGCTTTAGGAGGGGATCTTAAAATTCCACGGAATACGGTTCAAGAGGTCGTTCAATTTATTTTGGATGATTGCAAAGAAGCTATAAGACTTTTACCGAAACCAAATGAGTTAAATACTTCCGAAAGAGGGAGACTCACTAATTTGGCTGCAATGTGTTTGAAAGCCAGGACTTTACTCTATGCTGCGAGTCCCACTTTTAATACAGATAAACCTTATCTGAATTTTGGTGCAAATAATGATCTGATAGTTTTAGGAAATTATGATAAAGAGCGCTGGAAAGCGGCAGCAGATGCTGCTAAAGATGTTCTTGATGAGGCTACCAAGACAGGTGTGGCTCTTGTAAAAGGAAGGAAGGATGAAAGCGGTAAGGATATATCCTATTTATACGTATGGGATAATCCGGATAATGAAGAGGTAATTCTTGCTGATCAGTGTAGAGGAAAAGTCGGTACAGGACACTTTCCATGGAATGGACAAATACCGAGTGTTGTCGGAGGTTCGGGTGGAGGACTTTGTATGACATTTAATTTTGTTATGAAATATGAGAAGAAAGATGGAACTCAGCAGACATGGAATATGAATGGAGGAGATGATCTGATGCAAAAATATGAAGAATTGGATCCTCGTTTCAGACAGACGGCAACTTATCATGGTCAACCTTGGAATTCTACGGATAATCTTTCTATGGACATGTCTCAGACTGGCAATGATAAATGTATTACAGGGCAATATATGCATAAACCGGTACCACTTTCAGTTAGCCGGAGAGATAATGTGCAGGTTGAACCTAAAGGATGTATTTTCAGATTGGCAGAATTCTATTTAAGTTACGCAGAAGCTTTGAATGAATATTATGATACTCCGCCTACAGAGGCTTATGATGCTGTAGACGAAATTCGTAAGCGGGCGGGTATGCCTTCTTTATCTCGGAATCTGACTCAGGAAGAATTCAGAGAAAAAGTGCGGAATGAAAGAGCTATAGAGTTGTGTATGGAAGGACATCGTTTGTTTGATGTCAGACGTTGGGAAATATGTGAACAGGAAGGGATTATGAAAGGCGATATGTACGGAATTAAAATCTATAAGATAGATGGTACGAAAGAATGTCGATATGAACCTTATGTTTTTGAAGTGAGGACTTTCAACCGTAAGATGTATAGGCATCCGTTTTCTACCGGTGAAATGGATAAAGGTTATCTAATTCAAAATCCGGGATATTGATATGGTTATATTTCTTGAACTTTTAAATAGATATTATGAATTCAATGTTTAAATATATAATGTGTTTTGCTTTTCTTTCCATACCTGTTTCCACTTTTGCTGTAAATGACAGTATATGTGCCGAAACTTCCATTGGATACGATGTACAGGAAAGATATAAAACGAGCAGTGCTATTTCTTCTGTCCGTGGAAATGAGCTTTCGAAATCTTTTACTCCTAATTTGCTTAATTCGTTGGCCGGCCGTTTACCGGGACTAACGATTAGTCAAGGTTCGGATGAGGCTGGAGTTATTGATAATAAATTGTTTATACGAGGACTTGGTACTTTTCAGGGATTGACTGAACCTTTGATTGTTATTGATGGCTTTGTAACCCAATATATTGATGGAGATGGATATCTGAGAACACTTTTGTCTCAACTGATGCCGGAGGAAATAGAATCGGTAACTTTATTGAAAGACGCGTCCGCAACGGCAATTTATGGATTGAGAGGAGCTAATGGGGTTTTACTGATAAATACTAAGAGAGGTTTAAATTCTCCGTTAAAAATAAATTTTACTGCACAGATTGGATTCCAACAGCCAACCCGGATGCCGAATTTTTTAGATTCGTATGATTATGCACGTCTTTACAATGAGGCTTATGGTTATGCGAATAATGGTGCTCAGTTTTATGATGAGGATGCTTTGAATGCTTATAAAAATGGTACGGATAAGTATCTGTATCCGAATGTGGATTGGTACGACGAGACCTTACGGAAAACAGCCGAGATGTATAAAGTCGGTTTGAATTTTCAAGGAGGAAATAATATTGTAAAATATTTTGTGTTATTAAATTATTTGGGAAATTCCGGATTACTCAGACGTACGGCTGATATGTCTGATAAAACCAAGAACCAGCATTATAATCGATACAATATCCGTTCTAATATGGATGTGAATATTACAAAAAACTTATCTGCTCATATTACATTGGGAATTGCTATCGAAGACAAAATAACTCCGGGAGGGACAGGTGCCGGTAAGAATACGAATGATCTTTTTAGCCGTATACAACAGCTTCCGCCTAATTCATTTCCTGTAATGAATCCTAATAATTCATGGGGAGGAAGCAGTAATTGGTCTAATCCGTTGGCTAATATTACAGAACGTGGTTATTGGAAACAAAATTCGAGAAATATTAATTCTGCTTTAAGGTTGACGGAGAATTTGGATATGCTGCTTCCCGGACTTAGTGTTTCCGGTGCTATATCTTTTAATAGTTATTATTTGGGATATTCTAATAGATATGCTAATTATGAGTATTATGCGTTAACGGGTAAAGATGTTGAAGGAAAATATTTGTATTCTGAACCTTTTGGTAAAAAAGAACAGTTAACGATTGATGATTCAATGTCCGATCAATGGAGGAATACGACGGTAGAGGGATCATTGAATTATAAAGGTTCTTTTGGCAGAAACGATATAGATGCTTTACTTTTATATTCGTATGAGAATGAGACATACGGACAACAACAACCTTTTATACATGTCGGTATGGGAGCACGTATGACTTATGCATATGCCCGAAAATATATAGGTGAGTTTTCTATGGGATTACAAGCTGCTGAAACGTTTAAAAATGGAAATCGCGCCGGATTTTTCCCGGCAGGGTCTATCGCTTGGGTTATTTCAGAGGAAGATTTTTTGAAAGAAAATAATTTGATAAGACTTTTGAAACTCAGGGCATCATATGGTTTGACCGGAAATGATAAGATTAATGGTGACAGACGCTTTATGTATGATCAGGAATATGGAGGAGCAGACGGGTATAATTTTGGAATTAGTAATAGTAATTTTTCCGGTTTCAGACAGCTTAGATTGGCCAATCCGGATATTTCATGGGAGAAAGATAAAAAGATGAATATAGGATTTGAGGCGAATTTAGGAGGAAAATTGGATCTTTCGTTCGATTATTTTCACAATCGTAGATCGAGTATCTTATGTTTACCGAATCGGAGTATTCCTTCTTATATGGGAGCAGAATTACCGTATCTGAATATTGGAAAAACTAAAAATACCGGTTTTGAAGCATCTATTACTTATCATGACCGTATCGGTAAAGATTTTGAATATTATATAAAGACAGATATGTGGATGGCCAAGAATGAGATATTATATATGTCTGAAGATATTAGGGCCGAGAATAATGGACATTTGTATAAGACGGGGCATCGTATCAACCAACCTTTTTATTTGGAATCATTGGGGTATTACACACAAGAGGATATTGATAATCAGGACGTTGCAAAACCAACATGGAAAGAGGTTGTTCCTGGAGATTTGAAGTATAAAGATTGGAATGGAGATGGGATTATCGATAATAATGACAGTGCTCCTTTCGGTTATACGAATATTCCGGAAATAACGCTTGGGATGAATCTCGGATTTTCATATAGGAACATAGATTTCTCGGCATTTTTCCATGCAGCGTTGAATAGGAATGTGTATTTGGATGCTAGTTATTACAAGGCTTTTCAAAACAATGGTTCTGTTTCGGAATTTGCATTGAACCGGTGGACTTCGGACGAGACAGCACATACCGCAACCTATCCCCGGCTTTCTCTTACTAATGAACAAAATAATTATAGAACATCTACTTTTTGGATGCGTAATGGTAATTTTTTGAAATTGAGAGATGTAGAAGTCGGATATACTTTTAAAAATATTATTCCCGCAACAAAAGCCGATTTAAGGGTTTTTGTGAATGGAACCAATCTTTTTGCTGTGGATAATGTTGACGGATATGATTCAGAAAGGATTGGAGGTTATCCTGCAGTAAGAACGGTGAGTTTAGGAGCAAATATTCAGTTTTGATAAATACGAGAAAAAATGAGAAGTACGATAAATAAATATAATCTTATTTTTATGTTGTTCTTGTTTGGAGCATGTTCTGATCTGGACAGAGAATATTCGACCACTATGAATGAAGAGGCGATTGCCGTGGAATATGGCAATTTGCAGAAACAGGTTACTCATCTGTATGCAGGTATGCGTGACGGACATTATTTGATTGATAATGCGATGATGGCTTCGTTAAGTGATGAGGCCGAATATACCTTGCAGGGTAATGCGCAAGTCTTTAATTCCGGTTCTTGGAATCAGTATGTTAATCCGGATGATTTGTGGGCACATTATTATTCTTATATACGTCGTATAAATACCTATTTGGAATCTTCGGAAAAGTTTGAAGTGAATCTGGACGCATATAAATTTGATCCGAGTGAAAACGCACAAGAGATTTATAAAACGCGATTGAAGGATATTGCCAATTGGAAAAAAGAAGCCCGTTTTTTAAGAGCTTATTATCATTTTGAATTGGTAAAACGTTATGGCGGCATTCCGATTATGAAAACAGCTTTACCGTTGGATGCAGATTTTAAAAATATTCATCGAAATACGTTGCAAGAATGCGTTGATTTTATAGTTAATGAATGTTCTATTTTGGGTGGAGAAGGCGAAAATGGTGATGAAGATGCTTTACCAATAACTTATAATAATGATAATTTAGGAAGAGTGACAAGAGGGGCTGCTTTGGCTTTAAAAAGTCGGTTATTGCTATATGCGGCCAGTGATTTGTGGAATACGGATTCATGGGCACAAGGATATTCACATCCCGAACTGGTGACCTTAGAACAGAAAGACCGTAGGGGCAGATGGGCGGAGGCCGCCGCAGCAGCTAAAGCAGTAATTGATTTGTCTGCCGAAGCCGGTTATGGACTAATGGAACGTTATTCGGATTTGGGAAAAGTAACTCAAAGCCCAGAATTGATATTGGTACGACGTATAAGCGGAAATACCAATACGTTTGAAAAATTGAATTTTCCAGCCGGATTTCCTAATGGGGAAGGACGAGTTACTCCTTCACAGAATTTGGTGGATGATTATGAAATGATTGATGGCAGTAAGTTTGATTGGAATAATCCGGAACATGCACTCTCTCCCTATAGTAATCGTGATCCCCGTTTGGCCTTGTCGATATATACCAATGGCTCTTCATTTAAAAATACAACTATAGAAACATTTGAGGGAGGGGCACACAAAAGGATTAAGAACGGGACAATGACCGGATATTATTTGAGAAAGTTTGTAGATTCTAATATCGATTTGATGGTGAATGGTACAAGTAATCATCCCTGGGTGATCTTTCGTATTTCCGAGATTTACTTGAACTATGCTGAGGCTTTGAATGAGAGTAATCCCGGACATCCGGATATTCTGACTTATGTGAATAAAACAAGAGGCCGTTCTGATGTTAAGATGATTCCGATTGGAGATACGGATCAGGATGTGTTACGTAAAAGAATAAGAAATGAGAGACGGATTGAATTAGCTTTTGAGGATCATCGTTTATGGGACGCCCGGAGATGGATGATTGCGACGGATGTGCTTAATGCTGATTTGACAGGTGTTGAGATACGTAAGAATGAAAATGAAACATTTACTTATAAAAAAATCAATGTTGAAAAGAGAGTCTTTTCACCTAAAATGTATTTCTATCCTATACCGGGATCGGTCATTTTGAATGAGCAAGTAATGGCTGCTGGTTGGCCGCAAAATCCATTATGGTAAATTTCTTAACGAATAAAAATATAAAGTATATGAAAAAGATGATATATAGAGCATTGTCATTGTTGCTGGTTATCTTGTTACATGCATGTGAATATAAAGATATTTATGATGCAGGATCTGAATATCCGGTTGATAAAGTATACATAGCGGGGACTTATGAAAGTATTATTTATAAGGTTGATCAGATTGTAGAAACAGAAAATGCTCCGTTTCGTTATAAAATCGATGTAGAGAATAATAAGGTTTTGATACCTTTGGGTATATACCGGTCATCGGTATGGAGTAATAATGATGTGAGTGTTGAATTGGGTATTGATAATGATACGATACCTGCTCTTATCGATTCGGAGGAATTAGTGGGTGAAGATGGTACTATTCCTGAAATTTTGCCTGCAGATAAATATCGGTTGGATACGGAAATACATATTGCAAAAGGAGAAGATTTAGGACAATTGAATTTGACTGTGGATATCCCTTTTTTATTGGATAATCTGGATAAAAGATTTGTATTAGGTATAAGGATACTAAATTCGAACGCAGAGATCAATGAAAAAATGAGTCTTATTGTTGTCGACATTACATCGGGTTTTATAGAGCCTCAACCGGATTTTACTTTTGAAATGGACGAAAAGAAACCATTTGAGGTCTCTTTCTCCAATAAATCTGTTTTCTGTTTGGATTATGAATGGGATTTTGATGACGGGTCGTCAACGGTTAACGAGAAAGAGCCTCAGAAGCATGTGTTTCCCGGGGTTGGAATTTATAATGTAAAACTGACTTCGAAGGGTACGCGTGGAAATCTGGTTACGAAAGAAAAGGTGGTTCATATTTGGGAGGATATTACGGATATTTACATAAAAAATGGTGGAAATCCTTTCCAGAAAGCAGGATTGGTTTCCGGACGTGTCGACTGCCTGAAAGATTGGAACTGTACTGAAAATGTATTGTCGACTTATAATTCGTCTAAGAAAATATATGTAGGCGGTTATCAGGGAGATAATGGTGGAGTGATGGATTTTTATGCAAATAAAGCAACGACGGGTGCATTGGAAAATGCTAAAATTTATCAAACCACGGATTTACCGGAAGGAGCTTATTATGCAGCTTTTGTTCCGTTTAGTTTTGTTGGAAAAAATAATTGTTATTTTGTAGTAACTAAGGGAACGGAACTTCCTGATCTTGAGGATGTGGAAAGTAATCCTAATGTTATTGCTTATCTTCATTGGGATGAGACAATAGAGATAACAAAACAGGGTATGGAATTTGAAGTATCAGCAAGCGGACCTGTGACAATCGGTTTTGTCGTATCTAATGATGAGGGAGGACGTGTCAAAATAAAATCGGTTTCTTTAGCTAAATAATTAAGTAAATGATGGATATTATGTTAAGAAAATGTTTTCTATTATATGCTGTTGTGGCATTTTTCACTTCTTGTTCTCTTTCTGATAGTTCGAAAATGCAAGAAACCGGAGCGGTAAAATGGCCGGAAATTACACAGGAGATGAGACCATGGACCCGTTGGTGGTGGTTTGGGAATGTCTTGACTGAGAAAGATATTACAGCTGCTTTGGAATCGTATCGGAAAGCAGGAATAGGAGGGGTTGAAATTACTCCTGTATATGGAGTCAGGGGGGAAGAAAGTAAATTTATTGATTTTCTATCTCCAGAATGGATGGATAAATTAGTGTATACCCTTGCTGAGGCTAAACGCCTTGGCATGGGGGTAGATATGGCGAATACATCCGGATGGCCGTTTGGTGGGCCTTGGGTCGATGAGGATATGGCCTGTAAAAGTATGTTGTCAAAAACGTTTGAGTTACAAGAGGGGGAGAGACTGGCTGAGAGAATAGAATATGTCCGTCAACCGCTGGTTTATACTCAAAACGGTTCGAAAGTGAATATTGACGATGTGAAAGAACCTGTCACTGCGAACCGGAATTTGCAAGAGAATTGTTATGCACAGATTTGGTATAAAAAAAGTTTGCCGTTGATTACTGTCACAGCGAATAAGAAACGGGTAGGGCAGGTTGGATTTACAGAAACCATAGATCTTACGGATAGGGTGAAAAACGGTTTTTTAGACTGGACTGCTCCTAAGGGAGATTGGTTGATTTGTGCTTTGTTTCAAGGCAATCATGGTAAAATGGTGGAACGTGCGAGCCCTGGTGGTGAAGGGAATGTAATCGATCATTTTTCGGAGCATGCAATCAGTGAATATTTGAAAAAGTTCGACGAAGCATTTGCCGGATATGATTTGAGTTATTTAAGATGTTATTTTAATGACTCTTATGAAGTGGATGATGCAGTTGGATGTGCAAATTGGACTCCGGATTTTCTGAAAGAGTTTAAACGAGTTTGTGGATATGATTTAAAACAATATCTTCCGGCTCTTTTAGGCTTGGCAGATGATGATACTAATAGTAGGGTTTTACACGATTATCGTATGGTTATCTCTGATTTGTTATTAGAACGATTCACTCGAAAATGGCAGTTGTGGGCTGAACATCAAGGAAAAGGTATTCGGAACCAGGCACACGGTTCTCCGGCTAATGCTCTGGATTTGTATGCGGCCAGCGATATTCCGGAAACAGAAGGGAGTACGATTACGGATATAAAAAGTGCTTCTTCGGCTGCTCATTTGATGGGAAAGAAGCTAACGTCAGCAGAATCAGCAACTTTGTTAAATGAACATTTTCAAACCAAATTGGCTGATGTCAAGATTGCCAATGATAAATTTTTATTGGGAGGTGTAAATCATATTTTTTATCATGGTACGGCTTATTCTCCTCAAAATGCTTCTTGGCCGGGATGGCTGTATTATGCAGCGGTACATTTTACTCCATCCAATAGTTTTTGGGATGATTTCGGAGCACTCAATAACTATGTTGCCTGTTCACAAAGCTTTTTGCAGGCAGGAAAACCATCTAACAATTTATTGCTTTATTATGGAATTTCTGACCTTTGGTCTACTCCCGGAAAAGAAATGTTTCATTACTTCCATTCTTTTAAAACGGTAACAATGGATGAATGCGGACGTTATCTCTGGCTAAACGGATATTCATGGGATGCTGTGTCTGACCAACTATTACAAGAGGTGAAAGTCGGGAAAGATGGTGTTTCTGCCGGAGGGAATACATATAAGATGATTGTGGTTCCTAAAATAAAACATATGCCTTTAAAGACATTTGAACGATTGATGGAGTTGGTGAAGGCCGGTGCTACCGTTGCTTTTTATGGTACGCTTCCTTCCGATGTTCCGGGGTTGATTGATTTAGAACACGACAGAAATAAATTGTTCTCTTTGAAAGATAGACTTAGATTTGTAGAAAAGGGGAAAGTGTGTATTGCTCAATATGGAAAAGGCAAATTTATAACCTCAGGGACCATCTCGGATTTGATGAGTGAATCGGGGATTATTTCCGAAAGTATTTGTAAACAGGGATTACAGTGTGTCAGGCGACTAAAAGAAGACGGGAATTTCTATTATTTTATTTTGAATCCTAAAGATAAAGAATTTTCAGATTGGATAACTTTGAATGCGGATTATAAATCGTGTGCATTATATAATCCAATGACAGGAAAAGACGGTTATGCGCGGACGCGTGAGAAGAGTGGGCAGACAGAACTATGGCTTAGTTTGAAACCCAATGAATCGATGATAGTCGAAACATTCAGTCAAAAGTATACGGGTGATTTGTATCCTTATTATACACCGATAGGCGAAGAGGTTATTTTGAATAATAATTGGACGATTTCTTTTGTGAAAGGTGGTCCTGTATTACCGGAAGCGAGAAATGTTACAGAATTGGAGTCATGGACAGAATATGGAGAAGACTACGCAGCTTTTTCAGGGACTGCTGAATATACAACTCGTATACCAGCATTACCGGGAAAAGCAGATGCTTGGTTACTTCATATAGAGCATCTGTATGAGAGTGCTGCGATATACGTGAATAATAAATATCTGGGAACTCTTTTTAATGCTCCATATACAATAGAGATACCAGCTTCTGTATTGAAAGGAAATGATGAACTGAAAATTAAAGTATCCAACCTTATGGCAAATCGTATTTCTTATATGGATAAAAGAGGATTGGAATGGAAGATTTTTTATAATGCGAACATCGATTCAAAAGGACGAATGAACATTGGAAAGGATGGGAAACTTGACGCAGGAAACTGGAAACCCCGACCATCAGGAATCTCGGGTAAAGTTATATTAAGGCCGCTTTCTTGTATCAAATAGTGGCAAGTATAAAGTTATAATCATTCGTATAGTTCACATTAAGATAAAAAATGTTATATGCTTATGAAGTCAATAATTTACTGGTCTGCATTGTTGTCAAGTACATTAATTGTGCTCCAATGTACAAATTACCAAAAAACAACTCAAAAAGATGATATTTTGAGAGAGCGAGACCTTGCTTATAAAGACAGTTTTTCCGCATCTGCTTATTATGAAGACCTCTATAACAGTGCTGAAATGAAGTATGCATTTAAAGGTACGACATCTGAGGAAGTCGATGTTTGGCAGACAGAATTTAGAGATAAATTAAAAGAAAGATTAGGGATCAGTCAGTTAGAAAAGCAGTTGGCTTCATTTAAAATTAAAGCCAGGAAAATCAATTCTGAAGATATCGGATATGCTATTAGAGAGAGATGGGAAATATGGACTGAACCGACTGTTCCCCTGCCGTTTGTGCTTTTATTACCTAAAAATAAAGAAGGAAACCTGCCTTTAATGATAACACCGCACGGACATGGGAAAAATACGGAAACCTACGCCGGAATATATCTCTCTGAGCAGGAGCGTATTGAGGGCGAGATTGGCGAAAGAAATGTTGCTGTACAAGCAGTGCAGAACGGTTTTATTGCCATAGCTCCTACTTCAAGAGGATTCGGAAAGACACGTACTTCGGAAGATAAGGCAAAGGATGTACCATATTCTTGTCGTACGCTATTAATGCAAGACTTATTGGTTGGGCGAACTCCTATAGGTGATAGAGTGTGGGATATTTCTAAGTTGATAGATTGGGCATTGGCAGAGCTGCCCGTTGATAAGTCTAATATTATTGTTTCTGGTAATTCGGGAGGTGGGACGACGACTCTTTTTGCCGGAGCATGCGATACTCGTATTTCGATGTCGATTCCATCTTCCTATTTTTGTACTTTTACAGGGAGTATTGGAACAATGTATCATTGTGACTGTAATTATGTTCCGGGAATATTGGAGTATGGTGAAATGTCTGATATCGCAGGGTTGATAGCCCCTCGCTTTTTTTGTACTTTGAATGGAAAAGACGATACAATGTTTCCTCTCAAGGAAACTCAGAAAGCTTTTATAAATCTGAAGAAAATATATACGGCTGCCGGTGTTCCGGATAATTGCGAACTTTACATTGGCAATGGAGGGCATCGCTATTACAAAGAAGGTGCATGGAATTTTATAAATAAACATTTATTGAAATAACAAATGTTTATAAAAGATAGTTGAATTACTTATAGTATAAATCAATCTTAAAATAGTAGTAGAAAATTTATACTATAAGTAATTTCTATTTGGAGGTGATAATAAAAAGTTATAGCACATAAATAGAAACGATTGGCATAGCCCATAAACTAAGCATATCTTTGCAGCCGAAAAAATAATTAAATAATAAAGATATGGCTTTAGCGATTACAAGAACATTAAAGGCAAATAATAAAACTGTTTATGTGTCTTTACTTTCTATTTTAACTTTTTTCTTGTTGTTAGACTACATTCCAGGAATGCACGCCCTTTCCGCATGGGTAACCCCTCCTTTAGCTCTCTTTTTAGGATTAGCATTTGCATTGATCTGTGGGCAGGCACATCCAAAGTTTAATAAGAAAACCTCAAAATATTTATTGCAATATTCAGTAGTCGGTTTGGGGTTTGGTATGAATCTTGATTCTGCTTTAGCTTCCGGTAAAGAAGGTATGGAGTTCACAATTATTTCTGTTATTGGTACCTTACTGATCGGGTGGTTTATTGGCCGCAAGGTATTGAAGTTGGATCGTAATACCTCCTATTTGATCAGTTCCGGTACTGCTATTTGTGGAGGGAGTGCTATTGCTGCTGTTGGACCGGTGGTGAAAGCAAATGATAGTGAAATGTCTGTGGCATTAGCTACCATTTTCATTCTAAACGCAATTGCATTGTTTATCTTTCCGGTTATTGGTCACGCTTTGGGTATGAGCCAGCATGAATTCGGAACATGGGCTGCCATTGCTATTCATGATACGAGTTCTGTTGTTGGAGCAGGAGCAGCGTACGGTGAAGAAGCTTTGAAGGTAGCTACTACTATAAAATTGACTCGTGCTCTTTGGATTATTCCGATGGCATTTGCAACTTCGTTTATATTCAAAAGCAAGGGACAAAAAATAAGTATTCCCTGGTTTATTTTCTTCTTTGTACTGGCTATGATAGTAAATACTTATCTCTTAGGTAGTGTTCCGGAGTTAGGGTCTGCTATTAATGGCTTGGCTCGTAAAACTTTGACTATAACCATGTTTTTCATAGGTGCTTCTCTTTCTATGGATGTAGTAAGGTCGGTAGGGTTAAAGCCATTGATTCAAGGTATATTGCTGTGGGTTGTTATTAGCTGTAGTACACTGGCATATATTTATTGGTTTTAAGAAGGTTGATCAGCTATTGATTGATAAAAAAGGATAAAAACAAAAGGCTGTGCAGGGATTACTAATCCAATTGCGCAGCCTTTAATTTTCAATCTTTAATTTTACTTATGTTCTTTCAGTTTTTCAAATATTAATGCTTCAAGTTCTTCTGCCAATTCCGGATTGTCGGCGATACACTGTTTAGCAGCGTCACGTCCTTGTCCCAGTTTAGTATCATTGTAACTATACCATGAACCACTTTTCTTAATGATTCCCATATCAGCTCCCAGATCGATCACTTCACCGGAACGGGAAATACCTTCGCCGAACATGATATCGAACTCTGCTTTACGGAAAGGAGGTGCCACTTTATTCTTCACTACTTTCACCTTAGTCTGTTTACCGATAACTTCTTCGCCATCTTTTATTTGTTGAGAACCACGGATGTCCAAACGTACAGAGGCATAGAATTTTAATGCGTTACCACCGGTAGTCGTTTCCGGGTTACCAAACATTACACCGATTTTCTCACGCAACTGATTGATGAAAATACAAGTAGTGCGGGTTTTGCTTACTGCAGAAGTTAGTTTACGTAGTGCTTGAGACATCAAGCGTGCCTGTAAGCCAACTTTGTTATCCCCCATATCGCCTTCAATTTCGGCTTTCGGTGTTAACGCTGCCACAGAGTCTACAACAATAATGTCAATGGCAGAAGAACGGATTAACTGCTCTGCAATTTCCAATGCCTGTTCTCCGTTATCCGGTTGAGAGATAAAGAGATTGTCTACATCTACTCCCAACTTTTCTGCGTAGAAGCGGTCGAATGCATGTTCAGCATCAATAAATGCTGCAATACCTCCTGCCTTTTGTGCCTCAGCAATGGCGTGGATGGCCAGAGTTGTTTTACCGGAAGATTCCGGACCATAGATTTCAATTATTCTACCACGTGGATAACCACCTACGCCAAGAGCTGCGTTTAATGCGATTGATCCGGTAGGGATAACCTCCATTTCTTCTACAACTTCGTCACCCATTTTCATGATAGAACCTTTGCCGAAGCTCTTTTCTATCTTGTCCATGGCAGCCTGTAAGGCTTTTAGTTTTTCGCTTGATGCCATATTATTTCCTGTTTCAAAATTAAGTTCGTCTTTCTTTGCCATACTATTTTAGTAGTTAGTAGTTAGAATTTAGTAGTCAGTATACTGACTGATTAGTCTTTATTTACTAAAATTTGAGCGGCGTGTTCTTTGGTTTTCACCTCTTTAGGTCCAATGATCCGTTCTATAATTCCTTCTTCGTTAATAAGGAAAGTAGTACGGAAGGTTCCCATGTATGCACGCCCATACAGTTTTTTTTCTCCCCATACACCGAATTCTTCTACTAATCTTTTGTCTGTATCGGCTATGAGAGTGAAGGGTAATTCGTTTTTAGCTATAAACTTCTGGTGTGATTTCTCATCATCTACACTTACACCGATCACTTCGTAACCGGCTTTACGCAGTTCTGAATAATTGTCACGCAAACTACAAGCCTGCGCTGTACATCCGGAAGTATTATCTTTTGGATAAAAGTAGATTACGATTTTCTTTCCTCTATAATTGCTGAGACGGATTTCCTCTCCTTTTTCGTTTACTCCTAATATTTCGGGAGCTTTATCTCCAACGTTTAATCCCATACTATTTTATAACTCTAAATCACCATCAAATACTTCATGCCAGGGCAATCCCTGTTTATTCAGTTGATCCATGAACGGATCCGGATCAAACTCTTCTACATTATTCACACCCGGACGTTTCCACTCTCCTTTGAAGAACATCATAGCACCGATCATTGCCGGTACACCGGTAGTGTAACTGACTCCCTGCATGCCAGTTTCCTTATAAGCTTCCTGGTGGCTACAATTGTTGTATACGTAGTATGTGCGTTCTTTGCCATCTTTCAATCCCCGGATACGACAACCAATGGAAGTTTCGCCCTCGTAGTTTTCGCCCAGTTCCTGTGGATTAGGCAATACGGCTTTGAGGAATTGTAACGGGATGATTTCTGCGCCATTGTAATTGATTGGATCAATACGGGCCATACCAATATTCTGAATTACGCGCAGGTGAGTCAGATATTCCTGACCGAAAGTCATCCAGAAGCGTGCACGCTTGATCGTAGGGAAATGTTTTACCAATGACTCCAACTCTTCATGATAGAGCAGATATGAATCGCGCGGACCGATATTGGGATAGGTAATATCTTTGTGAATCTCAAGTGGCCCGGTAGTTACCCATTTACCATCTTGATAATAACGTCCGTTTTGGGTGATTTCACGGATATTAATTTCCGGATTGAAATTAGTGGCAAACGCTTTATGATGATTACCTGCATTACAGTCTACGATGTCCAGATACTGAATTTCGTCGAAATAATGTTTAGCTGCATATGCCGTATAGATTCCACTTACACCCGGATCAAAACCACAACCCAAGATAGCTGTCAGCCCGGCTTCTTTGAAACGATCGTGGTAAGCCCATTGCCAGCTATATTCAAAATGAGCTTCATCTTTGGGCTCATAGTTCGCAGTATCCAGATAGTTCACTCCAGCTTTCAGACAAGCTTCCATAATGGTCAGGTCTTGATAGGGGAGGGCAACATTGATAACCATTTCCGGTTTGAAGTCATTGAATAAAGCTACCAGCTCGTCTACGTTATCAGCATCTACTTTGGCTGTTTTTATATTAGGGTTACCAATGGCTTTCACGATGTCATCACATTTGGATTTAGTGCGGCTGGCAATCATAATGTCAGTAAATACATCGGCATTTTGTGCCACTTTGTGCGCAACGACGGTACCTACACCGCCTGCACCGATAATAAGAACTCTACCCATTTTCTTTAATATGAGAATTAAAAATTAAGAATTTAAGACTTGTTTAAGGAACAAATATACGGTATTATTTTTATAAAATCATCCCCTCTTTCCTTATTTATTTATAACGAAGCAACGTGCCACTTTCAAATTCAAGAATTTTACGGGCGTACAACCAGCTTTCAAAACGTGTGTCCTGTTTAAATTCTATTTGGATAGGATTGCCCAATGCCAGACGACATTCATCTGTAGTCATACCCTCCTTTATTTTACCTTGGGCAATTAGTTTCCAATTCTCTTCTGTGATGTAAGGGTACTGTTTCCGGATATTCCCAAACGCGAAGATATCTTCTATGTAATTCTCGTTTTTGGTAATTATATCATATTTCAGATCTACTTCAGTCTCATAAATACTTCCGTTTGCATCTTCCAGAGTTAGCATAGCCACTGTTTTTGGAAGTTCTACGGAAATATCTTTTATCTGCAACGGAGTGTAACGTAGCAGGCGTACTTCTAATGCTGTGGTATTTCCTTCTACTTTCATGTTGCATTTTGTACTCATTGTTTGTTTAGGATAGACGGACATGCCGATGTATTTGTTTTTTAAGTTTTCAAGTGTTAATGCGTTTTGATTATTGAATGAGAATGCGTTTGGAAAATATTTAGTTTTCTTATCTGCCTGAAAGTCCGCCTTATCCATGCCGGAATTTGTCCTGGATAAAGCTACCTCAACATAATATGAATTACCTTTTGTGTCTTCAAAAACAATTTTTACCGGATAGGCTTTACTGCCTACTCCTATATTTGTGATTGTAACTTTTTCATTTTCGGCAATTTGTACTGTCTTATAACCTGAATAGCTATTACTGTCGTCTATCCGTGCACTGGTGATGTGAGTGTAAACAACTTTACCGATAAGTAATTCTCGTGCCTTGTCTACATCGGGTAAATATACCAGGCCGCTAATGTTGGCACGTGGGTTTTGCTCACAAATATCATTAAGGCGTAGGTTTTTGAATTCGGAATAATACTTCTTTCCTTCGCAGTTAAAGATGAAGCGGGTAGAGTAATTGATACCCACGTAGGTCTCCTTTTCTTTCTCTTCTGTACCCTGAAACTCGAAAATTTTGTGTTTAAGCTTATTACTATCTACTTCTTTTTCTGTTTCGTAAGAGTTGAAGATTGGAATAAAAAGCTCATTGCCATCAGGAATAAACATGAATTTTAATCCGGGTGTCCATTTACATAAGAGTTGCAACGGAAAGTTGTTTTCAATGAATTGTTCTTCTTCGCTCATGCTACTACTTTTTTGCTGAGGTGTCGTCACAAGATAATCATTCTGAGCTGTAATGGTTACAATTCTCAGAATAAGGCAGAGGAGAATAAATGTAATTCTTTTCATCTTCATTTGTATTTCATGAACCATTGAATTGTCTGTTCTGTTAATATTAAATTAGACAAATGTATGAACTTTATGTTATTTTTGATATATTTGCGCCCATATTTAACTTAAACGTTATTGAATAATGAAAAAAGTATTAGTTTCTATTTTCATTGCAGGTGCAGCACTTGCAATGTCATCTTGCCGCTCTTCCAAAGAGGCGACTTCTTTATCTTCTATGAATGGTGAATGGAACATTGTTGAGATAAACGGTACAGCTGTCGTACCAGGTCAAGGTCAGCAGATCCCTTTTATAGGCTTTGATACTACCACTGGAAAAGTATATGGTTACACCGGATGTAATCGTTTAATTGGATCAATTGATGTGAATGCGAAAGCAGGTACAATTGATTTGGGAGCATTGGGCAGTACTCGTATGGCTTGTCCGGACATGACCCTTGAACAGAATGTATTGAGTACTTTGGGACAGGTGAAGGGATATAAAAAAATGGGGAAAGCAACAATGGCTCTCTGTAATGCTTCCGATCGTCCTGTTGTTATACTTCAAAAGAAAGCTGCCGATGTGAAAGTGACTGATTTGAAGGGTGAATGGAACATTACGGAAGTGAATGGAGAAGCAGTTCCTACAGGTATGGAGAAACAGCCTTTCATTGCTTTTGATGTGAAAGAACAGAGAATTCATGGCAATGCCGGATGTAACCTGATCAATGGTGGTTTCAAAACGGAGGAGGGGAATGCTCTTTCAATCTCTTTCCCAGCTGTAGCATCTACCATGATGGCATGTCCTGATATGGAAATCGAAGGCAAAATTATGAGCGCCCTGAATGAAGTGAAATCGTTTGGTAAACTTGCCGGTGGTGGCATTGGCTTGTATGATGCGAATAATACTTTAGTATTAGTGCTTACCAAGAAATAGAGAAAAGTATATATTAAATAAGTATAGTGTAGCCTCGGATGAACAAATGTTGTACATCCGGGGCTATGTGTTTATGTCTGAAAATAAGGAAGGTAGATGGCTTTTGCCTTAGAGAAGTACTCTTTTCTTCGGTGAGGAGCGCTGTACGACATGTACATCTCGTACAGCGCGACATGTGCATCTCGTGCAGTACGACATGTGCATCTGGTACAGTACGACATGTGCATGTCGTACATCGTTCCTTACCAACCTTGTACAGGTTGAGTCCTATCATACGCTATGAAGGTCTTACTGAAGTATTGCTTTATCCTTTTTATCCTTTATTTTTTAGTATGATCCAGATAATGACTGGAGCACCAAAGAGGGCTGTCACGGCATTGACGGGGAGTGTACCTTGAAAACCAGGCATTTGTGAAATAAGGTCACATATTAATAGGATGATGGCTCCGCACAGCATAGAAGCCGGAAGAATAATCCGGTGATTAGGAGTCTGGAATAATCCGCGGGCAATATGAGGCATTGTAATCCCAATAAAAGCAATTGGTCCGGTGAAAGCCGTTGAAGTGCCTGCTAATAGTGCTGTAGCGAGAATAATCCATAAACGTAGTTGGGTGACAGAAATACCCAGTCCGCTGGCGTAGTTTCTACCTAAGAGCAATACATTCAACTGTTTTTGCAAAAGTAGCGCCAGAAAGATTCCACTGATAATGATGGGAGCCATTACTGCCATTTGTCCCCAACCGACAGAAGACAGGCTACCGAATGTCCAGGTAATGAATAGTTTCAGTGTGTCCGGATTGCTCATGCTTTGCAGAATACTTACTATTGCTCCGGCAAAATAACCGAACATCATGCCTATTATTAACAAAGAAACAGTCTGCGGTATGCGAATGGACACGATTATAACCAACAATAGTACACATACTGCTCCGATAATAGCAGCCATAACCTGTCCCCATCCGGTAATGAGCCAAAGGGGAAGGGTAGAAGTTCCTAATGTAAGTAAGGCAACTCCCAGGCTGGCACCGGAAGTAACTCCCAATACGTCGGGGCCTGCCAATGGATTATGAAACAGTGTTTGCATCAGTACGCCGGCTACGGAGAGGGCTCCTCCCGCCAGTATGGCAGTAATAGCTTTAGGTAGCCGGTGATTTAATATGATTTCATGATAAATAAGATTATCGCTGTTTCCTGTTAAGGTTGCCCACACATCAGATAATGACAGGTTGACACTGCCAATAGCGATATCGGCCAAAAAAGCACAAATCAGCAATCCGCCTAACAAAAAAAACAGAGGATAATTTTTCATTATTTCAGTCGTTCGTAATAGGTTAGTTCGTATTCAGATAAGAGGCTGGGATGGGAGATTTTAATCATGTCATTCAGTAGTAAATCAGGACGTGCAACTCCGCTTTCCCAGTAGTCATTTCCCCCGGTAGCATTTATTCGTTTGTTTGTGTTGTACACGTTGCCTTCTTTGTAGGCTTTGAAAAGTTTGTATTTGCTATCTGTTTTTCCTAATTCTTCGAGTGAAGAAGCCTGTGCCCCTATCCATATATCCGCCTGGTTGAAGTTCACCAATACCTCTTCTATATTACTGGGGATACTGGTGCTGGTTGAATCTTGTGAGTATTTGTACGAGGCTCCGGCATCACGAAACAATTGGGCTGTATAGCTTTTACCACCTGGTAATGACCAGGTACCGCGATAATCCTGTCCGGAGAAGATAGATGGAGCATATGAGAGTACCAGTGCTTTCATTTTTGAATCGTTATAGCGTTGTTCTATTTCGGTATATATACTGTCAGCTAATGCTTCTTTATCAAAAAAGGCCCCGATAAATTTAATCCATTCGGCACGTCCCAGCAAAGTTGGTTCTTGCCACTCTATATTATATATAATATTAAGTCCTGTTTGCCGCATTCGTTTGCTATTCTCATCTTCGGTATTATAAGCAGTAGTCATGACGGCTTGTGGATGGAGTAGGAGCAGGTTCTCTATATCGAGATTGAAAGCATCTCCCAAATCCTTAATTTGTCCTTTTTCTACTCCCTTTAGAATAGCCGGGTTATAAATATAATCAGAATTGCATACTCCCGTCACTTTGTCAAGTTCTCCTAACAGTTCGAGGAAGCCGAGGTGGGTAGCTGAATTTGTCATCAGGCTCTTCAACGGAATAGTAATCTTATGTCCGTCTTCGGGCACTGCAATTTTCTCATCTTTAACGAGATAATATTTATCATATATTTCTCCCGGTTTCCAGGGGTTATATACAGTAACAATGGTATAATTATCGGCATGTGCTATGCCGAAACCTTGGGCTTGTGACAGAGAAACGGGAGTACCATCCTGTAGCACTGTTTCCTTTTTTGTTTTTCCGCCATAGGCTGTCAACAAAACAAAAAGGCAGATGTATAAAATACGGTTTGTCATATCAGGTTTGTATAAATTAGAAACTACTAACTTCCAACCACAAAGATAAGAATTTATTTTTTCCATCGAACCAGAGCCGATTACATTTGTTGTATGAAGCAATCATGCTTGCGGCCCTGTGCCTGCTGCGGCAGCTTCTAACGTTAAAAACTGTCGTTTTGGCAGAAAATATGTCACTAACTAATGTAATTTCCTTTTGGCACACGGTTTGTTTTTTAGTTGTCGTCCGTTTGAAAGATATCCTTGAAAAAGGCGCTGAACGACAACCGGACAAAAGGAAATTAGAATAATAAATAATATAAAAGTATAAAGATCATGGGAAAAATTATTGGTATTGACTTAGGAACAACAAATTCATGTGTTTCTGTATTCGAAGGAAACGAACCGGTAGTAATTGCAAACAGCGAAGGTAAACGTACAACTCCTTCTATTGTTGCATTTGTTGATGGTGGCGAACGTAAAGTAGGTGATCCTGCAAAACGTCAGGCTATCACAAATCCGACAAGAACAATTTTCTCTATTAAACGCTTCATGGGTGAAAATTGGGACCAGGTGCAAAAAGAAGTAACCCGCGTTCCATATAAAGTAGTAAAAGGTGATAATAACACTCCGCGTGTTGATATTGATGGTCGTCTTTACACTCCGCAGGAAATTTCTGCAATGATTTTGCAGAAAATGAAAAAAACTGCTGAAGACTATCTTGGACAAGAAGTAACAGAAGCAGTTATCACTGTACCTGCATACTTCTCTGATTCACAACGTCAGGCTACTAAAGAAGCCGGACAGATTGCCGGACTGGAAGTAAAACGTATCGTAAATGAACCGACTGCTGCTGCACTTGCTTACGGTCTTGATAAGGCACACAAAGACATGAAGATTGCCGTATTCGACCTTGGTGGTGGTACATTTGATATCTCTATCCTTGAGTTCGGTGGTGGTGTGTTTGAGGTGCTTTCTACTAATGGTGATACTCATCTTGGTGGTGATGACTTTGACCAGGTAATTATCAATTGGTTAGTTGAAGAATTCAAGAATGATGAAGGTGCTGATCTTACCCAGGACCCGATGGCTTTGCAACGTTTGAAAGAAGCTGCTGAAAAAGCTAAGATTGAATTATCTTCTTCTACAAGTACAGAAATCAACTTACCGTATATCATGCCGGTAGGTGGTGTACCTAAGCACTTGGTCAAGACATTGACACGTGCTAAATTTGAATCTCTGGCCCATAATTTGATTCAGGCTTGTCTTGAACCATGTAAAAAAGCAATGCAGGATGCAGGTCTGGGTAACTCTGATATTGATGAAGTAATCCTTGTAGGTGGTTCTTCACGCATCCCTGCCGTACAGAAACTGGTTGAAGATTTCTTTGGTAAAACTCCTTCTAAGGGTGTTAACCCCGATGAAGTAGTAGCTGTCGGTGCTGCTGTACAGGGTGCTGTGTTAACAGACGAAATCAAAGGCGTGGTATTGTTGGATGTTACTCCGTTGTCAATGGGTATTGAAACACTGGGTGGTGTGATGACTAAGTTGATCGATGCTAACACAACTATTCCCGCACGTAAGAGTGAAACATTCTCTACTGCTGCTGATAATCAGACAGAAGTAACTATTCATGTGTTGCAAGGTGAACGTCCGATGGCTGCACAGAATAAATCAATCGGTCAGTTCAACCTGACAGGTATCGCTCCGGCTCGTCGTGGTGTACCCCAGATTGAAGTAACATTCGATATCGATGCTAACGGTATCTTAAAAGTATCTGCTAAAGATAAAGCTACTGGTAAGGAACAAGCGATCCGTATTGAAGCTTCCAGTGGTTTGAGCAAAGAAGAAATTGATAAGATGAAAGCAGAAGCAGAAGCTAATGCTGAGGCAGATAAGAAAGAACGTGAGAAGATTGATAAACTGAATCAGGCTGACAGTATGATTTTCTCTACTGAAAATCAATTGAAAGAATTGGGTGATAAGTTGCCTGCTGACAAGAAAGCACCGATTGAAGCAGCTTTGCAGAAACTGAAAGATGCTCACAAAGCGCAGGATCTTGCAACTATTGACAGTGCTATGGCTGAACTGAATACTGCATTCCAGGCTGCAAGTGCTGAGATGTATGCACAGAGCGGTGCACAAGGTGGTGCTCAGGCTGGTCCGGATATGAACGGTGGACAACAAGCTGGTGGACAGTCTAATGGTGGACAGGATGAACATATTCAGGATGCTGACTTTGAGGAAGTCAAATGATTCCGATAAGTAAACAGATAATAAACAATAAGCAAAAGCGTGCAGCTCAATGAGTTGCACGCTTTTTGCGTTTATGGGGTTCATGGTTGCTATGTGTTTTCTATGGGCTTTTTTATCTCTTATTTGCGACATGTTTGCGACAAGACAAAAAAGTAGATAATGTGGTACTTAATCACATTTATACATACTAATACATACTTAAAAGTAGATAACATGCCAACAATCGGATTTGAAATCAAACGGAAGTGCAAGCTCTGCGGCAAAGTGTTTGTCGCAAAAACACTTGACAGTCACTATTGTTCCCCTAAATGTGGTAAAGTGGCTTGGAAACGCAAAAAGGATGCAAAGGATAGAAACACGAAGTTAGAAGCCATTGCCAAACAAGTATCAGACATCAGAGAGTACATTTCTGTAAAGGAAGCCGTCGCTATGTTCGGGGTGGAACGTAGCACCCTGTATCGCCTGATTAAATTGGGACGTATTCCAACTATCAACATGGGTACAAGGCTCACACGTATCAAACGCTCTGAAATGGAACGGCTTTTTATAAACAGACCGGAAAGTATCGCAGAGAAAGAAAAGCCTGTTCCTAAAACATACAGCTTAGAGCCGGAGGATTGCTATACCATTACTGAGATTTGTGAGAAGTACCATATTAATGACAGTTCAGTATGGGCACATATTAGAAAATACTCTATTCCTTCAAGACAAATAGGCAACTATGTGTATGTACCCAAGCAAGAAATTGATAATCTATATAAATCAGAAGTAGAATGAAGAAAGCATTACCTAATACCAAAGTGACCGTCAAACTCAGAAGGTCGAATTATAAAGAAGAGTGGTATCTGATTATAGAGTCGTACCCAGTGCACAAACGAGGTTCAACCCGCGCAAGCCGTGTGGTGGAATCCATTAACCGGACTATATCTACACCCATTTGGGATAAGTCATCCATAGCACGTATCTTGCCGGATGGAACATTCAATTATAAGCCTAAACGTGACTTGAATGGAATTATTCAATGCCGTTCAACGATAGACCAAGAGGCTTGTATCTATGCCGACAATGTGCGGAAGTTACGCCAACATGAATATGATAGTGCCATCCTCTTCACTGATAAGGAAAACGAAATCGCTGCACAGAATGAGCGGAGCGAACAGGATTTTATCAAGTATTTCAATGGTATTATAAGCACACGTCATCCCAATAGTTCCGATTCGATTATAGTCAACTGGAGGCGTGTAGGCGAACTGTTGAGAATGTATTCGCAAGGGCAGCCAATTCCATTCAAGGCGATTTCCGTTAAACTGCTTGAAGATATAAAGATGTTCCTTCTCCGTGCTCCAATGGGAGGGAATAAGAAAGGTACTATCTCACAAAACACGGCATCGACTTATTTCTCTATACTCAAAGCTGGATTGAAACAGGCATTCATTGATGAATATCTGACCGTTGATATAAGTGCGAAAGTAAAGGGAATAACAAACATTGAGAAACCTCGTGTTGCGCTTACCATGAATGAAGTGTAAATGTTGGTTGATACCCCTTGCAAGGATGATGTTTTGAAACGTGCGTTCTTGTTCTCTATTCTCACAGGATTGCGCCATAGTGATATTCAATCTTTGAAATGGAAACAGATTCAACAAACAAGTAAGGGAACATGGCAAGCGGTCGTTGTACAGCAAAAGACAAAAAGACCGGATTACAAGCCTGTCATCCAACAAGCACTTCAATTATGTGGCATACGTCCAAACGATGATGAAGCACTTGTTTTTGAAGGACTGACCGATGCCTCTTGGATTTCTCGTCCTCTGAAAGTCTGGATAGAAGCATCCGGTATCAAGAAGCACATCACCTTCCATTGTGGGCGACATAGCTACGCTTCGCTGTTGCTGGAAAATGGCGTTGACATATACACAATCAAGTCTTTGATGGGACATACAAACGTCAAAACTACGCAGATTTATACGCATCTTGTAAACGAACAAAAGGAGAAAGCCGCCAATACACTGTATATAGAAAATTTGGATTTATAGGTTGTGGTGGTTATATCCACCATTGAGCATCAACGACTTATGTAATACCAATCATATACTTACCACCATTTGCCCCTCATGAAGCATCGGCTTTTTGAGGGGTGTTTTGTAGCATTGAGACTTTCGGTGAGGAATGTGTTAGTCCCAATAATAGTTTATTTCCCTTTTATTATGTTTTCCAATAAATTCTCGTATTAATGAAACTTAAATCTGTCAGTGGTAAATGAGCGGTTGATTGGTGGCTTTCAAGCACCTATTTAGCACTCATAAACATCCCTATACTTTTGCGGCATCAACTTTAATACGAAGAAAATGGCTTATAAAGTAAATTCATTGGAGGAAATGCCGAATGCGTTGTCCTACTTGATTGAGTCCGTAGAAGTACTGCAATCCAAAGTAAATGCCTTGCAACATAAACAGACAAGTAATTCACCTAAGTGGATGGATATAGATGAGCTTTGCGCTTATCTTCCATCACATCCAGCCAAGCAAACGGTTTATGGATGGGTATCAACCAAACAGATTCCCGTACATAAAATAAATAAAGCGTTGGCTTTTCTGCAATCAGAGATTGATGATTGGTTGAAGAACAAATCGCATAAGACACAGGATGACTTAATGGAAGAAGCCAGACGATTTGTCGAATCTAAAAAGATTATCAGATGATGGAAACAACAGACTATTGTTTTTCATTCTTTCGCAAGCCCATTCAAAACATCGAACCGATAAGGGCGGTAGGTATTGTGGATGTGTATCGTTATATCATCGGGCATTATGCGCAACCGCAAACCGAAACCCTGCGTTCGATGCAATCTTCTCCCGAAGCAAAAAGATACAAAGCCACTCATTTTGACTATTGCACTTTTTCGGGATTATTTTGCAAGCGCAATGAGAAGGAACTGATTATGCACTCAGGATTGATGTGTTTGGATTTCGACCATGTGGAGAATATCGTGGAGCTAAAACAGCAATTGCTCAATCATGAATATTTTGATACGGAACTGTTATTTGTCAGTCCATCCGGTAATGGATTGAAGTGGATAATACCTGTTGATTTGAAAGGTTGGGAACATTCCCGGTATTTTAAGGCTGTTGCCAACTGTATCAAAGCAACAGGTTTGCCATTAGTGGATATGTCCGGCAGTGATGTGGCTCGTTCATGCTTCTTACCCTACGACCCACAAGCATATATTAACCCTAAATACAAAGATGATGTCGAAGAAAATATTTTCCGCCCAAGATTGGGAGAATGTCCCTTCTGAAATACAGCAGACATATATGCCAAGTATTGCTCCTATATATAATAAGGTGGCGGAAGATGTGGAATGTGTTGTCCGGGAGATAGAACAACGTGCCATTGATATAGCACCCTCCTACAAAGATTGGGTAGAGTTGGGTTTTGCTCTTGTGGATGGCTTGGGAGAGAACGGACGGGAGTATTACCATCGCATCAGTCGGTTTTATCCAGCCTATCAAAGGGAAGAAACAGACAAACAATATACGCATTGTCTGCAATCCAAAGGACAAGGCATTACTATCCGTTCTTTCTTCCATTTGGCAAATCAAGCCGGAATCTCATTGGCTCCGTTCGGCAAAGAACATTTATCCATTTTACCAAATATCCAAAATGGTAAAACGGGTAAATGGATAAAGTCAGAGGAAGAACTTCCTACATTTCCTGAATGTGTGTTTGAGCATCTTCCTCCTTTTCTAAATGAGGTTGTCAATAACTCCATTTCGGTAGATGACCGTGATACGATACTGATTGGGGCTATTGTGTGTTTGTCGGTATGCTTTCATAATATTTGTGGTGTGTACGATGAGCGTATTGTTTATCCGAATCTATACCTATTCGTTGTGGCAGATGCCGGTATGGGAAAAGGAGCATTGACCTTATGCCGAGAACTTGTAGCTCCCATCAACCGCCATTTGCATGAACTTTCAAAACGATTGGAACAGGAATACAAGGAAGCGATGAATGCTTATATCAAAGGCAAGAAAGATAGTGGAAGGTCTATGCCAGCCGAGCCGCCCATGCGTATGCTTGTCATTCCTGCCAATAGCAGCGCAAGCTCTTTCTTGAAGATATTGGGAGATAATGACGGAATAGGACTGTTGTTTGAATCGGAAGGCGATACGTTAAGCCAGGCTTTGAAGTCGGACTATGGCAATTATTCCGATGTGTTGCGAAAGGCATTTCATCATGAGTTGGTCAGTTTGAGCCGTCGCAAGGATAGGGAGTATTGCGAGGTGGCTAATCCGAGGGTTTCTGTAGCTTTGGCTGGAACTCCCGAACAGGTAAGAAGATTGATACCTGATGCGGAAAACGGATTGATGAGTCGCTTTTGCTTCTATATCATCCGCTTCAAACGAGGCATAAGAAATGTGTTTGCCACAAGCGACATCTCCCAATCTAAAAATGCAATGTTCAAACTATTGGGAGATAAATTCTGCCATCTGCATGAGGATTTTGTACGGCAGGGAAATTATTCCTTTTCCCTTCCCTCCGATTTACAGGAACACTTTATTGAATATCTCAGCCGTGTGAATGAGGAGTGTTGTGACGAAGTAGATAACAAGATGCAAGGTGTAGTCAGACGGATGGGACTGATTGCTTATCGTATAATGATGGTGTTGACCGCTGTCCGGCATTTGGAGAATGTACATCGTAATTCTTCCTCACTTGACGAGACAGAGCAATTGGTTTGCCATGAGTATGACTATTCTATAGCCATGAGTATTTGCGAAACCTTACTTTATCATGCCGTATTCATTTATCAGAATTTGTCAGGAAATCAGTCCAAACGATTCAATTCCGCTTCGCAAGAGATTGGCGTTTATGCACGAAGGAATACCCTTTATAATATGTTACCCGATACTTTCACAAAGAAGGATTATGATGCACTGGTTTCATCTTTGGGCGAAAATGGAAGTACGGCAAACAAGTGGATAGAAGCCTTTATTAAAGATGGTAAGCTATGCCGGATAGAGCAGGGGAAATATAGGAAGATTTTTTGAGTGGCAAGTTTGTGTTTTAGTGTCACTAAAACCTATGCGGTAAACGGATGGAACTGCCCACTCTCAAAAAATCAATTTATGAACATAAAGTTAAGATAAATATGAAGGAGAAGAAACTTGGCGGTCGCCCTAAGTTGGCGAGTTATCAGAAACGCACGAAATGTTTTCGGGTAATGTTTACCGAGAACGACTATATCTATATCCAATCCAAAGCGGAACAGGCAGGATTGTCTGTCAATGAATTTTGCCATCAGGCGGCAATGGATTGTCAGGTCTGTCAGCGCATCAGTCCGGAAATGGCATCGACAATCCGTGACCTTTCCGGTATAGCCAATAATGTCAACCAGATTGCCCATCAGATGCACACTTATGGTTTGGATACAGTCAAACAACAATGCTTTTCAATCATATCAGAAGTCAGTAGAATTATCACCCAAGTAAAGAATAATAGCCATGATAGCGAAGATTAAAACAAGAACGGATTTTGGAGGAATTGTGAATTACGCCAATGACCAAAAGAACAAGAAGAAGTGTGCCACACTTTTAGCACACGAAAGTGTCTGTGCCATCAGCAATAAAACCATAGCCGATTCTTTTCAGATACAAGCGTCCATGCGCCCGAAAGTAAAAAGTCCGGTGAAACACGTATCACTTGCTTTTTCTTCGCAAGACATTAGCCGTTTCCCCGATAACGAAGAAGGAGATGCGCTGATGGTGGAGATAGCCAAGAAATGGATGGAGCAAATGGGGATTAGCAATACTCAATATATCATAGCCCGACATCACGATACGAAACATCCTCATTGTCATTTGGTGTTCAATCGGATAGACAATGAAGGCAATCTCATTTCCGACAGCAATGAAAGAATACGTAATACTAAAGTATGTCGGGCTTTGACTAAAGAATATGGATTGTACTTTGCCCCTAAAAATAGTAAAGCCAGAAATAAGAGTCGTTTACGTCCTCATCAACTACGGAAGTATAATCTCCGTTCCTCTACTCTTGATGCGTTAGCAATATCTCACTCATGGTATGACTTCTTTCATGTTCTTAAAAGTCAAGGGATAGATTTGCGATTTAATCATGCTGAAAACTCTGACAAGATACGTGGAGTCTCCTTTTGTATGGATGAATTTAGCATTGCAGGTTCTAAACTTGATACTGACCTTAGCTTCAATCGCCTTTGTACAACACTGGGCAGTGTGACCGCAGAACTTATTTTACAACCTCACCAATCCATCACTTCCGGTGCAGGTGGAGGAACCAGCAATGAACAAGGATGGCGAGATGACAAAGACAAGGAAAAACAAAGATATGACCCTTTTTATAAACCCTCAAGACGTAGAAGATAATGAAAGAAGATGTAGTAGCTGCGAATCTTGCAAATTTGCGCCAAAGTATTAACGAGCTAAAAGAGTGTATTGAAAAACAGAATGTCACTATTCCCAAATCGGAACAATCTGTAGAAGTGAACATTGACGAGAAAACCATCTATGATGTGGTAGCCAACAGTTTCTGTGTTTGCTGGAACGAAGTTTTGTCTGTGGTAAGGAATCATATCTGGAAACAGCAATCGGACACGTTGACATTTTCATTGTGGTTCCCAAAACTTGTTGAGTTATTCAAGCAGAAGTCCAAACTCCTTGAATATCTTTATCGGCACGTTTGCGATTACAATCTCAACCGCATGAACATCGAGGCTAATACCGATTGCATATTAAAACGGCAGGATGAGATACTTGCCAAAATCAATGAGCTAAAAAGTCCTGTAACGGTTATTCCGCCAAATATCAATGGGATGTTTATACGTGGCTATCATATTAAACTTCGCTATGTTGTAGTTCTTATTGTCATCATTGTTACGTGGGCTGTTGCAGCGTCAGTTAGTAGTACGAAGCATAGAGAAGAAGCCTTTGCATATTATTCGATGTATCGGGCGGTGAAGGAACAATGTGAGAGGTTTATTGGGCAATAAACAAATTACTCATATCATGGTTAGTATTTGGTAGGTTGATGTTATTATTACCTACTAAATCTAACTATTTACGGAATATTCCTATTTAAAAACGTATCAAACCTTTATATTTTTATACAATTGCATACATGTAGCCTGCTGATTAAAAATCACTATATCAAATCTGCTACAGGTCCACATGGGACACCATATCTAACCATGTTTGCTAATCCTCATGTGCGTGTGATGACCACATATAATAGAGAACACTTACTTGATAAGAATTCATGGACAGTTGCTTAAACGCCTGTAATTGATACTTGTAAAGAGCAAATTTGGGTACAATGTCTAATGGGATATTTGCACTCTCTTTTGCTGTCTGCCGAAATTAAAGGTGTCTTTAGCGATATATATGGGCTCTTAAACAGACTGTCCTGTTTATTCTTTATGAACCAATAGACCGCATCGCTTACGGTCTTCTCCTTGAATCGGGATGTAGCTTTAATATACTCAATAACTGAATCCCGTACTTCGTAAGTTATTGTAATAGTAAATGTTAAAAATCTAAAGTTGGTTTAATTTTGCAACTCATCACAAGGTCAAAACATTTTTGGATGGTCGTAAAACCTATTCCTTGATATTCAATCAGTGAAATCATTGACTTTATCTGATCTTCATTGATTGCCTTATCAATAATTTCAATTTGCTTCGTCAAACGATTACCCATGATATTTTTTTTCTCTGAGTACGAAATACAGTTCCACTTCTCTTTGAAATTATCAAATATGTCATCTGGAGAAAGTGGATCATATTCATATATTTCAATGGTTATATTGCATTTCTCCAAATACTTATACATAAGATCAAGTACTTCAACCTTGTTCAAACCTCCATTATGGGTTCCCAAGAGAGGAAAGGCTATTGAAGTTATCCCTTTTTCTTTATATGTGTCCACGAATTTTTGAAGACCTGCTTCAAGATATTCAATCTTGCTTGGGTATTTCCAGTGAAATTTTGTCGGAAAGTTAAGCACCCATTGAGGGCATGATTCTGATTTATAGAGCCAAAGCTTTCCTATACCAATTAACTTTGACTGACATAGCTCTTTGTATTTTTCGAACATATCTGGGTATCGCAACTTGAATACAAGCGCAATACCTTTCCCCATGACACCTACACAGTTAACTGTATTTACAATAGTCTGCATCTTGGTGTTGAAGATATTACCTTTATGAAAAGTTATATTAGCCATCGACTTCTGATTTTAGTAGATTATATCGTTCAATATATTCTGATGACATGACAATGATGCCTTCTTTATCATCAAAGACTTTCTCGCCATCTTCATATTCAAACATGTGTTCAAGATATTTTAGACCACCAGCATCTTTTGTATATGAAGATATATCGCATTGATACAAGATCATCTTATATTGAAGAAGAATTTTTTGCGGAATATTCAGAGCCTTTGCATCCTCTAAAATTTCATTTTTTAAGTCTTCTGTACTGAATTTTCTCTGAAAATATGTGCCCATATTGTCATTTTTCAAAAGAACTTCTGTTAGCTTCAATTCATAATCAGTGAAAGGAGTCAGGTTCCAAAGTTCATTTATTATAGATAATGTGTGCTCATGTTGATTTGCACGGTCAATAGCTTTCCCTATATCGTGTACAGCGAGCACAATACGCATTAGGTCAATACTCATATAATTTGTATCAAAATTAAATGCATATTTCTCAAATTGTTTACAAACCAACATTGTGTGTGTGTTTACGACATAATGTCTCACACGTGTGTTGTAAAATCCTTCAAGTTTAGGCATTACTAATTCTAATGATGTAATCAGCTCTTCTGGCGAATAGGCATCATCTTCAAAACTTATTCCTAGGAACTCCTCTAAGATATTGGAATCTGTAATTTTCTCTTCATGCACTTCCGGTTTGTATTGATAAACAAGCCATCTTGGAGAGCGTGCATTTGGATTCATATTAACATAGTAAATATCAAAAGGTACATTACCACATTCTACTGATATATATTCACGTACCTGTATTACATGCCCTTTTATAGCCTTAATGAATGAAGACGGATTATTATTCACTCGTATCTTGTTGATTTGAGCACTCTCAATCTGGAATATATACTCACCAATATATGAAGTCTTTATATTTATTCTTTGCTTTGAAATATCGAATTCCAATGGAGGGTTCTCTTTTTCAAATATACTTTCTACGTCGTCGGCGCAATAGATGTGTTCACAAATAGGGTCATGTTTGAATATTGACTTTAGTATTTCAGTTTCTTCGGGGTCGTAGCAAATTATTTGATAGTCGTTTAATTCCGAAAAGTCAAATTCATTCTTAACAAGAAATTCTTGTTGTTTTTTTTCTTGAACGACTTTACTCCATCCGCTGCTGTACAGATTTACAGAATCAATGTTATTAGGGTCATCTACAACTTTATATACTCTTGCCCAACCTGTTTGCATATTACCAGTACTGTAATAGCATAGATTGGAATGTTTTGCCAGAACTTCTTGGAGATCAAATTTGAAGAAAACTGGCATAGGACACATCGGAAGACCGTTATTTTCTGCCTTGCTGAAATACTTTGTGCCACGCTGCTTTCCTAAGCATTCGTTATAGAACTGCGTTTGTGTTCCAGTTCTATAATAGAAACGTGCAAATGGATGCGCTTTTGCAGATCTATGCACAACAGATCCTGCTGCATCATATTTCAGCAAACCAAGTTCATTTGCTCTGTTCCTGCTTAATATTTTTCTTGTCTTGATGACTTCTATTGCATTAAACATATGGGTAAAATGGTATACAAATGGCTTATACTCACGTTCTTTAAGGTTATTATAGAACTCAACAAGGTTAAGTTCACTCGTGTATGCTTTTTCAATTCCAGATGATCTGAAAGCTGGGTTCTTTGCCAAAGCAATCCAATCCCATCTATATTTGTAGCGGTCTATCAATTCTTGAGTGAATACAATAGTTCCATTTTGGGAAATTCTTTTCCAGTCAATCTTATTCTCAAAAGCATCAAGGAAAGTCTCATCTATGACAATATCTCTTCTTTTACAAATAACAGACCAATTTACCCTATCTTTGAACTGTTTAAGGTTTTCCATAGATGGAGTAAGTTGGGGATCCGAAGAGACAATTGTCCAATCAAGGTTATCTTTGAATGTTTCAAGAACTTTGGTTTTGCTCAAATCGATATGACTGCTTTTTGTCAGAATTGCCCAATTGAGTTTGTGCTTGTATAAAACTATCACTTCGTATAGTAGTTCCTTACGTTTAGAAATACTATCCCAATCAAGATCCTTTTCCTTCAGTAGGTTCAACGTTCTCAAAGTAGGAAAGAAGCTATCTTTTTGACTAAAAGATTTCCAGTCAATATCCTTGTCTACTAATTTCGGTAGCATATCTTCTTCGAATACAAGATCAGTTCTTCCAATGAGTTCTTTCCAATCCCATTCCTTATCTACGAGTTTTATTATTATCTCTGCTGTAAATGGAATCTCTTTACGCTTAGATAGGTACTGCCAATCCCATGATAGAGACTTATTGTCAAGAATGAATTCTGGAGAGAATTTGCAATCTTTTCTGGAAGAAAGTTCTTTCCAATCCCATGAAAGTGTTTTATTTTCTTGAACAAAATCAGCCGTAAGTAAGAATCCTTTGTTTGAAGAAATTGCAGTCCAATCCCAACTATATTTAAGGAGGTCTGACATCATTTCCATTGTAAGCTTCATGTCTATTCGCTTCGACAAAATGCCAAAGTCTAAATATTTATCGAATCTACGAATGCGTTTTACAATTTCAAATGGACGTTTCAGGTTAAAACTGAAGCATTTGCTATGTTCAGATAAATATGCCCAGTCCCATTCACTTTCTCTGGATTGAAGAATACTGTCGCACCAGTTAATTGATGCTAATGTAGAAAGATATTTAAAATTCCAGTTGTATGCTTTATCCGAAAGGATGCTAAGAACTACATCTTCCCAAACAGAAAAGTCTTTAATGGCTTTTTTATCCCATAATAAGATTTTATTAAGAGCCTTTGATGCCGATAGAGCATCCCAGTCAATAGGAAATTCCGTATCCTTATATTCAGTTAGAATCTTATTGATGTCGAAATCCTGTCTGTTATATACATCAGAATAATTCCACTCATAAACAACCGAAACGTTTGTCAGTTGAGAATTAGTCTTAACGATATTGAAAATATCCTCGGTGCTAAATCTAACAGTTAATTTGCACCATAGGTTCTTTCTAATCTCTTTGTCAAGCTGAGAAAAGATGATAGCAAGTTCAATTCTAAGATCTGACTTACCCAAGTCATTTTCAGTTAAGACATCTGTGATTATGTAGTCCCAATCCCAATGCTGGAAATACTCAGGAAGGTTGTCAGTGATGAAATCATGATCTAAGCGCTTAGTCAAAACAGACCAATCCCATCGATCTTCATAATCATCAAGACAATCTATTATCTTGTTAGTATCTGCATTGTTAGAAATGTAGTACCAATCAAGTTTGTCTAAGACATTGAGCTTATCAAGGGCTGCGAAGTTTAGAGTTGAACAGAAATTCTTTGTAATCATATGCCAATCCCAGTTAGGATCGGTTATATTTTTAAGTATTGTGACCTTTTCTATGCAATCAGTAAGTTTATCCCATACTTTCTGCTCGGTTACCTGTTGTTTGAAATCTGCTCTATTGTATAGAGTAGTTAGATGATCGGCTGCAATTAATGGTATAGCAATGCCTAGAGACAATTCAGATACGTGTCTCTCGATAAAATCAACATCATTAGTTATGATGTCCCTGCCCGATAACACAGACCAAATCCATTTGAATTCGGGATTCAGGTCAATTAAGACATTATCGGTAATAGATTTAGATATGTGTTTCAGACCCTTGACAGAGAAAGAGCTGTCTTTATAGTGCTCGAATACCTCAGAAGTCCATGAAATGCCTTTATTACATTCAAGACCTTCCATGTTGTTTTCGGATTTCCACATTACAAAGCCTAACTTCTCATGCCAATCTATCAGCTTTATAGTCCATAAATATTCTGCTGTGTTGGCAAGATAGCGATTTTGTAGCCACTCTTTCTTCTGAATAACAGCAAATGTAAATTCGCTTGAATCACAGTAGGCATCAGCATATTCAGAAGACATAAACGCTCTTGACATCACCGTCTCAAACTGCAAATAATTTGATAATGCAGATACGTTTTTAAGTATGTATGATAAATCTGATTCAGTCGAAATATACTGCCAGTCCCATCTTTTATCAGGATGATTAACAATGACATCAGGATATGTGCTAAGGTATCTCTCAGATACAGAGTACATATCAAATGGAACATTCGCAATATTGTTGATGACAAACTCATCATCGAGTTTCGATAAAATAGTTTCCCAATCCCAATCTATATCTTTATGCAATTGGGGAATGACAATTACTCTTTTAATGAAGTCTGCGCTTCTCTCAGCAGACAATGTCTCGAAGTCCCATGGATAAGAAATTGCAGAGTCAACTATAAAGTCATCGTCAAAACGTGCTGACAGTACGATCCAATCCAAAGAGTCCTTATATTCTGTCAAGTGAGGAACTAAGTCGTCTGTAGGGCATACGTCAGAAATCATATTCCATTGAGAGCCATTTGCTTCTTTTGCAATTTCCGTAAAAAGTCTTTCGTCGCTCCAATCAAGACGGCTGTTGCTAAGAAAATCATCAAGATTCCAAACATCTTTATATGGAATCATAGATTGATAATCTAGTACTTCTTCGCTTTCGCGTACCAGATACAGATATTCTCCAATGTGGATTTTTTTGTTTATGTATAACTTATTGCAATCTTGTAAAAGAAGGTCGTTAGTATGTCTTGATATAGTACCATTATGAAATACCAACGGATATTTCTTTCCGTTAATCTCATATAACCTAAAATCAACATAAATCTCACCCATGCGAGATTCTGTACTCTTTTCGGCTTTGAAAATGTTGACTTCACTATTGCATTGTAAAGACAATCGAGACACCAACTCAGAAGGTTCGCCATAAATGTATTCTTTCAGTTCCGGAAAATCGAAGTCATCATAGCTCAGAATCTGACTGTTTGGGATTCCTGTGACTATTCCCAAAGCATCGCGGAATGGGAACATCTTGTATTTTATGCTTTCTTTTGGTTCAAGGTCAAAGCTTTCCATCAAGGCAACAGAGCCACTATGGAAGGTGTATTTCATCCCCATTTTTAGGGCAAGACATCCGATGTTAGACAAACAAATCAGATGGTCTTTTCTGTTGATAAGTCCATACGAAGCGACCTCGGAAAGTATTCCTTGAAAAATACCTTCCTCACCCTTGTCTGCATAACGTTTTGGATTAGCATCGAAGTCATTTTCTACATTGAATCCTAGTGTTTTAGCAAGTTGATTCTCGTAGATTCTTCCATTTTTTTCCAGAGTCAGCAGTATGATTCTGTCCAGTTTGGTCAAAGGATATGTGGTGTAGTAATTTACATTGCACATAGTCCTTGCCAATCTCCACTCACGGAACATTGTGTCTGTCGTGCGTGAAGAATATATAAGCTTACCTTCTTCAATTATCGTCTTATAATCCATACTCCTGAGCTGTTATAATTTTACCATATTTGTTATTTGGATCACTAATTGTCGTATAGACATTGTCATAGATATCCTTTGTTCTGAAGAGCTTGCTGTCGCCTACGATTATTAGCAATCGCTTTGCTCGCGACAAGGCAACATTTAGACGGTTCGGTGACTGGGCAAATCCAAGGTCTTCCTGAATTGGATAACCCATTCCTGGGTAGTTCTCGAAATTGGGCTTCTGACCCTTTTCTGTTTGTATACAATGGCTTCGAACCATTGAAACAATGATGATATTTCGTTCCATGCCCTGGAATCTATCTACAGTGCTTACTCTAATAGGTATCTGAGAATTATCAAATTCTCTAGTCATTTCCTTTAACAGACGAAGTTGTTTACCATAGAATGAAATCAAGCCAATCTGCTTGTCTTCCACACTTGCCCAACTGTCTGTGTATTGATGAAATGACTCAGATTCATTAAGTTGAGTCAATAGTTTCTTAATGATCTGTACTTCGCCATAGTTTACTCGTGATGTGCCGTCCAGCATCTCTGGACTTGAAGAATCAATCCAGAGTACATGGGTGTCAGGAGTAATAGGTCCTGCCGTAATCCCATGATACCTTGAAGCTCCATTATTAATGAAGTCAAGATCGTTCACACCTAAATCTTTTGGTGTCACTAAACCGCATTCCAGACCGCCTTCGTCTTTGTAGAATTGCTTGATGACATCATTTATGGCTGGATGCATACGGAACTGATAATTGAAGACACCCTTAAGATTAGAGTCAATCTGATTGTATAGTCTCTCAAAATGACTTACCTCAAGAGTTTTGAAGTTCTTAAGCACGTAACTTCGCAACTCTTTCATTTTCTGCTTTTCTTCATCATTCTTTTCTCGCTTGATACTATAATCAAAAGAATTGATGAAGGACTCACGAGACAACATAGGAGGAAGCTGCCTATGATCTCCAATAATGACGTTTTTGACACCATAGATCAATGGCAATGACAATTCGGCAGGAGTAGCTTTGCTGGACTCATCCTGTATGACCATGTCAAATCGAATCTTAGGGTTGTACTCCCCATCTCTTTTACTGAAAATCTGCCTATAGATGCTATAGAATTTGGTCGGCTTAAATCGGTTCCGCTTTCCTGATTCCATAGCTTCTGACAGAATAATATTCTTCTGACCGATTGAGCTGCATGTAGCACCAATGACGTTGCAATTAGACACATAGTTTTCAAAGAAAAGGTTCTTTAGCTCAGGAGTTGGCTCATCAAGTAATTCTTTCCATAACTCTTGGGCTTCTGATGGCATCTTTTCCATATCCATGCGTCTGCTTATATTTTCCATCCAATTCAGTAATATAAGCTTTTCGGGTACTTCATATACTGAATCTTCGATAGTTGTTACGGCATTGTCTTCTTCATCATCGTCATCGAGGTCAACAGTGCCTTTTTTCTTTCTCCAATCTTCGCCTTTTGCCCATCTGTACATGGCTGTGTAAGAAAATTGTAAGCCTTCGGATTCCAAGCGAGATTCGTCGCCTATGCGAATAGGCTTAATTAGATTATGCTGGTCATTGACAACTCTGTCAATAGCATTATCTACAGCAAGGTTAGTCTCTGACGTAAGAAGTATTTTTTTATCAGGGAACTCTCTTGTGTGTTGCCAAATCATTTCTGCAATAGCTGTAGATTTACCTGTTCCTGGAGGTCCTTGTATCAAAGCCAAATCTGGAGCAAGGAGTGCTTTAGCTATTGCAACTTTCTGAGGTTCATTATTTTCAATTTTTTTATTGAGAATATGTTTGCTTATTTCCTGTAGTTCAAGTTTTATATTCTCATCGAAATCTTTTATACCCGCAGCCTTAGATGCATCAAATATAAAATCTCCTAAAGAAACATTCTCTATTTCCCTTCCTTCGATAATCCTATTTAATGATTCTTTTAGTCGTGCAAGTTTTTCCAGATCTCCAGACAAATCAGGTGTGATATACTCTACATTGGATTCTTCAAACAGCTGTTTTGTAAATTCATAGTTGTCACCAGAAATATCCAAAACAATCTCTGGATATGCTGAAATTCGAATCAACTTACCGATTGGAAGATCTCCTGCTAAGAAATCTGCGCTTTTAAGTTCTTGAACAGCTTCGATTCGTTCCTCATTACGGCTTTGTTTGTCATAGAAGTATAATAACTTTACGCAGTCCGATGGAACATCAGAAATCGTACACGAATAACGAGAAGAATCAAAAGAGTTCAACTTATGGGCAAGATGAGGCTTAAAAGCAAGAAGATCTTCTATTTTCGTAAATTCTTTAAAGAAAGATAGCTCCGTACCTTTCTTGACGAGTTCTATGTTTAGATCCTCAAAAGCATTACGGAGTTCTTCCATGATTCCAGTCAGCTCAGCTTTCTTGTATTTTATATCAAAGTTACATTTGTGACCTCGTTTATACAGACCAAAATCAATAAAGCCAAACTCTCGACTCAGCTGAGTCAAGAGCTCTGGAAGACTAGTTTCTTTCCAATTGAAGTCAATGCCAATTGATGAACCGTTTCTTTCTATGCCAAAGCTCTTGTTTCTAAGCTCAATGTGGATTTGATCATTAAATCGATCGAGTTCTTCGGTAGTAGCCCATGTTCTATTTTCTTTGTATTCATAAAAATAGCGTTCGGTTACTACATAGTTTCTCTTGCCAAATACCTTGTCGATAATTTTGCGGTCAAGCATATATTCGAAATGAAAATCATCAGTGATATTACTCTTAAAGTATTCTGTATCAGAAAACATTTCGGATGTTTCCTCATCCTCTATTTCTTCTTCAAATTCGATGTTGGTTTTTGGGGCTTTCTTAATCTTTCTCCAAAAAGTAACAATACCATCTTTTCCTTTAGGTAAGCCCAATATATTCTTTGACCAATCATATGTATTGAGTACATCTTCATTGATTTTGAAATCAAATTCCACTCGATACATTCTCAGGTCAAAAAGTTCATTTAATTGTTCTAATACCTTGTTATTGAAGTAACCTCCTTCTATGACAAGTTCCTTACGAACAGAGACTCCACCTATAGCACTTGTATGTTCTTTGAATGTCTCAATATTCTTGAAATTATGGTTAGGATAGATTCTGTCCAGATAATATAGAATGCTTGGATAAGTGGGTATGATTGCAGATGCAGTATCAGGTAAAGAGACCTGCAACTGCTTGAAGTCTTCATTGCTTTTAAGCCTGTGAAGTTCATTGATGGCAATCTGTAAACGTCTGTTTTTGTCAAAGTCGTAGTCAATTTCAAGTTTGTCTAATAATCCTTTTACTCCAGTAAACTGAGCTTTTTGATCAGTTATCTTACCATCGATTACAGGATAGAAAGTAAAAGAAACATATTCTTTATTAGCTTTTGTACTTAACCTTGATTTTACAGACTCATCCAACTTACACCAATTAGAGATTGGCGCAATGATATAACCATCATCGAAATGACAGTAATCCTCTGTTATGTCCAAAGTCTGAATTATTGCTTTTTTAATTTGCTCAGTATTGTCAGAAGTGTCAAGAACAACATGAAGCTTCTCATTGACAATTTCTGATTTTGAAGGGTCAATCGCAAGGGGAACTGTCCTCTGACGCAATATCTGTTCCTGGACTTCCGTATGTTTCTGCCAAATATCTTTTAGAAGAGTCTTGTCTGAACTTTTTTTCTGTAAGTTTTCAGTCACTACCATTTTATGGCTGACCACAACATTCATGTATTCTTTATTAATCTTAACAACTTTGACATCAAGGTTTTTGCCTACATATACCTCGAGGTCAGGAACTCTTACAATGTCCATTTGAGAACTAGGCAAAAATGCTTCTATGCCATAAACATCAACAATCATGCCACCTTTGGTGCGGCATTTCACATAACAAGAGATTGTCTCATTGTTTTCTAATGCAGTTTTAACTTTTTCCCAAGTTTTTTTCAAGCGAGCTTTTTTATGGGAAATGATAAGATATTTATTTATAGAAGTTTCTTTTTCGATTATTACCTCAACAACATCACCTATTTTAAGATTGGGATTATAACGAAACTCAGATGCAGAAATTATTCCATCGCGTATATAACCTACGTTGACAATAACTTCGCGCTTATTTATCGAAATAATTATACCTTCGATTATTTCGTTGTTGTTTATAGCATTCAACAATTTTTCATTATCTAATCTTTGTTCTTCTATGTTTATTTCGTCATTGACTTGGTTGTTTTCATAAGCATCCCAATCGAAGTCTTTTATTATCATAACTTTACATTTTTGAGTTTGGATAATTATTAACATTAAATATTCTGTAATCAGTATCTTTGAATGCTATCTCACTTTCTTTATTGAAGAGAAGAAAGACGATCTTTTCGCTTTCAATTCCTAATTCTGATTCAGCCAACACGTGTTCTTAGTCATCGAGTTGGATAAAGCCAACTTGTATGTATTATGTTCAACAACAACATCAGCATTCTATGTGGCAGACTTTACTTTGGTTATATAGTCCAAACCCATGTCTTTGCAAACGTCAAGTATTGCTGATATGATTGCTTCTTTTTTCATAATCATTATTTTACTTATCCTTCTTTCTCCCTTCTCTCTTTTACCTTTTCCAATCCCGGCATCTTTTTAGCTAATGCGCTTTCTCCAGCAGGGAAGTAGAGTGGAAAGACTTGAATTAAGAAACTTACAATTTCATTGCGCTTCTTGCTCAGATTGAAAAAGACGGAACAAACGTAGTACATAAGTTCTTGCTGACTGCAAGTGTCTTTGGGCTGTATGTTGATTAAGGGAGCAACTATCCAGTCATGTTCGGCAAACGATAGAGCACTGGCAAGAATCGCTTTCTGTTCTTCTTCAGTGAACATATTGATTTTATCTGCTAACCATTCAAGTTCTCTTTGCTGAAGAGCTTGTTGCTTTTCGTTTTGATGTTCCAATAAAACAGATACTTTCTCTTGCTTTTTTTCTGTCAAGGCATTTTCTAATGCTTGATTCTTTCGTTTAAGAACATTGAATTTCAGCAAAGCAGCAATGTACATACAAAAATACCCTACTGCAATATCGAATATTAGGACAAGCAGATAATTGTTGCTTGAATTTTTGGTGTCCCTAGCCATGTACTCACTGATAGGAATAACGGCTAATAGCATGATGATGGCTATTGCATAAAGCGCTCTGTATCGCGTTTTATGGTTTACCTGCGGTAAGGAGGCAAACAAAAAAGCGATAATCAAAACGGCAATTATTGCACTGAGTGGTATGAAAGATGTTCCCATAGGTTTATTGTTCGGTTTATGGTTTAACAATAATGCGCCAATAGCCAGCCTTATCAGAACCCTCATGGATAATAATACCCATATCTCGAAGACTTTTGATGCTCTTTTCAATCGCACGTTTTGATACACCAATTTTATTTGCCATGTTCTCTGCAGTGATTGATGAATCAGAAATGATTAGATCAATGATCTTTTGGGCTGTTCTACTAACCTTTTTAGGTTGCTCGTTGCTGTTTACACCGAACTTTTTCTCCGAACTTTCTTCGTTTACACCGAACCATTCCGTGTTTACACCGAACTTTTTCTCCGAACTTTCTTCGTTTACAGGGTACTTTTCGAGGGTACTATTTACCCTGTTGGCCACTTCCCCAACAGGTATTCTTCCGTTCTCCCCCCAGTTCAGATTATAAAAGGTCGTGAAGAAAGAAGTCGCTTCCGTTTGATATTGTGGTTCTTTACCTTGCAGGAAATTGGGCAGTTTCTCCGTAAGTTCCCGTATTTTCCGTAAGCCCGAGCCACGTTTCTCCATATAGTCCAATTGTGTAAACATATCCGCAATAACAGGATTACGACGCATGGACGGCACTTTGTATATGTCACGGTCTTGAATCTGTGTACCGTCAAGCATCGCACCGGGTGATACTAGTTCTACACGGTCATCATAGATGTCAATATGTACTTCACCACCCATTACTGTGTAATCTCTATGGATAAGATGGTTTACCAATCCTTCAAATATAGCACGGTCGGAATAGTCGGGGAGATTGAGACGATAGTTTGGCATCTTTACCCAGCCACTCATGGTGTAGTTCTTGATGAAGTCCATCCCATATTTTAAGAGCAATACAAGGTTCGCCCGATGTTCTACGGAACTGATGGCATCATCTTTATAGAGTCCAGTCCAACGGGTACAGAAAATACGTGATTGGAATACGGTACAGTTATCCACAAACAGCAATCCGGCATTGGTTAGTTTGCCGTCTGATGTGACCAGTCCGAATGATTCCAAGTATTTGTCATTCCATTCCTGGTGAGTTTGTTCATGAAATGTATTGGCGAGGATAATGAAGGAATGTTTGTTGGCATCCACTTGGGTAGGAAGTGAATCCCAAGTCATATGCGTGCCTTTTAATACCAACGAAAGTAATTGTTGGGAGTTACATTCCACACTTTCATTACCCACTCTTGTATAGGCAGTGCGTGTTCCGTCTTGGTAATAATAATAAGGTGTTAGCATTCCTGCCTTTACTTTCACTTCAAGTAGAGTATGTCCTTCATGTTCTATCGGAATAAGTTGCACTTCCGGAACAGGATCAAGTCTTGCCTTTATCATTTCGCTGATAAAGTCTGCATCGGCTTGCGGATTTTCCAAACCAACAATCATTCCGTCATCGTTCACTCCATAGAACAAACTGCCACCGTCCGTATTGGCAAAAGCTGATACGGATTTAAGCCATGACTTTACTTTCTTACGTTCCAGCATTTCCTTGAAATCGTAAGCTGAGCATTCAGTTATCAATGTATTGTTATGTATCTGCATCGCTTTCTTATTGGTTCTTAGGTATAATTCCACACAATCATACACAAAGGTAAGGATTAAACCGTAGAACCAATGTTAAAATCATCCCTTTGTTTGTTTTTTATGCGTTTATGTCACGTTGCTTATGAAGGAAATAACTACTTTTGTTATTAAGAGCCTAGCGGCTTATGGATGTATATTGGGGATTATATGTTAATTTGCTTTTGATATGTCGAGCTTTGTTTGTCGAATCTTTAATGAATCAGGTGTTGAACTAGGGATTAATCTTCCACAGTCGCATCCTGCATGGATGGATATGCTTAATCTGTTCTGTGGTGTAACTCCGGTTGAATGGATAGATGATAGTTCTCACAATAAACTTTTCCATTGTACCCGAAAACTAAAAAACAGAATACATGAGATCTGTAGTAGTTATAAATCACAAGAATTTGATTTATATAAAGTTGAGAATTATTTTAATTGCCAAATAGATAATACGCACTTAGCATTTCTTAGAGAGGGAGCTTTGTTGAAGGTAGATAATAATTTGATAAAGAAAGCTATATTTATGGTTGGAAACGCTAATTTTTCCGCATCATATGATATAATATCGTATGGAGACAAGGAAGAATATACAGGACCAGATGATTTAAAGACTTGCATCTGTCGTTTCTGTGGTAAGAAATATCCTGAGGTACGTTTTAAGAAGAAAAATGCTCATGCAATTCCTGATGCTCTTGGGAATAAATTTATTTTCTGTAATGATGAATGCCAGAGTTGTAATTCTGTTTTGAGTTATATTGACAAGGAATTGACGGAATATCTTAAATTTCGTCGGTCGGAGAATAAAATTGCTAACAAGAAAAATAAAATTATTCAAGTGTATGGGCATAATTTTTACTATGATGGCCCTACTGGGGAACTTAAAATATCACGTTTGGCGATTCTTTACGAGACAGAAAGTCAATATTTTGTCAAACTTGAAGGTGCTGATCCAATAACACATTTAGGAATTTATAAGACGCTAGCCAAGATTGCTATAGATTTAATGCCGCGTGATCTTGTGAACGAGTTCGGTACAACAATTGACTGGATTAAGGGTTACTTTGTTCCCAAAGTACTTCCAAATGTATTTTATGTCTATCGTGATTCATGCATAAGTCAGCCTTTAGTAAAGGTCTTTGTACGACATAAACAGACTGTAAATTCACAGTATCCAAAGTGTATTGTTGCATTGACTTTGATTGATTTGACTTTCTTTTATATCGTGCCATTTGGAAAGGATGAACAAATCTATGAGAGTGATTATTTAATACCTTATTTGAGCTATATTATCCAAAGCATTCAATTTACAGGAACAAGACTGAATATAGATAAGATTGATATGGCAGATAGAGTTGATAAGATTGCTCATGTAAAGGAATGGGTTGATAAAAATGAGTGTGAGATTGTTGATCAAAGTTATTTTAATCACACTCAAGAAAAGAATCCGAATACAGTTGACTTTCCTCCGTTTAATCCATCTCTGATAAATATCGTTAATGCTCAAGCTAAGATAGAAAATCAAACATTGAATATAGAATTAGCAAAGGATTTAAGAATTGAAGATTCTATTGTCAGCATTATTGATCAAAATTTTAATATTGATGCTTCACAGTCCAATTGTAGTTGGTCTGGAAAAATTGCAATTCTGGCAATTTGTAATCGGGAAACTGTATTAAAAACAGTTTGTAAAGTAGATGTCAGCCATAAGTGTATGTCTCAGGTTTGTTCGTATGAGGCTGGAGAGATGTCTCCGTTTTTTGTTGAGTATATACTTGATGTAGCATGTAAACAGATAAAGAAAAGAGTTGCAGATAAATTTCATAAGTATGATTTCTCACGGCTTGCAGACTATCTGATGGAGTCTATGGGGCATATTCAACATCCTAAGGAAGATGTGGAACAGTCAATGATGAAACATTACAGTGAATGATATCTTAATCGCTTTCTTATTGGTTCTTGGGTACAATCCCACACTATCTACAAAGGTAGGGATAAAACTGAAGAATCTATTAAAAATACAGCTTCCTTTTGATTTTTATGCGTTTACATCCCGTTGTTTATGAATAAAAATCGTACTTTTGCAGTCAAGAGCTGTGGTTGCTTATGGATGCTTATTTTCGGATTTGCGATATAATTGCAACACGTGTACGCAAGTTGCTCATACTGAGATAATGTTGATTTTGAGGAAGTGAAGTAAATAGACTGTCATATTAAAAAAAGAGTCGTAAATCAATGATTTACGACTTTTTTTTGCTTTAGGTTTCTTCTAGTCATTGCTATAGCGTAAGCAATGATATTCAGTCGCTGCATCGAAGCAAGGACATTCTTCCAGCCATGATTCCGGTTCTATTAATGAATGGTTATCCATAATTTGAGGTAAATCACGATGCCCGCAAATATGACAGTCCGGATAATCAATAAGGAGCGTTTTGAGTAAAACAATCATGGAGTGCTTTTGCCATTGAGTGCGTGTATCTTTGGGAAGTCCGTGCCGGTTAAGACCACCTTCGTAACATATAGCGATGCTGTCAAGATTGTGCCCTTGGGCATGAGCTCCGGGTTTTCGAACAGAACGTGTACTCTTAATATTTCCGTCTCTCCGAATGTAATAATGATAACCGATACCATTTAGTCCACGCTGGCGGTGCGACTTTTCGAATTCAATTTCCGTTAATGTTTCATTCTCCTTTGTTGCGGAGCAATGAATAACTATCAGATGAACAGTTCTCATAGCTGTTAAATGTTTTGAAGGTGAATAGTTTGTTTATTAATCGCATGAGAACAATAGAAAGAGATCAAGGTTCACATTAACAGTTACTTATTTCCCCTTTTTGTATTCTTTTATAATAAATCAGACGACAAAATAACTGTTCGAAATATTTAAAGCCGGAAACATTTTCCTTACTTTTTCTTCCAAAACCGATAGGGTTTTTCATTTCTGAGCGATCTTAGTAGTAGAAAACGAGAATTGTTCACCTTTAAAATCATACGAAGATGAAAAAGTTAGCTAGTATTGCAGTTGGGTGGTTGATGGCATTTTTGCTGTTGGGTATTTCACCTTTATGGGCACAGGAAGAAGCCGGGAACTATTTCACTATTACAGGAATAGTGAAAAATAAGGATAATAAGAGAAAACTGGAGAATGTGAATGTGTCTGTTCCCGGTACGAACATCGGAACCGTTACGAATGCAGATGGTGTGTTTTCTCTGAAGATAAAGGACACGGAGACTATTCTGGGATTGGAGGTTTCACATATTGGGTATTTGAATTCTCAAGTTTCTCTGAAGGATAAGGAAGATGTATCTGATCTCACTATCTGGATGCTGCCGGCTCCTAATCTACTGAGTGAGATTGTTATCTTTGGCAATAACGCCCGGGGGCTTGTGGAAGAGGCGATTAAAAAAATTCCGGTGAACTATTCGGTTGATAAGAATTTGCTGACTGCATTTTATCGGGAGACAGTACAGAAAAGGCGACGCTATATCAGTGTATCGGAGGCTGTGATAGATGTGTCTAAAACTACGTACAGCGACCGGGAACCATCGAATGATAGAGTGCAACTACAAAAAGGACGTCGCCTGCTGAGCCCGAAAACCAGTGATACACTGGCAGTAAAAGTGGTGGGCGGGCCTAATCTTTCTATTTATCTGGATATTGTGAAGAACGGAGATGCATTGTTGAGCATGGAAAATCTGAATTATTATGATTTTCATATTGAGGAACCTGTGAATCTGGATAATCGTATGCAATATGTAGTCAGTTTTCGCCCCAGAGTCAGCCTGATGTATGCATTGTTTTACGGAAAACTCTATATTGATTTTGAGAAACTGGCATTCACCCGTGCGGAATTCTCTCTGGATATGCAAAACAGAGTGAAGGCGGTGGAAGCTATTCTTCATAAGAAGCCTCTCGGACTACGTTTCAGACCACAGGAAGTTTCCTATCTGGTGACGTATAAGGAACAGAATGGAAAAACTTATCTGAATTACATACGGAATGAAATTCGTTTCAAATGCGACTGGAAAAAGCGTTTATTCTCTTCCAGCTATACCGTATTTTCCGAAATGGTGGTAACAGATAGAAAGAGCGACTTTGCAGCCATTCCTAGCAAGAAAGCTTTCAAAGAAAAACAAGTGTTCTATGATTTGGTAGACGAATATTGGAATGAGGATTTCTGGAAGACATACAATATTATTGAGCCTACAGAGACTCTGGAACATGCTGTGAATAAATTGAAAAAGCAATCCCGTTAGATTTCAGATAGTTTTCTTATATTTGGAGACCAACAATAATTCCGGAGTATGCTGAATGAGCTGTTCATACTGACTAAAATAAAAGAGGGCGATATAAAGGCGTTTGAGGAAATCTTCCGTCGTTACTATTCCCCTCTTTGCTGGTATGCCGCAGGTATTACGGGAGAGATGGAAGCTGCCGAGGAAATTGTGGAAGAGTTGTTCTACGTGTTTTGGAAGGACCGGGAACATTTGCAGATATTCCAGTCCGTAAAAAGCTATTTATATAAAGCTGTACGAAATGCAGCACTCCAGTTTTGCGAGCATAAGGAAGTCAAGGAACGGTATCGCGAATATGTATTGGCGGGTAATGCTACGGAACAGGATTCTGATCCTCACCGGCAGTTGGAGTATGAAGAGTTACAGGGACTGATCCGCCATACTCTTGATAAATTACCCGTGCGCCGGCTCCGGATATTTGAAATGCATCGCATGGAAGGAAAGAAATATGCGGAGATAGCTTCTTCATTATCTCTGTCCGTCAAGACGGTAGAGGCTGAGATGACGAAAGCGCTGCGAACCTTACGAAATGAAATTGATAATTATATCCTTACGAAATGATTGAAGTGAATAAAAATAGGACGAAGACGGATGAGGCATGGGAACGCTTGTATGCCCGTTTGGATGAAGATAACCTGCTCGTCGGAGTAGGGCGGGAAGGGATAGTGCGTCGCAAACTTCTCTTGAAATGGGGAACATTGGCGGCTGCCGTAATTGCCGGTTTCGTCTATCTGGCATCTGCGTTGTGGTTTGTTCCGGGAGGAGAGATCGAAAGCCTCAATTTGGTGACGCAAGAAAATCGTGAAACATCCATGTTGGTTACCACGCTCGAAGACGGTTCTGTAGTATATCTGGCACAGGAGAGCACGCTGAAGTATCCCGAACATTTTGCTACGGACAAGCGGGAAGTGAACTTACAGGGAGAAGCTTTCTTTGATGTAGCAAAGAAACATGAACAAACTTTCCTGATTGAAACGGAAAAGGTACAGATAGAAGTGTTGGGTACAGCTTTCAATGTCCGTAGTCATGGAGATGACTCCTTCCGGCTCTCCGTGCAGCGGGGCAGAGTGAAGGTCTCACTGAAGCAAGGCGGACAAAGTGTACTGGTAAATGCTGGGGAAACCGTTACCTTGCAGGCGCGGCAGTTACAACTGAGTGAGACAGGAGATTCCGATGAGTTCAGACAATATACAAAGAATATACGTTTCAAGGACGAATGCCTGGAAGATATTCTGCGAGTGGTGAATGCCGAGGCTTCCGCTTTGCAGATACAGACGGCATCGCCGGTTCTGAGTAAACGGAAGCTGACCATTGAATTTGAGAATAATTCCCCCGAAACAGTAGCGGAACTTATTTGCTGGGCGCTGAGTTTGAAATGTTCGCGTGAAGGTGATAAACTGATTTTATCCGAATGATAACTTAACTATATAAATCATGAAACTTCATCGTTTCTTCATAATTTTTCTGAGCCTGCTTCTCATTACCTGTGGCATGAGGGCGGACGGAGGAGATGTGTTGGAACGTATCATCCGGTTGCCCGGGACGAAAGGAACGGTATATTCCCTGTTGAGCAAAGTGTCTGAACAATCCGGTTATCTTTTTGTATACGACAGTAAAGTGGTGAACAATGACGTCGAAATCAAGACAAAAAAGAAAAACTGTACGGTCCGGCAGGCCATCTATGAAATTGTAGGCGACCGGACATTAGAACTGAAAGTGATAGGAAATCACATCTTGATTCTGCCTCCTGCGGAGAAGGTCGTACGGAAGCGGAAAGTCTCGGAAGAGACACCCTTGCCAACCTATTTCACCATTACCGGCCTTTTGCGGGATAAAGAAACGAGTGATCCCGTTGTGAGTGCGTCGGTCATTCTTCAAGGAACTTCAATAGGTAATATTACAAATAAGAACGGGGAGTTCAGGCTCAACCTGCCTGACTCCCTGAAAAATGGCAAGCTTTCTTTTTCCCATTTAGGATATGTTGCACAAAGCATTGAAGCATCTACGCTGATTGGCCGGGACAATGTGTTGAGCCTGGAACCTAAAATAGTTCCTTTGCAGGAAGTGCTGATACGGTTGGTGGAACCCAAGAAACTATTGCGTGAAATGGTAAATCAGCGTGGGGAAAACTATTCATTGAATCCCGCTTATCTGACTACGTTCTACCGGGAGGGGGTGCAGTTGAAAAATAAATTCCAGAGCTTGACGGAAGCTGTTTTCAAAGTTTATAAATCTTCTTTGCCGGAGATTAACGTATCCGATCAGGTGAAGCTGCTAAAGATGAGTAAGATTGATAACCGGGAGAGTACAGACAGTCTGGTTGCTAAGATCAGGGCCGGTATCCAGGCTTGTTTGCAGTTGGATATAATGAAAGACCTGCCGGATTTTCTGTCGGTTGATGCGGAAGATAATCCGTATATGTATACCTCCGGTGACATTGCATTCATAGATGACCGCTGTGTCAATGTGGTTTATTTTGAGCAGAAGCGGAGTGTCAGGACGCCTCTTTATTGTGGGGCGTTGTATATTGATTCTGAGAATAGCGCTTTGGTGCAGGCCCGCATTGAGATAAATCCCAAGTACATCAAGGAGGCTACACGTATCTTTGTCGTCAGACAGGCACCAAAGATAAATCTGACGACACAGAAGGTGGTATATACTATTTCGTATAAACCGTGGAAAGGTACTTATTATATCCATCATATCCGTGGTGACCTGTACTTCAAGATGAAGCGGAAACGTTTTTTCTTTAGCAACCCTATTTTGCATACTTGGTTCGAAATGGTGACTTGTCTGGTGGATACGGAGAATGTAACCCGCTTCTCCCGAGCTGAAAGATTGCCTCCCCGCACCGTACTTGCAGATGAAGAGTTTAAGTATGATGAACATTTCTGGGAGGACTTCAACGTTATTCCACTGGAGGAAGAACTCAGCAGAATTATAGAGAAAGTAGCGTTAAAGATAGAAAAAATAGATCATCAGGAGGAATAAGATAATCCGGATAATTGTAATTTTGCAGCCGGAATCAATAAGTATTAGTAGAAAGATGGAATTGCCTAAAGACCCGATGATGCTTTTCAGCTTCATCAATACGAAATTGCGTGACTGTTATTCTTCATTGGATGAACTCTGTGATGATATGAATGTCAATAAAGAGACGATTGTAGGACTGTTGCAGTCAGCCGGATTTGAATATAGCGCAGAACATAATAAGTTCTGGTAATCTGCAGATAGATTATTTTTTCTTCCGGTGCTCTTTCTTCAGATAGAAGTTGAATCCGGCATATATTTGCAACGTCCCGAATCCATTGTTCAGGGAGAAGTTATCCCGGTAATAATCATACGTCCTGCCCAGAAAGGAAGTACCTACAAAATATTTGCTGTTATTGTATACAACGCCCGCCCGTAATATAAAATCAATATTGAAGTTCTTGTACCAGTCGCTGGGCTCTTCTGTGTCTTTCTCTATGCGCGACGTCTTGTAAGCAACAGCCGGACTGAGCGACAGGCATGCCAGACAGTTACGGGCAAATACCCAGTTATAGGCATATCCGAAATTGAGGCTGATATTGGTATATTTTATGTGTCTGACCTTCATTCCGGGACTCATCGTTTCCTGAATGATTTCGGGCAGCTTGGCATAATCAAACTTCAAATTATGCGTAGATACCGAAAGACCGGCTATGAGTGTACCTGCATTCCGACGTTGGTTGGTGGACTGGCTGAAAGCTGCCGGATAGGAGAAATGCCGGTTGTTGAAGATATAATATAAGTTGAATCCTTTCATATTTACTTTCAGACCGTTGAAGTCTTCCGAATAATTAGAAGGAACACGGTCGGAAAAGCCTGTTACTTCATGGATCTTGTAATCGTTACCTGTGCGACGATAGAAAATATCCACCCCTAACTTGGAACTGTAAAGGCTGAGGTCAAATTCTGTCCCTCTGTTTTTCCCGCTTTTCTTTCCAAGGAGTCCGTCCGTATCTACTGACCATCCTAAAAATATCCAGCGCCAACCAAAGTAAGCCCCTATCTTGTTGCGAGGGTTGGGGGTGAAGCGGAGCCGTTGGGGTTCGGGGGCGGCGGTACCTACGGAGTAATATTCGTAGTTTGTGAAATGATCGAACATCAAGGCATAGTTGTATCGGTTGGGGCTTATATAAGTTGTGTCGAAGTCATTGAAGTTGAGGAATTTCTTTATAGCTTTCATGAAGGCCCCCTGATGCTTTTCGGTACTAAGGCTATCGAGTGCGGTAGAACTTTCCTCTTCGTTTTGCGCAAACAAAGAGAAGGGTAACAATATCCACAGGCAGAAGATAAGTCTTTTCAGCATCAATCTTATTTCTTAATTAATAGTTCGAGTCTCTATGCTATAAACAACGCAAAAAGAAAAAGTGCAATTGTTCTATTTGCGAATTTAACAGTTCTTTTGCATATATCCAATAATATGGAGGGATTGTTTCATTATACCTCTTCTTTTTCGTCGTTCCTCCTCGTCTGTAGTTTCACCGCTTGAAACTGTTGGTTTCAAAGCATGAAACTCTTGGTTTCTCGGCATGAAACTATGAGTTTCAAGCAATGAAACAAATCAGAAAATGCAGAGGTTAATATAATCGGACAGATAATGCAGAGAAAGGAGATACAGTGTTAGCAATAGGTTATTACTACACTTACCAATATTGCATCAGTCAAAGATTCGTTGTGTTAATTATTAACACAACGAATCTTTAATAGTTAACAAAAATATAGTGTCTATTAAAACATGTTGTAATATGTTGTAGATCACCTTGAAAATTTGGAGATATCCTCAAAGTCCGTATCTTTGCAATGTGTTTTTCATAGTATTAGATTTAAGGTTAACAAAAGATTGGCTGTCTGGGATAGATAGCCTTTTTTTATAGATATAAGTGAACTACATATCGGGTACCTTTATCTTTTCCGGATTTTCTTCCCGATATCTTTTGAAATCATTCTCTATCAAGTCTCTCAAATCTTTAAGAAACTCTTCGCTACACTCTTCTTTTGCCAGGGAATAGTAGTATTCCAAAGTTTGCAATGCAAACTTATCTTTCCCAATCAGGGCAAATGCAGGAATTTCATTCTTTACTGCATTGCGTACTAATACTGCTTGATCTCTCATAATGAATTTTGTTTATGCAGAATATATGATTCGTTATCAGTCTTGAGGAGTGAATACATCTTCATATCCAGAATCTGCCCGTTCTTGACTGCATTACTTCTGAGTGTTCCTTCATTTTTGAATCCGCTTTTTTCAAGAATCCGGCAGGAGGCGATATTATAGCTAAACGGCTCTGCAAAAATACGGAGGATATCAGTGTTACTAAAAACATACTGGCAGGTCTGTTTGATGGCGCAGGTTCCCAAGCCTTTGCCCCAAAAAGGTTCTGCTATATAATAGCCTATTTCGGCAGTCAGCGAGTGGATGTTATCTTTGCGAAACACACCAATGCTTCCCACTACTTTGTCATCAGCGGTGATGGCGAAGGCGAAAATACTGTTCTTATCGGCCTTCAGCATTTCATTGATATAATATTTTGCATCGTCTTCAGTGTAGGGATAAGGCAGACCGTCCCGAAGGTTGTCCTGAATGTTTTTGTTATTTAAGGTTGCTGCAAGTTCGGCGGCATCATCTATTTTCCATATTCTGATTTTACATTCCATATCGATATCCTTCTTTTTTAATTAATCTGAAACGGGAGAGTTGCCGGCAAAGATAAGAAACTTTATTTTTAACCACTTATTTAATAAATGCAAAATGTGAACTTCCCGATTTAACTTCATCCTTCTTTCTGTTTCTAACCTAATAAAGCTAAGAAACTGAATTGATGATAAACGAGGATAAGATCCGGCAGGTATATGCTTCCGACCCGAAGAAAGGGTTTAAGATGCTGATGGATAACTTCCAGGTACCTATATATAATTATATACGGCGTTTGGTTGTGTCGCACGAGGATGCAGAAGATGTTCTTCAGGAAGTCTTTATCCGGGTGTACCGTAATTTGGACCAGTTTCGTGGTGAAAGCTCGCTGAGTACCTGGATATACAGGATTGCAACCAATGAAAGTTTGCGCTTGCTGAATACACGAAAGGATGAAGAAGCAATTCCTGCCGAAGAAGTACAAGAGGAACTGATAGGTAAACTGAGGGCTTCCGATTATATTGATTACGAAAATGAACTGGCAGTCAAGTTTCAGGAAGCCATACTGAGTTTGCCCGAAAAACAACGGCTAATATTCAACCTACGCTATTACGATGAGCTCGATTATGAAGAAATCAGCCGTATACTGGATAGTAAGGTCGATACTCTCAAAGTGAATTATCACTATGCGAAAGAAAAAATAAAAGAATACATCTTAAACAGATAGGACGATGAATAAAGAATTTGATTTTGACGATATCGGTAAAAAGACACCTTACCGCACTCCTGATAATTTTTTTGAGGATATGCAGCAGAAGGTGATGGAACGTACTTGCGGCGGGCAACGCCGGAAACATCGTTTACAGATAATGTTCTCTACTGCCATAGCGGCAGCTGCAATACTGGCAGGGGTATTGTTTGTTCCGTCTTATCTCCGGACGGAAGATGCACCTGCAGGAACTTCGGATATGCTGGCTATAGAAAGAAGTAGCAGCGATCCGGTTGATAAATGGATTCACGAACTGTCGGATGAGGAGTTGGAAGAGCTCGTCAACTTCTCTGAGAATGACATATTTTTAAATTAGGTATTAATTAAAAACAAGAAGATTATGAAGACTAAGTTTATTTATGTAATTTTGGCTGCCCTCCTGATTGGTAGCCAGACAATTTCTGCTCAGAACAAGGATAACAAAACCAATAAGCAACGTCCTACACCTGAACAAATGATTCAAAGACAAGCCAATCAGATGGTGACGAAACTGATGCTAGATGATGCAACAGCTGCCAAGTTCACTCCGGTTTACGAAAAATATCTGAAAGATTTGCGCGAATGCCGGATGATGAACCGCAGGGAAAGGCCCAGGAACAATAATGCGGAAGCAACCCCGGCTACCAAACCTGTACTGACAGATGCGGAAATAGAAAAGCAGATCAAGGATCAGTTTGCGCAAAGCCGTAAGATACTGGATATTCGCGAGAAATATTATAATGAATTCCGCAAGATTCTGTCTCCCAAGCAGATTGCAAAAATCTATCAGACAGAAAGAAGCAATGCGAATAAATTCAGAAAAGAATTTGACAGAAGAAAAGGTCAGAAACATGGTCAAGGAAAACGGCCGGCTCATGCAAGACCAGCTTCAAATAATAAATAACATTTTTCATTAAACTACTTGGTAAACACGAATGGACCATGGCAGGCATACATATTTGACTTTCCGGAACATCTTAATCTATGTTGTTTTGTTGTGGTCAGGTATGACCGTTCATGCACAGTCCGGCAAAGGAAGCTTTGCCGGACGTGTTGTTGATAAGGATACGAAGCAGCCGGTGGGGCATGCGGCGGTACGTTTGTTAACCTTGCCAGACAGTACTTTTCTTGCAGGTGTAGCCACTACGGACGACGGTAAATTCAGGATGCCGGTTGTCTGGCCCAAAGACAAGAAATTGCTTTTAGAGATTTCTTTCATTGGCTATACCACTTTTTCTAAATCTATTCCCTCTTCATTCAGAGGTACTTCGCAGAACTTGGGTGATATTGCACTATTTTCCGATGGCATTTTGTTGGGTGAAACGGTAGTGGTGGGTAAAGCTCCTCTGGCAGTTACCGAACAGGATACCACGGTCTTCAATGCCTCTGCCTATCGTACCCCCGAAGGTTCCATGCTCGAAGATCTTGTAAAACAATTGCCCGGTGGAGAGATAGATGGCGATGGAAAGCTGTTGATTCATGGCAAGGAAGTTAAGAAGATATTGGTAGACGGCAAAGAGTTCTTTGCGGATGATCCGAAAGCTGCCCTGAAAAATCTGCCGGTAGAAATGGTGGAGAAGCTGAGAACTTATGAACGTAAATCCGATTTGGCACGTCTGACCGGAATTGATGACGGGGATGAGGAAATGATACTTGACCTGGGGGTGAAAAAGGACATGAAGAAAGGATGGATGGATAATTTCATGGCAGGCACGGGCAACAAAGGGCGGTATGAACTTGCCAATACCCTGAACCGCTTCCGGGATAATTCCCAACTTACTATTATCGGCAATCTGAATAACACCAACAATCAAGGCTTCTCGGAGTTGCAACGGGAGTCATCGGCTGCCAGTGGAAATATCCTGAATAGGGTGGGACTGGTTACCTCACATTCTTTAGGTATGAATTTCACTCATGACTGGGACAGAGTGAAGCTTCGCTCCAATGTGCAATATACGGGTACCGACCGTTCGGAGGATAATAGTACTACGGTGGATAATTTCCTGAAACAGGATAAATCGATAAGCCACAGCACTAACAGCAATCACATGAAGAACCACAACCTGACGGCGAATGCTTATCTGGAATGGAAAATAGATTCAGTCACCAATCTGGTGTTTCGTCCGCAATATCGCTATGTGGCAAGTGACAGGAGGAATAGTGGATATCAACAGAGTTGGTCGGACGAAACACTTCTGAATGAGAGAACGGCTTCTAATCTTTACGATAATTCCCAGTATAATCTGACCTTCATGTTGCAAGTCAACCGTAAGTTCAGCCGTAAAGGACGGAATCTGGCTTTGAAAGTGGATTATGGAACGAATACTTCTTCTGCCGACAGGAAAAACTTTTCTACTACACATTATTTTAAGAATGATACAGAGAAAGTAGTCAACCAGCGTGTGGATGATGAAGGTGACGGATATAATTATCGTCTGCAACTGGTGTATGTGGAGCCGTTGCCTAACCGTTACTTTCTTCAGTTTCGTTACAGTTATCAATACCGGGTAACTAATTCGGACCGCTTTGTCTATAACTGGGATGAGGCAATGGAAGATTTTGTTGCCGATTACGATTCTCTGGCCAGTAATAGTTTTGAGAGCCAATACAGCACCCATCTTTTCAATATGGCTGTCCGTACTTCCCGGAAAAAGTACAACTACAATATAGGTGTCGATCTGGAACCCCAGAAACTGGATAGCCGTTCTTTTCTGGATGATGTTTCCAAGCATCAAATGAGTAAAACTGTTCTCAACTTTTCACCGACACTGAATTTCCGTTATAAGTTTTCCAAGCGTACACAGTTGCAGGCAATTTATAGAGGAAAAGGACGACAACCGAGTGTTCGTGACCTACAACCGGTTGCCGACATGACGAATCCATTGAATATCCGTATCGGTAATCCTTCTTTGAAACCTTCATACACCAATACGTTTACACTGAATTATAATTCGTATAATGTGAAACATCAGCGCAACATGGTGGTATCTTTTTTTGTGGAGAATGTGCTCAATAGTGTAACGAACCAGGTGACTTACGACAGCGAAACGGGAGGCAGAACCACCATGCCTGTTAATTTGAATGGTAACTGGCGGGCATCAGGTGCACTTTCATTGAGCGGGCCTTTCAAGAACCGCAACTGGCTGTTTCGTACCTATTCCTATTTGCAATATAGGAATCAGAACGGGTATACCACTCAGAACAAAGAAGAGCCGATGAAGAGTTCCGTGCAGCATCTTACGGCGCGTGAACGCCTGCAATTTACTTTTCGTACCCGGCAACTCGAACTGAGTGCGCGTGGAGAAGTGCTGTATAATAATTCGTATAATAACGTGAAAGATATGCGCACAGAAACGTTCGACTATCAACTTGGAGGAGACTTGCAGTATTATCTCCCCTGGGGATTCGAGTACAGCAGTGATCTCACATATTTTCTTCGTACCGGATATGGATACGACAGCAGTGGACGGAAGAACCTGATATGGAACTGCCAACTGTCGAAAGCTTTCTTGAAAAAGAAACAACTATTACTTCGTTTTAAGTTTTATGATATTCTTCGCCAGGAGATTTCCATGGTACGCACCATTTCGGCTACTGCCATACGTGATGCGGACTACAATGTATTGGGACGTTATTTTATGGTGCACACTATCCTGCGATTGAATATGATGGGGAAAAAGTAAAAAACGCAAAGTGTGGAAACTTCAACAGGGTTAATTTGTTGTAGATACTCAAATTAATAAAAGAAAACTCTGAGGAATGTTTCAAAGGTTCAAAAACTTTAGAAAACTGAGGAAGTGGTATGTTGTGAAACTGAAACTGGTTGATGCCCGCCTGTATTTCGTCAGCATCTTCGTAGGATTGCTGACGGGGTTGGTGGCTGTTCCCTATCATTATTGCCTATATTATTTCTTTAACTTGCGAAGTGAGTTTTTTGCTTCCCGTCCAGAGTGGTACTGGCATATTCCTCTTTTTCTTTTCTTTTGGGCGGTACTGATATTCGTATCCTGGCTGGTAATGAAAATGCCGCTTATCACCGGAGGAGGTATTCCTCAAACGCGTGCTGCCATCAACGGGCGCATCACTTATAAGCATCCTTTCATAGAGTTGGTTTCTAAGTTCTTCGGCGGTATTCTTTCGGTCTCGGCCGGATTATCGCTGGGACGTGAAGGGCCTTCCGTACAAATAGGTTCGTATGTGGGATGCCTTGTGGCACGCTGGACACATATTCTACGTGGTGAACGAAAGCAATTGCTTGCTGCCGGTGCCGGTGCCGGCCTTGCGGCTGCGTTTGCGGCGCCGCTGGCTTCTTCATTGCTTGTCATCGAATCCATCGAACGTTTTGATGCTCCCAAAACCGCTATTACTACCCTGCTGGCCGGTGTAGTGGCCGGTGCGGTGGCAAGCATGGTTTTTCCGGTAAATTCTTATCATTTGATACAAGTGGCCGAGCCCGGTTTTTCTTTTGGAGTCCAGGTGAAGTACTTTCTGTTACTTGCAGTGATTATTTCTGTTTGCGGAAAATTGTATTCCATGATGATGGTCTCTTTCAAACGGGTGTATGCAACGGTGAAATCTTCGGTATATATGAAGATGTTCTATCTGTTGCTGGTCGCTTATATTATTTCCTTTATGCAGGTCAACCTGACGGGTGGGGGAGAACAGTTTCTTTTGGAGCAGGCGCAATCCGGAAGCCATGCACAAATTATGTGGGTAACGGCAATGATGCTGTTGCATTTCGGTTTTTCTGTTATCTGCGTTTCATCCGGTTTGCCGGGTGGAAGTTTTATTCCTACACTGGTCACCGGTGGATTACTGGGGCAGATTGTTGGTTTGTTGGGAGTGGAATATGGGGTTATTGAGCCGGAGAATGTCAGTTATGTAATGTTGATTTCAATGTCTGCTTTCCTGGTGGCTGTGATACGTACACCTTTGACGGCTATCGTATTGATTACCGAGATAACAGGACATTTTGAGGTGTTCTACCCATCGGTGGTAGTGGGTGGATTGACTTATTATTTTACGGAACTTCTTCAGATAAGGCCTTTCAATGTGACGCTTTATGAGGATATGATCAATACTCCTGCTTTTCAGGAACAGACAAGGTATAAACTGTCCATAGAAGTGATGACGGGTTCATATATGGATGGTAAACTTGTAGACGAACTTTCTTTGCCTGAAAACTGTGCCATTATCAATGTACACCGGGATGGTAAAGACGCAAAGCCCCCCGGAATACGGTTGATTCCGGGGGACCAGATTGATATTGAATTGGATGCGCAGGATATTGAAAAACTCTATGAGCCGCTCGTCAGCCTGGCAAACATTTATTGATATGGATGAGGTATCCTTATGCCAGACTGCCTATTTCATCCAGATTCTTCTGAATATCCTGATCAGTCAGCTCGTAGTTTACGAGGTCACCGGAGAGATATTTATCGTATGAAGCCATGTCAATCAATCCGTGACCGGAGAGGTTGAACAGGATTACTTTCTCTTCACCTGTTTCCTTGCATTTGTTTGCTTCGCGGATGGCGGCGGCAATAGCGTGGCAAGATTCCGGTGCGGGAATGATACCTTCAGCTTGGGCAAACAAACAGCCGGCCTCAAATGATTCCAGTTGCTTGATGTCTACAGCTTCCATCAGACCGTCTTTCAATAGTTGAGAAACGATGACGCCTGCACCGTGGTAACGCAATCCACCTGCATGAATATTAGCGGGAGCAAAGTTATGTCCCAGCGTGTACATAGGCAGTAGCGGAGTGTATCCTGCTTCGTCACCGAAATCATATTGGAATTTACCGCGTGTCAGTTTCGGGCAAGAAGCCGGTTCGGCAGCAATGAAACGTGTTTGCTTACCTTCCAGAATCTTGTGGCGCATAAATGGGAATGCGATACCACCGAAGTTAGAGCCACCACCAAAACAAGCAATTACCATATCAGGATACTCTCCCGCCATTTCCATCTGTTTTTCGGCTTCCAGACCGATTACAGTCTGGTGCAGAGCTACATGGCTCAATACAGATCCTAATGTATATTTACAATTCGGTGTAGTCTGGGCCAGTTCGATGGCTTCTGAAATAGCGGTTCCCAATGACCCCTGGTAGTTGGGGTGAGCCGTCAGGATATCTTTTCCTGCACGGGTGGACATAGACGGAGACGGCGTGACCTGTGCGCCGAACGTCTGCATGATGCTGCGGCGGTAAGGTTTCTGCTCATAACTGATTTTCACTTGGTAAACGGCAGCTTCCAATCCAAATAGGCGGGCAGCGTAAGCCAGCGAAGCACCCCATTGTCCGGCACCGGTTTCAGTGGTAACGTTGGTTACTCCTTCTTTCTTGCAATAATAAGCCTGGGGAATGGCAGAATTCAGCTTGTGCGATCCCATCGGACTTACACTCTCATTCTTGAAATAGATATGTGCCGGAGTACCCAATGCTTGTTCCAGTCCATAAGCACGAACCAGTGGAGTACTACGATAATATTTGTACATTTCGCGTACTTCTTCGGGAATTTCGATCCACTTATCGGTCTGATTCAGTTCCTGTTTGCACAGTTCCTGTGCAAAGATGGGATATAAATCTTCAGCTTTCAGTGGTTGTTTGGTACCGGGATGAAGCGGAGGCATCGGTTTGTTCACCATATCTGCCTGTATATTGTACCAATAATGTGGTATTTCCTCTTCCGGGAGGAAATATCTTTTTGTCTTGTTGCTCATAGTGGTTACTTCTATTAAAATTTTTACGAGGCCAAATGTAACTATTATTTTTAAAACAATTTCTTTTTTCTTTTGTTTTTTGTCTATACGCATTGTTTTGTTTATGTTTGCCCGATATTTAATTTGATGTATACATGAAGATTTATCATAAATTCTTGTTGTATCAGAATAAATGGATTCATCCGTACACTCGGATCATTCTTGGAGGGGTGACTTATATAGCCTACCTGGCTTCTATTCTGTTAATTATGGGAGTGGTATATGAACACGGCTTTACTATTTCCGAACACGAGGCTTCTCAACTGCAAACACTCTATCGGTTTGTGTGGGGTGTTTTCCTGTCCGAAGTCACTTTGCGCCTGTTATTGGAATACAGGGACACAAAGCGTACTTTTAAGAGATTGACGTGGATATTGATTGCCTTGCTTTACCTCACCCTTATCCCTGTCATTTTTCATCGACCGGAAGAGGAGGGAGCTATTCTGCATTTTTGGGAAATATTGAATGGAAAGCCCTATCATATAGTGCTTCTGCTGATTTTCTCTTTCCTCAATTTATCCAATGGCTTGGTCAGGGTGCTGGGACGGCGAACGAATCCTTCTTTGATTCTGGCTGGTAGTTTCCTGATAATCATTCTTATCGGAACAGGTTTGCTAATGCTTCCCCGATGTACGGTGAGCGGTATTTCGTGGGTGGACTCACTGTTTATTTCTACCAGTGCGGTTTGTGTCACGGGGCTGACTTCGGTGGATGTAGCGTCTACTTTTACTACACCTGGTTTTGTAGTGATCATTCTGCTGATACAGATTGGCGGATTGGGTGTGATGACACTGACCAGTTTTTTTGCGATGTTCTTTATGGGAAATACATCCTTTTATAATCAGTTGGTGGTTCGTGATATGGTCAGTTCCAATTCGTTGAATTCGTTACTTTCCACTTTGTTGTACATATTGGGATTCACGTTGGCTATTGAAGGTGTCGGTATGCTTGCCATCTGGAGTGATATTCACGCTACGATGGGGATGACGTTTGAGGAAGAAGTGGCGTTCTCGGCTTTTCATGCTATTTCCGCATTCTGTAATGCTGGTTTCTCCACGTTGCCGGGAAATCTTGGCAATCCGCTGGTGATGACAGGGCATAATCCGTTCCTTATCTATATATCCCTGTTGATTATTCTGGGGGGTATCGGTTTCCCGATATTGGTGAATTTCAAAGATATAGTACTCCATCATTTGCGCCGCATCTGGAAATTCCTGCATACGTGGGAGTGGGACAGACATCGTTTTTATCATCTGTATAATCTGAATACACGGATTGTGCTGATTATGACTTTCCTGTTATTGGTGTTTGGTACGGTGCTTATCGCTGTTTTTGAGTGGAATCATGCTTTTGCCGGTATGTCAGTCGCTGATAAATGGACACAGGCGTTCTTTAATGCGACTTGTCCGCGTACTGCCGGATTTACAAGTGTGGATCTGGCCTCTCTGGGAGTACAGAGTGTATTGGTTTATATCTTCCTGATGTGGGTAGGTGGTGCTGCGCAGTCCACGGCGGGTGGTATCAAGGTGAATGCGTTTGCAGTAGTTGTTCTGAATCTGGTTGCCGTGTTGCGTGGTACGGAGCGGGTGGAAGTATTTGGTCGTGAACTGTCTTACGATTCCATTCGCCGTTCCAATGCGACGGTGGTGATGTCTATCGGTGTTTTGTTTGTATTTGTGTTTATTCTGACAATCTGGGAACCTCAGGCATCTGTCATGGCACTTCTGTTTGAGTGTGTGTCGGCGTTGAGTACGGTAGGTTCCAGTCTGAATCTTACTCCGACTTTGGGGGATAATAGTAAGTTGCTTGTTGCTCTTCTGATGTTTATCGGACGTGTGGGACTGATTACGCTGATGTTGGGTATCATTAAGCAAAAGAAGCATACGAAATATCAGTATCCGAGTGGGCAGATCATTATAAATTAGTAGTAAGTAGTAAAAACAGAATTTATGAAGTATATTATTATCGGTTTAGGAAATTACGGACACATGCTTGCCGAAGAACTGTCTGTATTGGGACATGAAGTAATTGGGGCGGATGTGAGTGCAAGCCGCGTAGACAGTATCAAAGAAAAGATTGCTACGGCTTTTGTGTTGGATGCAACAGATGAACAGGCACTTGCCGCTCTTCCCTTGAGCGGTGTGGATGTGGTAATTGTGGCTATTGGCGAGAATTTTGGTGCTTCTATTCGTGTGGTGGCTTTGCTGAAACAACAAAAAGTGGCTCATATTTATGCGCGGGCTATTGATAATGTCCATCGTTCCGTGCTTGAGGCTTTTGATTTGGAACGGATTCTTACTCCGGAGGAAGATGCAGCCCGTGGTTTGGTACATCTGTTGGAGTTTGGTTCCAATATGGAAACCTTCCGGGTAGATACGGATTACTATGTGGTGAAGTTCGCTGTGCCGGAAAAGATGATAGGATATTATGCCAATGAATTGAATCTGGACAAGGAATTTGGCTTGAAACTGTTGGCGCTGAAGCGTGCCAAGACGTTGAAAAACTGTCTGGGTATTTCATTTACCGAACATGATGTGATGAATGAATTACCTGAAAATGACCAGGTACAGGCGGGTGATGAATTGGTTTGTTACGGACGCTATAAGGACTTTCAGAAATTCTGGAAAGCGATGTAAAAGGAATCTTTGCTATAACAGGTATATGTAGGGGATTATTATTGTCCCCTTCGCCTTTTCCTGTCATTGATAATGTCGTTCATATTCTCTTGTGCCCATGAAATCAGGGAGTTGATATGTGGCAACAGAGACATGGCCCTTTCCGTCAGCGAATATTCCACTTTAGGCGGCACTTGAGCGTAAATCTGTCTTCTCACAAGTCCGTCTTCTTCTAATGTGCGGAGTGTAACGGTCAGCATCTTTTGTGAAATGTCCGGTATCGTCTTCTGTAACTCATTAAACCGCATTACGGGGGCTTGTGTCAAGGTAAATAGTGTCAGAATAGACCATTTATCACTGATGCGGGCCAGTATCATCCGGATAGGGCAATCAGCATAAGAGCCATTTTGTATATCTGTTCTATTCATATTGCTTTGATTTCTAAAACACTCTACAAAAGTAACTAATATGCCGATTGTATGCAAATTATCTTATAATTTGTTGGAGGCTTAACTTATTAAACTTATTTGGGTCTTCTGACTTCATTCATCGCTAATCGTCGTAATCACCGTTTGGGTCAGAATTGTATCTTTTTTTACAGATGAACTATAAGCAGCTATAGTAGCACTATTTGCTCCATCCTTTTTTTCGCCTCTCATCAGAGTCATTTTCAGATTCTCTGTTTCTACTTCTACAATGGATACGGTAGGCTTTGTTAGTGATGTACCGTCCGGTAGAGCAAACTTTATGGTGATTTTATAATCTGTGTTGACTTTTTGCCCTTCTTTTTCCACAAACTCTGATGCGGGTATTCTTTTTACGGTCTCAAGTACTTCTATGTCTAAGGCAGGACAAAGTTTTTTGGTTATTCTGCTATTTGTTATTGCACCTTCTTTAGTTACAGTGAAATCTATTGTAACATCTCCTTGTATTTTCGCTTCAATCGCTTTTGAGGGATATTCAATATTTTCCCTGAGAAAAGTAAACATAGCCCGCATACTGTTGTGAGCATCGGTAGCGCTGCAAGTATGAGAAGTGGAAACTTCCATTTTTTTATCAGAACTTTGTGCCTTAACAGAAGTTGTGGTTTCGCAAATTAAGGTAAGAACAGAGAACAGTAATAATGCTAATCTGTTCATTTTTAAACTCTTTTTGTCAATCATGATAATGTTTTTTAGAATGTGATACATTAAAAATATTTATAATCTATGCTATAGCCGGTCGCGTCAACCTATATTTGTATATGCAGTTTGCTCATTAATATAGGCAGATAAGAATCACTGATCGGAATGGTGGCTCCTTCAATGCGGATTCTTTTATGTTCGATGTAGTTGATATGAGACAGTGAAACAATATAGGAACGGTGTACGCGACAAAAAATTCCTTCAAGGCATTCTTCAAAGTGTTTTAGAGTCAGTTGCGAAAGTATAGGTTTACCTTCTGCCCGATGTACTTTGACATAATCTCCGTATCCTTCCAAATATAGAATATCTTCTTGATTAATGCGTACAATCCGATTTCCGTCACGGAGGAAGATAGACTGATTGCTCAACTTATTTGTAGCAAACAGGGAGTTTACTTCCGTTAGAGAACGGTTAACTTGCTCCAGATACTCCATCAGTTCATTGAGAGTAGCAATATCCCCATCCAGAATAATACATTTCAGCATAATGTTTCGTTTAATTTATTCTTATCATTTGCTGCAAATTAAAGGAAAATATCAGCTAACAAAAGTTAAGTACCGGCAAACGGGGATTCTTTGCAGGTGAAGCGAACAACAGACCGGGGTGAATGTCTTTAATCCTCTTCTTGCATAATCCATTTTTTGAATATCGGAGTTTTCACTTTACTTATGATAATGCGTTCGGGAACAGGTATAAGCAAGTTGACGGAAAGCCGGTTGCCTGACCAGAGCTCTATGTCTTTAACAGACTTACGTGAAATAATGAATTGACGGTTGGCGCGAAAGAAGTGCTGTTGGTTCAATTGCTCATAAAGTGTATCGAGTGTGTAGTCTACCGGATGTTTTTTACCGTCAAAAGTATGAGCCGTAACTTTTTCCCGGGCAGTATAGAAATAGTAAATATCATCTACTGGGAGCGGATAAAACTTATCAGCAAACATAACCAACAATTTTTTCACTTCTTTCCGGTTCTCAATCATGGCATTAGTCCGCAGGATATGTTCTTTTCGTTCCATCGGATTGAAAAGGAGAAATTTGTTCAATGCATGTTCTAATGAATTCAGCGTAACGGGCTTTAGGAGATAATCAATGCTGCTCACCTGAAAAGCTTGTAAAGCATACTCATCATAAGCGGTAGTAAACACTACGGGAGCGGCAACTTCTACCTGTTCGAAAATAGTAAAAGCCAAACCGTCTGCCAGATGAATATCCATGAAAATGATATCCGGTGGTGATGAACTTTGAAACCATTCAATACTGTCTTCGATGCTTTCTAATTCGGCAACCACTTCAATGTCGGCCACTGAGTTTTGCTGTAAAATAGCTTTCAAGCTGTTTACTGCTGCTGTTTCATCTTCAATGATTATTACTTTCATACATTTATTCCAATATATCAGACAGTGGAAGAGATACTACAAAATATCCGTTGGAATTGTTTATCCGTATGCTTTTTCCGGTCAGCATTTGATAGCGCCCCTGAAGGTTCTTTAATCCTATCTTGTTGCAGATGCACTCTTCTTTTTTGGGGCGGATAGGATTGGATACGGCTAATAAATCTTCAGATGTTGTATAAACCTCAACCTGCAGGGGGTGTTGCATGCTGATGATGTTGTGTTTCACGGCATTCTCAATAAGCGGGAGCAGACTAAGAATAGGCAGCCTCTTCTGTCGGCAGCCTTCTGCAATCCGGATTGAGAAAAACAGCTTGTTTTCATAACGTACGCTGAGCAGATAAGTATAAGCTTTTGCAAACTGTAGTTCTTCATCAAGGGTGACTAATGTTTTGTGATTACTTTGTAAGATATAACGGAAAACATTGGATAGTCCTTCCAGGTATTCAAGTGTCTTATCTTGTTCGTTCATGCGGATTAACGAATTAAGTCCGTTTAATGAGTTGAAGAAGAAATGCGGGTTAATCTGTCCCATCAGTGCATTGTATGAGTTTTGTAGTTTTTCGACTTTTATTTTTTCATATTCCAGTGTCATTTCTTGCTTTTTATCAAGCAGATGGAGCAAAAGCATGCTTAGCATGATAGTCAGTAGGACAAAAATATGTTCTACCAGCAGAGGGTATGAATTGGTGCTTGAAAAAACGGCACTTACTCCCATCTGTGCCTTATTGGGGGAGCTTATAGAATCTGGAGCCATGTCTAATGTCTTTTTTGAGACTTCCGTTATAAAAACTGCGTGTTCCGTGAAATTATAGGAGGTAATGGCGTCATGCTTTTTTTCCATGATGATTATTTTCTTTAATGCAGGATATGCCTGGTATAGCCCGAAAGCAACGAATACAATAATTCCTATTGCAAACCCTATTGTTTTCACTTCCTTGCGCCGGAATATTATGTTTCCCCATTTATACATCCACCTGTAGAGGATAAATAAAATGAAAGAAAAGAGCCAAAACCATACTATAGAAAACCAGAAATCATATTTTTCTATTTCCCAAGTAATGCCGGATGCTTTTGAGTCCATTATCAAATCATAGCGTCGCATTAACAATGCAAAATTGGCAAAAAGGGTCAGAATCACTGATATGGTGAGCCCAATCAACAATTCATTCTTTGTTAAATGCCATATAATAAAATCATTTTTAGTTTTATTACTCTGTTTTTCGGGGAATGTAATATTCATGAGACTCTGTGTTTTTTGCAGGACAAAAATAATCAATCTGTTCGCTTTATTTCAAATGAGACGGTGAAACGGACAAAACAGACTGTGAATCGTCTCTAAAATACTACGTTTTCAGTATTGAGATATCGTGCATTTATATAGAGCAATCGGCATAAAAGTTATTTTGTATTCCTGTTCAATTTTAAACACTTTACAAAAGTAACTAATATGCCGATTGTATGATTCGTTGAAGTCGTTGGTTTATTAAACCTGTGTTCTGATATTTATTTTAGTGCAGTCCGCCCAACCATTCCACCATCTTCGGATCACGGTGGGAGAAGAAACAACTTGTCTTAGTGTCCAATGCCGCTATTTTCTCCATATCTTCTTTAGTCAGTTCAAAATCGAATACATTGAAATTCTCAACAATGCGTTCTTTACGGATAGACTTCGGAATAACCACTACATTTCTCTGTATCAGCCAGCGCAACACAACTTGTGCGATAGATTTGTGATATTTGTCTGCAATTGCCGCCAGTGTTTCATTTCGGAATAAATCGTTCTTTCCTTCGGCAAACGGTGCCCACGACTCAATTTGAACTCCTTTCCCTTTCATGAATGTTTCAGCTTCAATCTGTTGATGGAATGGATTGGTCTCCACCTGATTGACGGCAGGAACGATTTCATTGAAGAGAATCAGATCTGCAAGACGGTCCGGCATGAAGTTACTGACACCGATGGCACGAATGCGACCTTCTTTATATAATTCCTCCATTGCACGCCATGAACCGTAATAGTCATTGAATGGCTGGTGAATGAGGTATAAATCCAGATAATCGAGTTGCAGGCGCTTCATGGATGCTTCAAAGGCTTTCTTGGCTTTGTCATAACCGGCATCTGATATCCAGAGCTTGGTAGTGATAAACAAGTCTTCGCGGGGAACTCCGCTACGTTTGATAGCCTTTCCCACTGCCTCTTCGTTGTAATAGGCGGCAGCTGTATCTATGGAGCGGTAACCGGCCTCGATGGCATCATACACACATTGTTCGCAGAGGGCTTGGTCTTCAATTTGATAGACGCCAAAGCCCAGAATAGGCATTTCTATGCCATTATTTAATTTTACTTTTTGCATGATATATTTCTTTTTATGGATTTATTATAAAACAATTGATAATACTATTAATCCTCTGACATTGCAGATTATTGTATTAATTTAAGCCCTTTCAACCAGCTTTCCACCTGCGGACGGGAGGATGAGGCTTGCCCACCGCTGACGAGGAACCCTTTCTTGCTGTCTGCCTTACCGATGTGTTTTGCGAAATCCTTGAAACAGTTTTGTTCGCCGCCTCCGCCGTGCGTGCAGAAGGGGATTACTATTTTACCGTTAAGGTCATGGCTTTCCAGGAAAGTCAGAATGGGCATTGGCGTTGTTCCCCACCAGTTGGGATAACCCACGAAGATGACGTCATAGGATGCGATGTTTTCAACCTTGTTCTTGAGTGCCGGTCTTGCATTATCCTCTTTCTCTTTCTTGGCTACTTCGGTGCAGGCATGATATTCTTCCGGATACGGCTTGGCTACCTGAATTTCGAACATATCTCCTCCGGTGAGGCTTTTGATGTGGTCAGCTACTGCGCGCGTGTTTCCCGAACGGGAAAAATAGGCTACCAATACTTTCTTGTCCGTGGAGGAGCTCTGTGCTTGTACATTCATACCTAATGTTGTCATTACAATTACGATTAGTGAAATAATTCTTGTTCTCATGTTATTTCTATTTTAATGATTATTTTCCGACTCTTTTAGCCAATTCTTCCGGATAGCGGTCACCTGAGATTGGGATGGAGTTAAGCATATCATTGATCTTTCTTAGTTCTTCCGGTGTAATCTCCACATTTATGCTCTGTAGATTCTCTTCTAAACGGCTTAGTTTTGTGGTTCCCGGAATAGGGGCAATCCAAGGTTTAACAGCAAGTACCCACGCCAGTGCGATTTGTGCGGGAGTTGCATTCTTTTCATTTGCCAGTATTTTAATGAAGTCAATGATTACCTGATTTGCATTCAGATTCTCTGTAGTGAACCGGGGAACAATATTGCGGAAATCACTCTTATCGAACCGGGTATCTTTACTAATACTACCCGTCAGAAAACCTTTACCCAGCGGGCTGAAAGGAACGAAACCTATTCCCAATTCTTCAAGAGTCGGCAATAACTCTTTTTCCGGTTCGCGCCACCACATGGAGTACTCACTTTGCACGGCAGTCAGCGGAAAAACAGCATGTGCCCGGCGAATGGTCTGTACTCCCGCTTCCGATACTCCCCAATGCCGTATTTTACCTTCTTGTTGCAGTTGTTTCATTGTTTCCGCTACTTCTTCAATAGGAGTTTTAGGGTCTACCCGGTGCAGGTAGTATAAATCTATATACTCTGTTCTCAACCGTTTAAGAGAACCTTCAATGGAGCGACGCATGGTCTCCGGTTTTCCAATGACTATTTGTTTTCCATCTACAATCTGAATTCCGCATTTGGTAGCGATGACTACTTCTTTGCGATAAGGTTCTAAAGCCTCACCTACCAGTTCTTCATTGGTATAGGGGCCATACACTTCGGCTGTATCAAAGAAAGTGACACCTTTTTCTACGGCTTGATGAATCAGTTTGATCATTTCCTTTTTATCACCGGCGGCACCGTAGCCATGACTCATTCCCATGCAGCCTAAACCCATTGCGGAAACTTTAAGTCCGCTTTTTCCTAATTCCCGATATTTCATAACTATTGTTTTTTATAAATTTTGATGTTGCAAAGGTAAGCTGCGAAATAGCGTTTGTAAATAGACAGATTACTGCTTTGCAAACCATAATTACAGTTTCAGAATCTTCCTTGAATACTTGAAAATGAGGTGCATGCACAGATTACAGTTTCTCATACCAATATTACAGATTTAATGATACGGATGTTTGAAAGCTAAGAGAAAACCTTTATTTTTGTCATCGGATAAAATGAAGAAGAATATGGGAGCAATCGTAAAGTTGAATACAATTCATGAGTATAATATGGCGGTGGGAGTGGAGACATTACATCCGCTCGTCAGTGTGGTTGACTTTTCAACGCTGAAGTCATTAAAGCACGGGCGCAAGAATTTCGGCTTTTATTGTATCTTCCTGAAACAGCTTAAATGTGGTGAGTTGTCTTATGGACGCAGCACCTACGATTATCAGGAAGGTACGCTGGTTTTTGTCGCTCCGGGACAGGTGGCAGGCGTGGATGATGACAAAGAAACATTGAACCCGCAAGGGTGGGCATTACTATTCCATCCTGATTTATTGCGTGGCACATCATTGGGACGCAAGATGAAGGACTACAGTTTCTTCTCTTATGAAGCGAATGAAGCTTTGCACATGTCCGAGCGTGAGCGTCAGATTATCCTTAACTGTTATCTGGAGATACAGGAAGAACTGGAACGAGCCATAGATAAGCATAGTAAAAGTATTATCGCTTCTACCATTGAACTTTTGCTGAACCATTGCCAGCGTTTTTATGACCGCCAATTCATTACGCGTGAAAGCCTGAATAAAGATATCTTGGTTCGTTTTGAGAATTTGCTCAGTGATTACTTTGAATCAGACCAGCCGCAAACTGTCGGTTTGCCGTCTGTGCAATATGCTGCGGACAAACTACATCTTTCTGCCAATTACTTTGGTGACTTGATTAAGAAAGAAACTGGAAAGTCGGCTCAGGAGTCCATTCAACTCTTTGTGATAGAAAAAGCAAAGGAACGGCTCTATGATGAGAATAAAACCGTCAGCGAAGTTGCCTATGAACTGGGCTTCAAGTATCCGCATCATTTAAGCCGTTTGTTTAAGAAGGTAGTAGGGGTAAGCCCGAATGAGTATCGGGCATAATTCCTTATTTTATCTGATACCCTAACAGTGAACTGAACCTCTTGCAGATACCGGGGAATTTTCCCATCAGCATTCCGCCGAATCCCCACCTTTTGGGAAAGAACTTCTGATAGAGTGCCTGCTCAATAAGTTGCAGGCGTGGTTCCCAGACTTCCACTTCATGCCCGTCTTTCAGTCCGGAACGGATTTGGGCATTGTGCCCTCGCAGGGAGTCGGGCTTGATATGCTTGGATTTGGCAAGCATAGGGCCACATACGTCGAACCACACTTCGCCACCACTGAACCGGTCGGCCAGACGGGTGAGCAGTTGCCGTACCTGCTTTTCGTAGAAGTACATCAGTACGCCTTCAATGACGATGATGAATTCTCCTTCCGGATGTGTCTCACGAAGATCGTCCATCCATTGGGTTTCCAGTAGAGAACCGGCTATGTAGCGGTCGCCTTTCGGTTCGGGCAGCAGTTCACGGCGCAGGTCGATGACTTCCGGCAGATCCATTTCATAGAACGTGGCTTTGTCATGTTCTTCGATACGCTGATAACGGGTGTCGAGCCCGCACCCTACATTCACGACTACCGGGTTCCGGTGGGTGGCAATGAACCGCCGGATTGCATTATCAAAGTAGAGTCCGCGCACAACGCACCCCACAGCACTTAGGCTGGCACCGTCGAATTTGGAATAATCATAATCAATGCTTTCCACAAGCTGTTCGGCTTGCTGGTCGCGCAAGATGGCATCTTTGCGGCGGCTTTCTTTGGCTCTCATGTAGAGAGGAATCAGCAGTGTTTCGGCCACTATGCTCTTAAATTCATACTTCTTTTTCATTCTTGTGTTATTTGAGTTATTTGTACTGTCAGGCAAAAACGAACAATATTCAAATTCATTCAAAAAAAAGAGAGAACTTATACTTCGATAAGCTCTCTCTTCTTGCAATTCTCCATATTTCTTTTCCGGATCCATACGCTACTTTTCTTTTTTTGCCAAAGTTACGGTTCTTCCGTCAAGAGGGCAATACCTAAAAGTAGGGAAAATGCGTATCAGCGTCTCCTTGCCACATATCTCAGATACCAGATACATATCAGCAGCGAAACTACTGTCGAGATGGGTGGAGCAAAGCCCATGATGAACAGTGATGAACTGTCTATCTGGCTGAACCAGTATGACAATGGAATACGGAACAGGAAAGTCGCTATCAGACTGTGAATCATCGGGAACAGTGAATTTCCCTGTCCGCTGAAGTAGGAATTTATACAGAATACGAAACTGACAACGATGCAGTCGATGCTGTATCCCCGCAGATATTCCGCCGCCATAGCCACCACAGCCGGATCTTTGGTGAAAAAAGCCGTAAGCGTTTCCGGTAGGAATTGCGAATAGAGGCAAACCGACAATCCGAAAACGAGAGCAAACCCTATTCCGGAAAGGAGGCACTTGTTCATTCGCTGTATCAATCCTGCACCATAGTTCTGTGCTGTCATGGTTGCCACGGCCGATGATATGGCCATCGGAGGCAACATGGCGAATACGATGATTTTCTCCACTACACCCAGTGAAGCCGATGCAATGACCCCCATCTGGTTTACGATAACGGTGATTATCAGAAACGAGACATTAATCAGTGCATCCTGCAAGGCTATGGGAGCACCCAGTGTCAGCACTCTTTTGGACAGAACTCCGTTCAGCCGGATGTCCCGCTTCGTGAACTCAAAGTGGAATCCGCGCCGGTGCAGAAACCAAAGCGCTATCGCAAAACTGACACCCTGTGCTGTAACCGTGGCAATGGCAGCCCCGGTAGGCCCGAGATGAATATATCCCACCAATACGAAATCGAGAACGATATTGATCACGCAGGCCAGTCCCACAAAATAAAGCGGCGTTTTTGAGTCACCCAGTCCGCGCAAGATACCGCACACGACGTTGTAACCCACGATGAACAGGATGCCGACCGAGCATACCAAGATATAACTTTGGGTATCGGCCATGGCCTCCGTTGGAGTATGCATCAGACTGGCAATCTGGCGATGGAAGAATACCATAACCAGAGTAAGCACCACGCCAATAATTGAAAACAACCACACGGACGAGCCGATTGTGGAAGCCACTTGCCGGTCGTCTTTCGCTCCGGTTGCAATGGCAATCAGTACGGTGGTTCCTGTGGTAATGCCGAGGATGATACCCGTAATGGTTTGCATCACCTGGCTACCGATGGCAACGGCCGCTACACTCGCAGAATCATCATATTGTCCCACAACAAAGAGGTCGGCACCCCCGTAGAGTGCCTGAAGTGCATTCGCTATCAGGAAGGGTACTGCAAACTCTAACAGTACTTTGGGAACGCTGCCTTGTGTCAAATCTAACTCTTTCATCAAACTCATTCTTTCATCAATCGGGCTAAAGCTGTAATTCTGGTATAAAAAAGGTGCCGGACAGGGTGAATGATTTGCACCATTCATCTTATCCGGCATCCTAATTATTGATTATCATGCCCTCCGATGAGGATTTAATTTCCTGTCTTTGTTTTCGGGGTGCAAATGTGGTCAATGTTTCTATAACCACCAAATTATATCCGGAATTTATATAAAAAGAAAATTCAAAGACCTATCTTTGCTGAAAATTTGTATACTATGCTCGTCTCCACTATGACACCCGAAGAGGTGTGCAGAGAAATAAAAAACGATTATACTCTTTTTCAAGAGAGAATATTAGAAGAAGGTGCTAATGCCCATCGAAAGTTTATTAAGGCCATATTGTTTCCTGTTATGCACCAATTTTCCTGGATGTCACCATTAGGGAATAAATGGTGTTCAATATTGATAGTGCGTTATCGAAATGAAAGGAAGCGTCCTGGCATTATTCCTTATCTTAAGTATGAGAATTTAGGGATGGGAATTATTTATCCTAAGAAAATATATAGTAATATCTCAATCATTGATTTCAGACCGCATTTTTGGAAAAGATATAGAGAACGTCTATTAATACCTAATGGGCTGGATGGCCTCTCTTTTGATGAACAAATAAAGCATTTTTTTATGAATAGTGGTCTTTTCACAATAGATTTTAGGAAAGGTTCTAATAAAAATCATGAAGGCTTTGTTGGATATACTAAGACTGGAGTATTCTTCGGTGTCGTATTAGAAGAACTTGATTATCTTTGTGTAAAGACTTTTGTTCCTGTAAATATGCTTTTTGATGGGCAGGTAGAACAACTGAATAGTGCTGATGAACTTAGAAAGAAAATTATGTCCCATCCTGATTATTTTAACGGGAGGGGAAAGCTGTTTCATATAATGAATAATGGTTTTATTTATTTAGATGAAACGAATAAGTAAGTATTTGTTCATAATGGATAAGGAATGAGCATTTTAGTTTAAAACCATACATGACTTGAGTTTCTTTGCTGTGTTGCTTGAGCAAAAGGATAGAAGATTTTCTGTATATGTGTAAAAAAAGTAAGTTAATCGCTCGTTTTCCCTACAATACCGTTTTGCAAGAAGAAAGAAATAGAAATGGCAATCCATTTATTGTGCATATATATACTATTTCTTTATGCATCAAGCCCAGTTTATACAGATTCTATACGTTGGATATCTATATCGGACACGTTGCATCTATACTTCTGACGCATCACATCTATAGTTCTGACGGCTAACATCTATAGTTCCGGCATCCAACGCTTATATAACCGTCACCTCACACTGTTGTATCCGTCATTTCAGCTTCTATTTTCCGCTATTTTAAATGTATATATTTGTGTATCCTTCTGTCTGTCTTGTTATTACATGTTTTTACTGCTGTGTTTTCATTCACACAGGCGTCCGGACGAAAACAACGCATTCTCAGCCGTTCAAATATGCAAAGTGTCAATTAGTCAGTAGTATCGGTACACGATAAATCAGATGAAAGTGCTATTCCCGCTTATTTATTCTGAGATGTAGGGGGAATGGAAGAATAAGTTGATGTTAAATATACAGGAATAGATTGCGGAAGTTAATTATATAGTTAACTTTACGGTAAAATAAAACAGTAATGGAATATATCCGAAAAATAAAGGTGTTCAAAACATACTATAAAGAGTTCTATTTGGCACAAACACCTGAAGTAAGAACAAAAATTGATTATGTTATTGAGCTTATTAAGCAATTAGATAGAGTACCTAAAAGCTATTTTAAACAGATAGAAGGGCAGAAAGGCACACCGGAACGCAATGATTTTGAGCGGGGCGCAGAGGCTTTTATTCTTGCAGAACGTCTGAAAGAAGAACGTCTGAAAGCCGGTCTTACCCAGGAACAACTTGCAGCGAAAATAGGTACAAAGAAAACCTATATCTCACGTATTGAGAATGGAAAAGCAGATGTACAACTCTCCACTCTCTTCCGCATTTTCGAAGGGTTGGGGAAAAGGGTCAGTCTGACTATTCTTTAAAGAAAGTCTTTTTAACCACAGATTTTCCAGATTTGCACAGATTATCTATCTTGATAATCAATTATTTAATTTTAATCTGTGTCAATCCGTGTAATCTGTGGTGAGTTTTGACTCCTTCATCTTTAATGCACTCTCTTTCCTTTTAAGTTAAATTCGTTTTTATCGCCTGTTTTTTCGTTTTGCTTCTTTTGCCGCTGCTGCGTCTCGATAATTTTGTTTTTCTTTGCAGAAAAGAAGAAAAAATATATGTCCTCATTTGATACCTACATAAGCCGTAAACTGCCGCTGGTCAGCCTGATTAGTGCGGTTTTCATTATATATCCCAACATAGCCTGCCTCCCTTGGGATATAAAATTCTGGGGAGTTTGTGCGGGCTTTTATTGGTATTTTGCCTACCGTTTCTTTTTCTTCTGGGGACTGATTAGTCTGTTGATACGCTATAATCTGCGTCGGTTACCGGATGCACAGTTTAAGGAACGCTTTGCCCGCAACTTCGGCTATTCGTTGCTTGCCTACGCGGGGTTTGCATTCGTTTCCTACTGGATTGCCTCGTATGGCATCCGCACCGACTTTCTGGGCAGCACCTTGCTTTCCCAATTCTTCATCCTGTGCTCCCTCTGCACGCTTATCGGCCACATCTCCATGCTCTATTCCAAACAACGGGAGAAGGAACACGAGATTGAGCGCCTGCGCATAGAGAACCTGCAAAGCCGTTGTGATGCATTGGCCAACCAGATAAACCCGCATTTCTTTTTTAACTCACTGAACGGAGTGCAATCGCTCATCCGCAAGAAAGATGACGAGAAAACACTGATGTACGTGCATGAGTTGTCTGACATCTTCCGCTACATTCTTCAGAGTGATAAGAAAGGGCTCGTCACGCTGAGGGAGGAATTGGAATTCATCCAGTCTTTCCGCTACGTGATGGAAGTGCGCTTTGCCAATAAGCTGGTGTTCTCCATCCGGGTAGATGAGGCTGTGCAGGATGAACTGACATTGCCGGTACTTTCATTGCTCCCACTGGTGGAGAACGTGACCGTTCATAATATGATAGACAGTGAACATAAGATGGAAATATCTATCCGGCTGAATGAACAGAATGAGTTGGTGGTGTCCAATCCTGTTTACCCCAAACTCTCTCCGCCCGATACCAACGGAACCGGATTGAAGAATCTGGAAAGCCGTTTCGCTTTGCTGATGAACAAGCAAATTCGGGTGGAGTGCGATGAAGAAACATTCCGGGTTTATCTCCCTTTAAAATAAAAATAGAATCAATATCAAAACAAAAGAGTAGCGATATGAGAGTGCTTATTGTAGAAGACGAGACTGCCGCTTATGAGAATCTGGTAGATATTCTCAAGGAAGTCTCCTATGATATTCAGATTTCCGGTAATACGGAAAGTGTGACCCAGACTATCCATTGGCTGCAATCCAATCCGGCTCCGGATTTGATATTCATGGATATACATTTGTCGGACGGCTCGGCATTTACCATCTTCGATAAAATGGAACTGGAAACCCCCATTGTTTTTACGACGGCATACGACCGTTATGCGATAGAAGCTTTTAAGGTGAATAGTGTGGACTACCTGCTGAAACCGGTGAAGGTGGAGGATGTGAAGCATGCACTGGATAAATATAGCAAGCTGACTCATCAGGATATTCTGCAATACTTGTCTCAGTTGAACCTGTTGGCACCGGCGCCCAGATATAAAGACAAGCTATTGATTCCCTATAAAGATAAATTGCTGCCTGTCAGTCTGAGGGATGTTTCGTGTTTTTATACGGCGGATAAGAATACGTGTGTGTATCTGAAAAATGGGACCCTGTATCCGTACTCCAAGACGTTGGAACAGATAATGTCCTCTCTGAATCCCGCCGACTTTATCCGGGCGAATAAGCAATTCATCATAGCCAAGAACAGCGTGACGGATATAACAATCTGGTTCGATAGCCGCCTGTTGGTGACGCTCGACGTGGAGGTTCCCGAGCGTGTCTATATCAGTAAGAATAAGGCGTCGGAGTTCAAGTCGTGGTTGGTGAGTAATAACGGTTAGGTTACAGGACGTTAATCAGTAATTTAGGTATATACTACTGTAATTTGTCTACGGTTTCTGTAGGCGACAGTCCCTATATTTGCAATCGAAAACTATTATAGAATAAAAAGAGTGTTTTTAAAGATGAAAAAAGAGAGAACGATACTTGCATTATGTACAGGCTGCCTGATAAGTGCGGCAAGCCTGCAAGCACAAACCGGCAAGGACAGCACACAGGTAGCGAGAAGCTACGCTATTAATGAAGTGGTGGTGACGGGCACACGCAGCGAAACGGATGTACGCCATCTGCCCATGACCGTATCAGTGGTGGGACGTCCGCAACTTGAAGCGAGCCAACAGGCTTCCGTGCTTCCGGTACTGAACTCCCAGGTGCCCGGTTTCTTCTCCACTTCACGCGGTGTGATGGGGTATGGTGTAGCTACAGGTGCATCAGGACAGATGTCGCTGCGTGGAATCGGAGGTCCTGCACAGGCGGGGTTGCCCACTACCGGACTGTTGGTTTTGATTGACGGACATCCTCAATATATGGGTTTGATGGGACATCCCATTGCCGATGCTTACCAAACGATGATGGCGGAGCGAGTAGAAGTGCTTCGTGGCCCGGCATCAGTGCTTTACGGTTCCAATGCCATGGGGGGCGTCATCAACATCGTCACCCGCAAGATGCAGGAAGACGGTGTGAATACAAGCATTAACATCGGTGCCGGCTCTTATGGAACCTTGCAGACCGAAGCAACCAACCGCATCAGGAAAGGACGTTTCAGCAGTACGGTGACGGCTTCTTATAATCGCACGGACGGGCATCGGGCCGATATGGGCTTTGAACAATATGGCGGTTATGCCAAGTTGGGTTATGACTTTACGGACAACTGGAAGCTGTGGGGAGATGTGAATATCACTCATTTCAATGCCATCAATCCGGGGGCGGTAAGTCGCCCTTATATCGACAACGACCAGCGCATCACTCGCGGTATGACCTCTTTTGCTCTGGAGAATCATTACGAAAAGACCTCGGGAGCATTGAGTTTCTTCTATAACTGGGGAGACCACTGGATAAACGACGGCTACCAGCCCGGCGGAAAACCGCTTGACTACCGCTTCAACTCCAACGACCAGATGCTCGGTGTATCATGGTATCAGAGCTTGCAACTTTTCAAAGGGAACCGGGTGACTGTAGGAGCCGATTATTTTCATTTCGGCGGTGAAGCATGGAACAAATTCTCTGACGGACATCGTGAAACTTCGGCGGATAAATCCCTGAATGAAGTAGCCGGATATGTAGACTTCCGGCAGGACATCGTCACCTGGCTCACACTGAATGCCGGTGCACGCGTAGACCATCATTCGCAGACAGGGACGGAGTTTATTCCACAAGTCGGTCTGGCCTTCCACCTCCCGAAAGATGCGGAAATCAAGGCAATGGCAAGTAAGGGATTTCGCAATCCCACCATTCGCGAAATGTATATGTTCCCTCCGCAAAATCCGGATTTGAAGCCCGAGAAACTATGGAATTATGAACTTTCCTTCTCGCAGCGCCTTATGGAAAACCGTTTGTCATACGGCGTAAATGTGTTCTATATCAATGGTGAAAACCTGATTCTGCGTCTTCCCAATCCGGCCGGAAGCGGTATGCTGAACCAGAATTCCGGTGAGATTGAGAACTGGGGAGCGGAAGCGAATATAGGATACCGGTTCAATTCAACATGGGGTGTCACGGCAAATTATAGCTGGCTTCATATGGAGAATCCTGTGCTGGCATCTCCCGAACATAAACTTTACGGAGGCGTGAACTTCAGGAAAGGACGTTGGAGCGCATCTACGGGCATCCAATATGTGAAAGGACTTTATACCGACCTGGATGCGGAAACCAAGGAAAACTTTGTGCTGTGGGATATGCAGGGGAGCTTCAAAGCGACCCATTACCTGTCGTTCTATGTGCGTGGCGAGAACCTGCTGGCACAACGTTACGAAATAATAGTCGGCTATCCTATGCCGAAAGCTACTTTTATGGGTGGAGTAAACATCAAATTTTAATAAGTATATAGATTATGAAAACAACAACTATCAGACTTTATTCTCTGGATTACGGCAATGTGAAAACGTATTTTGCCGCTGCTCTTTTCATTCTGGGCAACTTGGCTCTGCCACAACTTTGCCATCTTATCCCGCAAGGCGGCCTCACGCTGCTTCCCATTTATTTCTTTACGCTTATCGCAGCTTATAAATATGGTTGGAAAGTAGGGTTACTGACTGCTGTCTTTTCTCCGGTTTTGAATCATCTGCTTTTCGGTATGCCTGCTGCGGGCATGCTTCCGGCTATACTACTGAAATCGGCCTTGCTGGCGGTGGCTGCCGGATATATTGCCAATCGTTCTAAACATGTCTCTGTCCCGATGCTGGCATTGGTGGTTCTAGCTTATCAGCTTGCGGGCACACTGGGCGAGTGGGCCATGCTGGGTAACTTCACTCTTGCCTTTCAGGATTTCCGTATTGGTATTCCGGGAATGCTATTGCAAGTTTTCGGCGGTTATCTGTTCATTAAGTATTTGGTTTATAAATGATGTTCCATAAAATAGAAGTATGTTACGAAAAATCAGACTAACGGTTGCCATTTTCTTCTTTGTGCTGATTACGCTGCTGTTCCTCGACTTCACGGGGAAACTGCATGGTTGGTTCGACTGGATGGCTAAAATTCAATTCTTGCCTGCGTTGTTAGCCTTGAATGTAGGGGTTGTGATAGCCCTGATTGTGCTGACGCTGCTTTTGGGCCGTGTGTATTGTTCGGTAATATGTCCGCTGGGTGTCTTTCAGGACGTGGTTTCATGGCTGGGCAAAAAGCGGAAGAAGAACCGCTACTCTTATTCGCCTGCGCTCAATTGGTTGCGCTATGGAGTATTGGGCGTGTTTATATTGGCTTTGATAGGGGGCGTCGGCTCTCTGGTGGCGCTGCTTGCACCTTACAGTTCGTATGGTCGGATTGCCTCCAATCTCTTTGCCCCGGTTTATCAGTGGGGAAATAACCTGCTTGCCTATCTGGCGGAACGTGCGGACAGCTATATGTTTTATTCCGTGGATGTGTGGATGAAGGCTGCGGGGACTTTTGCGATAGCTGCCCTGACGTTTGTCATTCTGGCTGTGTTGGCTTGGCGCAACGGACGTACATATTGTAATACGATTTGTCCGGTGGGCACGGTGCTGGGATTCCTGTCACGTTTCTCTCTACTGAAACCGGTGATTGATACCAGTAAATGCAATGGCTGTGGACTGTGTGCACGCAACTGTAAAGCAGCCTGCATCGACTCGAAGGCTCATAAAATAGACTATAGCCGTTGTGTGGCTTGCATGGATTGCATTGGAAAATGCAAGAAGGGAGCCATCCGCTATGAGCGTCCGCGTAAAGAAGCACTGCAACCGGTAGTTGCCGGAAAGGTGAATAGCGTGTCACCGGAACAGGTGGATAATGCACGCCGTGCCTTCTTCTCTGCCGGAGCCATATTTGCCACAAGCACCTTGCTGAAAGCGCAAGAGAAAAAGGTGGATGGCGGACTGGCGGTTATCGAGGATAAAAAGATTCCCAAGCGTACGACGCCTATTTTCCCGGCAGGTTCGTTGGGAGCGCGCAACTTTACGGAGCATTGTACGGCTTGCCAGCTTTGTGTGTCGGTGTGTCCTAATCAGGTATTGCGTCCTTCCGGCAATCTGATGACATTGATGCAACCGGAGATGTCTTATGAACGTGGCTATTGCCGTCCGGAATGTGCCAAGTGTGCCGAGGTATGTCCCACGGATGCTATTCATCTCACCAGTTTGGCCGATAAATCATCTATCCAGATAGGTCATGCCGTATGGATTAAGAAGAACTGCGTGCCCCTGACGGACGGGGTGAATTGTGGAAACTGTGCCCGTCATTGTCCGGCTGCTGCCATTACGATGGTGCCTTCTGATGCGAATGATGACAAGTCCCCGAAAATCCCGGCCGTCAACGTGGAGCGTTGCATCGGTTGCGGAGCCTGTGAGAATCTTTGTCCGGCACGTCCGTTCAGTGCTATTTATGTAGAAGGGCATGAGAGACATAGGGTGATATAAAGGTGGTAATGTGATAGGGTGATAAAGTGATAAATGTTAGAAGAACATATATGGAAGAAAATAATAAAAATATAAACCGCAGGGATTTCCTGAAAATAGTGGGTATCAGCGCTGCCACTACTACGGCTGCCGCCACTCTTTATAGTTGCAAGCAAAAAGACGGGGTGACGCCCGGAGGTACTGCATCTACGCCGGTGCCTACGGATAAAATGACTTACCGCACCTCTGTGGCTCAGAAAGATCGTGTTTCACTTCTCGGCTATGGCTGTATGCGCTGGCCTACTGTTCCTTCACCGGACGGGAAAGGGGATATGATTGACCAGGATGCCGTAAACGAATTGGTGGATTATGCCATCGCACACGGGGTGAATTATTTCGATACATCCCCGGTTTATGTGCAGGGATGGTCGGAGAAGTCAACAGGCATTGCGCTGAAACGTCATCCGCGTGAGAAACTGTTCATTGCTACCAAGCTCTCTAATTTCAGTAATTATAGCCGTGAGAATTCCATTGCCATGTATCGCAAGTCGTTCGAGGATTTGCAGACGGATTATATCGATTACTATCTGCTCCACTCCATCGGTGGTGGCGGAACGGAGGCTTTCAAGGCACGGTATATTGATAACGGAATGATGGAATTTCTGTTGAAAGAGCGGGAGGCGGGGCGTATCCGCAATCTGGGATTCTCTTTTCACGGTTCGGTAGATACATATGATTATGCGCTCTCCCTGCACGATGAAGTGAAATGGGATTTTGTACAGATACAGCTTAATTATGTGGATTGGAAACATGCTTCGGGACGCAATGTGAATGCGGATTATCTGTATGATGAATTGGTGAAGCGCAATATTCCGGCGGTCATTATGGAACCGCTGTTGGGAGGACGCCTCTCTAATGTGCCCACTCATATCATGACGCGTCTTAAACAACGTCGCCCGGAAGATAGTGTGGCATCGTGGGCATTCCGCTTTGCCGGTTCCCCGGAACTGGTGTTGACGGTGTTGAGTGGTATGACGTATATGGAGCATCTGCAAGATAATATCCGTACATACTCCCCGCTGATTCCTCTGACCGAGGATGATAAGGAATTTCTGGAAGAAACGGCACAGTTGATGCTGAAATATCCTACGGTGCCTTGCAATGACTGCAAATATTGCATGCCTTGTCCGTATGGTATTGACATTCCTGCCGTGCTTATCCATTATAATAAATGTGTGAATGAAGGCAATGTGCCGAAGAGCCAGCAAGATGAGAATTACAGGCAGGCGCGTCGTGCTTTCCTTGTAGGATACGACCGCAGTGTGCCACGCCTGCGCCAGGCAAGCCATTGCATCGGTTGCGACCAATGCTCGCCCCACTGTCCGCAGAGTATCAATATTCCTAAGGAACTGAGACGCATTGATGCGTTTGTGGAACAGTTGAAACAGGAAACGTTGTAAAAGTTACAAGCTACGAGCTACAAGCTACGAGTGGCTGCGCTATGTTTGTGGGCAAAAAAATCGCTCGGCTATCACGCCGAAAGGTACTCGTAGCTCGTAGCTTGTAGCTCATAAACTAATTTAGAATGAGAAAAACAAAAGTACGTATGTGGTTTGGAATAATAATAGCAGTCATTGCTGTAATATGTATTTCCGTGTTCGCCTTTATCAATCAGCCGAGCTTCGGCCGACTGCCCCAAGGTGAGCGCTTGGAGAGAATCAAACGTTCGCCCCATTATCGTGACGGTCAGTTCAGCAATCTGCACCAGACACCGGTGATGGCGTCGGATAAAGGGTTCTTTGAGGCTATGTTTTCTTTCCTGTTCCGCAAGCCGGAAGGATTGAGACCGGAGAATGCAGTTCCGACCATGAAAACGGACTTGCATAAATTGGAGCGTGATAAAGATGTACTCATCTGGTTCGGGCATTCCTCTTACTTTATCCAGATAGACGGAAAACGTATTCTGGTTGACCCTGTATTCTGCATGGCTTCCCCTGTATCCTTTGTCAACAAACCATTCAAGGGAACCGATATTTATAAACCGGAGGATATGCCGGATATTGATTATCTGGTAATCAGTCACGACCATTGGGACCACTTGGACTATCGTACTGTGAAAAGTCTGAAAGACCGGGTGGGCAAGGTGATTTGCGGATTGGGTGTCGGCGAACATCTGGAACATTGGGGATACAGAAAAGAACAGCTTGTGGAATTGGATTGGCAGGAAAATGCCGCACTGGATAACGGTTTTACCGTTCATTGTCTCCCGACACGGCATTTCTCCGGGCGTGGTCTGAAAGCCAACCAGACCTTGTGGGCGTCCTTTTTGCTGGAAACTCCGTCTCAGAAGCTATATATGGCAGGAGACGGTGGATATGATTCTCATTTTGAAGAAATCGGAAAACGCTTTCCCGATATAGACCTTGCCATTCTGGAGAACGGCCAATATAATGAAGACTGGAAGTACATCCATCTGATGCCTTCGGATATGGGAAAGGCTGCCAGAGAACTGAAAGCGAAAAGAATATTGACGGTACATCATTCCAAATATGCCCTGGCAAGGCATCCTTGGGATGAACCTCTGATGAACGAAAAGAATATGCAGAAACAAGATTCGCTGAATATGCTGGTTCCCGTGATTGGGGAGGTCGTACCTTTATAGAAGACTTTCATCTCTGTAATAAATAGTGGGTCGCTGATATTGTTGTCGTATAACGGCAATGATATCAGCGTTTTTTTTGTGACATCACCTTGTCTTTTATTCTGTTGCAAGGCCTCTGTTCACATACAGTAAAATTGGTGTTTGAAACCGTAATGCGTCTATGGATGCACTTTTATTTATCATGTAACTTTGCATCATTGAAAGTGAGTTCTGTCAATAACGAAAGTATAAACCTCAAATTAGAATCTGATATGGGAACAGATAAAGGAATCAGCCGTAGAGAAGCTTTGGCGAGAATCGGTATGATTGTCGCAGGAGTAGCCACCTCGTCAATAGGATTATCCTCTTTGTCCTCCTGCGCTGAAAAGCCGCAGAAGAAACGCATCATTTTTTATTTTACCGCTACAGGAAACTGTCTGCACGTTGCTCGCCAATTAGCGGAACCGGAAGGACAGTTATTGAGTATTCCGCAAATGGTGAGACAAAACCGGTACGAGTTCGAGGCGGATGAAATAGGTATTGTCTATCCGATATATGGCCATATGCCGCCCAATATGGTGCGGAACTTCATTAGGAAAGCTAAGCTGAAAGCAGGATATAAGTTCGCAGTCCTCACTTATGGAGCGAGAAAATGCGACGCGGTAGAGATATGGGATGGTATATCGCGCGAGGCGGGTAACCCATTTGATTATATTGCCACGCTCATTATGGTGGATAATTGGTTGCCGAACTTCGACATGAACGAACAGATTAAAATAGAGAAGCATATTCCGGAGAACTTGCAGCGAATCACCGGGGACATCTCCCGCAGGCGAGAGTGGCACGAACCGGTAAGTGAAGAGGAGCGGCAGATGCATGCAGGATTCATGACGCTTTCGGGACTTGATCCTGAAGTGGGTTTTCTCAAGAAAAGTGAACGGTATTTTGTCGTTACGGAGAATTGCATCGGTTGCGGAGCCTGTACGGATGTCTGCCCGCGTGGAAACTATGAGTTTACTTCGAATGGGATTGCCATGCAGGGAGACTGCGATTTCTGCTTCGCCTGCATTCAAAACTGTCCGCAGAAAGCTATTCAGTTCAAAAAAAATGACGAAGACCCACTGCTGGCAAAAGGCGAGCGCAATCCGAATGCCCGATACCGGAATGAGAACATTTCACTGATGGATATCAAGAGGGCCAATAGGCAATAAGTTAAGTAGACTGCGCTGTATTTTTGTTTTCAGCATATTAGTGTATCTTTGCAGATAGATTATGAAACTCTAAAAACAGAAAACAATGAAACAGGAAGTATTATTTCTCCTATTGAATGATTATGCCGATTGGGAAGGCGCGTTCCTCGCTATTTCTTTAAATACCGGGGTGATACCGGGGAGCGAAGTGAAATATACACCAAAGACAGTTGCTCCGACGCTGGATGAAGTCCGTTCCATAGGCGGATTCCGCACAGTGCCGGATTATAGTTTTCAGACTATGCCTGCCGATTATGCAGCATTGATTCTGATAGGTGGCATGCAGTGGCAATCACCCGAATCGGAATTGGTGGTGCCTATCGTGCAAGATGCTCTGCAACGTGGCAAAATAGTAGGAGCCATCTGCAATGCTTCCGCATTCATGGGTGCGCATGGCTTTCTGAACGATGTGAAGCATACCAGCAACACGCTTCCATATCTGAAAGAGTTTGCCGGTGAACGATATACCAATGAAGACGGATACCTGGAAAAACAAGCCGTCAGCGACAAGAATATTGTAACTGCCAATGGCACGGGGCATTTGGAATTTACTCGCGAACTGCTGTTGCTTTTAAAGGCTGATACTCCGGAAAAGATTGAAGCTGCTTATGATTATTATAAAAATGGCTTTGTGAAGTAGCTTTTGTCTTGTTATTATTTATATTCCTCAATCACATTGCGGAATATGTCTACTCCGACGATCTCTCTCGTTGAGATATCCGTGACCCATAGCCGATTGTTATGAACCAATAACTTCTGTCCGCCTTTGAATGTATAGCCAGGCACTGATTTGAAGGTCAGGAAGAATTTCTTCTTATCCCTGTCATAACACCGGATACTGCCATCGGCTGCTGAGATGTACATCAGATTTTTGTATAGGGCTATTCCTCGGGGATTAAATTCCAGAGGAAGCGTCTGGCTGGTAGTCATTGTGATATTGCTCCCCTTTTGGATAAGGGAAGTATCGATCACATGTATTTTCCGGTTTCCATATTGTCCGTAGTCGGCGAGAAACACCAATCCGGTCGTATCTACTGCCATCTGGTGCGGATAAAATCCGTTGTTTACATCGAAACCATCTAGGCTTCCACGTGAGTAGTAATTTATATTCTGGTATTTTTCCGCACTCACATCACTTTGCAAGGTTACTTGCAGGCCATCTTTCATGCGTACTATTATATAATCGTCTACAATAGCCATTGCATGGGTGTGAAACAACTGTGCATTTCCATGCCCCCAGTTACGGTTTCCGATTCGGGTTATAAATTTCAGTGTATGTACATCGAAAACATCAATGCATGAACCTATATTGGCGAGATAGAGTCTTCCATTGGCTACGGAAATGGCTTCTACATAGTTGTTGAATGTTTGCGTTGCATCATTGTAGGTCCATGTATTTAATGAACCTATTTTCTGACGAGCGGACAGGCTGTATAATTCCACACTGAAATGTCTGCTTTGAGTATTGGCAATGAAGAGAGTGTCACCGTATATATATGTGCAGCCGGGCATGAATTCACCGGAAACATATCCAAGCTTTTCTGCATTAATCACTTCTCCGGCTTTGTAAGAGTAGTAATAATGTATGGATGAAGGTTGTTCCGGTTCCACTTCCCGGATTATGTCTTCTATCTTTGTCTTTTCACATGAAAGCAGGCATAAACCTGCGAATAGTATATATATTATCTTCATTTCTTTCTTCTTATTTCAATTCATTTAATGGGATGCTTGTCACTGTACCTGTTTCGCGGTTTATCACAAAGAGAGTCTGGCGGGCTAGGGCTATTTTCTCCGGATTGCTAAAAGACTTTCCGTTTATGGTAGAATAGTCTTTTAAAATGCTTCCATCCTGGGGATTGATCTCTACAAGACATTCTGTCTTTTGATTTAAAGTCACAAACATACGACCGTCCCAGGAAACCACATCATAAGCTTGCGTTGGCAGCTTCAGGGTGCGGACCGGATTTAATACCTTCTGTTCACGCATGGTAGTAAGATCATAAGCATAGATTTCCTTTTTACCAATGTGGGTGGTATAAAGTATATTGTCTTTATCTATCGTCATTCCGTATGTTCCCATTACTTCACCTACATTGTTGAAACGGCAATAGTTCGGTATACGCATACAATTATCCGCTGTGACATCTTTTTCCATAAAGACGCAAACACGTCTTTTATCACGGATGAATACACAACCGTTTTTTACTAAAGTTTCGAAAGCATGTACGGTTTGATAGCTGCCTTCACCCCATTGTCCGTTTCCGATACATGTTATAAACTCCAGTGTCGTGGCATCAAAAACATCTGTCCGGCTACTCGTATTGGTTACATATATTTTGCCATGGGCGGCTGTAATTCCATTGGGTTCACCGGCAAAAGTTTCGGATGTGCCGTTGCGTGTCCAGTTCTTGATACGTCCACAATGGATTACTTGCCCGTTCTTCTCTTGGAAGACTTCTACGCTATAGTTTCCGGTAGCATTATTAACTATGTAAATGCGATCCTGATAGGCTGTAACATCTTTAGGTTTGAAGGTCGTTTCTGTAGCTTCGGGTACGTCCGACCATTTTAATGACACCGATAACGGGGTACCGTCTGCAATGTTTTCGTTGTCTTCTACCGGCTGAAAACCGAGGCCGCCGTCTATTGCATCCAGTTCCGGATCTTCTATGACGAATGAGGAACCTACATATTTAGAACTGCCGTATAGGGTGGTCGCATTTTTGCGGGTATGCATAAAACGCCGTGAATAAACAGGGAGACGTTTCTCCTGACCTAACTTCAGATAGACAGCACGTCCCAGGGTAATCCATCCGGGCCCTGTCTGTTCATAGGTCATGTTACCGTCGTGTCCGTATCCGAGGCAATGCCCTATTTCGTGGAAGACGGTATGTATGTTGTATTCATCATCGGGATAATGCTGTAGAAAGCACCATTCTGCCAAACCTAAAGTGCTACCTCCACCCAAACCGTTTACACCACTGACGTGCCCGAGAAGGTATGCGCTGTGGTTTAGTACTTTCTGTTTCAATTGATCGACATTGATGACTGTTTTATTGTTGTCGCTATGTAGCTTTCCTCTGTATTTCTCCAGCTCGTCTGCGAATTCCTGTGAAGAGAATGCGTATGCCAGATTTAACATTAGAGCCACGCCCTCCCGACAATGGGCGGGACGTATCGGATAAGCCCAGCTTCCTTGACGGCTATAGGCAGAGAAAGAAATTTTGTATTGAGGTATTACACCGGTCATTTTCTTATAAAGCGAATCTTCACAGTCGATACGTAAAGTTAGATCTGCCGCACTGATATGGGGATTAGCTTTGATCACGATTGTTTTTCCGGAAGCAGTCGTATATTCCTTGTCTCCGGAAATCATGGGGAGTGCTTTATGAAATTCAATGAAGCCGGGTACCGTTTCAAAATCAGCCAACAGAAATTCTTCATCGTAACCGACAATGCTTGCCCAAACTTTCACATCCTTAATCGGGCGGGGGCAGAAAAAGCGAACGAACAGTTCCTGCTTTTCATTGATAGACACTTGTAGCGGAGCATTGACACGGAAACTTCTTTGGTTGGCATCGAACAGAATATCTTCTGATTCCCCATCCTGTAACATTAACATGGAAACTTCCGGAGTGTAATCTTCCGCCTTGACTTTTATGACTCCTTGTGCACGTTCTTCGGGAACAGGAGGATCAATATAATTAATGATTGTCTCTTCAGAACAACTGGACAAGAGACTGAGAATGATTAATAAAACAGCTAGTTTAATATTTGTCATCATGTATGTGTTTTTTATGAGGCGGCAAAGATAGTTATTTATCCGTAATCTAAGAATAAGACTTGCTCAGTTTAATACTTAGTTGGCTTTTTGAATCTATAATTTGCCGGGATTTGATGCAAACGATAGGGTATATTGGGTCGTATTCCTTTTTTATGTTAAAACAAAAGATTCCATTAAACTTTTTGCTTTTCCTGTTGTCTTATAAACATCAAGATTCAATAGGTATAAATAAAATATAGTATGGTATTAGTTTTATGAAGCGGGCGGAACATCATTCGCCCGTTTTTTATTTCTTTTGCTTTTCCCTTGCATTTTTGCCTCCCTTTTTGTTCCTTTGTTCCCGTTAATTGTAAACAAATGGTAGAATGAGAAACGTATTTTACTTCTGGATATGTATAGCGATGTGGCTGTTGTCAGCTTGTTCTTCTCAGAAAAAAGAGGATAGGGGAGATATACAGGTACTGATGAAAGACAGTGTGGATGCCAATGGTTTGCAACGTATGCAGATATCTGATAGTAAGACCAGTTTTACTTATAAAGGTAAGGAGTATCAATCGAGCGTGGTTCGCAGACCGGATGACAGTTTACCTGTTGTGATTAATGAACAAGGAGATAAATTTGTTGATAACAGCATCACCCTGCGTATAACTTCCGGCGGCAAGTCTATTGTTGACAAGGTGTTTACAAAAGAGAGTTTTGCTTCGTTGGTGGATGCAAAGTTCATGAAGCATTCTATTCTTGAGGGACTGGTGTATGATAAGACCACACCTCAGGGGATCGTTTATGCGGCAAGTCTGTGCTATCCGCAGTCCGACCTTTACATTCCGCTATCGATCACTGTGTCTGCCGATGGCAGAATATCCTTGGCGAAAGAAGAATTGCTGGAAGATTTGCACGAAACAGACAGCATCTGATCAAAGATTCCAGATTGTTTCCTAATTTATGAGTTTCCTTTGCCGGTATGAAAATCCTGATTGTAGAAGATGAACCGGATTTGCGGGAAACGATCCGCATTTCCCTTGTAAAAGAGCATTTCGTAGTGGAAACTGCTGCCGATTATTTTTCGGCACTGGATAAAGTGAATGACTACGATTATGACTGTATCCTGCTGGACATTATGTTGCCCGGTGGAAGCGGTCTGGATTTGTTGCGTGAACTCAAACACCTGCATCGTAGTGACAGTGTGTTGATTATTTCTGCCAAGGATTCTTTGGATGATAAGGTCGAAGGGCTGGAACTGGGCGCCGATGACTATCTTACGAAGCCTTTTCATTTGGCCGAACTCAATGCGCGGGTGAAGTCTGTTATTCGCCGCCGGCAAGCAAAGGGTGATGTTTCCATTACAATGGGAAATCTGTTGCTGTATCCTGACAAGCGTCAGGTAGAAGTAGGAGGAGTGCCTTTGCAACTGAACCGGAAAGAATTCGATCTGCTTTATTATTTTATAGTCAATCCTGATCGCGTTATTAATAAAATGAGTCTTGCGGAGTCTGTGTGGGGAGATAATATCGACCAGGTAGATTCATTGGATTTCATTTACTCACAAGTGAAAAATCTTCGTCGTAAACTGAAACAGGCTGGAGCTACCGTGGAACTGAAGGCGGTATATGGTTTTGGCTATAAACTCTCTGAAGTATGAAATTGCTTCATTATACCTACCGGAAACTCTCGTTGCTACTATTGCTGTTGATGGCGGTATGGGGTGTATTGTTTTATTATGCCATTATTGACGAAGTGATGGATGAAACGGATGATACGCTTGAGAATTATAGTGAGATATTAATCAATAATGCCTTGATGGACCCGTCTATTCTTGATACGGAGGGGACATTGATGTCTTTCTACAAATTCCGGCCTATATCCGAAGAAGAAGCTGAGGACTATGATGAAGAGTTTTATGACTCTACTGTCTATATAGAAAGCGAAGATGAAGATGAACCGGTGAGGGTACTAAAGACTGCTTTCCGTATGCCGGACGGGCAGTTTTATGAGCTGGAACTGATGATTTCCATCTTGGAGCGCGATGATATGGTGGAGGCTATCCTATGGTATTTGGGCGCGCTGTTTCTGCTGTTTTTAATTTGCACATCCATTGGGACACGACTGATACTGCAAAGTGTATTCCGCCCGTTGCATCGCCTGCTGAACTGGCTGCAACAAATTCAGCCGGGCAAGGAGCTTCCGGTGTTGGACAACCCGACGAAGATACGGGAATTTCAGCAGTTGGGTGATGCGGCTGTGGATATGGGAAACCGTAGTTATAAGGCGTATGAGGAACAGAAGCAGTTTATAGAAAATGCTTCGCATGAGTTGCAGACGCCGCTTGCCATTGTTCGTGGCAAGATAGAGTTGCTTGCGGAGAATGAGTCGATGACGGAAGAACAGTTGAAAGAACTGGATGAAATATATACTACATTGGGCAGAGCTGTCAGACTGAATAAATCTTTGTTGCTGCTTTCCCGTATTGAAAACGGACAATATACCGAAACGGAAGATGTTTCTGTAGATGAAGTCTTGGATGAACTATTGCCTGATTTGATGGATATATATGAGGGCAAGAAAATACATCTGGTACGTACGAAAGAGGCGGAACCTTTCGTGATTCGCTGCAACCTTTCACTGGCACAGATCTTGGTTTCTAATTTGGTGAAAAACTCTTTGGTGCATAATCGTGAAGGCGGTGAACTGTATATAGCGACTACGCCTTCTTCTCTTACTATCATGAACAGTGGTGAACATCCGTTGGATGGAGAAAAGTTGTTCCGGCGTTTCTATCGCAGTATTGACGGGAAGAAGGATTCTACCGGTTTGGGGCTTGCCATTGCCCGTTCCATTGCTTTGTCCGCCTCTCTCAGTCTGACTTATAAGTGGCAGGAAGGAATGCATCTGTTCTTGCTTGTTAAAGAATCTCAAAAGAAAAGCTAAAGGCGAATATTCCCAAATCTTTCCCGATTCAGTATCGTTATTTGCAGTGTGAATAAAAACAGGAAATAAATTAGTAACACTTAAAAACAATAACGATTATGAAGAAGATTTTATCTATTCTCGTATTGGCTATCGTAGCCGTTCAGTTCGCTTTTGCCGGTGATGTGATTACCAAAGACGTAAAGGAACTTCCATTGACTGCGCGTAACTTTATCAATCAGTATTTCAGTAAACCGCAGATTTCATACATCAAGATAGACAGTGAGTTCCTGTCCAAGAAGTATGAAGTGACACTGACTGATCGCACGGAGATTGACTTCGACAAGAAAGGTAATTGGACGGAAGTAGACTGTAAAAAGAATGCTGTGCCTGCCGCCCTTATCCCAGCTTCTGTAAAAGATTACGTAAAGGCTAATTTCCCTAATGAAATTATCACTAAGATAGAGCGTAAAAGTACGGGGATTGAGGTGGAACTTGCCAATGATTTCTCTTTGAAATTCAATAAGAAAGGACAGTTTGTCAGTTTGGATGACTAATGGAGGGAGAAGATGATGAAAACAAGATTCTTGATGTTAGCGATGATGATGTGCATGACCGCATTGACATTCAGTGCATGCAGTGATGATGATGACGATGATAAGAGTATTGATGTGCCGGAGGCTGTAACACAGGCTTTGAAACAGAAATATCCAAGTGCTACGGACGTAGACTGGAAGCAGAAAAGCTCATATTTTGTAGCCGATTGCTGGCTGGACGGGAAAGATTCCGATATATGGTTTGATGCCAATGGAAACTGGTGGATGACAGAATCGGAAATATACTGGAATGATGTTCCCGGAGTTGTCCAGACTGCATTTAATAATAGCGAATATGCAAACTGGGTACAAGATGATTATTATTTCTTGCTGTATCCGTTGCAACCCATGCAATATGTGATTGAAGTGAAGCAGGGGAATCAGAAGTATCAGTTATTCTATTCGGAAGATGGAGGGCTGATGAATACTGTGAATGTAACGGGAAAGGATGATACGATTTATCCACCGGAAGAGTGAGAAAGTTACAAGCTACAAGCTACGAGTTACAAGTTGCTGCGCTATGTCAGTCTTTAAACTACTAAACACTATCAAGCCGCAAGGACTTGTAGCTCGTAGCTTGTAGCTTGTAACTCTCTCACATCGGTCGATAATCTTTTGCCAATCCCCCTTCGCTGGTTTCTTTATAGAGTGAAGGCAGGTCGTTTCCGGTTTCTTTCATTACTTCTACAACCTTATCGAAAGATACACGGTGCATTCCATCGGTGAATGAGGAATAAAGGTTGGCATCCAGTGCACGGGCGGCGGCGTATGCATTTCGTTCGATACAGGGAATCTGTACTAATCCGCATACCGGGTCACAGGTCATTCCCAGATGATGCTCTAATCCCATTTCAGCTGCATATTCTATTTGAGCCGGACTGCCACCGAATAATTGATTGGCAGCGGCTGAGGCCATAGCACAAGCTACACCCACTTCTCCCTGACATCCAACTTCCGCTCCCGAGATGGATGCGTTTGTCTTTACAATGTTTCCTACAAGACCGGCTGTGGCAAGTGCGCGGAGGATGCGGATATCGCTGAAATCGCGGCTCTTTGCCAAATGATATAACACTGCCGGCATCACACCGCAGGAACCGCAGGTAGGTGCAGTAACTATGGTTCCGCCTGAAGCGTTCTCTTCACTTACGGCAAGGGCATAGGCAAATACCAGTCCGCGGGATTGCAGGGATTGTTTGTATCCGCTGGCGCGTATATAATAAGTAGAGGCTTTGCGACGCAGGTTCAATGGACCGGGCAATACACCTTCCTGTTCCAGTCCGCGGCGAACGGCTGCTTGCATGGTTTTCCAAACTTCTTGCAAGTAATCCCAGATATCTTCTTCCTCACATTCCTTGACGTATTCCCAATAACTTTTTCCGGTTTTTTCGCACCATTGCAGAATCTCAGTCATGTGGTTCATAGAGTAGATATCAGGAGTGTTGACGGAAGATGCACCATCGTTTTCTTCGGCTAAAGCACCACCGCCCACGCTGAATACTGTCCATGAATCTGTTTCATTGCCTGTTGCATCTACAGAAACGAACTTCATCCCGTTGGGATGAAAAGGGAGGAATATTTTCGGTTCCCAGATGATTTCTACCGGAGCGGCGGGTTGCAGAGTGTCGGTAATGGCTATATTGGTCATATGCCCTTTACCGGTGGCGGCAAGACTACCGTATAAAGTAACTTTAAATGAGGAGGCTTCCGGATGTTTTTCCAGAAATAGCTCGGCAGCTTTGCGAGGGCCCATTGTATGGCTGCTTGATGGCCCTGTACCGATACGGTAGAGTTCTTTGATTGATTTCATACTATTTTATTTATAGGTCAACAACTGTAATTCCTGCACCGCCGAATTGCACATGCTCATCGGCAAAGTGTCTGATACCGGGAACTGTTTGCAGGTACTGGCGGATAAGTGTACGCAAAATGCCCGTGCCTGTTCCGTGAAGAATGCGTACGCGGGACATCCCAACGAGGATGGCATCGTCAATAAAGTAGGTCACTGCCTGCAAAGCTTCATCACCCCGCATACCGCGTACGTCGATGTCTTGTTTGAAGTTCAGTTTCTTTTCGTACATACTGTCCTGCGTCTGGTTGCTGACGAATGTGCTTTTGGTAGAACTGTCTACCTTTTGCGGAACAGTGTTTGTACGCTCCAGACGTTCCACTTTAATGGTAGACTTTATACTGCCGAATGCTATAACGGCATTTTTGCCATTTACTTCCAGAACTTCGCCTACTGAATTCTGTCCTTTTATCTTCACCATCGCTCCCGGTACAATGCTTGCCAGGCGCTCTGCTTCCTGTTTGGCTTTTTGCGCAGCCTGCTCCTGCGCTGATAATCCGTTATCAGTATCTTTTGTTTTCTTTTCTTTCTTACGATTCTGCTTTTCCTGCAATTTCTGCATTTTACGGGCTATTTTCTCCTCCTGTTCTTTAGAGGCAAGAGCTTCCATCGATTGACGGAATTCCGTCAACTCCTGGCGTGCCTGGCGAGTCTTTTCTTTTTCAGCCTGTGCTTCCTTAATGGTACGGATGGTATTCTCAATTCGGGCATTGGCCTCTTGTACCAGTTGTTCTGCTTCTTCCTTGGCTTTTTTAATAATCTCCTTGCGAGATTTTTGTAAGTCCTCCATTTCTGCCTGATAACGGGCGATGGTGTCTTCCATATGTTTCTCGCGTTGGCGGATGGTCTGGCGTTTGCCTTCCCAATATCGCTTGTCGCGTACAATGTCTTGCAGGTATTTATCAGCATTGATATATTCACTGCCGACAATTTCGGATGCGTCGGCAATAACATCTTCCGGAAGACCGATCTTCCTGGCTATTTCTACGGCAAACGAACTTCCGGGATTACCGATCTGAAGTTGGAATAATGCCTGCATCAGGTGGCGGTCATATAGCATGGCTCCATTTACTACCCCTTCATGGTCTTCGGCAAAGTGCTTCAGATTCTGGTAGTGTGTAGTAATAACACCGAAAGTTAACTTTTGGTTGAAACGTTTCAGTACGGCTTCGGCTATGGCACCACCGATTTGCGGTTCTGTTCCGCCGCCGAATTCATCGATCAGGATGAGGCTGCGTTCATTGCAGTTCTTCATCATTATCTTCATATTGGTAAGATGAGAAGAATAGGTACTCAAATCATCTTCAATGGATTGCTCGTCACCGATGTCAATGAATATGCTGCTGAAAATACCCGCATGGCTGCGTTCATGCATGGGAATGAGCATACCACATTGTAGCATATACTGCAATAATCCTACTGTTTTAAGACAAACGGACTTACCACCGGCGTTTGGACCGGATATAATCAATATGCGCTGTTTCTCGGTTAGTTCTATATCGAGGGGAACTACCTTCTTTCCATGTTTGGAGAGGGAGAGTTGCAGTAACGGATGGACTGCCATGGTCCAATCCAGTAAGCGCGTATTCTCAAGTGCGGGTTTTATACCGGATATTTGCAGGGCAAACAAGCTCTTGGCACGGATAAAGTCTATCTCGGCAAGGAATTCGTAAGACTGCAATACCTCGGGAATAGAAGGACGCAGCAGATTGGAGAATTCCACCAGAATACGGATAATCTCTCTACGCTCATCTCCTTCCAGTTCACGGATACGGTTGTTGGCTTCCACTACCTCGGCAGGTTCTATGAACACGGTTTTTCCACTTGCCGATTCATCATGCACGATACCTTTTATCTTCCGTTTCAATCCCGGAGCAACCGGAATTACCAGACGTCCGTCACGCATAGTAGGAGTAACATCTTTGTCTACCACACCTTCGGATTGGGCGTTGCGCAGAATACCATTCAATGAACGGGAAATACTGTTCATGGTGTTTGTCAATTCCCGGCGGATACGTGCCAGTTCGGATGAAGCATTGTCTTTTATCTTTCCGTAAGGTGAAAGTATATTATTTATCTTCTGGATCAATTGCGGGAATGCCAGGATATCTTTGGCGAGATTCCGAAGGCAAGGGTAGGGGGAATCTTCCTCCTCCATATCTTCTTTTTCCAGAAAGCGTACGATGTCCCGTATCGTTTCCAGCGAACGGCGTAAGTCGAAAAGTTCCTGTTCGTCCAGATACATTCCTTCCACGCGTATCCGTTTGAGGGATGGACGAACGTCGAAAAAATACTGTGCGGGGAAGTTGTCCTCTTCCTGTATGATGCGTACGAATTCAGTCACGAGGTTCAGGCGCTCCTCCACTTCCTCAAAGTGATCGGAGAATGCCATATCGGTAACTCGTTCGGCGCCTAACGTACTAAGGCATTTTTCACTTAGTAACTGGCGTATTTGGTCGAAACCTATTTTATATTCAAAGTTCTGCGGGTATATCATGTTGCAAAAGTACAATTTATTCGTGAAAAAAATAGCAGGAAGTTTGTAGATTTAAAAATGATTTGTACCTTTGCACCGCTTTAAGAGAAAAGCACTTCTTGAAAGAGGAGTTTGGAGAGGTGGCAGAGTGGTCGATTGCGGCGGTCTTGAAAACCGTTGTACTGCGAGGTACCCGGGGTTCGAATCCCTGTCTCTCCGCAGAACCTACTGGACAAAAGAGGACAGTAAGAGGACAAAAACCTACAAATCAGCGATTTGTAGGTTTTTTTATTGCCTATAAGTCTTGTTTCCAAGACAACAAAAGGACTATAAAAGACATAGTTTCGTTACTAAATCGTTACCTATTCCCTACCGGACAAAAACGGTAACGATTTGTCCCGAAATGACCGCAGAAAGTCTGAATTTGTCCACCGTCTATCTATCTCACATTTAACAAGTTATTAGTAGTTTTGCAACTTAAAAATGTGAGGTTATGAAGAGTACATTTAAAGTCCTTTTCTATTTAAAGAAAGGCTCTGAAAAAAAGAACGGTGAAGTTATGATTATGGCAAGAATTACCATTGACGGTAAATTATGCCAGTTCAGTACAAAGCAAAGTATTCATCCCGATAGCTGGAATATAACAGCGGGAAAAGCCAAAGGCAAAGATGCAGGCAGGATTAACGCCTTATTAGAAGATATAAAGGCATCTTTGAATAATATCTACCACGAACAACAACGGCGTGATAATTACGTTACTGCCGAAAAGGTGAAGAATGAATTTTTGGGGCATAGTGAGAAACATGAAACTATCCTTAACCTTTTCAAAAAGCACAATGACGATGTTAAGCAGTTGGTCGGCATATCTAAAACGATTGCCACCTACCGCAAATATGAAGTAACCCGCCGCCATCTTGCCGAGTTCATCCAAAGCAAATATAACCTATCGGATATTTCCATAAAGGAAATAAGCCCTATGCTTATAACAGATTTCGAGTTGTATTTACGCACTGCCTGTAAATGCGGCTACAACACGACTGCCAAATTCATGCAGTTTTTCAAACGTATCATTATTATAGCCCGAAATAACGGCATATTGGTAGGCGACCCATTCGCCAGCTATAAAATACGTTTGGAAAAAGTCGATAGAGGTTATTTGTCAGAGGACGAAATAAAAATCATTCTGAAAAAGAAGATGGTTTCCGAGCGATTGGAGCAGGTGCGTGATGTTTTTATCTTTTCCTGTTTCACAGGTTTGGCATACATTGATGTTTCCAACTTGAAACAAGACAATATCCGCAAATCCTTTGACGGTAAACTATGGATAATTACCAAACGGCAAAAGACCAACACAGACGTAAATGTTCCTTTGCTGGACATTCCCAAAATGATATTGAAGAAGTATAAAGACAAGCTGCCTGATGGTAAGATACTTCCTATAATCAGCAACCAAAAACTTAACGCCTATTTGAAAGAAATAGCGGACGTTTGCGGGATAAAAAAGAACTTGACTTTTCACCTTGCAAGGCATACTTTCGCAACGACAACTACGCTTGCAAAGGGTGTACCCATCGAAACCGTTTCTAAAATGCTGGGACATACCAACATAGAAACAACACAGATATACGCCCGCATTACCAATAGCAAAATAGGTAACGATATGCAGGGACTTGACAAGAAATTTGTCGGTATTGAGAAGATTTATAAAGAAGCCTTGTAAACATCCTAATAAGAACTTGCTGCAAAAGCGGCAGGTTCTCTATCCTTATATAACTCCATCCGGACAGTTTGAAAATACAGAAACCATGTTTAATTTAAAATTATAGAATTATGGACTTACAAATCATCCAAAACAAGATTTTTGAAATCAGGGGTTGCCGTGTAATGCTTGATTTTCATTTGGCAGAACTCTATGGTGTGCAGACTAAAGTTTTGAAACAAGCCGTGAAACGTAATGAAAAACGCTTCCCATCGGATTTCCGTTTTACCATGACGAAAGAGGAATGGCACGAACTGGTCACAAATTGTGACCAGTTGCCGGAGAGCCTGAAACACAGTTATGTACTTCCCGATTGTTTTACCGAGCAGGGGGTTGCCATGCTTAGTAGTGTATTACGCAGTCAGACCGCCATAGATGTGAATATCTCTATCATGCGTGCGTTTGTCCTCATGCGCCAAATGTCAATCGGTTACGAGGAACTTCTTAAACGCATCGAAGAACTGGAACAGAGTACGGATGCACAATTCAGCGAGGTGTACCAAGCATTGACCCAGTTATTAAGCAAACCCGAACCGAAGCCACGCAAACCGATAGGATATAGAACCTATGATGAATAACTGTTTAAGGTATTCGGTTGTCTAAGGGGTGTCACCAGTGATACCCCTTTTTCAGTTCCCTAAAGTAATGTATCTCAATCACAAATTTTAGCAAAGTTACAGCCCGGTGGGGACAAGTACCAAATCCGAGCCGTTCCGGTTTTCTAAAAAATCTCCACACCTGCGGGTCGTATTTTTTGAAAAGATATGGTTGAAGTCCCCGCCAAACTGTGGGTGTCCGGCAAAATTTCTTATTGTTTAATTTAAAATTCAAGCGTTATGAAAACAACAGAATTTACCATGCCGGAAATCACTATCTCTTATAAAGACAATGTAAAAGCATCCGAAAGAATAAAAATACTCTCTTCTGAAACTTCTTATTCTTACTTAAAACCTTTCTATTCTGAATGTATGGAACACCACGAAGAAAGTTATGTAATGTTCCTCAATCGGGCAAATAAGGCTTTAGGTGTTTCCTTTATCTCTAAAGGTGGTATGGCTGAAACAGTAATGGATGTGAAAATTATCCTGCAAACTGCCTTAAAAGTCCATGCTTCGGGCATAATCCTCTCACATAACCACCCATCGGGCAATCTACGTCCGAGCGAACCGGACAAGCAAATCACCTCAAAAATTAAAGAAGCCTGCAAGGTCTTGGATTTACACCTGTTAGACCATATCATCCTGACAGAAGAAAGCTATTACAGTTTTGCAGACGAGGGGCTTTTATAAGCCCTTTTTTTACTCTCTCATTACCCAATACAAAAAGCCTGATGGCTTTTGTTTCTATCCTTTTAAACAAGAGAAAAATTTTCCCTAAAACTGATTGGAACATTGTCAAAGGTATATCCGTGCCTGTTACTGTTCAAATTATTTTTTAGAAATCTCCACACCTACGGGTAGTATTTCATAAATAATAATTTGCCCTGTACCAGTCCCGAACCTTTGAAAAGACAATGTTCCCATTCAGTTAAAGGAAAAATTTATGTGGTGGGCGACAAGCGATGTAAACGATTAAAATTCAAAAGTCATGGAAGCAGTAACATTATCAGAAGCAAGAGTTTATGTAGGTACTTACAACAAGTATAACAGTGGTTCACTTTTCGGCAAGTGGTTAGACCTTTCCGATTATTCGGACAAGGACGAATTTATGGAAGCGTGCCGGGAACTGCACAAGGACGACCAAGACCCGGAATTTATGTTTCAGGATTACGAGAATATCCCGGAAGCCCTGATTTCCGAAAGTTGGCTATCAGACAAGTTTTTTGAGCTTCGGGATGCCATCGAAAAACTAAGCGAAACCGAGCAGGAAGCGTTTTTCGTGTGGTGCGACCACCACAACAGCGATATAAGCGAAGAAGATGCGGACGACCTTATTTCTTCTTTTGAGGACGAATATCAGGGAGAATATGAAGATGAAGAAGATTATGCCTATGAATATGTGGAACAATGTTACGACCTACCGGAGTTCGCAAAAACCTACTTTGATTATTCGGCTTTTGCCCGTGACCTGTTTATGACTGATTACTGGATGGATAACGGTTTTGTTTTCCGTTGCGCCTGATTACTAACCGGGTGGAGTAATCCACCCACAACACACCAAGACAATGAAAGTATATAATAAGATAACGACTTTTTTACGATGGTTTATACTTGCTTTTATCATCTATCAGGCAGCCACCAGCACCGCCGGAATGTGGATAGTCCTAATCATAGGCTTTTTTATTATCCGGTTCGTTCTCCGGTTGTTTATCTCTGCCGTTTACCTGTTCTGTATGGCTTTTATTTTCATTGTCCTGCTTTCACTTTTGATTATCTGATAACTCATTTTAAATTATAACAATATGGAAACTTTAAACAAAAACGGGGTAAGCATTACCCAAACGCCGGGAGAGGAAAAATATGTAAAATGCTGTTTAGGCGCATTTAGGGGTCAAATCTATTATCAATATGATTACCGCCATACAGACGGCGAACTGTTCAGCACCCTTGCCAAAACACTTGACAAGTGCCGCAAACGGCGGGATGAATGGTTGAAAATTTAAAAGTAAAAAAAATAATCCAGCTGGAAATATCCAGCCAGATTACCTACTACTTCTTAAACCTAAACGGGAAAGAGAGCGGTAAAAAAACGACACCTTTAATTCTAATTAGATAAACGTCTTTTCTCTATTCTTAGTTCTTTAAATTTTTCTTTTAATTCATTGTAATTAGGATGTTTTTTAATCCAATAATTGATTTGTTCTGCTTTGACATCTTCATATTTTATTTTAGGTGATAATGTATATAATTGCTGAACAGTTCTAACACTAAATCCTATGGCTGATACACAAAAACTTATTATTATCCATAGATTTTCAGATACATATGTTCCAAAGCTAATTGTGCTTTTCGTATTACAATAAGAAATAACAAGTAAAATAATACATAAGATAAATCCCATAAAGAAAATGCATTCTAAAAGTAGTATTAAATAAAATTTTATTAGACAAATAGATTTGTCCTTTTCTATTTCCATTTGTGATATTTTTTGAGAAATAAAATCTATTTCCTCGCTAATTTTATTGATTCTTTTTTGTTTCTCTAATTCTACTTGAAGACCTTGAATTGTTTTTTCATCTTCAGCTGACTTCATATTAGATACATTTACTGTTTTACTTGCTTCTTTGACAGCTTCTTCAAGTTTTGTTAACTTTTCCGATAGCTCAATATTTTTCTGCTGCTTACTTAATTCCTCGTCAACTGCTATTTTAATCAAAGCTTGAATATGATTTTTATTTACTTCTTCCTTGTTATCTATATCCTCTTGCTCGTTTTTAATTACATAGTTAACTTCATGAATAGCTTTTGTAGACCTTTTTATAAGAGCGGTATATACCGCTTGATAGTTATCTTGCGAATAAGTTTCATCTGACTCTTTGTAGTATTTAGAAACAAGCCTAAGTTTTCTGCGTATATCAGTATTATTAAGTGCAAAACATCTTGACATTACTTCGGTAAGTCCACTTTTTTTAATCAGAGAGCTGTGAGAATTATGTATCCATAAGTCAATAACTATTTTTGCAGGATGTAATAATAGCGGTAATGTGTCTTGTTTACTAAAATATGATATTAAATCCGAATTTAGCGAAACAAAATAAGCATTTATTTTTTCAATAGAGACGATGTCTTTTCTTTTCTTTGAGATGAAATCTCTTAGATATACATCATGTATATCTCTAATGCCATTGTTATAATTCTTTTTCCTGAATTTTTCTAATTCTTTAACACTACGTTTGTTTTTATATTCTACTTCAATTTTATCTAATTCATTTTCTGATACTGGAAATAGAACTATCCCTTTATCGGAAATGAGTTTGTTTAAGTTATTTCTTATCTGAAGAATTTTTGATGGGCTTAAATTACGTCTATGATACGCATCTTCAATAGCTGTGTTAGGACGAGGACCTTGCTCTTTTTCAACGGAGCTTAGAATGTAATTTATTTCTCGTATTGTAAGAGCGTGTATTTTGGGAGTATTACCTGAATTTATTATAATTTCTAATAGCTCTTGGGCATATTTAACATTATCAATATTATCAAGATCTAAGGCTGCTAACACTAATGAAGAATCTAAGAAGTATTCAACACAATCACTTGATTTTATGTTAATATCAGCTTTATTTCTTTTAAGAAATCCAGCAATAATAGAACCCCAAAAAATATCATTAGCAATGTTATATAACTCTATATTACTTTCTTTTAACCAAAATAGGAAACGGGTGAGATTCACATATCCCTCGTTTATAAGCGTTTTTTCATCTACACCATCAATATGTGTAAGTATTTCCTCTGTATGGTCGGAATAGAAATCAATAAAAGATTTTTCATATGATAAACCTTCTGCATCAAGATATTGCTTATATAGAATATCTAATTTATCAAATTTGGAGGATATTTCTTGGGATTTATTGTCTATTGATAAAGTAATTGAAATGTCCCATGCTTTCTTAATTTTAAATTGCTTCCCATTTTCATATACAGAAAGTGATATACCATTATCTTGTAACCCAATAGCCTTTATTGATTGTTTTAAGATAACGCAAGGAATGGTAATTCCAAAATCAGCATCGATTAAACTTTGAAGTTCTTCTAAATCGTAATATTTTTCTATGTCGGTTTGCGTATAGTATTGATTTACAATTTCATATTTGATTATAGGGAAATATACATCATTGTACAAATCAGCCCCTTTCGTATCATAAAGGGCAGTTATTAAAGCGTAATTAGTCTTATTCATATATTTTAAACTTCAAAATATGTATTAATCGACAAAATTAATTAAAAAGAAGCATCGGAAAGAATTTTCTCCGCTGCTTCTTAACATATTCAATAAAAACGTTTTTTTTATTTCACTTCCTAATTATTATCATTGTTGAACGAAAATGAAAGCTGTTGCAACTGCCCGAAGCTATCCTGAAAATACACATCTACCGTCTGTTGGTCGGTCGATGCGGAAGTATAGTAAAGCCGGAATGTTTCACCCGGAAGCGGGTATAGGTCATTTGGTAGTAAAACCGTCCCATCGGACATTTTCAGCGTTCCCGCCCCGTCCGGTTGGAAATAGCGGATGAAATATTTTGTTTCCTCATACCGTCCGTCCCGGTGAAGCTGGCAGCGTATTTCTGCCGTTTCACCTACCTTTAATTTCTTCGGAACAGGCATCGTTTCGATACTGAACGGGTAAGACTGCTGTATATCCACGTTGTCACTACACGCACCCACTAATAACAAGGCGGCCACCATGTAGCAGCCTGTTAGCATCTTATAAATTACATTTCTCATATACATTATATATAATAGGTTAGTTTATCACATTATTATCTTTAGACCGATACCGAACTGTGTATGGAACTTTCCGACTGAAGAACCGAACAGGCATCTTTCCCTTGCGTTAATCAGGAACACCACCCGGTCGGTAATGTAACTTTCCAGTTCCAGCGTCAGCGCACTACCATAGACAAAACCGTCCTTATCGGTCAGGGTCGAGCCATCGGGCAGCAATTTATCGCCCCAGTTACTTGTTTCATACCCGGCAAGGGCAGACAAGCCCAGCGAAAGGAAAAAGGTTTTCTTTCTGTCTGAAAGGAAATTCAGATAGTAACCGCCCTCGCCTGTAAACTGGCTCACGGGTATCTGTAAATCCTTATAGGGATAATGCTTTTCGAGGTATTCCCCGCCGATAACCCATCTGTTCCCGTTTTTGGTATAGGTACTCATGGCAGCCCCGAAGTAATAAGCGAAATCGCTTTTACTGTTCCAGTGAACACCGTCCGCCATGCCGCCCGTAACCTGCAAGCCTTTCATTCCCGGCAGACATCTTTGTGCGTGTGCCTGGTTGAAAGTCAGGCACAGCACAAAAAGGGATATAATACAACATATCCTTTTCATGTTCATTTGATTTTAAGTTCGTTAATCACTTTGGCAGCCACTATATCCGAATTTTCCACCCGGATAGTTTGGTGTCTGCCCCCGTTCTTTTCCACCAGTTCGATGACTAATATCTTATCGTCAGGGATAGTGAACTGCGGAACGGTGTACACGGTGCGGACGGTACTTTTGCCGCCGATAACCAGTATCTCGTTATAGCTCCGCACCGGGTCAATCACCGTTTCCTGAATAGCCGTTCTTTTGGCTACTTTCTTATCCACAATCTTGAAACGGATAAAGTCGGTATCAAACGGTACGTTTGAACTGTTCTTTGTTTGTGTGTGGAAGTAGAACAGCCCGTTATGCGAATAAATGCCCTTTACCAAGAACTGCACCCCGAACCGTTTGCATCCCAAATGCTTTATTTCCCGGTCATTGTTTTTGTAGATGGACTGCATAATCAGCTTTACCAAAAGCGGGCTTTCGTTACCCAGTTCACGGAAATAGATATTCATCCGGGTATGGCTGAAATCCGTTGTGTCCTCATTCTCCAAGAAGTCTTTCATTTCGATGTTCAGCATTTCCGGTTCATGTGCGTATTTTGCATTGAAACTGTAAAAGCTACCATCCTCACAGATAACGGAAAAATTGGTTTCACCGGGAAAGCCCTCTGTTGTAGCCTTGACCCTGACAACATTTTCCGCCCCGTCCGCTTTTCCGGCAATAATGTAGTTACTGCCTAAGTCCACGTACTTAACGGCAGACGGGAAAATAAGGTGTACTGTTTTTGCAAACGTCACCTGTACGCCGTAAGGTGTCACCATTTGGCGGTAAGGGAGCTTCTTTGTAATGCCCTGATACAAATCGTTACTTTGTGCTTTCATTGAAACCACGCCCAAGAGTAGGGCGAACATGATAATTAACTTTTTCATTTTGGATTGAAATTTTTATGGTTGATAATTGATAAATAGATTATTGCTGTTTGGCGTAAAGCATCACCTGATAGTTCGCTTTCAGGTGTACTTTTACCGTTCTGAATTTCTTAGCGAGGTATTGTGAACCGCCCTGCATCAAGCCCCTTGTAATATCCATTGCGACCTGCTGCCCGGCACTTTGCGCAAAGGAAATGCTCGTTCCCAGTCCCGCACCGATATTCGCCATCGCTTCCTTTGCCGCTTCCTGTTCCAGTGACGAGGGAACGGAAAGCCCCTTTTGCCCGTCACTGTCGTAAACGGCAAGTTCCACCGGAATGATATTACCCGCATATTCGAGCGAGGACACCAGTATGTCGAGCCGTTCCCCCTGTACTTTGGCACTTCCTGAAACAAGGCTGTTTTTCGGGACAATCACGTTCCCCGCCTGTAACGGTTCTAACAGCCGGAGCTTGACGGTCTGCCCGTCCATAAGTGTTTGGTCGTTATGTACACACGCCCGGATAGTGTTCTTTCCCATCGAATAACCACTGCCGACCGCCGTATTAAATCCGTAATTGCGTGGCTTGCCGTATTCGGCGATAAATTCGGCGTTGCTTATAGGTTGCTGCAATCCTGAAACCGTCCTGTCCGATACCGATTTTACAGGTGTGGCATTTCCTTTGCCCTGAACAGGTGCGGACGGTGCGACCTGTGCAATCTGTCCCGGTTGCAGTGGTATGCTTTGCCCGTTCTGTCCGTTCATGTATTTTGCCGCCAGTTCGTAGGATTTTTCCATAAGAGCCACCTGTTCATCCATGCTGCCCGCACCGTTTTCTTTCGCATCGAGCCGGGCAGTGAGTTCTTCCACCTGACGTTTCAGTTCCTCTTTTTCCTTGTCCTCTTTCGGCGTTTCGTAGAAACTGCCTAACTGACGGTTCATGTCCCGGTAAGCCGCCGCCGAAGACTGGATAGAGGAACGGCTATTGTTCGGCGCACCCGCCCCGAAGTCTATTACATTGGTTTTCGGTTTTTCTGCCGGAGCATCATCTATCAGGGTCAAATCTTCCCCGTTCCCGTTTTCCTCTCCCAGCGAAAAGGCAAAATCCTGTAAGGAGCGCATCTTGTCCGCCTGTTTGTTCTCCATTTGCTCCTGTTCGTAGGCTGTCTTTTTATCGCTGATTATCCCGTCCCCTTTGGGTTGCGGAATATCGGCGTTAAATCCGCCCACGTTTTCCACCTTTGCTTCGTCCTTATCGGACGGTGCGAAAATCAGGTACATAGACCCCAAGAAAACCAGTCCCATAAGCGGGTAAATCAGCATCTTCTTTCGCTGCTGTATCTGCTGCGGGGTCAGTTCTTTTTTTTCCTTTACCTGTTTTTCAGGTTCTTTCTTCCTGTCCGTTTCCGGTGCGGGAACTTCATTTTTCACTTCTTTTTCTTCCATTGTCTGACTGATTAAAAATGTTCGTACTGTCTTTACTTTGTAACTGCAACTGCCTGATGTGCTCTATCCGTATGGTTTCGCCATCCTCTTTTCCTATCCGGTAAATGGATGATACCGTGAAGTAGATGGATAGCCCGCCGAAGAACAGGAGCATAAGCAGGATTACCGCCAGCCTTATTTCCGGTGTCATTCGCCCGCACAGGTGGCGGAGTTTTTCATCCGCCCAGTCCTGCACATGGGTAATCGCCTGATTCACCGGAGAGAGAATTTTCCGTATCATGGCTTACCGCTTTATGGTGTTCAAGTCCTTGTTTTCCGTTATCTCGAAACTTTCCATCATAAAGCCGTGCGGGTTATTATCACTTCTTACGGCGTTCAATAACCGGCAACGGGTAACAAGGCTTCTTTCCGTCACGCTGCTTTCACGGATAATCATTTGCCGGGCATAGGTAGCCACCGCATACGGGTACACATCGAAATTGCATGAAACGCTGTCTATCTGTATGGTTTGGCTGATATTGCCCGAAATGATACGGTTGTAATATCCTTTTTCCGAGAGGTCACGGTAATAATTAAATGCGCTCTTGTCGGCGAGGAACAGCGACCGTTTGATATTGCTTTCGATAGCGTTCTTATCCGGTGAGAGCGTGAAAAACAGTTCGTGAAAACGCTTCACGTGTTCCCTTGCTTCAACCGGACGGTTTTGTGTCAAGTCTTGTGATAACGCAAGCATCAACGATTTGCCACCGTCCAGCACATAAATCTTCTGCCGTTGCGCTTCGGCAAACGTATAGGAGTTCCAAACGGCATAACCCGTTATCAGGGTACACATAACGACAAACACGATACCGAAAAGCCGTATCTGTTTGAAACTGGTTTCAATGTTCTTTAAACTTTTAAATTCCATCTTGATTTTTATTTATTGGTTACTTTTGATTAGTTTACCACCGACCCTGCCGCCAGCGTTCCCGGTTGCTGCACCTGCTACCGCACCGACACCGCTACCTGTTTTGTTAGCCGCACTGTTTATATTCCGGCTCATGTTGCCCATTCCGCCCGCCTGAATAATCCAGTTCGATACGGTGGGAATTGTGAAGTAACCGATGATACCGATTATCATAAAAATTATGTACACTGAATTGCTGCTATCGGGTACGAAATTGGGGTCTGATAGCTCCTGAATATCCTTTTGGAGCATAAGTACCTGTATTCGGGCAAGTATGGAACTGAACAGGTCTGAAACGGGCAGCCACAGGTAAACGGAAATATACCTTGTTATCCATTGGGTCAGTGTCGCCTGAAAGCCATCATATACACTGATGGCAAAGGCTATCGGACCCAGTATGGCAAGGACAATCAAGAAAAAGGTTCGGATAGTGTCTATCACAAGGGCTGCCGATTGAAAGAGCAGTTCCAAAAGTTCCCTGAACCAATCCCGGACGGATTGCTTAATATTGTGGGCTGCCCTATCCATGTACATACCACCCATTGTGGCAATATCTTTGGCAGACCATCCCAATTCGTCAATCTGTTTATCAAATGCTTCATCCGAAACAAGGTAAGCCGTTTCCGGATTGCGCACCATCGCTTCATATTCCAGTTTGTCCTTTTGTTCCCGGTAGGCGTTCATATCGAAAGTTTGCGTTTCGAGCATATTGTTACACCCCTTGACTACTGGCGACATAACGCTGTTAATCGTACCCAGTACAAAAGTGGGAAAGAACATAATACAGAAACCAATCACAAAAGGACGGAGCAAAGGGTAAACGTCTATCGGTTCGGCACTGGCGAGCGACTGCCATACTTTGGCAGCCACATAGAACAAAGCCCCCAGTCCCGCTATTCCTTTGGCTACCCCCGCCATGTTCCCGCATAAAGGCATCATGTCCGTGTACAGACTTCGTAAAATCTGATGCAGGTTATCAAATTCGATTGCTAATAACATACTTATCTGTTTTTTAGAAGTTACCAGTAACGTTCATCCGCCGAACCATACAAAGCCATTACCCGGTCGGTGTCCTTTTTCTTTTTCGCCCGCAGGTAGGAAACAGAAATATTCTTACGGGTGTAGTAACTCACCAAATCCCGGTAGTTCTTGATGGAGTTATACGTCCGGTCGATAACGTCCATCCGTTCTTTATCGGACATGGAAAGCCCGTTGATGTTCACCACGCTTTTCATTTCTTCCAGCACATCGGAACTTTCCTGCAACAGTTGGGTATATCCGTAGGCAATCGCCGAAAGCTCGTCCGGCGTATAGTTTTCATCCGAAAGCATCTTCTGAAAACTGTTCACATAGATGTCGGAAATCTCACCGATAAGCAGGATAGACTTCTGTACTTTCCGGGCATCTTTGACAAGGTTATGCACTGATTTTAAGGCATCGTAGTACTCCTTGCCTTGATTGTACAGCTTTACTGTTTCCTGAAAATTCTTTATCATTGTTTGGGCTGTGGAGGACGTTTGAACGATATTCTTTGACGCATTGATAATCCCTTGCGCCAAGTTGCCGGGGTCACTCACCACCCATTGTGCGTTTAACTTTCCGGCAAAAAGGCTGCATATTACAAGCAGCATTATAATCTTTGTTCTCATACGCTTACTTCTTTATTGGTTGTTTACTCCGTTTGTATTCTCCACCGGGTGAAAGCAGAATCCGGTCGTTCTCTTTGTCATAGGTCAGCAGGACGGAAAGCCCCGTTTCGATGAACAGGTTTCCGTCCTGTTCTGAAATCTGATAGGTTTCCGTTTGGATAGTCCCCCGGTAGGTCATTTTGCGGGTCGTTACCCTATAATGCCCGTTTTTTTCAAAGAGAGAGAACGCAGGACGGTTTTTCACGCTTTCCCAGTCACCACGCATCGCCCTAAGACGGTCGGTGTTCGTTTCCTTACAGGAAGAAAGCCCCAGTAACAAAGTGCATAACAGCACCGGAAACAGGAATTTTAAATGTTTCATACTGATTGATTTTTAAATTGTTAGTTGATTATTTTTCGGGATTGCGCTTGCTTTCGGCAAGCCGTTTGATAGCCAGTTCGAGATTACCGCCCAACTTTTCGGACAAGGCGAATAGTTCCATCTTTTCCGTTTCTTCGGTGGTGTATGTAAAATATTCGTCCAAACTCACTTCGGTAGCATATACGGCTGATTGTGTACCGCCTAAGCCTATCCAAACTTCCTTGTATTTCCGGTTCGGATGATTGGCAAGGTTGATGGAAAGCACCTGTGAACGTTCCTTATCGGTCAGTCCCAAAAGGTTCTGTATGCTATCGAATTTATTAAGGTATTTCCTTTGGTCGAGCAGTATCTTACAATCCGAATTGTTTATAATGCTCTCTTTTACAATGGGAGAAGATATAATATCTTCGACCTCTTGGGTAACTACAATCGCTTCGCCGAAATACTTTCTAACGGTTTTGTATAAATATTTTATGTAGTCCGCCATGTTCGCCGATGCAATCGCTTTCCATGCTTCTTCTATCAATATTAATTTCCTGATACCCTTTAATTTACGCATCTTGTTAATGAAAACTTCCATAATGATAATGGTTGTAATCGGAAATAAAATTTTGTGGTCTTTGATATTATCCAACTCAAAGACAATGAAGCGTTTATGCAGCAAATCAAGTTCCTTGTCGGAGTTCAGCAGGTAGTCGTATTCGCCCCCTTTATAGTAAGGTTCTAATACATTCAGGAAATTGTCTATATCGAAATCCTTTTCCCGGACGTTCTTTTCTTGCAGGTGCACCCGGTAATCGGTTTTCACATACTCGTAGAACGTATTGAAGCAGGGAGTAACTGAACTGTCCTTAGTAATCAGTTCGATATAGGAACTTACAGCGTTCGACAAAGCCACTTCTTCCGCCCGTGTGGGTGCTTCATCATCCCTTTTCCACAGGGTCAGGATAAGCGTTTTGATACTTTCCTTTTTCTCGATGTCAAATATCCCATCTTCAACATAGAAAGGATTAAACGCTATCGGGTTTTCAGTGGTATAGGTAAAATATATCCCATCTTCCCCGTGCGTTTTCCGGTTTATCATTTCACACAGCCCCAAATAACTGTTTCCGGTATCAACCAACAGGACGTGCGCATTTTGTTCGTAATACTGGCGCACCATGTGGTTGGTAAAAAATGACTTGCCGCTACCACTCGGCCCAAGTATGAACTTGTTGCGATTGGTAATGATACCTTTTTTCATGGGCAGGTCTGATATGTCGATGTGCAACGGCTTTCCCGTGACCCTATCCACCATCTTGATGCCAAAGGGAGAAAGCGAACTTTTGTAGTTCGTTTCTTCGGTGAACAGGCAAAGAGCCTGTTCAATAAAGGTGTAGAAACTTTCTTCCGCCGGGAAGTCCGCCTGATTACCGGGTATGCCCGCCCAAAACAGGGTCGGCGTGTCGGTGGTGTTGTGGCGTGGCTTGCACTCCATAAGTGCGAGCTGTGCCCCCACATCATTTTTAATGTGCTTCAATTCGTCCCGGTCGTCACTCCAAGCCATGATATTACAATGGCATCGCACGGAGATAAGCCCCTGTGAATGTGCTTCGTTCAAATATTCCTCTATCCAAGACTTGTTAATCTGATTGGCACGACTGTATTTGGAAAGGGAGTGCATATTGCGAGCCATCTTTTCAAACTGTTTCAGGTTCTCCGTATGGTCGTCAATGAAGATGTACTGGTTATATATATGGTTACAGGAGAGCAGCACGCCCACCGGAGAAGCAAAAGATAACCTGCAATCGCTCCGGTCGGTGGATAGCTTTTCATAGCGGGTGTCAGTCCCTACTTTTCCCGGCATATCTTCCGCATCCGAAAGGGTATGCAAACAAAGAATATCATCGCCAATCTTCATTTCGTCAGCACCCAGCGAAATATCTTTCAGTGTGGTGGTATCGGTCTGTGAGAGTGAAAAGTATTTTTCCACGATACCCGCCGTTTCCTTTGTTCCGGTGATTTCGTCCGAGTTCAGGCGGGTAAGGGTAATGAAACCGCTATCGTTCATAATGCTTTCAAACTGCCCCACCGCTTCGAGGAACTTTGTAACGGTTTCCCTGTCCTTTATCTCTTTGGGGACAAGGAAGCCCCGGCAAAGGGTGGAGAAATTACTCTGCATCCGGCTACGTTCCTTTGTCGTTTTCGTCAGAAACAAATAGCAGGTATGGTTTAAGAACGGTCTTTCATTAAAATGCCGTTCAAAGGAACGGGAAAGGAAACTCAAATCATCCTTTTGGATGTCAGGCGCATAGTTCTCTTTGATGAACCAGTCCTGTTTATGTACGATGCTGTAATCGGGCAGCACCTTGACTGCTTTGTTCCAAGCGGAATGTATCGCTTCGTATTCAGCAGCCGTGACGGTGAACAGTTCGGGCAGTTCCACCCTGAACGCCACTGTTATATCGGCATCTTTGGAAACGATGCAGCCGTTTTCCACCGTGAACAGTGGAAACTTGTTTTCCAGCGTGGTAGCTTTTAATATATTTCTCATTTCGATGCTTGTTTCTGATTTTTAGTGAATAATCGGGATATGGCTTTTCGGTTGATGATATGGAAAGGGTGGCTTTTGCGTGCGGACAATTTCATTAACCCGTGTGTCCCGTACTTTTCGTTTAACCGGAATGTGAGCCATACAAGCAGCGTTGCCGAAGTAACGCCGAAGATGATGCACACCCACTGGTTAATGCCTACCATGTACATGATGATGAAAAGCACGAACAGGGCTAACAGTCCGCCCGCAAAAATGAAAAGATATTGACTTCTCAACCCCCGAAACTCAACTGGCTTGCCTATTCCCCTGTTAATCGGATAGTCTGCCATAGTCCATTTATTTAGAGGAAGAATGAACGTAGGATGGTGGCAGCGACTATCAGGAAGATACAAGCACCGAACCACGAAGCCGCCGTTTTGCTCGTATCGGGGTCACCCGAAGAAAATTTGCCATATACTTTCACGCCACCAATCAAGCCTACCACCGCACCGATGGCGTAAATTAATTTTGTCGCCGGGTCAAAATAGGATGTTACCATGTTGGTAGCTTCTGTAATACCCGCCATGCCGTTACCTTGTGCAAACGTAGCGGATGCAGCCAATAGAGCGACTGCTGAAAAGAGAACTTTCTTTTTCATTATAAATACATTGATTTTTTAATTGCCGGACGGGTGGATAGTCCGCCCGGCGGAGTGATTAATAATTGATTTTTGTGGTTGCGGGGAGTGTTCCCCATGTTCGGAAAGGTCTGTCTTAACCGTAATCTCTTTGTTTCATCATCTTATTATTTAAAGTTTACCATTAAAGAAAATCGTTCATGTCAAAGTCTGCCATTTCATTACTTCCGGCAGCCGGGACGGTGGCGGGCATGGGTATCTCATGCTTTTGTAAAAGTTCCGCCACCCGTGACCTGCCCCCGTTAATCTGCTCCACCAGCGAATGAAACAGGTTTGTTTCCGTCCGGCAGATGGTTTGAACCGCTTGCCGTTCTTCCGTTTCGGACGCTTGTTTTATCTGAATGACCTGTACCATTTGCGCCAGCTCACCCAGCGTGATACCCTGTGCCATTTCCGGTTCACCGTTACCCATGTAGCAGGCGATTTCTTCCGCTTCGATTTCATCCGCCGAAACGTCCGTTTCTTCCGTATTTTCCGTTTCAAATTCCATTTCAAATTCGGTTTCAATCGCTTGTAGGGTATCGGTATTTTCATCTTCCACCTGTTTGTTATCAGGCGTTTCTTCCACCGCTTCATCGCTTTGCGGGGCAAATATAGAAGCATTATCCACCCCTTTTGAAAGGTGTCCTAAGATGTCCCCGTTTGTCCTCATTTGTCCCACCCGGTAACGGCTTGCACCTACAAGACAATCACCGTTTCCGGCTTTCACGGTCGGTTTGCTTTTGGGCTGCTCCGGCTGCTTTTTCCCACCCGTGAACCATGTTCCCAAGCTATCCCTGTATCGCCATAAGAGAACGGCGTAATACAGGAGTGTTCCGATAATAAACCATTTCAACATATCAGAACGGCTTTTCAAATTTGCTTTCGTACAGTTCGTTTATCTCGTCCTGAAACTGCTCGAAATGCCGAAGCAGGATATTTTCTACATAGCTGCTCACGGTTGCCTTGCGTCCGCCAATAACAGTTACTATTTTCATTAGCTTTTCGTGGGTGGTACGGCTGACATATAACGGTTGGCGGTCGGTCAAGTCCACCCGCATGAAATAGGTTTCCCGGTAATCGCCCGGAGTGTTCTTTTTCCGGCGGGCAGGTTCTTTCACCGCCTTTTCTTCCTTAGGTTCTGCCTTGATTTCTTCCTTATTCACTGTTTCCGGCTTATCCGGTGTTTCCACCGCCACCGATGGCATTTCCTGTTTTTTCACGGGCAAGCCCTGTGAAATAATCTCTTTCATAAAATCCTCGTCTATTTGCGGTTTCCCGCCGCTTTGCTTTGCCATATCGTTACAGTTTTATAAGGTATGCGATTTCGGTTATCAGTTCTTCCATGTTGCTGCCCTTTACCAGCCGTTTGTCCGCCGGGAACAGCGTAGAACGGAACACGGTTTTACGCTGTGCGTCCAGTTCCTTTTTAAACCTTTTGGTGTCCGGGATAAATACTTTCATAAGGGGTAATTCCAGTTCCCCGATGGTCTGTTCATACAGGGTGTACAGGTCTGTTTTTTCCCGCCCATCTACCATGTTCCAAAACAGGTGCAGCCCTTTCAGTCGGCACGCTTCATTCCTTACCAGCAGTTTGTCGATAGCCACCGCAAAGGAAAGGCTGCTTTCCAATACCACCCGGTCGGCGGCTATGGGAGTGAAAATGTAGTCCACCCCTGAAAGCGAATTGATAACGCCCTCACTGTTCACCGTTCCGGGCAGGTCGAAAAAGACCACATCATAATCCGACCCGGCAGACGCAAGAAATTCATCCGCCGTTTTTATCGCTTCGTCCGGCGAACTGCATAAGACCGGGTACGCTTTCTTTCCCAGCGTCTTGAACTGGTGAAAGGCAAGCTGTTTGTAATAATCGTCACCGTTTACTTGTTCGGCATCCCGTTTGCGCATGGCACTGATACTGTGCTGCGGGTAATCGCAATCCACGACCGCCACGTTATACCCTTTGAGATAATACAGATAACTTGCCACCAAAACGGTGAACGTTGTTTTGCCGACCCCGCCCTTTTGGGTGGAGAAAGCTACATACAAGGTTTCTTTCTTCATTGTAATAATTCTTTTTTGTGATACATCTTTATTTCATTCCATCCGTAGAGATTGACGGATGGTTTTCTTTCGTTCCATGTTGAAAGCACGAAAGAGAGCATGACTTCTTTTTCACTTTCCTTGTTTCTTGCTATCTTTCTGCAAAGACAGCCTGTTCGCTTTCTTGCTTCTTTGTTTTCATTCATTCCACAAAGACAGCTTGTTTTCTTTGCAGACAGTTTGCTTTCCCGATTGAAAGCCTGTTTCCTTTCAATCATTCCATCCGGTTTGCTTTCTTGCTTTCTTGAAAGATTGTAATCTTGAAATCTTGTTTTCAAGTTTTCAAAACCGCTTTCTTTCCGTCTGCTTTCCGTTACATATATCCATCTATCCATATTGCTTTCTTTCTTAAATCCGGGACAAATAAACGTAGAAAAGCAACCCCTTTTGAAAGGTGTCCTCAAATGTCCCCGTTTGTCCTCATTTGTCCTATAACCCGCTATTTCACAGCATTTTTAATACCCGTTACTTTGCAACCGAAAGGTATCGGTCAGGCTAACCAAGCCCCCGCCACCGGGAGCGTTCCAATATCCGCTAACCCCAATCCGTCCGTAGGCGGATTTTTATTTGCACTGGCAAATAGCAAGGTGTGTTCTAAGCAGCTTGAAATTCTTTCAGCAGCTTTGAACGCCTTGCCCGGACGAAGCCGGGATAGGGTCACTCCGAAGTCGTAACCCTTTAAAAAAAATGTAGCATGAAACAGAAAAATGAAAATGCGCCCCATCCGGGTGGCGCAGGACGAAAGCCCAAAGCAGACCCGGCAGTGTTCCGGTACTCTATCAGCTTCAATGCGATAGACCACGCCCGCTTTTTGGCATTGTTCGACCAGTCCGGTATGCGCACGAAAGCGCATTTTATCACCGCCCGTATCTTCGGAGAACCGTTCAAAGTGATTAAAATAGACAAGGCGGCGGTAGAATATTATACCCGGCTGACCGCTTTATATTCCCAGTACAGGGGTATCGCCGTGAATTATAATCAGGTGGTAAAGGCTCTCAATACCAATTTCTCAGAGAAGAAAGCTCTCGCTTTTCTCTATAAACTGGAAAAGGCAACGATAGAACTTGCCGACTTGAACCGCCAAATTATTGAACTGACCCGTGAATTTGAAACAAGATGGTTGCAAAGATAAGCGTAGGCAGTTCCCTGTTCGGTGCGCTATCCTACAACCAAAACAAGGTGGATGAAGAGCAGGGAAAGGTACTTTTAAGCAACCGTATGTTTGAAAGCGAGGACGGAAATTTCAGCATCCGGCGATGTATGGAATGTTTCGATATGCACCTGCCCGCAGACCTGAAAACGGAAAAGCCGATTATCCATATCTCCCTGAACCCGCACCCGGACGATGTACTTTCTGATAGCCAGTTGGCGGATATTGCCAAAGAGTATATGGATAAGTTGGGGTACGGCAACCAGCCGTATATGGTTTACAAGCACGAAGATATTGCAAGGCATCATATACATATCGTTTCCATCCGGGTAGATGATACAGGCAAAAAGATAAATGACAAGTTCGAGCATATCCGTAGCAAACAAATCACCCGTGAACTGGAACAGAAGTACGGTCTGCATCCGGCAGAGAAGAAACAGGCAGCCGACCGCCCCGAACTTAAAAAGGTGGACTACCGGGCAGGGGACGTAAAGCACCAGTTATCCAATACGGTGAAAGCCCTTGCCAGCAGTTACCGTTTCCAGAGTTTCACGGAATACAAAGCGTTGCTATCTATATATAATGTACAGGCGGAAGAAGTGAAAGGGGAAGTGAACGGAAAACCCTATAACGGCATTGTCTATTCGGCGACCAATGACAAGGGAGAAAAGCAGGGAAATCCGTTCAAATCTTCCTCTTTGGGAAAGTCGGTAGGTTACGAAGTCATCCAAAGACACATCAAGAAATCGGCAAAAGACATTCAGGACAAGAACCTGAAAGAGCGTACCCGCCGGACGGTTGGGGCAGTAATGAAATCCGCCCGTAGCCGGGAACAGCTTATTACGGAATTGAAAGCGAAAGGCATAGATGTTCTTTTCCGGCAGAACGATACAGGCAGGATATACGGTGTAACATTCATCGACCACGAAAACCGTACCGTCCTAAACGGTTCACGGTTGGGCAAGGACTTTTCCGCCAATGTGTTCAATGACCTGTTTTCCGGCTCCCGTACTTTGACGGGAAACAGTAAACAGGAAACGCAGGAGCAAAAACCGGAATATAACCTGACCGGACACCTTGAAAATACAGGAAAAACCATTGCGGGACTGTTCAGCCTGTTATCCGGTGGGGACGATACGCCACCCGACAACAGCCAAGTTCCACCACCCAAGAAGAAAAAGAAGAAGAAACAAAGACGTATTTAATAACTATAAAAATTTCAATTATGCAGAATGAAGATGATTTAAGAGGACTTGCAAAAGTCATGGACTTTATGCGGGCAATCAGTATTTTATTTGTAGTGATAAACATCTATTGGTTTTGTTATCAGTCGTTTATGGAATGGGGTGTCAATATCGGGGTAGTCGATAAAATCCTGCTGAACTTCCAGCGTACCGCCGGGCTGTTCTCCAATATCCTATATACCAAACTTTTTTCAGTGGTATTCCTTGCACTTTCCTGTTTGGGAACAAAGGGAGTGAAAGAGGAAAAAATCACATGGAACAAGATTTATGTTTTCCTGACAATCGGTTTTATCCTGTTCTTCCTGAACTGGTGGTTATTGGTTTTACCGTTGCCACTGGCGGCAAACACGGCATTGTATATCTTTACCATGACAGCCGGGTATCTTTCGTTATTGGCAGCCGGAGTATGGATTTCCCGCCTGTTGAAAAATAGCCTGATGGATGATGTGTTTAATTTGGAAAATGAAAGTTTCGCACAGGAAACACGCCTGATAGAAAACGAATATTCCGTAAATCTTCGTTCTCGTTTCTACTATAAAAAGAAGTGGAACGATGGATGGATAAACGTTGTAGCAATTTTTCGTGCGTGCATCGTTGTTGGAAATCCGGGCAGTGGGAAGTCTTTTTGTGTCGTAAACCAATTTATCAAACAGCAAATAGAAAAGGGCTTCGCAATGTATCTGTATGACTATAAATTTCCCGACCTTTCGGAGATAGCCTACAATCATTTGCTTAACCATTCGGACGGGTACAAGGTGAAGCCCAAATTTTACATAATCAATTTTGATGACCCACGTAAGAGCCACCGATGTAACCCGATAAATCCGGCATTTATGACGGACATATCAGACGCATACGAAGCCAGTTATACAATCATGTTAAATTTGAACCGCAGTTGGATAACCAAACAGGGGGATTTCTTTGTAGAAAGTCCTATTATCTTACTGGCTTCTATCATTTGGTTTTTGAAAATCTATCAGGGTGGGAAGTATTGTACATTCCCGCACGCCATTGAATTTCTGAACAAGAAATATGCCGACACGTTTACAATTTTAACCAGTTATCCCGAACTGGAAAACTACCTTTCACCGTTCATGGACGCATGGGAATCCAATGCGCAAGACCAGCTTCAAGGGCAGCTTGCAAGTGCTAAAATCCCACTTTCAAGAATGATTTCACCTGCCCTGTATTGGGTAATGACAGGGGATGATTTTTCACTGGATATAAACAATCCGGAAGAACCTAAAATTTTGGTGGTAGGCAATAATCCCGACCGCCAAAATATCTATTCCTGTGCTTTGGGTTTGTATAATTCCCGTATCGTAAAGCTGATAAACAAGAAGCACCAGCTAAAATGTTCTGTAATCATTGATGAATTACCGACCATCTATTTTCGGGGACTGGATAACCTGATAGCAACGGCACGAAGCAACAAGGTAGCGGTCTGTTTGGGCTTTCAGGATTTCAGCCAGTTACGCCGGGACTATGGGGACAAGGAAAGCAAAGTTATCGAAAATACGGTGGGTAATATTTTTTCCGGTCAGGTGGTTTCTGAAACGGCAAAAACGCTTTCAGACCGTTTCGGAAAGGTACTACAAAAACGGCAAAGTATGACTATCAATAGGAATGATAAATCAACCTCAATCAGTACGCAAATGGATAGTTTGATACCACCCAGTAAAATATCCAACTTGACGCAGGGTATGTTCGTGGGTGCGGTCAGTGACAACTTCGATGAACGCATCGAGCAGAAGATTTTTCATTGTGAAATTGTGGTGGATAACGAGCAAGTGAAGCGGGAAACAGCCAATTACAAGAAGCTACCCAAAATCATAGATTTTAGGGACGAGGACGGGAACGACCGGATGCAGGAAGAAATACAGGCAAATTACAACCGGGTCAAGCAGGAAGTTCAGCAGATTGTCACGGACGAAATGGAACGGATAAAGAATGACCCTGACTTGCAGCATCTTATCAAGGTAGAAGAATAAATAACAATAAGTAGGGAGGGATGAATAGATGCTATTTCATCCCTTTTTAAAAAGGTAAACCATTCAAATCCAATTTTTCTGCAATATAATCAACCAGTTTATTGGACAAATCTAATAATTCATTAATCTCACTTTCGGTAATCTCAACAATTTCTCCATCTAATGTTTTCCCATTTCTATGAACAATATTATTTCGCATACCAGTGAGATGTTTTTTTAAATCTTCAAATGCAGGGAAACTTATATTGAAAGCTGAATTGTAATAAACAGATACTTTCTCTAAATTATGATAGTTCAATTTCATTAAAGCTGATTTTACCATTTTATGTTTCTCACTATTGTTTTTTTCAGCTATATCAGGTTCTTTATATCGAGGATGATTAATTATAATATTATCAACATATTCACTGTTTGATTTTGTTAAATTAATAATTGTTTCATATAAAAACAGTTCTAAGGAAGATACAATACTACTATAAATCTGTTTTCTAAATATTTTATCTAATTCTTCAACTCCTAATCTTATTTTATTTAATCTATCAATATTGATTATACTTTGTTGATATTCTTCATGCGAATTTCTATAAGGAGCTGATATGTAAGTATAGTCGTCATAGTCTTGATTGTCTAACTCCCATGAATCAATCCATACTTGATTTCTATCATTAATTCCATTGATTTTTTTTAAAATGTCTTGAGGAGAATCTTTTTTAAAAGATATAATATAGCTATATAAAGTGTCATCATATCCTGTATATTCCTCAATAACAGGTTTTAATGTATCTAATTCATCCGTAGTTATTCCCAAGATACTTGCTAAACGACTGTTGTATTTTTCTTCCAACATATCAAAATAGTATTCTTTCATTATTCCCATATATACTTTTCTGTCAAAATTAAATAAATATAAATATTAGCACGGACACTTGTCGTTTTTTGCTATTATATCTCCAATTGGAGATATAAGCTCTTCTGAGAATTTATCAAAAAAATAAGAATCTAAATGAAAATTTTTCTTATAGTCATCAAGTATATTGCTTTTTTCCATTTTGAAGAAATTGGAAATACCTTCCTTTGCCATTATTTGATAATCAATCTCAAAAGTATCTATTGAAATGATTTTGTATTTGTTTTTTTGAATAATGGAAATATCAATATCTTTCTTTTTTAGATATGCTTCTGCAATCCGAGTTAAGCAATCATTTATGCTTGGGCATCCAGCATACCATTCTTCAAATGTTACCATTATAGGGAAAAAATTTATATTCTCATTATACGGAAGGTTTGTTATTTTATTGCATCTATAATCATTATAAACTTTATATATTTTACCAATTTCTATTCCTAATATGATAATGTCCTTTGTTAAAGTGTCAGGAATTAACTTTATATAATTTTCATCGTTAATTAAATTGTTATCTATAACACAATCTATACTTGTCATATCAAAGCTCCATTGCTTTCTCGATTTAGCCATCAATCGTTTAGCCTTACATTCTATGAAAAGAATATTTTCTGAATCTGAAACAATCCAATCAGATGTTTTGTTATTATCTTTTCCGTATGGAATTTCGGGAGATATGAAATAAGAAGAAGGACTATAATGTTTTATAACTTCTCCTGTGTATTTTTCAAAACTTTTTCCAAAAGGTCCAGAAACATTATTTTGCGGAATGTTTGCAATGTAATATATACCTGAATTTAATTGATTTAATAAATATCTTGGTGATATACAATAGATATTATTGTTATATTCAAAAAGAGGATAGATTATATGTGGAGAATCATTATAGTTAAAAAGTTCTTCGTCTGTATATTTTGTACTTAATTTTGCCATATCCTTGTGTTCCGATAATGTTTTGCAAAATATAGATATAGTTTTTTGAATATTTTCGGCATTAAATGGAGTGCCTTGATAATTCTTTGGAAAAGAGATTAAATGATTAAGGCTAAATGCGAACTGTTGAGTAAATTTTGAATATAGCCAAAAAGCACAAATAACAAAATCTTTATATTTCATATTGATTTTATTCTCAATGACTTCACGAAGCTTTTCATCTTTAAATATCCAATAGTAACGATATGTTTCATATACGATATTCGTTGAGTTTTGTAATTTTGTTTGATTAAAACAGAATGAATGTAACCATGTCCATATATCAGTATCTATCGCATCTTTATTTATTTTTTCTTCTAATTTTGTAAGTTCTACAACTATTCTTAATCTATCTTTAAAATTGCCAAGATAGTATTTACCTTTATTAAAAGTGCAGTATTTTAGAGAGTTAGCGATTAGAAAGTCACATATATTAGGCATAAGAATAACATTATTACTATTCTCTATGTGAGGAAGTCTATAATATCCTATTCCTTTTTCAAGTGCAAGTAAATATTGACGAATAACAAACAGATTATCAATAATATTGTAATCTGTCAACTTGTTTAATATAGGTTTAATTCTTGAAAAATAATCCATTTCACAAAGTGCTTATATAATTAAACAATTTCAAAATATCCTCTTTTCCAGCAATAATTGTGACTAAAGAACTAATAAAACCAGCTAATGCAATAATTCCAGAAATAATATTCCAAAAATTACTATTTATAATACTCCTAACTCGTGACGATGATATGATACCAAACCAATTAAAAAGAAATGGTATGATATTAATTATACTTTTTACTCCTTCTCGAAACCATATAATTGGATTTTTAATTTGCTTTTTTATACAATTTATTCTCTCATTTTGATAACCTATATATCTTAATAAACATTCATCTGTTGAATATATGTCAAACTCCTCAATATCATGATTTCTAAACTTTGGTATTGTATTTAAAATAACTTCTAATTGCGGATATAGTATTGAGCAAATGCAGGTTTATAATCCATCTTTCCAAATCCACTAATTATATTCTGAATATGTTGAGAATTCATAATAAGCCAGTTATATAAGTCAAGAGAGGTTGATTGGTTATTATTACTATTGAATTGATTACAAAATTCTATGAACTTATCTCTATATTCAATTACACTGTTATTATCTTTGATGTATTTGTTAAGACTACATTTTATAGTATTCCAACCCATCAATAATAAAATAATCAATATTATTACGGTTATTATCATATCTACTTTAATTGATGATTATACAAAACGATATTCGCTTTCAAAGATAATAATTTATTGGCAATTATTGATATGCTTGGACAAATAAGGACAAACGAGGACTAATGAAGCCACCTATTCCCAAATCCTTAAATATACTCTATTTCATCCTTACTTTTACTTCCGAAATTTTTATTTACTCACTAAAATTCAAAACATTATGGATGTAAACACAGCCAACCAGTCCACCACTGACGAACAGATGATGGATATTCTTCTTGTACTGGATAAGGAGAAAAAGACAATCAGCGCAGTAAAAGGTGTGGATGAAAACGGGGAACTCCAAACCGTACCGCCGGAGAACAACAGCGAACTTTTGAAATTCGACCGTCACGGTGATTTCTTTTCCAACTTCTTTTCCAACATGATGAACCAGTTGAAGAACCCTACCCGTTTTAACTTCTTCAAAATCCCTAAGATTGAACTTCCCAAAATCGAGCCGATAATCAGGGATAATTTTAATCATCCGACACCTGAAAACGAAGCGGGCATAGAGCGTTATCGGGTGACACCTGAAACCGTGAAGCAGGAAGCGAAGAAAGAACAGCAGGAAACCCAAACCCAACAACCACAGCAGCCAGCTAAAGAAACGGGAGCAACGGCGCAAGCACCGCAGCAACCCGACAAAAGCAAGTATGTGATTGACCCGGATAAAGTGGACTGGGAAGCCTTGAAGAATTTTGGTCTATCCAAAGAACAGCTTGAAAAGGCAAAGGCTTTAGAACCCATGTTAAGGGGGTACAAGTCGCCCGGAGCGTTCACCATTGCAGGTAACTACAATTCAGCCATTATGAAACTGGACGCACGTTTATCTTTCCGGCACGACAAGGACGGGAATGTAGTTTTGGCTATACACGGCATCCGACAAAAGCCGGAACTTGAACGCCCGTTCTTCGGACATGAATTTTCCAAAGAGGATAAAGCCAATCTTCTTGAAACGGGAAACATGGGACGGATAGTAAACCTGAAAAACTATATCACAGGAGAAATGATACCCTCTTTCGTCAGCGTGGATAAGGTAACAAACGAATTGGTTTCCATGCGTGCAAGCAGCGTCCAAATACCGGATGAAATAAAGGGTGTCAAACTGAACAAGGAACAGCAGCAAGCCTTACGGGAAGGAAAAGGGGTATTCCTTGAAAACATGATTTCCAACCGTAAAAATCCCTTTTCCGCAACCGTTCAGGTCAATGCCGATAAGAAAAGTCTGGAATTTATCTATCCCAATGCCAAACAGTCACAGGAGCAAGGGCAGAAACAGACGCAGCAGAACAGCCTTGTCACCAGTGACGGTGTAACCATTCCCAAAAGCATTTCAGGAATAGAGCTATCCCGCCAGCAACAGCAGGATTTAGTCAATGACAAGACCATCTTTGTTGCCGGGCTGAAAGACAAGCGGGGGGTCGAATACGATGCTTATATTCAGGTGAACCATGATAAGAAGAAGTTAGGCTTTTACAGTGACAATCCCAGCTTTGACCGTTCCGCCGTAAAAGAGATTACTCCGGCAAGCAAGAACCGCACACAGGTAGCGGTCAATTCGGAAGGCAAGACCAACGAAGCCACCAAAAAAGTGAAAGAACCCTTGAAAAAGGGTCAGGACAAGCCCACTGAAAAACAAAAGACCAAGCAGGATAAAAAGGAGAAGCAGGAGCAGACGGACAAACCCAAACAGAGCAGGGGACGCAAAAGATGATAGCGGTGTTAATCCTTATCCCGGTTGTCGGTTTTGCCCTGTTTTTCTTCGCCTGTTACAAAACAGACTGGGAAGCCATAGACGAGCAGAACCGACAATATTATATAGATGGCTACCACATCTATTATGACCGGAAAATCCTAAGACAAAAAGAAGTGGAACAATTAAAATCAAAATTAGAATGATTGCAGTAATCGGAGAAAAACCAAGTGTGGCAAGGGACATTGCCCGTATTTTAGGAGCGAGTGAAAAACAGGATGGCTACCTTTCAGGTAACGGGTATCTCGTTACCTGGGCGTTCGGCCATCTTGTAGGTTTGGCAATGCCGGAAGCATACGGCATACAGAGTTTCCGCCGGGAAAGTCTGCCTATTATCCCGGATAGTTTTCAACTTACACCCCGACAAGTGAAAGCGGAAAAAGGGTACAAGGCAGACCCCGGCGCATTGAAACAACTAAAGGTAATCAAAGAAGTATTCGACCAGTCGGATAAGATAATTGTCGCTACCGATGCAGGGAGAGAGGGAGAACTCATATTTAGATATATTTACAATTACATTGGATGCAACAAGCCCTTTGTCCGTTTATGGATAAGCAGCCTTACCGACAAGTCAATCCGTGAGGGACTGCAAAACCTGAAAGCCGGCAGCCTGTATGATAACTTATTCCTTTCGGCACAGGCACGCAGTGAAGCGGATTATTTAATTGGCATAAATGGTACACAGGCTTTAAGTGTGGCAGCCGGACAAGGCATTTTTTCTTTGGGACGGGTACAGTCGCCTACGTTGGCAATGATATGTACCCGCTTTTTGGAGAACAAGAACTTTGTCCCGCAAAAGTATTGGCAACTGAAATTACAGGCAGCAAAGGAAAATGTAACTTTTGCGGCACTATCCGCAGACAAATACGATGTACAGCAGCCCGCCATCGACACGCTGCAAAGGATAAAGGAAGCGGAAACGGTACAGGTGAAAACCGTAGAACGTAAGGAAGTAAACCAAGAACCGCCGTTGCTCTATGATTTAACTTCACTTCAAAAAGAAGCGAATACCAAACTGAATTTTTCCGCAGACAAAACCCTATCCATCGCCCAAAAGTTATACGAAGGTAAACTAATCAGCTACCCCCGAACCGGAAGCCGTTATATCTCACAGGACGTATTCGAGGAAATCCCGGAACGTCTTGTTAATTTGGAACAGTACGCCCGCTTTGCCGGATATGCTGCCGGGATGAAAGGCAAAGCCTTAAATTTCCGTTCCGTGAACGATGGCAAGATAACAGACCATCACGCCCTGATAGTAACGGAAAACCTGCCCGGTAAACTGGAAACAGACGAACAGGCAGTTTACGAACTGATAGCCGGACGAATGTTGGAAGCCTTTTCTGAAAAATGCGTCAAAGACGTTACCAGTGTAACGCTGGAATGTGCAGGGTCGCTTTTCACGGTCAAAGGGTCTGTAATCAAGTCCGCCGGATGGCGTGCCGTATTCGGCGAGAAAGAGGACGGAGAAGATAACGCCGCTTTGCCCGCCCTGCAGGACGGAGATAGTTTACCGCTTTCCGGCATTGAACTACTGGAGAAACAGACCAAGCCCAAGCCGTTACACACGGAAAGCAGTTTGCTTTCTTCAATGGAAACGGCAGGTAAGGAACTGGAAAACGCCGACCTGAAAGCCAGCATGAAAGATACGGGTATAGGTACGCCCGCAACACGGGCAGCCATCATCGAGACACTGTTTTCCCGCCAGTATATCGTCCGGGAGAAAAAGAACCTTGTCCCAACCGAAAAGGGTCTTGCCGTTTATAATATCATCCGGGATAAGAAGATAGCAGACGTTGAAATGACGGGAATGTGGGAAAATACCCTTGCCAAAATAGAAAGCGGGGAAATGAACCCCGATACGTTCCGTAAAGGCATCGAAGTGTATGCACGGCAAATCACGGCTGAACTTTTGGATGTTCAACTTTCTTTCGCTTCGGGCAGTGGTTGTATCTGCCCGAAATGTAAGACCGGGCGCATCCTTTTCTATCCGAAAGTCGCCAAATGTTCCAATGTGGATTGTTCCGTTACCATCTTCCGCAACAAGAGCGACAAACAGCTAACGGACAAACAGATTACCGAACTGGTGACTGCCGGGAAAACCGGGCTAATCAAAGGCTTTAAAAGCAAGAACGGCAAAGTCTTTGACGCTTCACTTGCCTTTGACGGGCAGTTTAATGTTACTTTCGTGTTCCCTGAAAAGAAAGGCAAACCGAAGAAATAAGACGGAAATAGTTATATTTGCCACAGAAAGTTTCATTATAGATAGATTTATAATTGAAATTTTTGTGGTTGAAGCACCCGGAGGGACACCGGGTGCTTTTTTAAATCATTCTCCTTTATACTGGTAGGTCAGGCGAACGACCTGATTGTCTGTAACCCGGTGTCCGGTCAGTTCCCACTTCGACCCGAAAGTCTTTCCTATAAACTTGATACCGTCCCCAAGCATGACCGGAACGATATACAGCGTTATTTCATCCAGCAGGGACGCTTCAATCAGCGAGGTTATAAACTTACCGCCGCCAATGACCTGAATATCCGTTTCCGAACTTGATTTAAGTTCATTGATTGCCCGTAAAGGCATATCGGTAAGAAAGGTTACATTCTCCTTTTCGGTCACATTGGTGTCGTAGTGGGACACTACAAAAGTCTTTTTACTTTTGTACGGCCATCCGCCCCAATGTTCAAAAATACAGGTATAGGTATTCACTCCGGCAAGCAGTACACCCGATTGTTCATAGGCTGCTGCAATTTCTTTACTCACGTTTTCAGGCATCCAGTCCAATTCATTATCCTTTGTGGCTATGAAGCCATCGAGAGATACGGCAATACAAGTCTTTAAATGTTTCATAATTGATTATTTAACAGTTTCTACTAATAAACTGTTCGGCAGCGCATCCAAAGAAAAAGCGTGAACTCACACTATTCCAACGTAGAGGCACTGGTACGCCTAAGAGAAGAAACAGGCAAGCTCACGCTATACAGAAGTATAGCATGAACATTGCGCATAAATCTCTTCTCTTTGAAAATTACCAGTTTTCTACGTTGAGACGTTCTGCGAACGCTATGTTATATATAAAAGCAATAGGCTAACCTATGCTGCTATTGTCTTATGAAACTGTTGCAAATATACGGAAAGTCCCGGATATACCCGAATAGTAAAAAGAAAATCCTGCCTTATCTCACGACAAAACAGGATTGAAAGCCATTGGAAAAGAAAAAATTAATCAGTTTTCTCACGGATTAACTTGTGTACGTCCGTAGCACGGTAATAACATCTACCGTCCAGCATAAGGAAAGGGAGTATTCCCTTTTTCCGGTAACGGGTCAGTGTTCGGGGTGCTACTTTCAGAAGCAGGCACAAGTCCTGATTATCCAGTAGTTCTTCCCCATCCAAACAATTACGTCCGTTTATCACCCGGTCTATCTTCTTGTCCTGCATATCGAACCTATCCATGATACGTTCCATCCATGCTATGAAATCTTCTCTGTCTATATACATAAGGCTACCTGATTAAATTAAACCAATCATAAAATAACTTTGGTTAGACGGGTCTTTAATGATAATATCCCGTTCACGCATAAAGCGGATATAGCTTTTTGCGGTACGTTCTTTCACGTCCAAAATCTGCTGTATCTGTTCGCACAGGTCTATGTAGGTTATATGTTCCTGTCTGCCGAACACGTCACGAGCAACCCCGACCAATTCCTTTTCCTTGCGCTTCTCTTTTTCCTCACGGGTCTTTTCACCCCTGTAAAGGTGCATCCCGGCTGCCTTGTCCCACGAAAAGAGCATCAAGGGAACATCCAACGGGCTACCGTCCCTTACTTTCAGGGCTTTCACTACTGATTGTGTGGGTTCTTCGTCTTTTTCGATGGAAAGGATAGTTGCCGCCTTTCGTTGTAATTCCGAGCCTAAATGCCCCCGCAGCTTCAAACCATTGGGTACGAAATGCAGCACGCAGAGAATACAAGTATTATAAATTCCTGCCAGTCGGTATAGTTCATCTATAACCGCTACGCTTTCCACTTCATCATTAGCACTTTTTACAAGGTCGGCAATACCATCTATCACGACTAATTGTATGCCCCCGTATTGGTAATAAAACTTATCCATACTTTGAACAATAGCGTGCAGTCGCTCTTTGCGGGACATACCTGTTAGACAAAATGCTTTCAGTTCTTCCGGTTTGTTCGGTTGTTTCGCACGTGCCAGCAGGTTACTTACATTCTTGAACAGTTGTACTTCGGACTGTTCCGTATCATAGAGTAATACCGCTTTATGTTTACTGTTGGCGGCTATCTGTATGCCGAGCGTATCTACTTCCTTATCCGGTTGGCAGATAAAGCCCGCCAACATGGCGGCTATATAATTACTTTTTCCCGTTCCCTCGCCACCAGTAATGCCGAACAGGTTGCCTTGTGTTCCCAGTGGAACGTCCCCGGCAGAGATTATCACCTGTGCTTTTGCCGGGGGATTGTTGAAGTCTATTTCGCACGATTTAAGCATAATCAATGTATCACTATATAGGTTATCTAAAAACTCGATAAACAATTTCAGGAAATCTTCACGGGTATTCCCTGCCTTGAAATAATCGGAAATATCCTTTTCCTCTTTTGTACCGGAAAGCGGTAGAAGCAACCGTTTTACTCCAAATTCTTCCAACTGCTTTTCCTGTTTGCGTGCGCTTTCCTTGCCCGTTTTATCGGTATCATACAATAGGATGATATGTTTAAAACGGAACGTCAGTTTATAAATCAGGGTAGGTGGGATAGTCACCGTTTCACTGTTGAAGCAGATAGCATGAAAACCATGTGCCGCCAATGACATGACATCTTTTTCACCGCCCGTAATAAACAGTGTATCACCCTTTGCGGGCAGTTGTTCCAATCCGAAACAATAGTTTTCCCCGAAGTTACCACCATATAGGAAACGAGTTTTCGAGAACGGACGATATAGCTTTATATACCGTTTACTTTTATACCCGTACATAGGTTCTGTTACGGATGAAGTATAAGTGAACGGTGTTCCATCCGCCGTTACACTCTGAAAGTCCCGTAGGGAACACACCTTATAGAGTTCCAACACTTCCGGTGTGATACCATACTGTTGCCAGTACATCAATTCGGCAAGCGGAAATTTCTGTTCCCTGAACTGGTAAGGTTTGCTTTCCTTTTCAGGTGTTTCTTCCGGTATATCATCTACTATACGGCAAGAAGTACGGGTAACTGGTATCGGATTGCCTGTTGCCAGTCCCAATCCCAAATCCCGGTCTATGGTTTCCAGTATTTCTATAAAATCCATCGAATTATTGCAGTCCAACCCTTTAAGTTGCCCCACGAAAAAGAAACAATCACCGCTATAATTGTCATTGCCAAAATCTTTCATCTTATATATACCACTTCGGCGGTCGAAATAGATATTACAGGACGCTTTATTATCTTCATAAAGCGGGTTCAAGAAATTTCGACCTATCCGCCAATTACCGGGTACATAGTGCTTGAATACAGATAGCCCGTTACTTGTCCTTTCTAATATTTTTTCTTTCCTTAACATATAGCTGGTGGTTGTTTATCAGGTCGTTAATATTCTCCTTATTGCTTTTTATCAGGCGTTCTTCCAGCATCCGTTTTACTTCGCTGATTTTGTAGAAGTAACGTCCTCGAATATTAGAGTAGGCAATAGTTCCAGCCACTCGCAGACGTTGGAGTGTCTTTTCACTGATTTTCAAAAATGTGCAGACCTCGTAACTATCCACCCAAATTTCATCCTCGTTAGTACTTTCCGCTTCTGTGTGATTGAATATATAATCGGCGATAGCGGTAATTTTGTTGTCTAATTCCTTATAGGCTTTTGACTCGAATGTTATTATCTCCATTTTGCTAACTAATTGATTTGCTGCAAAGGTCGGGTGTTCCAAAAGATAAAACTTACAAGATACAACCAAGTTGGTTGATTTATTTTTTTGTGGAAATTGGTATTGAAATAGGGTGAAATAAGAGGAAAAGATGGTAAAAATCCCCTTTAGGATAGGACATAAAAAAACTACCAAGTTGGTAGTAACTTGGTAGTTTTTTAGAGGAAGTTTATTATAGTTTGTCGTCTTCGTCCATTTTGCGCAACAGCTTATTTATAAGGTTAGTAAGGAATGATGTTTTATCTTTTTTTCTCTCTCTGATTGCAAGATAAGTTCGGTAATAGTCCCCTAAGTCTATTTTGAACGATGCTTCTATATAAGTCATAATCTCTTTAATATCAGCGTTGCCATCATTCAAAACTCCGGCAGCATATATGGCATAGCCCAATTCGATAGCAGCAATTTTAGTCCCAGTCCATCGAAAAGGGTTATCCGGTAGTGAAGCCCGGCTAATACTTATTATTTCTTGTTTTTCGACATCTTGTAATCGTTGCTGCAGATAAATTTCCAGCATATCATAAGCCAACATTTTAGCAACCCTATGGTCACAACATGTAGAAAACAGTGGGTCTTTATCGAACATACAACAGTTATGGCATAGTTTATAATTTTCATGTCCTCTAAGGAAATAATATCTATCTAAGTGAGTCGCTTTAGAACGATAATACTGGTAGAAGTCAAGATTGGCATTGCAAAACTCTGTTATTGTTGTTTGTTTCTTTTTATAATACTCTTTAAGAACCTCTTTGCTACCATTGGGTTTTCTTAATTCAAGTGTGTATATATCATTGAAATATATCAGTTTACTTAGAATAAACGGCTTAACGTTTTTAAAGAATGATATTTCTTCATTCTCATCTTGAAAAGTGTATTGATGTATAAACTCTCTTAATTCTTCAAATAATGGTTTAATAAAATCAATCATATATATAGCTTTATCAGGAGATATATCACTATCTATACAGGATGTTTCTATTTCTGTATTGATTTTAGATATTATTTTATCTAAAAAATGTTTCATATTTTAGTGTAAATAAATTTACTTTACGTGATTGATTTATTGACTAATTTTATTTATCCATATTAATTTATATATGTGATAACCCTGAATGATTACAGCAATTGTACATCCTATCAGAAAGGGCATTGAATTTAATAGAAATCCATATATTATATATATCAAGTTACCACATAAGGCTAATAACCGCAAATGAATAATATTTTTCATTGTCATTGACAACAAATTAAATATCAATCCAAAATATCCAATAATATTTATCATATATATTCTTATTACACTAATGCTTATGCCAATTTATCCACCTTTTTTATATATGATGTTTTGTATAGTATTATGTTGATACTTTGGAGTAATAACCCTCAATTAAATATCTATTATCACATTTATAGGTGCATGAATTGTAAAAGTTAAGTTTACATTACTATTTATAAATTATCAATGCTTAATTGAAGCATCATTATTTTTTCAGTTCTATTAAGAACATTCATGGATAAAGGAGCTTTTTCATCTACAAATCCCATTTTATAATATAGTTTATGTGCTCCAACTAATTTGTTAGTCGTTTGTAGCCATAACTTAGAAACTTTATTTTCTTTACATCTTGCAATACATCTTTCAATTAATTTAGTTGCTACTCCTAATCTGCGAGCTTCTTCTGCTACAATTAGCTTTGCAAATTCAAATTGATTTTCATCTAATCTTTTTAATGCTACACATCCTACTATATTATTATGATATTCCGCAAAAAAAACAAAGCCACCATTTAATAAATATGCCTCACCCGGATTATTTATAGTAAATAAATCTTCCTGCTCTAATTTTCCGTTTAGCATATCTGATAACCAATTACCAACTAATGTGGTAAACGAATTTTTTAGTGATGGTCTATAATCTAATATATTAATAAGCGAATTATTTTCTTTTATATCATAAATATGGCAACTATCCATTTTGTTATCTATGCGGGCTAAAATATTTAAAATATCAGGATGTCCTTCTTCTAATATACTTTGAAGAGCGATTGAGAACTTCTTCCACAGTTCTCGTAACTTTGGAAGTTCTGAAATTCCCTTTTCTGATAAATGAATTATTTTAGACCTTTTGTCTTTAATATTTTGCTCTATTTGAACTAAATTCTCATTTTCCATTTCTCTTATTATGTTTTTAACTGTTATGTGAGAAAAGCCAATAATATTAGCTAAATCTAATACAGTCAATGGCTTTTCGGATACGGATAATGCGTAATATACTGAAAACCAACTTGCTTTAAACTGTACATTTTCATCACTGTATAGTTTGTTTCCATCTATGTACAACTTGTCGCTTATTCTTCTAAATCTTGTTGCACCTGCTAAATAGCCTAATTTTATAAATTCGTCCATTTTTTAAAGTTTTATGAAAGTACTTTTATATTTTGATGCAAATATATGAAAGTACTTTTGTATATGCAAATGTTTATTCAATAAAACTTGCATATATAAAAAAGTTTAGTGAAGATTTAGGTGTAAGGTGCAAGTATATATCTATATATAGCTTGCACCTTACACCTAAGCTGAAATATTTATATTCAGACATTTGCGCAATTCGGAAAAGAGTTGTATCTTTGAACCCGTGAGATAGGCAGACAAACAGCGGACAAAGCCAGACAAAAGCGTCAGTGAAAATCGTTACTGTTTCGTTACCTATTTGAAATATTGGAAGCTAAACAAGCTGAAATATAGGTGGTTAGATGGCTGGGTTCAGAACCCTGTCTCTCCGCTAAAAGCAGCTAAATAATGGCTGCTTTTTTATTGAAAATACTTACCGGAATATACAAGGAGAGATGCTCGAGTGGTTGAAGAGGCACGCCTGGAAAGCGTGTATACCCCTAAAGGGTATCCGGGGTTCGAATCCCCGTCTCTCCGCAGGTTGATAACCCGTTTTTATTATTTCTTTCTACTACTTTCCCTGATTTGCAGATTTGTCGGAATGATTACTTGCCTGACTGTTCTATTCCCTTTGATTTGGTCTATTAATAAACGACAAGCCGTTTCTCCCATTTTATAGGTCTGATGTGATACTGCCGATAGTTTTGGTTCTACATAGTTGGCATGTTGTTCGTCTGTATAACCGATGATAGCTATATCTTCCGGAATGCGAAGGTCGTGACTTTTAATAACTTCTATGGCGGCAAAGGCTAATGTGTCATTCATGGCAAGAATGGCATCGGGAGGTTGAGGAAGGGATAACAAGGCTTCCGTTGCTATTTTGCCCTCTTCATAATCTATTTTCCGACAGATTACCAGTTCTTTTTCAATGGGAATATGATTGTCACGAAGAGCTTCCAGGTAACCGTGTTTTCTTTTTGTCACAATATCCAAATGGTTAGCTCCTCCTATGAAAGCCACTCGTTTACTACCTGTATCCAATAAATGTTGGGTAGCCATTTGTGCCGATTGCACTCCATCTGCTACTACCGAAGAAAACTGGTCGGTCAGGCAAACACGGTCGAAGAGGATGAGTGGCATATTAATGTCCTTCAGGGCGGCAAGATGAGCATAATCTGTAGTTTCTTGGGACAGACAGGCAATGATACCCTCCACCCGCATATTGACTAAATTCTCAATGTTCCTTTTCTCATATTCGTAGGATTCATGTGAAGTGGTGATGATAACAAAGTATCCGTTGTCCACTGCCATATTCTCTATCCCGTTCAGGATGGATGCGAAGAAATGGGTAACGATATCCGGTACGACGACTCCAATGATACGCGGGGTGTTTTTTCGCAGACTCATGGCAAAAGGGTTGGGGCGGTAATTCATTTCTTTTGCCAGCTTCTTGGCTTTAGCGCAAAGCTCACTGCTAATTTCAGGACTGTCTTTTAGTGCCCTGGATACAGTGGGGATGGATACGCCTAATGCTTGGGCGAGATCTTTTAATGAAGTATGTTTCCGATATTCCATGTTTTAAGTCTGCTATATTAGATTCGTTTACAAAGAAAACACATTCCCCGATAAAAGACAGTATAGAAGGATGTTTTTTTTACGTAAACCATTACGTATTGTTTTCGCTTCTTATATGCTGTCCTGAATTTATTCTTGTCCTATTTTTGTCGCATCTAAAAACTTTTAAATTTAATTAGTTATGCAATACCATGAAATCGGAAAGACAGGGATGAAAGTATCATCTCTCAGTTTTGGAGCTTCTTCTTTAGGAGGGGTTTTCCATGATGTTAAAGAGAAAGAAGGAATTGAGGCTGTGTTTACTGCTGTCGAATCGGGCATGAATTTTATAGATGTCTCCCCTTATTATGGGCATTATAAAGCAGAGACTGTTTTAGGAAAAGCTTTGAAAGATATTCCACGTGACCGGTATTATCTTTCTACCAAAGTGGGACGTTATGGAAAAGATGGTGTCAATACTTGGGATTACTCTGCAAAGCGTGCGGTAGAAAGTGTATATGAGAGTATGGAACGTCTGAATATCGACTTTATCGATTTGATTAATGTGCACGATATTGAGTTTGCTGATCTGAACCAGATTGTTAATGAGACATTACCGGCATTGGTAGAACTGCGTGAAAAAGGAGTTGTCGGCCATGTCGGAATCACTGATTTGCAACTCGAAAACCTGAAATGGGTAATTGACCACTCTCCGAGCGGTACGGTAGAATCTATACTCAATTTCTGCCATTATTGCCTGTGCGATGACAAGCTAGCGGATTTTCTTGATTATTTTGAATCGAAGGGAATAGGCGTGATAAATGCCTCTCCGCTATCCATGGGATTGTTGAGCGAACGAGGCGTTCCTGCATGGCATCCGGCTCCGGAACCTTTGGTGGATGCTTGTCGCAAAGCAATGGAACATTGTAAAGCGAGAAATTATCCCATTGAGAAATTAGCTATGCAGTTCTCTGTTAGTAATCCTCGGATTGCGACTACATTGTTTAGTACGGCCAATCCGCTGAATGTGAAAAAGAATGTCTCTTTTATTGAAGAGCCGATTGACTGGACGCTGGTGCATGAAGTACAGAAAATTATTGGGGAACAGCAACGAGTAAGTTGGGCTAACTCTTAAAAAAAACAGCTGTCTATATGGACTATACAATAATTGATGCCCATGCCCATTTATGGTTGCGGCAAGATACGGTGGTGGATGATCTGCCCATTCGTACGCTGGATAATGGACGTTCGTTGTTTATGGGAGAAATCCGCCAAATGGTTCCTCCCTTTATGATGGACGGGGTGAATAGTGCAGAAGTTTTCCTGTCGAACATGGACTATGCGCAAGTGGCTGCTGCCGTTATTACACAGGAATTTATTGATGGTATTCAGAATGAATATCTGGCAGAAGTTATTTCCCGTTATCCCGATCGCTTCTTTGTTTGCGGAATGTGTGAGTTTCGTAAGCCCGGGTTTCTGGCACAGGCAAAAGAACTAATAGCAAGAGGTTTCAAAGCTATTAAAATTCCGGCTCAACGCCTGTTGCTTAAAGAAGGACGGGTGATGCTGAATAGTGAAGAGATGATGCGGATGTTCCGCTATATGGAAGAACGGGATGTGATGCTTTCCATAGACTTGGCGGACGGAGCAACGCAAGTTCCCGAGATGCAGGAGGTTATTCAGGAATGTCCCCGGTTGAGAATTGCTATCGGGCATTTCGGAATGGTGACACGTCCGGATTGGGAAGAGCAGATACGGCTGGCTCTTCATCCCAATGTGATGATTGAATCCGGAGGAATAACCTGGCTTTTCAATGATGAGTTCTATCCTTTTAAGGGAGCAGTAAAAGCTATACGGGAAGCTGCCGAACTGGTCGGGATGGAGAAACTGATGTGGGGATCGGATTATCCGCGTACTATTACCGCAATCACTTACAAAATGTCGTATGATTTTATAGTGAAATCACCCGATTTGCAGGAAGATGAAAAAAGGCTGTTCCTTGGAGAAAATGCCCGGAAATTCTATGGATTTACTGATCTTCCCGTATTGCCATATATCAAAAACATGTCTGAATAAGAAGATAATAATACGTATGAAAAAAAATACTTATACGATACCTTTGGCGCTGGTCTTCTGCCTTTTTTTCCTTTGGGCAATTAGCAGCAATCTGCTCCCGACAATGATACGGCAGTTGATGAAAACCTGTGAACTGAACACCTTTGAGGCGTCATTTACCGAAACTGCCTATTGGCTTGCTTACTTCATTTTCCCGATTCCGATAGCTATGTTCATGAAGCGTTATAGCTACAAAGCAGGCATTATTTTCGGTTTATTGTTGGCGGCATTGGGTGGTTTGCTCTTTTTTCCGGCTGCCATGTTGAAAGCCTATTGGGCCTATCTCTGCATATTCTTTATCATAGCTACCGGTATGTGTTTCCTGGAGACTGCTGCCAATCCGTATGTTACCGTTTTGGGTGCGCCCGAAACAGCACCGCGACGGTTGAATCTGGCACAATCTTTCAACGGACTCGGCGCCTTTATTTCCGCTATGTTTCTGAGTAAACTGATTCTGAGTGGCACGCATTATACACGTGATACTTTACCCGTAGATTATCCGGGTGGCTGGCAGGCTTATATACAAGTAGAGACGGATGCTATGAAGTTCCCTTATCTGATGCTGGCTTTGCTGTTGGTGATCATAGCTGTGGTATTTGTATTTTCAAAATTGCCGCAGATAGGAGATGAAAGTAAGACTCCTTCTTCCGGTTCAAAGAAAGAAAAGCTGATTGATTTTGGTGTGCTGAAACATTCACACTTGCGTTGGGGAGTAATTGCGCAGTTCTTTTATAATGGCGGGCAGACAGCGATCAATAGTTTATTCCTTGTCTATTGCTGCTCTTATGCAGGGCTTCCGGAAGAAACCGCAACAACTTTCTTCGGACTTTATATGCTTGCTTTCCTTGTAGGGCGCTGGATTGGTACAGGACTGATGGTGAAATTCCGTCCGCAGGATATGTTGTTGGTTTATTCCTTAATGAATATTCTTTTATGCGGAGTGGTAATGATTTGGGGAGGTATGGTAGGATTATATGCTATGCTGGCTATCTCTTTCTTCATGTCTATTATGTATCCTACCCAGTTCTCTCTGGCTCTGAAGGGATTGGGCGACCAGACAAAAAGTGGTTCGGCTTTTCTCGTGATGGCTATTGTCGGTAATGCCTGTCTCCCTCAGTTGACGGCTTATTTCATGCACGCCAATGAGCACATTTATTATGCAGCTTACTGTGTACCGATGATTTGCTTTATATTCTGTGCCTACTATGGCTGGAAAGGTTATAAGGTTATTGATTAAACAATTAATTTCAAATATATAAAATGAAAGCAGTTCAAATAGTCAATCCCTCTGAAATGAAGGTGGTTGAACTTGAAAAACCGGTGGTTGGTGCCGGTGAGGTGTTAGTGAGAATTAAATATGTAGGTTTCTGTGGTTCCGATTTGAACACCTTCCTGGGGCGTAATCCGATGGTGAAGTTGCCTGTAGTGCCGGGGCACGAAGTAGGCGCGGTCATTGAAGAAATAGGTCCGGATGTTCCGGCAGGATTCGAAAAAGGAATGAATGTGACTCTGAATCCATATACTAATTGTGGTAAATGTGCTTCGTGCCGCAATGGTCGTGTCAATGCCTGCGAACATAATGAAACATTGGGAGTGCAGCGGAATGGCGTGATGTGTGAGTATGCTGTATTGCCTTGGACTAAAATTATTCCGGCAGGTAATATCTCTCCGCGTGATTGTGCCTTGATTGAGCCGATGAGTGTGGGATTTCATGCCGTTTCGCGCGGTCAGGTGATTGACAATGAATATGTGATGGTCATCGGTTGCGGTATGATTGGTATAGGTGCTATTGTTCGTGCCGCTCTCAGAGGTGCCATTGTTATTGCTGTGGACCTGGATGATGAGAAGTTGGAGCTGGCTCGGAGAATGGGAGCGTCTCATACGGTTAATTCTAAAATGGAAGATGTGCATAGCCGGATTCAAGAGATTACGGAAGGCTTTGGAGCTGATGTTGTGATTGAGGCTGTCGGTAGTCCTGTGACTTATGTAATGGCTGTGGATGAAGTTGCTTTTTCAGGGCGTGTCGTTTGCATTGGCTATGCGAAGAGTGAAGTCGCTTTCCAAACGAAGTATTTTGTCCAGAAAGAATTGGATATACGTGGTTCCAGAAATGCATTGCCGGCCGACTTTCGTGCGGTAATCAACTATATGAAGGCAGGAACTTGCCCGGTAGAAGAATTAATAACGAAGGTAGCAGTACCTGAAGATGCATTGGAAGCTATGACGGAGTGGGCGGCTAATCCTGGAAAAGTATTCCGTATCCTTGTACAGTTATAAGAGATTTCAAGGTCTTTTAAATAAGGCTTTTTTGAAGTAAAAGAGGGTGCATTCACTGTAGGAATGCACCCTCTCCGTCTTCAATCGGTCAGTTTAGGTTGGTCTCTTATTGTTTAATCCTATTTTACTCTTTTTTCAGATCTATCCTATAGGTTTGTTTTCCGTCATAAATCGTATTGACGATTATTTTTAATCCTTTCTTTCCTGCCAATTGCTCGGTTATTTCATCCAGTCTGAATGATACGATTCCCCAACCCGGCGTACGTTGTTCATCGTTATAAGCATTGTGCCGGAACTCCAAAGTGAAATATTCGTCTTCCGGATCAGGTGTTTCGGCCGTTTCATTAATAACCAGGTTCAGCATGTGCTTCTTATCTGGATTATTGCTGTGGAAGAACTGGTGCTCTATGTTCAGATAATTCCCCGTAATCCATAATGAGGTAGCATTGATACGGTCATTACCGATGCTGTCAGCTGTTTCCTCGGTAAGTGGAATAATATCTTTTGTCAGTATGTTCTCAAGTTGGATAAGCTTCACATTATAGTCATAGCCCGGGATATCTTCTTCCAATGGAAGGAAATGAATAAATACACGTTGGTTGTTTTTCACTGTGTAGTTATGGATGTAAGTAGTATCACTGGGATACATCTTATCACCGTCATCCAGATTAAAAAAGTATTCCTTTTCTCCTATAACTTCTATAGTACCGATTGTGAAACGGGTACCACGATTTTCGTCATCATCATTCAGACAAGACTGTAACATCGGTATTATTAAAAGTGCAAATGTAAATACTACCGAATAAAATCTCAGCTTCTTCATCAGTTGTTGTTTTTTGGTGTTAATCTTAATTTTCTCCATGTATCCAAAAAATGCAATATGAGGGTGAATACTGCATAAAGGACTGTTAAAGAAACAAAAGAGTTAATTTCTTGCTCGCTACGTGCAGTATTTCTATCTTTGCCGCATTTATAAGGTAAACACGTGTCAAAGGAAAGAATGGAAGAACAGGAACTGGCAGGACGGTGCAGGCAAGGCGACAACCTTGCCAGGAAGGAGCTGTACGAGCGCTATGCAGGGCGGATGCTCAGCGTGTGTCTTCGTTATGCGGGTGACCGTGATACAGCAGAAGACCTCATGCACGATGGTTTCCTGAAGCTCTTCGATTCTTTTGATAAATTCACTTGGCGAGGTGATGGATCCTTGCGGGCGTGGATGGAGCGTGTTATGGTGAATACGGCGCTGCAATACTTGCGCAAGAATGATGTAATAAACCAGTCGGAGGGGCTGGACAACGTACCCGAAACGTACGAGGAACCCGATGCTTCGACAGTGGAAACTATTCCTCAGAAGGTGCTGATGCAGTTTATCAGTGAATTACCTGCCGGTTATCGCACCGTATTCAACTTATATATATTTGAAGAAAAGTCTCATAAGGAAATCGCCCAGATGCTGGGTATTAATGAGAAGTCATCGGCTTCGCAGCTGACACGCGCCAAAGCCACTTTGGCTACAAAAGTGCGGGAGTGGATGAAGAACAATGCTTAATGAAGGAAAGGACGTATGATGAAAGATGATGAATTGTGGTTGAAAAAGATAAAGGAGCGGCTGGATGATTATTCCGAACCGTTGCCTGATACCGGCTGGGAACGGTTGGAGAAGGTATTGCCTGTCTCCGCACCCATGTCTGTAGGGAAGAAGAAACAGATCATGTTCCGTCGTTGGGCGATGACGGCTGCGGCAGTTGTGCTGGTGGCTGTCTCGTCTGTCAGCTTGTGGTTGCTGCAAAGTCCGGTAGTGGACGAGGTGCGTCGTGCAGCTGAACCGGCTCTGGCAACGATACCTGATGTATTGCCGGAACAGACAAAGCCGGATACTCAAGGAGAACAGCCGGAACCTGTTATCCGGCGAGTCATTGAACAAGGGGATTCTCGTCATCAAGCTCTTGTAGCGCAGCATTTGGAGACGGAAAGCAATGTTCAGGAAGTAAACGTGAACCGACAAGAAGAAATAGTGAATTCAGATTTGAATTCAAATGTGACAGAAGCGACGGAAAAAACGGAACAGGCAAAGGAAACGGAAACTTCATCTTCGATTCCTGAAAAGAAGGAACGCGAAGTGTATCGTCCTTCCAGTAGAGATAAACTCCATTTGCCTACTGAAAAGAAATCATCTGCCGGAAATAAAGGTTGGGCGGTTGGCATGTCTGTAGGAAATACGGGAGCACTTGCGTCGCTGGATAATACAAATGGCGGTATGCACTCAGGTCCGAATTCAACTCCGATGTTTAGTGATAAACTGGATTTACCGAATGTTTCCAGTGGTATTCTGGATATTCCTGAAGGACAAGAACTGGTATTTGAAGGTGGAGTACCTTATCTGCGGAAAAATACCCGTCAGGTTAAAAATATCAAGCATAAGCAACCTCTTAGTTTCGGCTTATCGGTACGGAAAGCATTGCCGAAAAACTTTTCTGTGGAAACCGGTGTGACTTATACGATGCTGTCGTCTGAAATAACATATGAAAATAGTTCGGAAAAGACAGATCAAAAACTGCACTATATCGGTATTCCGGTGCGTGCGAACTGGAGTTTCGTTAATGACAAACGTTTCACGGTATATGTATCTGCTGGTGGTGCAATAGAGAAGTGCGTCTATGGTAAGGTAGGAAGCGAAAAGGAAACGGTGAAACCCGTGCAATTATCTGTAATGGGTGCGGTAGGTGCTCAATATAATATTAGTAATAGAGTGGGAATATATGTAGAGCCCGGTGTTTCCTATTTCTTTGACGATGGCTCTCCGATAGAGACTATACGAAAGGAAAACCCGACGAACTTTACGTTGCAGGCAGGTATCCGTCTGACTTACTAATCAGTATGAATAAAGAGTGATAGAGTGGTAGGGTGATAAAGTAGCTGCGCTGTATATCACAGAGCGTTATCTCACTACCACTTTATCACCCTACCACTCCTTTATTTTAGTTTACTATAACCGTTTCGAAGTATTCCTTGAATAACTTTTCCGCACGTTCCAGCAGTTCGGGAGTGTTTTCTTTTACTTCTTTCAATTGGTAATCCCATCCCATAGCTTCGTACTTATGCACGCCCAGGCGATGATAGGGAAGTATTTCTACCCGCTGTATACTTTTATATTGGCCGAGATGTTCGCCCAAACTGCGGATATCTTCCTCAAAATCACTATATCCCGGCACTAATACATAGCGTAGCCAGAAAGGGCGGTTCTGTTCCTCCAACCAGGCGGCCGTATGCAAAGTTTTTGCATTGCTGCATCCGGTCAGCTTCTTATGGCGTTCGGGATTGAATTCTTTGAGATCCAGTAGCACTAAATCCGTCAGGCTCAATAATTCTTCTACTTTTTCATTCCAGATGCCGCCATTGGTATCCAGGCAGATGTGAATGCCGTTTGCTTTCAAATCTTTGAACAGAGGTATAAGCGCTTCGGCCTGTAATGTAGGTTCACCGCCTGAGAATGTGATGCCACCCTTTTTTCCGAAAAATACTTTCTGGCTGATAGCCATTTGCAGAATTTCTTCCGGTGGAGTAGGTGTACCCCCTTTTGCGTCTATTGTATCCGGGTTGGCACAATACAGACAACGGAACGGACAGCCTTGCAGGAAAACGACGAGCCGGAGACCCGGCCCGTCGAATGTTCCCATACTTTCGTAGGAGTGTACGTTTATCATATTACATCCTTTCGTGGAAACTACGGCTGATGACCTCTAACTGGTGTTCTCGGCTCAACTTCACAAAATTCACAGCATAGCCGGAAACACGAATCGTCAGTTGCGGATACTTTTCCGGATGCTCCATGGCATCTTCCAGCATTTCACGGTTCAGTACGTTTACGTTCAGGTGGTGTGCACCTTTAGTAAAGTAACCGTCCATCATTGTTACCAGGTTTTCAACACGGTCTTCCGGTGTCGGGCCGAGAGATTTCGGAACGATTGAGAACGTATTACTGATACCGTCCTGTGAGTCACGATAACGCAACTTAGCTACGGAACTCAACGATGCGATGGCACCGTTCTTATCGCGTCCGTGCATCGGGTTGGCACCCGGGGCGAAAGCTACACCTTTGGCACGTCCGTCAGGGGTGGCACCTGTTTTCTTACCGTACATTACATTGGAAGTAATTGTCAGCAATGAAAGGGTAGGACGGGCATTCTTGTAAACAGGTAACTTTTTCAGCTCTTCGCTGAAATAGTATACCAAGTCCACACCGAGGTGGTCCACACGGTCATCATTATTACCAAAGCAAGGGAATGTTCCTTCAATATCGAAACCTTCCGTTAAGCCGATGTCGTTACGACGTGCTGTAACCTTTGCATTCTTGATGGCTGACAGTGAGTCGATGGCAATGGAAAGACCGGCTACACCATAAGCCAGATTAATGCGTGGATTTGTATCGATAAATGCCATCTGAGCCTTTTCGTAATAATACTTATCGTGCATGAAGTGGATGATGTTCATTGCTTCATTATAAACACGGGCAATTTCGGTCAGCACTTTCTTGTAGTTCGACATTACTTCCTCAAACTTCAATGTTTCACCGGTCAATACGGGAATACCCTTTACCATGACAGTGCCGGTGTTTTCACAACGTCCGCCGTTGATAGCAAGCAACAAGGCTTTTGCCAGGTTGGCACGTGCACCGAAGAACTGTATCTGCTTGCCGATGGCCTGATAGGATACACAACATGCGATACCATAGTCGTCACAGTTACGTACTTCGCGCATCAGATTATCATTTTCGTATTGAATAGAGCTGGTATCTACAGATACTTTGGCACAAAATTCTTTGAAACCTTCGGGCAACTCAGGTCCCCACAATATCGTCAGGTTCGGTTCGGGAGAAGGACCGAGGTTATACAATGTTTGCAGGAAGCGGAAGGAAGTCTTTGTTACCTTTACGCGTCCGTCGTTGAAACGTCCGCCAATGGCTTCCGTTACCCAGGTCGGGTCTCCGGCAAAGATATCGTTGTATGACTGCATACGCAGATGGCGCACCATGCGGAGTTTGATAACGAACTGGTCGATCAGCTCCTGGGCAAATGTTTCATTGATTTTACCGTGTGCCAGATCATATTCAATAAAGATGTCGAGGAACGAAGAGACGTTACCCAAAGACATGGCTGCACCGTCTTGTTCTTTTACAGCGGCCAAATAAGCCATGTACACCCATTGTACGGCTTCCTGTGCCGAAGTAGCCGGACGACTGAGGTCGAGTCCGTAATATTCGCCCATTATCTTAATATCTTTCAAAGCCTTGATCTGCTCTGCCACTTCTTCACGCAAGCGAATACGGGCATCGGTCATCGGACCGGTCAGATTGTGCAAATCTTCCATTTTGGCTTCGATGAGGCGGTCGATACCATAAAGTGCCAGACGGCGGTAGTCGCCGATGATACGCCCGCGGGCATAGTTATCGGGAAGTCCGGTGAGGAAACCCAATGAGCGGAATGAGCGAATCTCTTCAGTATATACATCGAATACGCCGTCATTGTGTGTCTTGCGATAATGGGTAAAGATATCTTTTACCTTATCATCTATTTCTACGCCGTTTTCGCGGCAAGCTTTCATTACTACGTTGATGCCACCGAACGGCTTGATAGCACGTTTCAACAACTCATCTGTCTGCAAGCCAACGATAAGTTCATTCTCCTTATCTATATAACCTGCCTGATGTGAAGTAATGGTAGATACGGTATGAGGATCGAGAGAACGAACGCCGTTGTTGGCTCTTTCTTCTTCGAGTGCTTTCAGACAAAGTTCCCAGATTTTTTTCGTGCGCTCGGTAGGTCCTTGCAGGAAGGATGCGTCTCCAGTGTAAGGCGCGATGTTTTTACTAACGAAATCACTGACATTGATTTCTTTGCTCCAAAGCCCGTCAATAAAGGTTTTGTTCAATTCCATAATATTCATTTTGTTAGTGGGTAAATGTAATGTTATCCTTTTGGGGCTGCAAAATTACGGAAATATTTCCGTAATAGTATGGATATATATGCCTTTTTTATGTTGAACAGCATAAAATAACTATTGTTAGGTATGCCACTTTCATCACTCACTGGAAAGTTTGTTTTTATGTCGGTTGTCGTCACTTTTATATTATCTTGTTGATAGATAGGGTGTTATTAGTGTAGACAAAATGTTTTACCGTCACTCGTGTGGTGTATCTGCTTGATTATTAGCTATGTTTTTAGTGCTGACAAAAGTGACGGCAAATCACTTGCCGTCACTACCACCTTTTGTTCCTCTTAAATCTTTTCAATCTTTTCCTCTTTTTCCTGATTTATTCTGTTTACCTTTGCCGTCAATTATTAATAAACACGATATGGAAACATTCGATTACTCGCAAGTGCCTTATGGTTTTGGCTTATGTGCATCTGCAGATTGCCCCAAGACTTCTACTTGTCTGCGTCACATAGCTTTGGAGCATGCTCCCGTAAAATATCCGTTCCTGCCCACCCTGACTCCTCAAAAACTGCAAGCCATGAAGGGAAAATGCGAATATTATCGTTCGAACAAGCCGGTGCGTTATGCTAAAGGATTCACACAATTATTGAATTCCCTGACAGTGAGTGTCTCTGGTACATTCAGATGGCGGCTCATTTCACACCTCGGACGCAAGAACTACTATCTTGCCCGTAAAGGTGACTGGGTGATAAAGCCTGCCGACCAGCAGTATATCATTCGTCTGGCCAAAGAGTGCGGACTCCAGTTGGATGACTACTTTGATGATTATGTGGATAGGTATAATTGGGGAGACTAAAGAGTTCATTTCTGGCCTCATATAAGTGCTTTATCATATTGATATATAATGTGTTGAAGTTTTCTGCGCTTGGGAACGACCGTTTCCCCTAATGGAAACTGCGGTTTCCCCTAATGGGAACGACAGTTTCCTTTAATGGGAACGCTCGTTTCTCTTCATGGGAACGCTCATTTCTCTTCATGGGAACGTTCATTTCTCTTCGTAGGAATGTTCATCTCCTGACTTATAACACTCATTTAATCGTAGTGATGATTTAGACAATAAAAGCAATTGAAATTTGCAAAACAATGCTTTTTTCTTACTTTTGTAAAAGTCTTATTCTTGTTTGCAGACAGATATTAGAGATTGGGAGGTGCGCAACAATGACATGGAATATATGAAGCGTTTCCACCGAATTGGGAGAATGTGCCATTTGAATTGTTGAATAATAAGACTTTGTTAAACTTAAAAAAAAAAGTAAGAAAAATGAACTCGGAAAAAAGAAAGGAACAGATTAATTTGGACAGTAGGTGTTTTGCTCAGGAAACCCTTATCCGTATGGCGGACGGGCAGGAGAAACAAATTAATGCGATTCGTGTCGGAGAAAAGGTATTTTCCGTATCGGGTAAGGCTGTCCGGGTAATGGATATCATTGTTGGAATAGAAGAAAAAGTAGTTGTGCTGGTCACTCAAAGCGGCAAACGGATACGTCTGACATCTGACCATCCGGTTCTAACGGAACAACGTGGCATACAGCGTGTCAATGCACTGCTCGCTACCGACAAAGTGCAAACTGCAGACAGGGATTTTGAGGAAATAGACAACCTCTACACGGAAGTGTACAATGACAGAGTGTATAACCTGTGCCTGGAAGAAGAAAGTTTCCTCTTTGGTAACGGCATTGCGGTGGGAGATTTTGATTCTCTGCAAAATATTTGGCGTTCTGCCCCTGCTCCCCCGGTTTCAGAAGAGGGGCAACACGTGTCTGATCTTATAGAGGAATTTAGAAAATTACAAGAGAGAGGAAATATATGAACTGTTTCCGATTCACTTTGCAGTGATTTTGTTTACTTGCAATGGTGCGGGATTCATTGCATCGGCTAATCTTCTTGTATATACACTAAATTTAGGCATAGAAGATGTTTTTTGTGCGGAAATGTTTGTGATATAAAAAAAGAATCGTAAATTTGCACCGCTTTAAGAGAAAAGCACTTCTTGAAAGAGGAGTTTGGAGAGGTGGCAGAGTGGTCGATTGCGGCGGTCTTGAAAACCGTTGTACTGCGAGGTACCCGGGGTTCGAATCCCTGTCTCTCCGCAGAAATTATAACCCCTTGTAAATCAATGATTTACAAGGGTTTTTTAGTTCTTTAAATCTCCCGAACCTATTTGTTAATGTGTTGTATTGTGTTGATAATTAGTATTTTATGATATTTTTTCTTTGTTACTTGTTCTAATTTGGCATTAAAAATAGATGTTGAGGGTGGCTAAATCGTGTCCCAAAATTGAACTGAGAAATATCCACGATTTAATATCTATCTTTCACATAATGAGTTAATTGTCCTCTCGTTTCTCAAAAAGATACTTTTTTGCTTTATTGTATAATTGTTTTTGCTCTCCTTTGGTAATTGTTTAATTTAAAGCCTATCATTATGAGACAAACATTTTCCTTATTATTCTTTTTGAAGAAAAGACAGAATCACATGGAGGGCCTACATCCGATTATGGTTCGTATCACTATCAATGGTGAAAGTACAGAGGTTAGTACTGGTCAGAAATCATTAATAGCTAATTGGAATATCCGATTACATCAGTGTGTAGGGAGTAGTGCAAAACAAACAAACTTATTTTTGAAAAGTATCAGGTTCAGGTTAAATCAAATTTATTATCAACAGACTTTATATGGCCAAATGACTACTTCTAAAAAGGTTAGAGATGCTTTTACTGGAGCAGATAAAAAATTACATTATTTACTTTCATTATTTGAATTGCATAATGAGAGTATAAAGAAGCAGGTTGGTATAAGCAAATCCGCTACGACTTATCGGAAGTATGAGACTACACGTAAGCATCTACAAGGCTATCTTCGAACTAAATGCTTGGAGGATATAATTCTGGAAAATATTAATCATGCATTTATTTGTGGATTTGAAGTCTACTTACGTGTTACAGCGCATTGTGCACACAATACAACTGCTAAGTTTTTACAGTTTTTCAAGCGAATAATTATCCTTGCTCTAAATAATGGGTATATAATAAAGAATCCATTCTCAGAGTATCAGATCAAACTACAAAAGGTGGATAGAGGATATTTGACTAAAGAAGAGCTTCAAAAAATCATAGTGAAGAATTTTGATATTAAACGGTTGGAGTTAATCAGGGATCTTTTTGTTTTTTCATCGTTTACAGGTTTATCTTATATAGATATAAAGAATTTATCCAAAGATCATTTGTATATTGCTCACGACGGAAATTTATGGTTGCGTATGAACCGTAATAAAAGTGGTGAAACAACAAATGTGCGTCTGTTTAATCTTCCTAAAAGTTTAATTTCAAAATATGATAATCCTGATTCGACTTATTTGTTTCCGGTTCCGAGTAACCAAAAAGTAAATGCTTATTTAAAAGAGATTGCTGATGTATGTGGTATTCATAAAAATCTAACCTTTCATGTTGCTCGGCATACGATGGCAACGACTGTTTGCTTGGCAAACGGTGTGCCTATTGAGAGCCTATCTAAGGTTTTAGGACACACTAATATAAAAACTACTCAACTGTATGCCAAGATTACAGATGAAAAATTGAGTAATGATTTGGCTATACTCATATCAAAGATAGATTAGACTTTTACATCTTAAGCTTCATGTATTGAAAATAGATGGAGCTTAAGAAAACTTAATTTGGTATTGATTTTATTTGTAAAGAAACTGTTTTAGTACAAACTCTACGACCAAAAGGTGGGCCGTTCGCCCTCATGAAGAATCAGTGACAAAGTTCAAGCGCTAGCTTAAGCGACTGTGCAAGCGGAACTGGAGTATTTCCATGTCTGACCGCATCTCCCGACTGAATCTCGTGATACGTGAATGGATAAACTACTTCTGCCTGTCTGACATGAAAAGTAAGATGGAGAAGATAGATGAACATTTGCGCAGGATGCTACGAGTGGTAATATGGAAGCTGTGGAAGAAACCGAAGAAACGTACGTGGGGGGGTCGTAAGCTTGGTGTTAGCGATGATTTAGCTCAACGCGCTTCCGTTTGTGGTAATCGGTACCAGTGGATGGTAACTAAAACATGTATTGCTCGGGCTATATCCAAGAAATCGCTATCTTAAAAGGGGGTAGTGAACTGTTTGGACTACTACACATTACGACATGCTTTGAAAATAAATTAAACCGCCGTATGTATGCCGAACGGTACGTATGGTGGTGTGAGATTGTGCCACGAGAAGCATGTGCTAAATGCTTCGCAACTATGTA